>Ga0116129_1000232_pt1 | contig 39267 bp, 29 predicted proteins | sample June2015DPH_17_2_FD_89732 | JGI IMG/M metagenome (GOLD analysis project Ga0116129, IMG submission 89732) | Peatland microbial communities from SPRUCE experiment site at the Marcell Experimental Forest, Minnesota, USA - June2015DPH_17_10 | ecosystem: Environmental > Terrestrial > Soil > Wetlands...
AATACCAGCTTCGCCAATATGGTTTCCACGATGAAGCTGCCGGCCGATGCGGGTACGGCGAAGCTGAGCGGCTGGGCCTGCACCAGCGCCATGAATGCGAAAAACGAAAACGCGAGCAACGCGATGGAAAGTATCAGGTCGCGCCGCTGCGCGATGAGCTTGAGCAGGCGCGTCAAGCCGCGTGCGCCCGCGGTCACATCGCCTTCGCGCTTCATGGCGTGGCTCTGCAGCAGATCGCTGGCGGCCGTGGCGGCGATCATCAGGCTCAACAGCGCCCACTTCACTTCAAGTCCTCTTCAGTCAAGGCGTCTTCAGTCAAACCCTCCGCGCCGGCCGGCGTAATGCGCGTCGTGTTGCGCGGCGTGGAGCCCACCAGCGCGGCGCCCGCGAAGATCAGCGCCGTTCCCAGCCAGCGCTCGGGGCTCACCGGCTCGGCCAGGAAGAATTTCCCGAGCAACGCCGCGAGCACATAGCCGACCGCCGTCACCGGCAGCACGAAGCTCAGATCGGCCACGCTGAAGAGCGCCATGCGCGCGAATAGTGAGAAGATTAGCATAGCGATCCCCAGCGCCGCGAACGGGTCGAGCATGGCCTGCAAATAGGGCGCAGGGTGGATGGAGAGCGTTTGCGGAAATCGCTTGGTCCCCCACGCCAGAGCCAGATTGCCAAAGGCCCGCAGCGCTACAAAGAGCAACAGCAGCAAGTAGGTACGCAGGGTTCGGGCGTGTGCAGCCATAGAGTGAACTTCCAGGGTACAATGCGGAGGCAATAGCTCTTTAGAGGCAGGCGTGCACGTGGTACATCATTGTAATATGGGCGTTGGCTTGCTTAGAGATCCGTTTCGCATTGAAATAAAAGGATTAAACGAAAATGAAGATATGCGTTTTAGGGGGAGACGGTTACTGCGGCTGGGCGGCGGCGCTTTATTTATCGGGCCGAGGACACCAGGTCTCCATTGTTGACAGCCTGGTTCGGCGGCAGTGGGACCGCGATCTGGAAGTGGAGACGCTGACGCCGATCCTTTCCATGACGGAACGGCTGAACCTGTGGCGGCAATTGACGGGCAAAACGATCCCGTTTTTTCCCGGCGATGTCACCGATTACGGATTTCTTTCCGCCACCATTCAAGCCGTCAATCCGGAGGTGGTAGTGCATTTCGCCGAACAACGCTCGGCTCCGTATTCCATGATCGACCGCGAGCATGCCGTATCCACGCAGGTGAATAACGTGGTCGGCACCATGAACCTGCTGTTCGCGCTGCGGGAATTCGCGCCCGATTGCCATCTGGTGAAGCTGGGGACCATGGGCGAATACGGCACGCCCAATATCGATATCGAAGAGGGCTACATCGAGATTGAGCACAACGGCCGGAAAGACATATTGCCGTTTCCGAAGCAGCCCGGCTCGTTCTACCACCTCTCGAAGGTGCATGACAGCCACAACATTACGTTCGCCTGCAAGATTTGGGGGCTTCGGGCGACCGATCTGAATCAGGGCGTGGTTTACGGCACGGTGTCGGACGAAGTGGCGCTGCATGAGGGCCTGATCAACCGTTTCGACTACGACGAGATCTTCGGCACGGTATTAAACCGCTTCTGCGTGCAGGCGGCGGTGGGGCACCCGCTGACGGTTTACGGCAAGGGCGGCCAGACGCGCGGGTATCTGGATATCCGCGATACCGTGCGGTGCATCGAACTCGCCTGCCAGTCGCCCGCCAAACCCGGCGAATTCCGCGTGTTCAACCAGTTCACGGAGCAGTTCCGCGTGCTTGAATTGGCGCACATGGTGAAAACGGCGGCGAAGAATCTCGGGTTGAAGGTGGAGATCGATCATCTGCCCGCGCCGCGCGTGGAATCCGAAGAGCACTACTACAATGCTAAGCATTCGAAGCTGATCGATCTGGGCCTGGAGCCGCACTATCTCTCGGAATCGCTGCTCGATTCGCTGCTGAACATTGCGGTGAAGTATCGGGACCGCGTCGATCAAGCGCTCTTTATGCCGCGAGTGAACTGGCGTAACGCGCGCAACGACCGCAGCCAGAAGTTGGCCGCCACGTTGACAGTCTAGGGCGGATTACCTGGCCCACTAAATCGTCGCGGGACAAAGCTACTGAATTGACCTAGACATATATGGGTACGCTCGAAGGAACTACGGCGCTGGTCACAGGAGGTTCCCGGGGCATCGGACGAGCCACGTGCATACGACTGGCGGAGCAAGGCGCGGATATTGTGTTGCACTACAATTCCAACCGGGCCGCTGCCGAAGAAGTCATGGCGTCAATTGGCCGTGAAGTAAGACTGGTTCGCGCGAACCTGGGGTCCGTCGACGAGATTGAAACTATGTTCAGTGAGTTGGGCGATCTCAAGCTCGACTTCCTGATAAACAATGCCGGAATCTGGAGGGGCACGCCGCTTGGATTCTCGGCGGCTGAAGTCGTCGACGAGCTAATCGATACAAACCTGAAGGGTCCGTTTTGGGTCACTCAGTGCGCATTGCGCTTACTGAAGGATGGCGCGCGAATCGTCAATGTATCTTCGGTAGCCGGCCGGATAGGCGTCGTAGGAGGCCGTAGTCTCTACGGCGCAACCAAAGCGGCCATCGACTCACTGACACGAAACTGGGCCTTGGAGCTGGCGCCGCGCAAGATTCTGGTAAATGCCGTAGCGCCTGGCTATGTCACTACGGATATGACCGCGGATTACTTTTCCGATCCGGCGATTTTTGAGCGAGCCATGGGACGTCACCCGCTGGGGAGAATGGCTACGCCCGAGGATGTCGCCGATGCCATCGCCTTCTTGTGCTCGGACGGCGCAAAATTCATAACCGGGCAAAGCATCAATGTGAGCGGAGGCTCGGTCATTTGAGTGTGCCTGGCCCCGAACAGCACCTTGGCAGGTTGAACGCTATCGTACTTTAGTGCGGAACAAGTGTAAATTCAAAAGCATTCCACTTATTAGCGTTGCAGTCAGGCAGGCGCAAGTGCTCGTGATAGCCTGAAGGCATGTTATGGGTACTTATACCGTTCGTTTTCCTAACTGCCATTCCGGTTTTCGGAGGCAGTGTTCAATTGCTCTCCTCGTTGCCAAACGGCGCCGTATCCAAGGCCATTCAACTCGACCCGGCGGGCAACATCTACCTCGCCGGATCCCTGACGCCGCCGAACCCGCAGAGGTCCCAAGATACATCGGATGCCTTTGTGGCGAAGGTCTCGGCCGACGGCTCAACGCTGATTTACTATACCGTTCTGTCGGGATCGTCCGCCGACGCAGCCGCCGCCATCGCGCTGGGCTCCGATGGCTCGGCCTACGTCACCGGTTCTACAGGCTCGTCCAGCTTTCCGGTGACTGCCGGCGCATTGGAGACTACTTTTAACCTGGCGGGCGCGTCGCAAGGGTTTCTAGTGAAGGTCAATCCGGCTGGCGCAGTGACTTATTCCACTTACATCAACGGGACGGCTTACACACAAGCTACAGGAATTGCGATCGACAGCGCGGGGGATATCTACCTGACCGGCTCGGGCGGCCCAGGATATCCCGCCTCCAGCGGCCAGCCTGCTCAGGGCTTCATTCTTAAACTTGATGCCGGGCTAAGTAACGTGCTGTTGTCGATCTACGGTTATGGCGGCTGCCTAATTGCGCTGGATAGCCAGGGCAACATTTACCTTGCCGGCAACGCCCAGCCGAACGAAACAGTGAGCCCGAACAACTCGAGCCCGGTATTTACTCTTCCGCCGCTGCCGTCCGGCGCGTTTCAGTCCACACATACCGGAGTGCTTTGTACGGAGGCGTCAGGTCCGGGAGGAGGCTTTTCCACGTTCTGTCCTTACCAATTCGTTGCGAAGCTCGATCCAACAGGAAAGCTGCTCTGGGGCACGTACGTCACCGGCACATACGGAGCCATCGCCGCAGGAATGGCGGTGGATAGCGCGGGAAACGTGATCGTGGCCGGCACCACTAACTCGAGCGATTACCCGCTTACGCCGGGAGCGTTCCAGACTACCTACACGGCCGACGCTCCGCAGTTGCCGGTTCAGCCCCTGGCGTTTAACTCATTCATAGGTCCGCCTAATGCTACGGGGTATGTCACTAAGGTCAACTCCGGGGGGACAAGTCTGGCATGGTCCACTTACTTCGGCGGATCCTTCCAGGACCAGATCACGGGTATGGCGGTCAGTCCGACGGGGGAGATTATTGTGTCGGGGCGCGCCGGCTCGAGCGACCTGGCGGTGCTCTCCGGCGTCCCGGCGGGCTGCCTTCCCTCGGCGAACCAGGTGCTTGGCTTCGTCGCGAATCTGGCCCCCAATGGCGCGACGGCCGGCGCCGCACAACTGGTCCAAGGAGCTCCCGACTGTCTATACCTGTCGTGCAGCGGTCTGGCTCAGTATGAAAGCGGGTGGCCGCTGGCGATCCGCCCGGACGGAACGGCCGTGGGAGCGGGATCGAACGGAACAGTGGCCTCGATCGATTTTTCGGCCAGCAGCCGTCTGGCTTGCCTGACCGATCCGGCGGATAATGCGCAGTTGAGCAGCGTGGCGCCAGGTCAGTTGGTTGCGCTCTTCGGCGCGGATCTGGCGCCTGCGGCTCCGTACACGCCGGCGGGTGGCGTAGCACAATCGTCTAACGCCTTGGGCGTGTTTTTCAATGGGATCCCGGCGCCCATCCTCTATTCCTCGGCCCAGCAGATCAACGTGCAGGTTCCTTACGAGATTGCGGGCGCGAGCGCCGTGCAGATGCAGATGCTCAGCCAACAGATCGCGAGCCCGGTGTCGGCGACCCGGACCCTGGGAGTGGTGGAGCGCCAGCCTGCCATTTTTCTCTCGCCGGCGGCGTTGGAGAGCCCATTTCCGGGCTACTCTGCGTGCGGCGGGGCGACGGCGCTGGGCCAAGCCGCGTTGGCGCTAAACGCGGATGGAACGGTAAACGATTGCGCCAACCCGGCGGTGGCAGGTTCGGCGGTCACGGTTTTCCTCGGTGGCTTCGGACCGGCGACTCCTGCATTGGGCACGGGCGTGATCGCGCAAGGACCGGCGGCGGCCCTCGCGCCATCCCTGACTCCGGGTCCTTTCACAGGGACCACCGTCATCGCCACGACCAACCTTCCAGGCTCTATCACCGGTGTAGCCCAGGTGCAGTTGCAGGCAGGCGGGGGCGCCGGCGAAAACGTGCTGCTAAACGGACCCACGCTGGCTGGCACGCCCCTGCGCGAACGAGTGATTCTGATCTGGACGCGTTAAAACCGACGCTCTGACAAGCTGTGACAACTCGGAACGTTTTGCGACGCCGTGCGAGGCAAGGCAGCGTGCTTCTCCAAGGTGATGAAAAGCATGCGCCGTCAGCACAAGCCGCAAAGGGCGTTTACGTCTCTTCTCGCGTGGCCCATGTTCACCAGGAGATCGCGAAACGTAGGAGGCAGACACCATTGAGTCGACCCCATCGCTTTATTAACCTTGTAAGTTCTTTGGGTGCTTGTGGACACGCCCAGCAGTCCGAGAACCGCGGAACAGTTTTTGCAACAAGGCTTGCTTAAACACTCTATTTCAAGGACATAATTTGGGAGATTGTTGTGATTGTAATTGATGGCTTGTAAGAACTGAACAATGGCGTTCATCTCGGCGTGAGTACCTTGTCCTGTCGCGCCTGGGTAGGCGGTCTGCTGCATCATTAGGTTAGTGGCGTAAAGAGTAGCTTTGCAGTTCTCGTTGCCATCGTTAAATGTTCGTTCTTGAGCATTGAAAAGCGCATAGCCGACTTCCAGGAGATCTGGCACTTGATTGACTCCTTTCGCTGGCGAATGTTTCACCTGTAGGCATTCATATCGAATTCTATGCCGTGTGGTAAAGGATTGAAATCCGGAAATGACACTAGCACCTATCCGCTGGCGAAGCCTACATTCGCTTCAGCCAGATATTACGCGTGAAGTAGGCGCCCGTGCTCTCGACTTCGAGTCCGATCTTACCGCTGGGGCGGAAGTAAGCCGGATCGTTGTCGATGAAGACCGAGATCAGATGGCCGTTCATGTACATAGTACTCGTATGGCCTTTGGCGATGAGCAGAAACTGGTTGTAATCGTCTTTCTTGAACCACGAGTCGAGCGTGGATTTGTCCGCGATGGCAGCCAAAAGCCGCCGCTCGCCGGGATCGGCAAGCACTACCGTACCCGGTGCGGCGGCGATGCCGCGGATCGACGATTGCTCGTAGTATTGGCCCGGGTACGCGTTGTTGGCGTCGAAATCGAACTGGGGGCCGGCCATATCCCATTTGGCCTTCTCCTCCGCAGTCGGCGGCGTGCCGGGATTGGCGCATTGTGGACCACGGCCGCCCCTCCCGCGGCCCGCCACAACTGCGCCGGGAGCACCCGCAGCGGGGCCGCGCGCTCCGCCACCACCAGGTCCGCCAGGGCCGCCGCGACCCGGTAGAATACCGCCGCCTCCGCGGCCGGGATACTTCAGACCAACGTTGTTTTCGGCGGTCATATAGCTTCGGAACTGAACGCCGCCGTTGACGTTGCCCGTGCCTTTGGATTCGAATTTCAGCATGAAATCCGCCGCGTCCCCACCCTGCCAAACCAGGTAGATGGTGCCGGTCGGCTTTTCGCACGTCGGCTCAACATAGATCGAGCCGTCCTTCACGCCCCAATACCGCCTGTCGCCGTCCCACCCGTTCAGCGTCTGACCGTCGAAGAGGGAAAGCCAGCCGTCGTTATCTGCGTAATCGAACGGTGTTGCGCCGCGTCGGCCTCCACCGGGACCGCCGCGCGCTTCTGCCCCCGCGGGCGCTCCGGCCGGTGACTGGCCGGCTTGCTGCGGCTGCGAGTAAGCCCGCGAAACCAACAGCAACGTGACGCCGAGGCCGCTTGCAATTAAAGAAATCTTCATCCGCTGCATGTCTGTAACTCCAGAGTCCGAAACAACCGAAAGCGCCGTCGCACGCGAGCGAAATATACACCGAGGACCCTCGCGGTGTTATCCGCGGAAGTTACGCGTTCAACGCCTTCCGGCAATACTCGAGACACTTCTTCACTTCGGCGACTGAATTAGAGCCTTCCGGAATCTGATACTCCAGTTCAATGCTGGCCGGAAAGGTCCACTTATGCTTGCGGATCAATTGCAGAATCTCAGCGATCGGCGTGTCGCCCTGGCCCCACGGAAGATTTTGGGAACAATGCGCCGGGGTGGTCCGGTCCTTGAGATGAAGGCTGGCGATCTTGCCCATGCCTGCATACTTCTCGATGACGGGGATCGGGCTGAGACCGCTGCCCGCCACGTAGTGGCCGCAATCCAGATTGACGGCGTTTCCCTTCGACTGAGCGATCACGTCGTCCCATGCGGTGATGGTTGCCTGGGTGTGGGCATGATAGGCGGCCACCATGCCGTGTTTGGCCGCGAAATCGCCCAGCTTCTTAGTGAAATCATTGGCCGCGGAAAGTTCCAGGCTGATCTGTTTCGCGCCGAGAGCGGCGGCAACATCGAACATGTAGTCGAATTCCGCATCCGACATGTTGGGCGAAGGCGCCAGCTTATGGCAGTAGATGGTCACGCCGGCGGCGGTGTACATTTTTCGAAACGCCTTGAACTTATCCATGGAGGCGGAAAGGCGCCACTTCTTCAACGCGTCGGCCGCCGCCTGCTGTTCGGGCGTCATCTGACCGCGGCCGCCGCCAGCGCCGCCTCTTCCTCTGCCAGTTCCGCCCGCCCCGGCGCCGGCAGTTTCCGCGACGCAGGGTTGGACAGCCGCGGCGGGCGCTGCGCCGGGTGCGCCGGCACGGCCGCCGGGGCCACCCGATCCGCCAGGTCCGCCGCGACCCGCCCGATTGGCGGCCGGCGATCCGGCATAGTTTTCGGCAGCCGGAGGCATCAACTCAATCTGGCTGATTCCGCTGTCGACCACCATCTTCAAGAGCGCTTCGGCATCGGCCGTTCCCTGCTCCCTGAAGCTGTAAGTGATTGTGCCAATCACCACGCCGTCAATGATTGAGTTTGGCTTAGCGGCAAAGAGTTTTCCCATTGGGGCCGCGGCCGCCGCCAGGGCTAGTCTTGAAAAATCACGCCTTCGCAGATGCATTCGCTAATTTCCTTTCCATCGTAGAGCCGTAACGAACAACGTAGCAAGGCGAACCTCAAGCAACCGCCCCCGCGTATTCTATACCAAAAGGCCTTGTTCCGAATTGCTCCGCGCCGGGCGCGTTGCAGGCTCAAGTGCAAAACTCTAGCGCCAGGGGCTAGAATAGTGCTCAAAATGATTCAAACCCTGTTCGGCTCCGTGGAGCAAGAGCCGTCTCTTCTCGAGAAGCTCAAGAGCGGTGTTCAAAAGACCCGGGCCGGCTTGGTTTCCGCGCTCGAAGATGCCATCCAGGGCAAAAAGGAAATCGATGCCGATCTCCTGGACGAGCTCGAATTTACGCTGATCTCCGCCGACATTGGCGTCCGCACCACCGCCGAGATTCTCGACCGCATCCGCGAGCGCGTGGGACGCCACCAACTCGGCAACGCCGCCGAAATAAAAGGTCTCATTCGCGAGCATCTGCTCGAAATCCTCGAGGCCAGCGAAAGGGCTCCGGCGCGAGTTACAGAACCGCCCGCGGTGGTTCTGGTGATCGGCGTCAACGGCGCCGGAAAAACCACCACCATCGGCAAGCTGGCCAGCCGGTTCAAGGGGGAAGGGCGCTCCGTGCTGCTCTGCGCCGCCGACACGTTCCGCGCGGCCGCCATCGAGCAGTTGGAGATCTGGGGCGAGCGCACCGGTACGCAGGTCATTCGCCAGATGGCGGGCAGCGACCCCAGCGCCGTGTTGTTCGACGCCGTCAGCGCCGCGCGCGCACGCCAGGTGGACTATGTGATAGTCGATACCGCCGGCCGCCTGCAAACCAAGGACAACCTTATGGCGGAGCTGCAGAAGATGAGCCGCACCGCCAAGAAAGTGATTCCCGAAGCACCGCACGAAGTGCTGCTGATCATCGACGCCACCACCGGCCAGAACGGGCTGGAACAGGCGCGCAAATTTACCGAAAATTCCGGCGTCACGGGCATTGTGCTCACCAAACTCGATGGCACCGCCAAGGGCGGCATCGTAGTAGCCATTGCGCGCGAGCTGAACCTGCCCATCCGCTACATCGGCGTCGGCGAAAAAGTCGACGATCTGCTGCCCTTCGATTCCGAAAAATTCATCGAGTCGCTGTTCGAATAATGCACCAGGCTTTCATGCGCGAAGCGTTGGAGCTGGCCCGAAAAGGCCGCGCCCTGGCCACTCCGAACCCCATGGTGGGCGCCGTGCTCACGCACGGCAGTGAGGTGGTGGGCCGCGGATTTCACACCTACGCGGGGTTGCAGCACGCGGAAATTGTCGCGCTTGCCGAAGCCGGCGACAAGGCGCGAGGCGCCACGCTTTACATCAATCTGGAGCCCTGCGCGCACCATGGCCGCACGCCGCCGTGCGTAGAGGCCATCGTCGCAGCCGGCGTGGCGCGCGTGGTGGCCGCCATGGAAGACCCCAACCCGCAGGTTTCCGGGGCCGGTTTCCGCCGTCTGCGCGACGCCGGCATTGAAGTGGAGCTCACGCCCGAATTCGCCGCCGAGGCCGCCAAACTCAACGAGCCGTTTCTGCACTTCATGCGCACCGGCCGCCCCCTGGTGACGCTCAAAACCGCCATCACTCTCGATGGCAAAATCTCCGCGCCCGACGATAACGCCGGCTGGATCACCAGCGAGCGCGCCCGCGCCCACGTGCAGCAATTGCGCCACGACCACGACGCGATCCTGACCGGCATCGGCACGGCGCTGGCCGACAACCCGTTGCTCACCGACCGCACCGGCCTGGAGCGCAACCGCCCGCTGCTGCGCATCGTGATGGATTCGCAGCTTCGCCTGCCGCCCGATTCGAAACTGGTCCGCAGCGCGGAAGGCGATGTGGTGGCGGTGGCGACTTCGGCTGCGTCCGCCGAGCGGCGCAAGTCGCTGGAAGCGCGCGGCATCCAGGTGTTGAGCTTCGACGGTCCCGGCGGCCGCGCCGATTTGCGCAGCGTTATCGACTGGCTGGGCGAGCGCCGTTATCTCTCGCTGATGATCGAGGCCGGCAGCAAGTTGAACTGGACGGCGCTCGAATCCGGCTGCGTCGACCGCATCTTCTTTTACTACGGCCCCAAGATTCTGGGCGGCATGGAAGCGTTGCCGCTGGCCGGCGGCATCGGACGGCGCAAGCGGTCCGACGCCATTCGCATTCACAACGTCGCCGTGCATTCGATACCGCCGGACGAATTCGCCGTGGAAGGCTATGTTCACAGGGATCATTGAAGAACTGGGCAAGGTGGTCGAGCTTGGCAAGGTTGAAGAGCGGGGCGCGGTGGAATCGGCCGGCGCGCGCTTGCGCGTCCACTGCGCCACGGTGATGAGCGATCTCACCGAAGGTGCGAGCGTCGCGGTGAACGGCGTGTGCCTGACGGCCGTCGATTTACAGAATGATTCGTTCGGCGCCGATCTTGCGCCGGAGACCTTGCGACGCAGCAACCTGGGCGACCTGCGTGTGGGCTCGCGCGTGAATCTGGAACGTCCGCTGGCGGCGGGGGGAAGGCTGAACGGACACATTGTACAAGGCCACGTGGATGGCACGGGCGAGTTCCTGTCGCTGGACGAGTTAGGTGACGATAACTGGTGGCTGCGCATCCGCGTGCCGGCGGAACTCGATCGCTATCTGGTATTCAAGGGCTCGATCGCAATTGACGGCATTAGTTTGACTGTCGCTGCTATTGAAGACTGCGTAGTGTCAGTTACTATCATTCCGCATACTTACCGGAATACGACGCTGGGCGGCTACTCGCCAGGCGCGCGCGTGAATCTGGAGTGTGACATTCTGGCGAAGCATGTGGAGAAGCTGATGAGGCGTTAGCCTCACAGCAAGTGACTCACCTCAAAAACAGCTTCGCATTCCGAGGCCCCGATGCCTACGCCATCGCGTTGCGTGCGCCCAGACGGATGGATGTGTTCAAGATGGCGGATAGCGGAATAAGCCCGCCGAGCTTAAAGCTAGCCAGCGCGTGCATTCCTGCCGACGCCAGACAACCGCATTCCTTGCAAACCGGCTTGCCACCCAATTGGCACGGGATGACGCGGGTTTTCAGGTCGGCCGAAAGACACGTGGTCAGACGCGCGAAGGTACACTCCTGGGGCGAGCGCGGCGGATTTCGGTAGCCTTCGAGCACTACCCGCGGTAAATGTACTTTCGGGAATTCGGCGGCGACGGCGGTCAGTTCCTCGAAAAGCATTTCCCGGTCGCGCGGCCTCAAGCGCTCCGGCGAGTCATCGCCCTCCTGGGGAGTGTAAATGCTAAACCATATTTTATGAACCTCGGGCCGCCCGGACCAGAAGCGGCAGAAGTCGGCGAGGTACCCGGACCGCCGCAGCATCGGCCCGGTGACCGTGCAGTGCACCGCGATCCGCTGCCGGGCGATGTGCTTCAAAATGCGATCATAGGTCGCCGGTGCGCGCCTCTGGTCGTGCTCGGGAGCGAGGCCGTCGATCGAGACCACAAGGTGCAGGCAACCAATTGAACTCCACTCTTCCGGAATCGGACGCACAGCACTGGTGACCAGTTGCACTTCGACTCCCATCCGGTCGAGAAGCGGCAGGAGTGTACTAAGTTCGCGATACCGGACCAGCGGCTCGCCGCCGATAATCGATACATGAACCGGGCGGACGCGGCGCACCACTGCCAGTGTTGCGGTAACCAGATCATCTCCCCGGTAGTCGGAAAGCTGCCGCAACGTGGTAACCGAACCAAGATGGTCCGGCGAATACGCGTAACAGCCGGGACAGCGGAGTGGACATTCCTTAGTGATCTCGATCGACAAAAAAGGAGTGTGTCCCCTAAGTATGCGTCCCCACACACGCAGGACATCCGATTTCTTCATGGAGCCTCTTCCGATGCGGTGGGACAAGCCGAACGAACCCCAACCTCGTACCCGCCGCTTTCTCGCCATTCTCAGGAGGACCGCATTTACGCCTCGGTGTGCCCTGCCTCACATTTGATGGGGTAAAGCAGGAATCAGTTGCACATCGGTTTATGGGGAGATGTTATAACGGATACACAATGCGCATCGCAGTCTCACGGAGGGGACAGGCGAGATTCCGCGACCACAGGACCTGGACTGCCGACGCCATTTGAGAGGACAGGCCGGGAGGCCTGTCCCACTTAGCCCTTTAGCTCCGTCACAATGTCCGCCGCCACTTTTCGCGCCCTCTCCAACTCCCCCGGAGCGAAGCTAATCGCCCCCACGCGCGCGTGTCCGCCGCCGCCGTAGCGTTCGCAGATCGACGCCAGATTATGCTTCGGTTCCGCCGGCGCCCACGGATTCGACCCCACCGAAATCTTGGTGCGCGAGCTTGCCGCAATTACCGACACCGTGTAAGTGGAATCGGGAAACAGATTATACGGAATGAACTTGTTATAGCCCTCGATCTGGCATCCCGTCAGATCGAAAAACACCACGCCATCGCCCGCCACGGCCAGGCGCTCAATGATATCGATGGAATCGAGATGCTTCTGGTAAAGCGGCGCATATAGCGCCTGAATTTCCGGCTCCGCCACAATCTCCGCAAGCCGCCGCGTCTGCATCCAGCCGATGATCTTCTGTACGATGCCCGAGCCTTTCGCCGATTCAATCACCAGCGTCAGTTTCATGGCCGGCGCGCCCAGTTCCACCGCCGTTTTCGCGTCCGGATATTGCGCGCCATCGATCACGATGGACCATTCCACCAGATCTTCCAGGTCCGCCGGCGCGAAGCCGAAGCGGTCGCGGGCGAAGTCGCGGATGAACGATGCGCAAGATTTGTAATTCGGGTCGTACAGCTTGCGTCCGCTCTGGTCGCGGCGGAAATCCTCCGCGTCTTCGGCGGTCAGGAACGCGCTCTGATGATGGTCGAACCACCAGGTGAGCCGCGGGTTGCTGGAATATTTGAAATCGACGATGGCGTTCTCGTCGCCGTCGAACAGCGCCGGGTCGAAGGTCTGCGACGCCGTGTGGGCCATGCCTGTGTACTCGAAGAGCGCGTCCGGGTGAACGGCAGCCGCGATGAATCGGCTGAAATAGGCCGCCGAGGCGGCGCCGTCGAAGCAGTGATCGTGATAGAGAACGCGTACAAGCATGAGAAGACGGGGAAAACTTATTAGGTTGCCTGAATTGCGCAGGAAAAGCAACTATAATTCTGGTAAATTTGAAAAACCGATGCGAACCATTCCGGCCTGGGACCAGTATTATCTCGAAATCTGCAAGGTGGTCGCGCTCCGCAGTAAGGATCCGAACACGCAAATTGGCTGCGTAATCGTCGGACCGAACCACGAAATCCGCTCCACCGGTTACAATTCGTTCCCGCGCGGCATCCGCGACGACGTCCCTGAGCGTCTGGTTCGCCCCACTAAGTATCTTTGGATCGAACACGCCGAGCGCAACGCAATCTGCAACGCCGCGCGCGCCGGCACGGCCACCGAAGGGTGCACCATCTATGTCGAGATCATGCCCTGCATGGATTGCGCCCGCGCCGTGGTGCAGGCGGGCATCGTGGAGGTGGCGGTCTCTGCCGAGCGTATGGCGCAATACAACAGCGCCTACTACGACGAGCATTTCAGCATGGTGGAAGTGTTGTTCGCCGAGGCCGGCATCAGGGTGCGGCGGATCTAGGGTGGGCGAAAAAGCTCTCGACGCAGAGACGCTGAGGCGCGGAGACAAGCGCAGAGAAAACCTTCTATTGCTTCTCCGCGCTTATCTCCGCGTCTCAGCCTCCGCGTCCAAAAAAAGCCTCGGTATTTATCTACTTCTCATCCCCGCAACCCTAGCCGTCTACTCCGCCGTAACCCGGTTTGATTTTGTCAATTTTGACGACCCCGACTACATCACGAACAACTCATACGTGCGCCAGGGTATTACCGCCGATGGCATCGAGTGGGCGCTCACTTCGACTGAGGCCGCTAGCTGGTTTCCTGTAACCCGTTTGTCACATAATGTTGGATGTCCAGCTTTTCGGAATCAGTCCCGGCTGGCGCCATCTCACTAATGTCCTGTTTCATACGCAGGCCACGCTGCTGCTTTCGCGTTCCTTTATCGTGCCACCGGCGCATGCTGGCCTAGCGCGTTCGCCGCATTCGTGTTCGCACTGCATCCGCTGCATGGTCGGTCGCATGGGTGGAGCGCAAAGATGTCCTCAGCGCATTCTTCTGGTTCCTGGCGTTGTGGGCTTTTGTGCGATAAACGGAACGTCCGGGCGCGACCCAGTATCTTCTGGTGCTTCTGGCGTTCCGCCTCGGCTTGATGTCGAAGCCCATGATTGTGACGTTGCCGTTGGTGATGTTGCTCCTCGACGTCTGGCCGCTGCGCCGTTGGCCGTTGCGCCTTTGGGAGAAGCTTCCGTTCTTTGCGCTGTCGATTGGAGCAGCCATTGTCACTTATGCGGTCCAGAGCGGCGCCGGCGCGGCCGAAGCCGTCCAGGTTCCACTCGGGCTGCCCGTCGAAAACACGGTGGTTTCCTATGTTGCGTACATCGCCAAAAGGTTTTGGCCCACGCGGCTGGCGGTGTTCTACCCATACCCACACGACTTGCCTGTCTGGCAGGTCGCCATCGCCGCCCTCGTGCTGGCCGGGGTTTCGGCGTTGGTTCTGCGCGGTTCCGAACCGATCCCCACCTCGCTATTGAATGGCCATGGTATCTCGTTACACTCTTGCCTGTAATCGGTCTGGTGCAGGTTGGCGCACAGACGCGTGCTGACCACTATACGTACGTCCCTACGGTATGCCTTTCCATCATGCTCGCCTGGGGCGCGGTTTCGATAACGCTCCGCTGGCCGCGCGCCAGGCGCGCAATTGTCGCATTGTCAGCCGCGGCATGCGCGGCCTGCGTAGCGCTCAAGACGTGACCGCGGGAAACTATGTGGCGGAGCACAACCCTGGGAACCGAGCTCATGGAGCATCCGGACCGATTGCCGGAGGCTATCCATCATCTGGAAGCGGCCGTGCAGATCAAGCCCGATTCCGCGCGCGCACAGCGACCCGGGCAGCGCCCTCTCGAAGCTGCCGGACCGCCTGCCGCAAATCATCGTCGAATATCAACTGGCGGTGCGCTATTCGCCCGGCTCCGCAATTCCGCATTACAACCTTGGGAATGCGCTAACGGCGGGGGGCCGCTTGCCGGGTGCCCTCGACGAGTGGGATGCGGCCATCCGCCTCGACGCTGCCTATGCGCCCCGTCTCAAACAGCAGATGGCCGAGGCGTACAACAACCTGGGAGTGACTCCGACCGGCGTCCCGGGCCGCCTACCGGACGCTATTGGCCATTTCAAAGCAGCGTTGCGTCTGGCGCGGATTACGCGGACGCCCACTATAATCTGGGCCTGGCGCTATCGAACATTCCCGCCCGCGTGACTGAGGCGGTATCCGAACTGGAAACTGCTCAACGCCTTCGGCCCGGCCCGGAGTTGCGCGAAGCGATCGACCGCCTGAAGCGCAGGCGATTACTCCATTTCGTAGGTGCGGTTGCGTATCGGGATTCCGCATTGCTGAGCGGTACGCGCCAGGAATGTGGCGCCATCGCTTTAAGGAAGGGCAAATCCTGCGGGCTCGCAAGCCCCGTGGCGTCAGCCTCGTCGAACCCTTATTCTGCGTACTGTTACACGCATTTACCGCCGCCACAAACCCGGTTTACACAGGCGCCTTAAGTTCGAAACCGGAGAGGTAGACCAGCCATGAAACGGCAACTGACAAGACTCGCAGCAGTGGGAGCGGTGACCGCCGCGGTAAAGGCGGATAACAAGGCTCAGATCGACCAGCTTTCCGCCGAGCGCGGCAAACTGATAGGTCAATTGACTACAACCCGCACCGAAGCGATGGCCAGGTTCTATCACGAACTGACGCCGCAACAGCGCGCCAAAGGCGACCAGATTCACCAGCGTCTCGAAGCCCTATACAGGAGCGCATGCGGCGGCATCGCGCTATCGGCTCGAATAGCTGAGCGCTTCCAGCTTCTAGCCTCGTGGGCCGGCCTCACGATGTGTGGATAAGCGGGGAAGCCGGACTCACAACGCTGCGTTCGGCGACACCCTAAATACGGCGCGCCAGATGGGATATAGTAAACGAATCTGGAGTTTCTTACGTATGGTGAACCGAACGCATTTTCTCGCCGTCTCCGGGGGCTTGCTCTCGCTGATTGCCGCCTCTATTTCCGCTCTCGCCGCCGATAACCCGGCGCCTGTCAAGCAGACCAAGGCTAATTACGAACTAGCTGCGCAATGGACGCCCGCTAAGATGGGCAAACTGGTGCTGGAATCCAGCGTCGTGCCGCACTGGCTCGATCAGGGCGACCGCTTTTGGTACACCTTCGAAAACAGCAAGGGCCGCAAGTTCTACATTATCGACCCCGTCAAGAAGACCCGTACTTTCGTCTTCGACCCGGTCAAGCTTGCCGCTCAGCTTACAACCGCTACGGGCATGCCCTATGACTCGCAGCATCTGCCCATCACTACAATTCGTTTCGTCAAGAACGACACTACCATTCAGTTCGATCTTATCGTGCCTAAGGATGCCGTGATTCCCGGTGAGAAGAAGACTAACGGCTCGCAGACACAGACCGAAGCCGGCAATGGCCAGGACCAGGATCCGCAACAGCAGCAGGGCGGGCGCGGCGGCCGTGGCGGGCCCGTGGCCAACCGCAACGAGAAGACCCTCAGCTTCGAGTACGAGCTAGCTACCAGTAAGCTCACGCTGCTCGATGAGCGTCCTCCCCGCAAACCGGCTTGGGCGTCTATCTCGCCCGACGAAAAGACCGTAGTATTCACGCGCAATCACAACCTGTATATGATGGACGCCGCCAATTACGCCAAGGCGCTCAAGAAGGCCGACGACGCCAGCATTGTGGAAGTACAGCTCACCACCGACGGCGTAGAGGATAACGGTTACGGCGGCGGCCGCGGCATGGGCGGCGACCAACAACAGGAACAGAACGAGACCGGCCAGCAAGGCGAAAACCAGGAGAACACACGCGCGCGCGCCACCGCCGGCAACATCGCATGGTCGCGCGATTCGAAGAAGTTTGCTTTCGTCCGGCGCGATTCGCTCAAAGTGGAGAAGCTGTGGGTGATCAACTCGCTCGCAAGTCCGCGTCCCACGCTGGATACTTACCGCTATGCCATGCCCGGAGACGTGAATACGCCCATTTCGCGGCTCGAAGTGTTCGACATTGCTTCGAAAGCTCGCACCATCGTGAAGGCCGACAGCTTCCAGGACCAAACGATTCAAGTGGAGGTGGAACGCCCCACGGCTCGCCAGCGCGAGCATGAACGCACCGAACCAGTGTGGGCCGCGCAAGGTTCGGACAAGCTCTATTTCTCGCGCACCAGCCGCGACTTGCATCGTGTCGACGTCTGTGTCGCCGATCTGGTGGCTGGAACCGTGAAGCCCGTGATTCAGGAGCGAATGAACGTCTACATCGAAACCAAGCCGCTGAAGTTGATCGACAACGGCGCTGAGATGATCTGGTGGTCGGAGCGCGACGGTTGGGGACACTATTATCTCTATGGCGCCGACGGCGCTTTAAAAGGCCAGATGGATAAGGGCGAATATGTCGCCGAAGAACTGACCTACGTCGATGAGAAAACGCGCCAGGCTTACATAACGGCCGATGGCCGCGAAGACGGCGAGAACCCCTATTACATGCACTTCTACCGCGTCAATCTGGACGGCAGCGGAATGAAAATACTCGATCCGGGCGACGCATCGCACGCGATTCAGATGTCCGATTCCGGCCGCTTCTTCGTCGATAACAGCTCGCGCGTCAACACCGCGCCGGAAGCTTCGCTTTACGATGGCCAAGGCGCCACCGTGATGCCGCTCGAAAAGGTCGATATGAGCCGCGCGCTTGAAGCCGGCTTCAAGTTCCCAGAACCGTTCAAAGTGAAGGCCGACGACGGCATCACCGATATCTACGGAGTGATGTACAAACCGTTCGATTTCGACCCCAGCAAGAAATACCCGCTGATTGAATACGTGTATCCCGGACCGCAGACCGAGAGCGTGGATTACACGTTCAACGCGCGCAGCGCCAACGTGACGCTGGCGAATTTCGGCTTCATCGTGATCACGGTGGGAAATCGCGGCGGCAACCCGAACCGCTCCAAGTGGTATCACACCTTCGGCTACAATAACCTGCGCGATTACGGTTTGGCGGATAAGAAGACCGCAGCCGAGCAACTTGCCGAGCGCTATCCGTTTATCGATCTCGACCGCGTGGGCATGTGGGGACATTCCGGCGGCGGCTTTATGACGGCCGCAGCGATGCTGCTTTATCCGGATTTCTTCAAGGTGGGCTGGTCGGAATCCGGCAATCACGAAAACAACATCTACAACAACACCTGGAGCGAGAAGCATCACGGCCTGAAGGAAGTGGAAGACAAAGACGGCAAGGTCCACTTCGAATACTCCATCGACAAAAATTCGGAGATCGCCAAGAACCTTAAGGGCCATCTGATGCTGGTGACCGGCGATTACGATAACAACGTGCACCCCAGCAACACCTTTCGGCTTGCCGACGCGTTGATCCGGGCGAACAAGCGATTCGACATGATGGTGTTGCCCGGCCAGCGGCACGCTTACGGTCCCGACGCCGACTACGCGATGTGGCGCCGCGCGGATTATTTCTGCCAGCATCTTCTGGCGGACTACGATCAGAGCGTGGATATGTGGGAGCTAAACCGCGAACAGCAGAATAACGGCAAGACGCCTGGCGGCCGCGGAGGCCAGGACACAACAACCACCACGACGACCGTGCAGGGCGGGCGCGGCGGCAGAGGCGGACGGGGCGGCGGGAATTAACGAGTAGCCGATCGCGAGACGGACGCTGGGGTTGGGCCTCATCGCCGTCTCACTTAGCGATACAACGCCAAACGGAATCGCCGATCGATACTTAGCCCCTGGGTCAATGGTTAGTCCCTGCTCCGGCATCCCAGGGATCTCCGCCCTACGCGGCAATGGGCGGTTATTCCGAGCGCGGCGATCGAGGTTACAGGAAAGATAACGGAGTATGCGGATACTCAAGCTCTTGAGGGGACCAATAGTTAAAGGAGTCACTTGAAACTGAAACGGAATGCGGGTGACTAACTGGTCCTCACGGGGCCTCCTGGACAATTCTGCGCTCACGAAGATCAAGCTCATCCGGCCGCTTGAAAAGAGCCGGCCGGGGGGCCGGCTGCGGACCAGGGGGGCCGCCCTACAATTATTGCGGGACGGGTTTTCCGTTGAGCTTGTATACTTTGCCGCCTTTCATGACGAATTGGACGCGCTCCAGCTCGGTGATGTCCGCGAGCGGATCGCCGCTGGTGGCGACAAGGTCCGCTTAGCGGCCTTCCTGGATGGAGCCGATCTGATCCTGGACTCCAATCAGGTCCGCGGCGTTGCGGGTTGCCGATAGGATGATGTCCATCGGCGTCATGCCGTCCTTCTTCAACAGGCCGAATTCGCTCAGGTCGACGCCGGGTCCTACGTCCGTGCCGAACGCGATCCTGACTCAGGCTGCGTAAGCGCCGGCCACCATCTTGTCCTTATAACGAATGGCCTCGCTCACTTTGGCTGTCACTTCAGCCGATGTCTCTCCGGCGCTCGACCTGTCCATGGTGGCCACGGCCACAATAATCGTAGGGACCAGCCAGGCGCCGTGCTGTTTGAACAAGGCGAACGACTCTTCATCGGCGTAAGTGCCGTGCTCGATCGAGTCTACGCCCAGCCGCAGGGAGTTATCGACCGCCGCTTTGCCCTGAGCATGAGCGGCAACCTTCATGCCGAGCGCATGCGCCGCGTCGACGGCGGCTTTGATTTCGTCGTTGGTCATGAGCTGAAGGTGCGGATTGTCGCCGGTGCTGAGCACGCCGCCGCTGGGCATGATCTTGATCAGATCGGCTCCGCGCTTGTGGTGATCGCGGACAGCGGCCATCACCTCGATAGGGCCGGTGACTACGGAGCGGGCAAGCCGCAAGGGGTCGAAGGGTAGATTGGGATCGAGAGCATTAGTGGGGTCGCCATGGCCGCCGGCTGGACTGAGCGGCTCGAGCGAGACCCACATGCGCTGGCCGGGCACGACGCCCGAATCCACCGCGTGCTTGAGAGCCAGATCGATTCCGTCCGCCGCGCCGACGCGTTCACACACGACTGGAATGCCGCGATCTGATACGCTGAGTTCCGCAGAGATATGAAGACTAACGCGGTGCGGCTGCTGGACACGCTTGGGATTCGATATGAGCTGCGCGATTACGCGGTGGATCCCAACGACTTGGATGCCGAGACGGTGGCGCTCAAGATCGGCCTGGCGGCGGAGCAGGTATTCAAGACGCTGGTGGCGCGCGGCGACCGCAACGGCGTGTGTCTGGCGGTGACGCCCGCGAACACGCAAGTCGATGAGAAAGCGTTGGCGCGCCTTGCCGGCGATCGGAAGGCCGAGATGGTTTCGCTCAAGGAAGTGCAGCCGCTAACCGGATATATTCGAGGGGGCGTGACCGCATTGGCGTGCAAGCGGAGCTATCCCGTGTATGTGGACGAAACGGCTGAACTCTTCGATGTGATCTCAGTGTCGGCGGGAGTGCGCGGGACACAGGTTCTGCTGGCGCCATCGGACTATCTGGCGGCGGTTAAGGGCGTGGTGGGTCCGATTGCACGAAGTAAGTAGCGAGTTATGAACCGGCGCGGGCAGGCAAGCGGCGCCTGTCCTACCTGGCCGCGAGACTTACTCACTCAGACTTCGAACTGGAAGGCCGATTAAACTGTCCCACAGGCGAGCCATAGGGCAGTCTCCACGCTTTCGCCCAACTCTTGGAGCCGCACGACTAAGCGCCTACGGCGTCCAACTGCCCAGCGCCTGCCATCCGGTGTTGGCGCTCGATCCCGCCGCGTACATGTAGGTGCTCTTGGCCCCGGCATACGCCGCCAAGAACGTCACTGGAAGGTTCAAGGTCAAATTCGCCCCCGACGATGTGACGCTTGCCGCCGCCACGTTGACCGAGCACTGACTGTTGCTCAAAGTCACTGCCGACCCCGGCGCCACGGGTGAAGACCATGTTGTGCCGGCGTCGTTGAGGAAGAACAACCGGTTCGTGGCCCTGGCGTAGTAGAGCATGCAGGAATTGGCCGCCGACCCCGAATTGAAATTCGAGGTAAACCAGACCCACACCGACGTCAGGTCGGTGGCCCCCAGCGAATCGGCGTACTGTAACGCGAACGTCTGTTGCAGCCCCCCACCACTGATTGGCGTCACCGATACCGCGCTCACCACTGCGACGATGGATTGGATGGCTGTGCTGTCCGCGGCGCTGGCGGTTGCCGACCCGCCGCCCGATACGCTTACCGAATTCACCTGCGGCGAACTGGCGCTGGCCCCCACATTCACTGTCACCGCGATCGCCGGGTAACTGACCCCTCCGTTTAATACGTCGCTGCGACTGCAGGCGTTGCTAATGCAGGTCCAACCTATGCCCGTCGTCGAACTTAGCGTCAAGCCGGCGGGAAGCGTGTCAGTCACGGCTACAGTCCCGCTGGTGGCGCCGGCGCCCGTCTGGTTCGACACTGTCACCGTGTAAATGGCGCCGATTTGCCCTTGCGTGAAACTGCCGCCATGCGCCGAGGCGACGTTCAGCGCCGGCGCCGCTGCGGCGGGCACGGTCCAATTGCCCATCGCCTGCCATCCGCTGTTGGCGCTCGATCCCGCCGCGTACATGTAAGTGCTCTTCGCCCCGGCGTACGCCGCCGTGAACGCCACTGGAAGGTTCAAGGTCAGGTTCGTCCCCGACACAGTGACGCTCGCCGCCGCTACGTTGATCGAGCACTGACTGTTGGTCAGCGTCGCTGCCGCTCCCGGCGCCACGGGTGAAGACCAGGCCGTGCCGGCGTCGTCGAGGAAGAACAACTGATTCGCGGCCCTGGCGTAGTAGAGCATGCAGGAATTTGCCGCCGACCCCGAATTGAAATTCGAGGTAAACCAGACCCACACCGACGTCAGGTCGGTGGCCCCCAGCGAATCGGCATATTGTAAAGCGAACGTCTGTTGCAGACCCGCACCGCTGGTTGGCGCCACCGATGCCGGCACTGGCACTGGCAGCGATCCCAAAGTCACAGTCCAACTTCCCAGCGACTGCCATCCGCTGTTGGCGCTCGACCCAGCCGCATACATGTAGGTATTCTTCGCTCCGGCATACGCCGCCGTGAACGTCATCGGCAGGTTCAAGGTCAGATCCCTCCCCGACGGCGTGACGCTCGCCGCCCCCACATTGACGGAGCACTGACTGTTGCTCAACGTCACTGCGGCGCCTGGGGCCGCGGGCGAAGACCAAGCCGTGCCGGCGTCGTTGAGGAAGAACAACTGGTTCGTGGCCCTGGCGTAGTAGAGCATACAGGAATTGGCCGACGACCCCGAACTGAAATTCGCGGTGAACCAGACCCACACCGACGTCAAGTCCGCGGCCCCCAGCGGATCGGCGTATTGCAGCGCGAACGTCTGCTGCGCTCCCGACCCGCTGTTGGGCGCTACCAACACCGCGGTAGGCGGCGGGGTTACGACTTGGATAACCGTGCTGTCCGTGGCGCTGGCGGTTGCCGAGCCGCCGCCCGATACCGTGACCGAATTCACCTGCGGCGAACCGGCGCTGGCGCTAACATTCACAGTAACTGTGATCGCCGGATAACTGGCGCCAGCGTTCAATACATCGCTACGCGTGCAAGCGTTATTAGTGCAGGTCCAACCTGTGCCCGCCATCGAAGTCAGATTCAAGCCGGCGGGGAGCGTGTCAGTCATGGTTACAGTCCCGCTGGTGGCCCCTGCGCCCATCTGGTTCGACACTGTCACCGTGTAAATGGCGCCGATTTGCCCTTGCGTGAAGTTCCCGCCATGCGTTGAGAAGACGCTCAACACCGGCGCCGGCGGCGGCACAGTCCAACTCCCCATCGCCTGCCATCCGCTGTTGCCGCTTGAGCCCGCTGCGTACATGTAGGTGCTTCTAGTCCCGGCATACGCCGCCGCGAACGTCACTGGCAGATTCACGATCAGATCCGTCCCCGACGGCGTGACGCTTGCCGCCCCCACATTGACGGAGCACTGACTGTTGCTCAACGTCAGTGCCGTCCCAGGCGCCACGGGCGAGGACCAGGCCGTGCCGGCGTCGTTGAGGAAGAACAATTGGTTCGTGGCCCTGGCGTAGTAGAGCATACAGGAATTGGCCGACGACCCCGAACTGAAATTCGCGGTGAACCACACCCACACCGAGGTCAAGTCTGCGGCCCCCAGCGGATCGGCGTAATGCAGCGCGAACGTCTGCTGCGCTCCCGACCCGCTGCTCGGCGCCACCGACACCGCGGATGGCGCTGTGCCTGTGGCTTGGATAATCGTGCTGTCAGTGGCGCTCGCGGTTGCCGACCCGCCGCCGGATACTGTGACCGAATTCACCTGCGGCGAACTGGCGCTGGGGCCGACGTTCACCGTCACCGTGATTGGCGGATAGCTGGCGCCTGCGCTTAATAGGTCGCCGCGGGTGCAGCTGTTGCCGATGCAGTTCCAACCCGTGCCCGTCATGGACACAAACGCCAGACCGCCGGAGAGTGTGTCAGTCACCAACGCTGGTCCGTTTGTGACCATAGCACCCTGGTTGGCGACGGTTACCGTGTACGTGGCTCCGCTCTGACCTTGCGTGAAATTGCCGCTATGCGTAGAGGAAACGCTCAGGACCGGAGGAAGCGCGCCCAGCAGAATGCTGACGGTGGTATTGCCGGTTGCAACCGCGAGGTCGGCTCGGCCATCTCCGTTGAAGTCTCCCACTACAATCGACCCCGCGTTGGTCTGCTGCACGGTCGTCCCAAGCGGATAGTTGGCCACCGCCTGGAATGTCCCGTCGCCATTACCCAGCAGCAGGCTCACACTGGTATTGAACTGGTTGCCAACCGCCAGATCGGCTTTGCCGTCCCCATTGAAGTCACCCACGGTCAGACAGCCGCGTTGGGCTCCAGCCGCGTAGCTGCCTGCCATCCGAAAGGTCCCGTCGCCATTGCCTAGCAAGATGCTCACATTATTGTCGGATATGTCGGTGACGGCCAGATCGGGCTTGCCATCCCCGTTGAAATCCCCTATCGCCACCGCGCTGGCGCTCACCGCATAGTTGACCGGGGCCAGGAAGGTCCCATCGCCGGCGCCCAACAAAACCGTGACTCCGTTCTCGTTGGTGATGGCGAGATCGGCATTGCCGTCTCCGTTGAAATCGCCCGTTGCTAGAGATGTAGCTTCCGGAACCTGGTAGTTTACTGCCGCTTGAAAAGTTCCGTCGCCATTGCCTAGTAGGATGCTCAGGTTCGAGTTCAAAGTGCCCACCGCCAGATCGGGCTTCCCGTCCCCGTTGAAATCCGCCACCACCACCGAGCCCGGAAAAGTCCCAACGAGATAGTTACCGGCCGGTTGTAGAGTGCCATCGCCATTGCCTAATAGAATAGTTACTACGCTGTTGGAGAGGTTGGTGACAGCCACGTCAACCTTGCCATCTCCATTGAAATCGCCCACAGCCACCGACCACCAGGGGCCGCCTCCGTGCAAGTAACTGCCCGCCAACCGGAACCCTCCCAAGCCGTCGCCCAGCAGGATGTCCACATCGCCGCCATTCTCACCCACGACAAGATCGGCATTGCCATCGCCGTTAAAGTCCGCCACGGCAAACGAGATTGGACTGAGGCCGGCAAACGGCTGCCCCGCTGTAAACGCGCCGCCGGCCTTCGCGTTGACCAATTGCGCCACGAGGTTCGAAGTATTCGGACCGTGACTGGCATCCCCGCCGTAGTATGCCTTCAGAGTTCCGCTGCCAGCTGGCAGCAGAATCGAGGATAACGATGCAACACCGGAAGAGACTGGACTGGTTCCAAGCACCGTGGTCCCCTCGTAGAACGTTACCTTCCGAGTGGCGGCGGATGGCGTCACTGTCGCGGTCAGAGTCACGGGACGCCCGAAGACCGACGGATTGGTCGCGGAAGCTAGAAAAACACCGGCTGGCGAGAGTATGACTGTGGCATTGGTAAAGCCCGTCGCCGGGGAGCCGCCGCCCGACACAGTTACCGAATTGACCTGCGGCGAGCTCGCTCCGCCAGCCACATTCACGGTCACCGTGATCGCCGGATAACTGCTGCCACCCGCCAGCGCATCGTTCCGCGTACACGTGTTGCCGATACAAACCCAGCCGACGCCGGACATCGAAACCAGGGTAAGGCCGCTCGAAACCGTTTCCGTCACCGTTACTATGCCGCTGGTCTGACTGTTGGGAGCTTGGTTAGACACAGTCACTATGGACTTCGCCCCGGTCTGCCCTTGGGTGAAGCTTCCGGCCTGAGTCACCGTTACCGAGAGCGCTGGAGTGTTGGCGACAGTGAGCGTGACGGGAACAGTGGCGGTGCTCCCGCCTCCTTGCAGAGTGATGACGCCGGTGTAGGCCCCAGCCGCCAGCAAAGTCGAATTGGCGACGATCAACAGCGGAGCCGCGCTCGTACCGTTACCCTGCACGGTAAGCCAAGCGACTCCGTTGGCGGTGGTGGCGGTAGCGGTAGCGGACACCGTTATCCCAGCGGGAACGGTCGTGACTGAGCAAGTGGCTGCAGCCACCCCGCCGACAGCGGTGGTAAGGTTCAAGGAGCTCGGGGTGCACGAGATCCCCGACACGGCGCTGCCAAGCAACACGCCTACATTACCACTGAGGGTGTTAACCACGGCCAGATCGGTTCTTCCATCGCCGTTAAATTCTCCAACGGCCAGGAAGTAGGGGTCAGAGCCGCCACTGTTGTAGGCCACGAAGGGCTCTGTAAAGGAGCCATCTCCCCGGCCTAAGAGTACATTCACGGCTGGCGCAGCTTCTGCACTTCACCGGACACGACGCCGAATCGAAGACTGAAGCCAAGGCCGCGCTGGATTTCGCCGGATCCCGTAGGCCAGACGTGGAACAGGCGCTCCGCCAACTGGGGCTATAGAACCTACGGCGTCCAACTTCCCAGCGCCTGCCATCCGCTGTTGGCGCTCGACCCCGCCGCGTACATGTAGGTGCTTTGAGCCCCGGCGTATGCCGGCAGAAATGTCACTGGCAGGTTCAGGGTCAGATTCGTTCCCGACACAGTGACGCTTGCCGCCGCCACGTTGACCGAGCACTGACTGTTGCTCAACGTCACTGCCGCCCCCGGCGCCACAGGCGAAGACCATGTCGTGCCGGAGTCGTTGAGGAAGAACAACTGGTTGCTAGGCCTGGCGTAGTAGATCATGCAGGAACTGGCCGCCGACCCCGAATTGAAATTAGCGGTGAACCAGACCCACACCGAGGTGAGATCCGCGGCGCCCAGCGAATCGGCGTACTGTAACGCGAATGTCTGTTGGAAACCCGAGCCGCTGTTCGGCGCCACCGACACATCGCTCACCACTGCGACCGTGGCCGGCACAGTCCAACTTCCCAGCGTCTGCCATCCGCTGTTGGCGCTCGACCCCGCCGCGTACATGTAAGTGCTCTTCGCCCCGGCGTAAGCCGCCGTGAATGTCACCGGCAGGTTCAAAGTCAGATTCGTCCCCGACACAGTGACGCTTGCCGCCGCCACATTGACCGAACACTGACTGTTGCTCAACGTCACTGCCGTGCCTGGCGCCACAGGTGCAGACCACGCGGCGCCAGCGTCATTGAGGAAGAACAGCTGGTTGGTCGCCCTGGCGTAGTAGATCATGCAGGAATTAGCTGCCGAATTGAAATTGGCGGTGAACCAGACCCACACCGAGGTGAGATCCGCGGCGCCCAGCGAATCGGCGTACTGTAGCGCGAACGTCTGTGGCGTAGCCGAACCGCTGCTCGGAGCCACCGAGACATCGCTGACCACTGCGCTTGTGACAGACACAGTCCAACTTCCCAGCGTCTGCCATCCGCTGTTGGCGCTCGACCCCGCCGCGTACATGTAAGTGCTCTTCGCCCCGGCGTACGCCGCTGTAAAGGTCACTGGCAGGTTCAGGGACAGATCTGCCCCCGACGAAGTAACGGTTGCCGCCGCCACGTTGACCGAGCACTGGCTGTTGCTCAACGTCACTGCCGTGCCTGGCGCCACAGGTGTAGACCAGGCCGTGCCGGCGTCGTTGAGGAAGTACAACTGGTTAGTGGCCCTGGCGTAGTAGATCATGCAGGAATTTGCCGACCCCGAATTGAAATTCGAGGTGAACCAGCCCCACACCGACGTCAGGTCGGTGGCCCCCAGCGAATCGGCGTACTGTAACGCGAATGTCTGTTGGAAACCCGAGCCGCTGTTCGGCGCCACCGACACATCGCTCACTACTTCGCTTGTGACAGGCACAGTCCAACTTCCCAGTGCCTGCCATCCGCTGTTGGCGCTCGACCCTGCCGCGTACAGGTAAGTGCTCTTCGCCCCGTCGTACGCCGTCGTAAATGTCACCGGCAGGTTCAAAGTCAGATTCGTCCCCGACGCTGTGACGCTTGCCGCCGCCACGTTGACCGAGCACTGACTGTTACTCAAAGTCACTGCCGTCCCAGGCGCCATGGGTGAAGACCAAGCCGTGCCGGCGTCGTTAAGGAAGAACAACTGGTTGGTGGCCCTGGCGTAGTAGATCATACAGGAATTAGCCGCCGACCCCGTATTGAAATTCGAGGTGAACCAGACCCACACCGACGTCAGGTCCGTGGCCCCCAGCGAATCGGCGTACTGTAACGCGAATGTCTGCTGCAAACCCGAGCCGCTGTTCGGAGCCACCGACACGTCGCTCACCACTGCGACCGTGGACGGCACCGTCCAACTTCCCATCAACTGCCATCCGCTGTTGGCGCTCGACCCAGCCGCATACATGTAAGTGCTCTTCGTTCCAGCGTACGCCGCCGTAAAGGTCACTGGAAGGTTCAAGGTCAGATCTGCCCCCGACGATGTGACGCTTGCCCCCGCCACATTGATCGAGCACTGACTGTTGCTCAAAGTCAGGGCCGTGCCTGGCGCCACGGGCGATGACCACGCCGTGCCGGCGTCGTTGAGGAAGAACAACTGGTTGGTGGCCTGGGCGTAGTAGAGCATGCAGGAATTGGCCGCCGACGCCGAATTGAAATTGGGGGTGAACCAGACCCACACTGACGTCAAGTCTGTGGCCCCAAGCGGATCGGCGTACAGTAGCGCGAACGTCTGACTGGCGCCGCTGCCCGAGGAAGGCGACAGGTAGGCGGCAGTAGGCCCGGCCGGGGGTGGTTCTGAAACGAAGCGCGGTATCGGAAAGCTCGATCCCTGCGCCGCCGCACCGGACGAACTGTTAAATGCTCCGCTGTCCGGGTTCGGCGCCAACGAACCCTGAATGGTTAGGGTTCCCGACGGCGAAGAACCGGATGGGAAGACCACCCAAACCGGGAAGTCAAAATTGTCGATAGCCGCAGGATTGCTGGCAGTCACTTCCCACACAGCCGTGGCCGAGCCGTACGTCACGGACAATTGGGCCGCTGGCAGGCCACCCATCAAACCGCCGGAGGCGATCGGGCTCAACGGCCCGGTTTCGCCGGCGGTGAGGACCGCCTGAAGCGTGGACGTGGAACCGCCAATCGGATTGAGGCCGACCCAGAGTTGCGCGCCCGCCGGCAAGTCTTGGAAATCGGCACTGAACCGGGTCCCGGCGTCCGCCACGCCCGCCGTCGCGAGGTTCGGATTAGACGACGCCAAGGCGGTATTGAAGAATCCGGATTCGGAATTGTAAATCATATCCGGAATATTCTGTTCCGTAAACTGGGACTGCACCCGGAAGGCGGTGGCGAAGTTCTCGCCGAAGCGAAGGGTTGCCACCCGGCAGGGCGTCCCCGCAACACACGGGCTCAGGGCGACTGCGCCTGACAGGGCTACCGTGTCGGTCGCGTCCCTTGTCTGGTATCCAAGGCCTTGCAACACGAAGGCCACAGCGAGCGTCGAGTTCATTATAGCGGGGCCACCGGAAACGGCAATGGACGCAGACACCTGTCCTGGAGCGGCCTGCCCGACAGCAATGCCATTCGCATTGACCCGAATGTTCACGAAACGAAGTGTGAGGGAGCCATAGCCCGGGGGTTGGATTGGCACGCCGTAGAAGGCTACCGTATTGCCGGTGGCGATGCCCTCAAACACGTTCGGCTGCCCAGGCGCGCCGTCGTATGGGTTTCCGCCATTTGCGGTAATGCTGCATCCGGTCACGGGAGTTCCGCAAGCAAGCTGGGTCGTTGGGGCCGAAGGTTCATTAGTTCCGCCGGCATCGTCGATCACCAATAGCGCCTCGGAAGCCCCAGTGGTAACGTCCTGTATCCGGCTGGTCACGGCCGTATTGAGAAACAGCGTAATGCTAATTTGCGGCAGAGGGGTTCCCGCCGCAAGAGGCGCCCCGCCACTGCAGACCAGAACAATATCTCCGACTCTCTCCGTCAGCCCCTCAGCCCGCACTGTCGGAGTAACGGAACCAGTGGCGGTCGCGCAAACGAACGGTCCCTGCCCGGCAGCATCGGCGCACAACAGCAAGGCGGCAATCGCTCCCCACATGAGCTTCGATCGCGCACCGATGCAGGATTCTCTGAAGAAACGGCTTCGGGGCAGCAGTGCGCGTCCTGCCGCTGGCCGCTGGTTGTTTGCCCGTACGATCTCCGCGGTTCGAGTTTTCTGTTGCGGTGCAACCAGGTCTAGTGACGCTATGGCTCGGAAAGGGCTAAAGTTCATAATATAGAGCTATCTAGTTGCAGCGGAGGGCATTACCGTGGCGGTGAGGGTCACCGCTGGCCGTGGATGGATGGGTTGGGTACGGAGGCAAGCGAAAAGGCCGCTTGGCGGCAGGACGATAGTGGAATCGGCTGCAGGTTCGACACCGTCACCGTGTAAGTTGCGTCCGGCTGCCCTGAGTGAAGTTGCCGCTGTGGGTCTTGGAGATGCTCAGAGCCGCCTGGGTGTTTGCGGGCGGAACCGCTGCGAGACTCACTGTCAGCACAGTATTCAGTAGACGTCCAATCAAGGACAGAGTCGCGAGTAATCACGCTTAGAAACCTCCCCGTAACAGTAATAAGCGCTTGTGTCGTCGACCAGCGGCGCTGTCACAGCGCGGCGCAGCCCAATCACTAAAACTGGAAGCGTGAACCCGATTTGACTTTGCTGTGGATCTCAATCTTAGCCCATTTCGCGGCTAAGATCACATCCACTTAATACTCTTTCCTCGATTTAGTACCGATATAGGTACCAGAGTCAAAATACCAACATCGTGGAGTGCGAATAACGGGAGCAGTCGGACGGGCTCACCTCTCTAAATGAGGCTCGACGGCGGGCGGTCCCGCGGGAATCGGGATCGCCTCCACAAGTGATGTCCTGCGAGCTGTACGAAATTCGTGCTTCATGGTTGCGATGGCGGTGCCGGAATCTTCGCTGCGGAGGACGCGGCCATGCACACAGAGCTGAAGTGGACAGGACCCGTCCAACAGGTAAGGCCATTCCAGGGAGACCTTAATCAATTCGCCCTTGACGAACCGGTGACCGCAGTGGAACAGCAGGCCGGAACTTCCCATATTGGAGAGTTCCCCGCTGCCGTGCTCCCCGGATTTCAAGCTGTAGGTCAGCTTTAAAGTGAGGGGAAAACGGCGCTGTTCCCGGCGGTTGCTTCCAGCTACAGGCGCCTTGGCGAGCGAATGGGCGAGGTCTCCCCAGCGGAGCGGAAGCAGGTTCGCGCGATCGGGTTTGTAAAGACTCGGCCCCTCGAGCGGGACCGGGGCTTTGACAGGATCGCTATGGCTTACCAACGCTTTTGACCACCACCGCCCCCTGACCGCTCGGTCTTGGCCTTGGCCTCATTGACGTTCAGCGCGCGGCCGTCAAGATCTTTACCGTTCAGCCCGGCAATCGCCTTGTTGCCTTCGGCGTCGTTGCTCATTTCAACGAATCCAAAGCCGCGTGGCTGACCCGAATCGCGATCCGTAACAATGTTCACGCGATCGACGGCGCCATAACCTTCAAAAAGAGTCCGGACTGCCTGCTCCGTCGCTCCGAAACTGAGATTTCCTACAAAAATATTTTTCATACTGTTATAGTCCTTTGCTGATTTGAAGACGGGCTAATCTGGAAGGGGGACTAATTTAGCGGGACGGGCTAGATAAGGTCGGCCTTGAATCGGCGGGAAGTCAAATCCAGCTTCAGCATAACACTAAACTGACTTGGGTAACATGCTATCGACTAAGTTCCGCCTCCGCGTAAGTAATCTTCCATACCTATGCGTAGCAACTTAACTTGTTCGGCACATGATCGGCCGGGCGCCGGGGTCGGACCAGGAGGTCCGACCTACAAAACTGTCCAACCGGTGATAGCTTAGAAATGTTTATGAAAACGACATCAGCCCCCGAAATCGAGAACCACCTGGCAGAGCTCCGGCAGAAGCGCGGGCTCTCGGCGGCGGGTCTGGCCCGAATGGCCGGCGTGAACCGGCAAACCATCTATGCCATGGAGGCCGGAAGCTACGTTCCCAACACGGCCGTGGCGTTGCGCCTGGCACGCGCGCTGGAGGTCGGCGTGGAGAGCCTGTTTGCGCTGGTGGAAGAGGCCACGGCGCCCGATTTGCGAACGGAACAGGTCCTGCTGCTGCCCGGCTCCGACGCGCCCAGCCCCGGGCAACCCGTGCAGTTGTGCCGGGTGGACCAGCGTCTGATGGCGGCTGCGCCATCCGCGGTTCCGTGGTATTTTCCCGCCAGCGACGCGATTGTGACGGGCGAGCCGGTGGAGGGCGGCAAGACGAAGGTCCAGATCTACCACCCGGATGGCGACTTTCGCAACCGCATTCTGGTGGCCGGATGCGATCCGGGTATCTCCGTGCTCGCACGCCACGTGCGGCAGGCGGGCGTCGAACTGGTGCTGGTTCATCGAAACAGCTCGCAGGCGCTCACGCTGCTCAAGGAGGGCTGCGTCCATATTGCCGGGACGCACCTGCGCGACGAGGCGACCGGCGAATCGAACATTCCCGAGGTGGGCCGTATGTTTCCCAAGAACTCGGTTGCCGTGATCTCGTTCGCCGTCTGGGAGGAAGGAATCGTCACGGCGCGCGGCAATCCGAAGGGCATTCGGGGCATCGAAGATCTGGCGCGCAAGGATGTTTCGATAGTGAACCGGGAGCAGGGCGCGGGGAGCCGTCATCTGCTGGATTCGCATTTGAAGCGCCTCGATATCCCGGCGAAGGCAGTGCGCGGATATGACCGCGTCGCTCCCGGCCACTTGCCGGCGGCATGGCAGGTGCGGACCGGCGCGGTGGATTGTTGCATCGCCACCAGTGCGGCGGCGCGCGTGTTTGGTCTGGGGTTCATCCCATTAGTGAGCGAGCGCTACGACCTGGCGATTCGCCGCCGGCGCCTGGACGAGCCCGGGATTCAGGCGCTGCTGGACACGCTGAATCGATCCAGCTTCCGCCGTGAGCTGGAAGGCATCGGCGGCTACGACGCGAAGGCGGCCGGGCAGCGGATGCTGTAAGGCTGCTGTAATGTCCGCATCAGGATGGTTGAAACTGCGCTGGGCGCTGAGGGTGGCGGGATCATTTCGATGTGACAGGTGAAAAGGAAGTAGTCTGCTGGCGGCGCATCGTGTGCTATGATCGCAGCCGTGAAGGGGTGGTACGCGGTTCTCTCCGCGCTCCTGCTATTGGCTTCGGGCGCAGGGGCCGCCGACGACCTCAATAGCGCCGCCGCCATTCTCGCGCGCAAAACCGCTGCATTCGCCGGCAGAGGCGAAACCGTTGCCGTTTCCTATCGCAACATCTCCTCGCTGGGCGCGGCTGAGTTAGCCCAAACGCGTACTGCCTTCGAAGCCGCGCTCCGCGACGCAGGTTGCCGCCCGGTGGATTCCGCCGCGGTGACGGAGGCGCGCGTTTCCATTTCCGAAAATGCCGCGCAGTATTTGATGGTGGAAGAGGCGCGCAAGGGCGAAGACCGCCAGGTATGGATCGCGTCCTGGGCCCGCGCCCCTGCGGCATTGGCCAAATCCGGCGGCGTCGCGCTCGATCGGAAACAGGTCTGGCAGCAGGCGGAGCCGATACTCGATATCGCGTTTCCGCCGGCGGGCATGCTGGTGTTGTCGCCTGGCGGCATGTCCCTCTATGCCCGCACGAATGACCGATGGGAATTGCGGCAGTCCGTTCCGCTGACGCCTGCGAAGCCTTGGCCGCGCGATCTACGGGGGCGCATTCACGCGACTGGGGCGGCCTTTCAAACCTTTCTGCCGGGCATGACTTGCAGTGGTAATACCGAGCCCGCGCTGTCTATGGAGTGCCGCGCGGCAGACGCGCCGTGGGTGCTCGAATCGGGCAGCCGTGGCCTGTTGCTGGCCAACTTCGCGGCATCGCGCAATTATTTCGACGGGCGAATCGTCACCCAGGCCGGCGTGCGGAAAACGGTCGCGCCATTCTACTCGGCCGCGTCAGTGGAAGCGCAAGGGCGCACTTTGTGGCTGTTGGCGCAGATGGACGGCCAAACGCTGATCGCGGACGCGGCCTTCGATCCGCTGGGCAGCATTGGGTCGTGGGGCAGCGACATAGTGGGCATTGATGCGCGTTGCGGCGCGGCGTCGCAGGTACTCGCCACGCGCGCGGGCGATGCCGGGGAGCCGGATGCCATCCAGAGTTATGCGATTGCCAGCGGCGCGGCCACGCCGGTGACGGCGCCCACGCTTTTTCCGGGACCGGTGACGGCGCTATGGCCCTCAGGCGCCGGCGCGGCGCTGGCGGTAGCGCGCGATTTGGCGAACGGAGAATATGTTGCCTATGTGGTCACGATTTCGTGCGGGTCGTAATGTAGGACAGGCCTCCTGGCCTGTCGTGGCGCTGGAGCGACAAGCGCCGCGACTGGCGCCGCGACTGGCGCTGCGACTGGTGCTGCGACTGGCGCCGCGACTGGTGCTGCGACAAGCGCCGCGAGTGGCGCCGCGACAGGCCAGGAGGCCTGTCCTACATATAGCGGTGGTGATGGTATGCGTTGCCCTCGCCGGCGCCGCGACCCGTCCGCGCTACGGCGGGACGCTGCGCGTGGAATTGCACGGCGCGTTCGAATCGGCCGACCCGCCGCAGACCGGACCGGGCATGGCCGATCTGGCGCGCGCATTCAACATCACGCTGTGGGAAGGCGGACGCCGCGCGGTTTATGCAGCCGATGAAAACGCGGCCGGGGGGCGGCCGTTTGTGGATTCGGTGGAGATTCAACTGGCGCGGCCGCCGCGCGATCAATCCATTGACCTCGAGCTTGGCAAGACGGACATTGTGGAGCTGGGCCCCAACGAAATCCGGCGCCAGCAGCCGGGCCGCAGGACCTGGCAATCGCAGCCGGTGCGCGTGGTCGCACTGGTCTTCAGCCGGCGCATCGAGGATTTCCGCGTCCGGGAAGCGCTGGCACTGGCGGTAGACCGCGCAGCCATTCTCACCGTGCTATTGCAGCGGCAGGGCGAGATCTCAGGCGCGCTGTTGCCGCAGTGGCTCTCGGGCTACGCATTTCTTTTTCCGGCGGCGTTCGATCTGCCGCGTGCGCGATCGCTGGCCGCAGGCGCGCACCCGCTCAGCTTGGGCGTGAGCGACCCGGGCCTGAGGACCATTGCGGATCGCATTGCCCTCAATGCGCGCGATGCCGGCCTCACGGTCAATGTCGCGCCCCAGGGCGCTAACCAGGGAGCAACCCAGGGCGCAAGCGTGGACATCCGCCTGATGGAGACGCGCATCGCCTCGGCCGACCCATCGCGGGCGCTGGCGGCTCTGGCGGCCGCGTTCGGGTTGCCCGAGCCAGTACGCGCCGAAACGCCGGATGCGCTGTACGCCGCCGAGCACAGCCTGCTGGAGGGCTTCCGCGTGGTCCCGCTATTTCACCTGCCGGACGTTTACGGCGCCGGTCCGCGAGTCAAAGGCGGCCCCGGTATAACGCCGCTGGGTGAGTGGCGGTTCGGCGATCTGTGGATAGAGAGCGTCCATCCATGACGTTCCGCACCCGCCTGCTGCTGATCTTTACCGCGGCGGTTGTGGTAGCGGTCGGTTTGGTCGGGTTGCTGGTTTCGGCAGGCATCCAATACCGGTTTGAGCGGTTGGAATCGCAGCGCGTGGATGCGCTGGTGGCGCAGTTCCGCAAGGAGTACGAGCGCAACGTGCAGGAGATCGCGCGCGCCGTCAACGGCATCGCGGCGTCCGACACGGCGGTGGATATCGCCGCCAAAACAGATTACTCGGCTTATAACGATACGGCGGCATCGCTGGCGGCGGCCCACGGGCTCGACTTGCTGGAGCTGGTGGCGGCCGATGGCACCATTATCTCGTCGGCCGAATGGCCCGCGCGCTTCGGATACAAGGAGGACTGGCTCACACAGCATCCCGATTGGAAATCGCGCGGCGCATTTCTGAAGCGCGAGGAGCTGCCCGATGGCGTCACGGTTGCACTGCTCGCGGTGGGAACGGCCACGGCCGGCGACCGCGTGCTCTACGTCGCCGGCGGCCAGCGGCTGGACCGGGCCTTTCTTTCCACGCTGGTTCCTCCCGCGGGAATGCGCGCGCTGCTCTACCGCAACCTGCAGACGCAATTTGCGGCGGCCGATTTGCTCGATGCATCCGGCTCCGCGCCCGCTACCGATGCCGCGCAATTGCGGCCGCTGATCGAACGCGTGAAGACCCTCAAGCGCGAAGAGACGAACTCGGTCGGCAGCGGCGCGGCTGCCGAGACCATCCACGCGCTGCCGCTCTTCGGGTTGGACAACGATTTGTTAGGCGTCCTGCTGGTGGCCAGCTCGCGGCGGGAGCTGGTGGAGCTGGACGCGTTCCTGCTCAAGCTCGGGATCGGGGTGGCGTCCGGCGGCATTTTTTTGGGCATCGCGCTGAGCTGGTGGGCCACTGCGCGCATTACCAGGCCGGTGCGGCGTTTGGCCGAGAGCGCGGGAAAGGTGGCCGCGGGCGACTGGGGCGCCACGGTGGAAGTCGCCACCGCCGATGAGATTGGCCAACTGGCGCGCGCCTTCAACCGCATGACGCACGAGCTGGTGGAGCAGCGAGAGCGGCTGGTGCAATCCGAGCGCGTGGCGGCGTGGCGCGAGTTGGCGCGGCGGCTGGCGCACGAGCTGAAGAATCCGCTGTTCCCTTTGCAGATCACCGTGGAAAACATGCAGCGCGCGCGCGATCAATACCCCGAGCAATTCGATGAAGTCTTTCGCGAAGGCTCGGCCACGCTGCTCGCCGAGCTGGCGAACCTCAAGCAGATTATTTCGCGCTTCAGCGATTTCGCCAAGATGCCCGCGCCCGAAATGCATCGAATCCAGTTAAACGGCCTGGCCGCCGATACCGTGCAGCTATTCGGCCCGCAGCTCACGCAGGCGCACATTGTGATCCGCACCGAGCTCGATCCGCATCTGCCGGTAATCATGGGCGACCACGAGCAACTGGAACGCGTTCTCCGCAATCTGACGCTCAACGCCATCGACGCCATGCCGCAAGGCGGGACGCTGACCATCCGCACCGCCGCTCACGAAACCGGCGTGCGCCTGGAAGTCTCGGACACCGGGCAGGGCCTGACGCCGGAAGAGTGCGCGCGCCTTTTCACGCCCTATTACACTACGAAAACGCACGGCACGGGGCTGGGCTTGGCCATCGTGCAGTCGGTGATCAGCGACCACAAGGGCCGCATCTCGGTGGAGAGCGAGCCGGGCAAGGGATCTACCTTCGTGATCGACTTGGGTTGAGAGAGGGTTTCGACGCAGAGACGCTGAGCCGCAGAGAAGCATTTTGATTTGAGGTACTTAATGAGGGATTGGGAAAAGCGGGTTTCTTCGGTTGGGTCAAAGGACGATTTGGCTGAGTTCGTTTGTATGTTGCGAGACAATCTCGCAAAGAACCGAGAGGAGTGGGAAAATACCACGCTCGAGAATTTCTTGGAGGCAATGGAGGCATGGATAAGGGTGATGGACCAAAGTCGCAAAAACGCAGGCAAAGATCCCATCGAGTCGCCCAGTTGGCAGACCGTGGCCGAAATACTTCTTGCGGCCGGTGCCTATGAATAAGCGAGCATGGCGTTGAGGAAAGGGCTTTATGGGCGCTGACCCGATTGATTGGGAGGGACTCGCTAAGAGTTGCGGGACGCTCCAGGACCACGGCGAGATCGGTGGGGATCGCATTGGACGAGAGGCCATCGCCCAAATCCTTGGTGAGGATGCTTTGACGAGCGCCGTTGATCACTATGTACACCACCGAAGGGGTTCGGAACTCGCCCGCAGTGTGCTGGAGGTTCTACGGCCAGCCGTAGCGATCCGACGCTGTATCGAGATATACGCAGCTCAAGGGCCCATCGAAACGCGGCGGTCCGCAGTCGAGTTGCTCAGTTCCCTTGGTGGTCGACAGGAATTGGTAGCAGTCAAACGCTTTCTCGAAGATCCCGATGATGATATCCAGGCGTGGGGAGCAAAGCTTCTGAAACGCCTCGTGTTTGCGAAGTCGGTTACAGCGGAGGAGGCCGAGGACTACATGCGTTGCGGCGAAGGGCTCGAACATCCGTTAGTCAGGCGTGCAATGTCCCGGATACGCGACTTTCTTTCGCGACAGTAATTGCCAATCAGATCGACTTGGGTTGATAGAGGGATTTCGACGCTGAGGCGCAGAGGCAACGCAGAGAAGACATTCACTGTTTTTCTCCCTCCGATCTCTGCGGCTCAGCGTCTCTGCGTCGAAGGTCTTTGATTTAGGTTACCCTCAGGTTTGGCCCAACTACTCATAGTCGATGACGATGCCAACACCCTGGCCTCGCTGGCGCGCGCCTTCCGCATGGCCGGACACGAAGCCACGGTTTGCGATAACGCCGGGCGCGCGCTGGAGCTGCTGAAATCGCAGCCGTTCGACCTGATGATGTCCGATGTCGTCATGCCCGGCAAAGACGGCCTGGCGCTGCTCGAAGAGGTTCGCGCCGCGGGCATCGCGCTGCCTGTCGTGATGATCTCCGGACAGGCGAACATCGAAATGGCGGTGCGCGCTACGCGGCTGGGCGCCGTCGATTTCCTCGAAAAGCCGCTCTCCACCGATAAGCTCCTCCTCACCATCGATAACGTCCTGAAGCTGAAGCGGCTGGAAGCCGAGAACCGCGATTTGCGGCAGCGCGTGGGCAAGCACGAGATCGTGCATTCCGGGGAGGCCATGCGGCGCGTGATGGGGCAGGTGGACCGCGTGGCTGCCAGCGAGGCGCGCATCTGCATCCTCGGCGACACGGGCACCGGCAAGGAGCTGATCGCGCGCGCACTACACGACCGCAGCCCGCGCCGCGACCAGCCGTTCATTACCTTGAATTGCGCCGCGGTTCCCGGGGAGCTGATCGAATCGGAATTGTTCGGCCATGAGAAAGGCTCGTTCACCGGCGCGGCCGCGCGGCATATCGGAAAATTCGAACAAGCCAATCACGGCACGCTTTTCCTTGACGAAATCGGCGACATGCCGCTGGCGATGCAGGCCAAGCTGCTGCGCGTCCTGGAGGAGGGACAGGTGGAGCGCGTGGGCGGAGACCGCACCATTCCCGTGAACGTACGCGTGATCGTAGCCACCCACCGCAACCTCGACGACCTGGTCAAGAAGGGGACGTTCCGCCAGGATCTCTACCATCGCATCTACGTTTTTCCGCTGCTGCTTCCGGCGCTGCGCGAGCGCACCGAGGATATTCCCGCGCTGGTGGAGCACTTCGCCGCGCAAGTGGCCGACCAGAACGGGTGGAAGCCCAAGCCATTCGCCGCCGGCGCCATCCGCGAGTTGCAGCGTTACCCGTGGCCCGGCAACGTTCGCGAATTGCGCAACGTGGTGGAGCGCCTGCTGCTGCTGGCCGACGGCCCGGTGGATGCCGACTCCGTGCGCATCGCCCTGCCGCAAGTGGATGCCGCGTCCGGAGGTTCGCCGGCAGTTTCCGCCGCGCGCCTGGAGGGCCCCCTCTCGCTGCGCGTGGACGCCTTCGAGCGCGATCAGATACTCACCGAGCTCAAGCGGCACAATCAGCGCATGACCGATACGGCGCGCGCGCTGGGTCTCGAGCGCAGCCATTTGTATAAGAAGTGCCAGGCATTGGGGATCGATTTGCGCGCATTGCGGAGCGCAGAGAACCTGTAGGACAGACCTCCTGATCGCGGGTCGTTCCGGACCCGTGCTTCCGCGGAGAAGAGTGTGCATAGAATTGGATACGGGCAGTTCGGCAGAATCGCAGAGGCAATAAACTAGAAACGACGGGCCCTTAGCTCAACGGTTAGAGCAGCGGACTCATAATC
>Ga0116129_1000235_pt1 | contig 39111 bp, 34 predicted proteins | sample June2015DPH_17_2_FD_89732 | JGI IMG/M metagenome (GOLD analysis project Ga0116129, IMG submission 89732) | Peatland microbial communities from SPRUCE experiment site at the Marcell Experimental Forest, Minnesota, USA - June2015DPH_17_10 | ecosystem: Environmental > Terrestrial > Soil > Wetlands...
AGAGGGTTGTGCATCGAAGCATGGAATACCGGATGCGTGAGTTTCGCCGTCGGTCGGTGGGACGCGATCGTAAGCCGGGGCCCCTTGCGAGAGACTTCCCGATCCACTAGCGGCCGGAGCAATCCGGCCGCTCACGAATGCCGAAGTGTGTCTTGACAGCTACGCCTTAAACGTAGTCTTCAAATGAATCTCAACCGCCGCCAGCGCCTTCGAAAGAGGACAACCCGCCTTCGCGCCGGCCGCCGCTGCTTCAAACGCAGCCGCATCGATGCCCGGAACCTCGCCCACAGTTTCCAGCTCGATTTTCGTGATCGAAAATCCGCCCGGCACCGCATCGATATGCACCGCAGCCGTGGTATGAATGCTCGTCGGCGGATGCCCGCCTTGCGTCAACACTCCGGAAAGCGCCATCGAAAAACAAGCCGCGTGCGCCGCGCCCAACAGCTCTTCCGGATTCGTCTCGCCTCCGCCTACGAATCGCGATTTGAAACTATAGGGGCTATCGAGCGCCCCCGTCTCGGTCTTCACATGACCGGTGCCTTCTTTAATCGAGCCGTTCCATTGTGCTTCTGCGTGACGAATCATAATCGTTCTCCTGTGTATAGTTTAATGGATATGGCGAAACCGACTTTCGACCCCGGCCTTACGCAGCAATACACTGGCCTCCTGCGCCGCACCATCAATCGGGATGGCAGCTTTAACGTATCCCGGCATGGCACCGGTTGGCGCGATATCCATCCCTACCTGCACCTGATCAGCCTACCGTGGCCAACCTTTCTAGCGCTGGTATTCGCAGCTTATTTAGCCGTGAATACGATTTTCGCGGCGCTCTATTATTCGCTCGGGCCAGGACACCTCATCGGCGGCGACGCTCCATATAAGCTCGAACGTTTTCTGAATGCTTTCTTCTTCAGCGCCCACACGCTGACCACCGTCGGCTACGGAAATATTGCGCCACGGACAATATCCGCGAACCTTCTTGCGGCGCTCGAAGCTCTAATCGGCCTCTTGGGATTCGCGCTGGCCACCGGCATTTTATTTGGACGCTTTTCGCGCCCCTCGGCCCGAATCGGCTTCAGCGACCGCGCCTTGATCGCCCCTTATGAAGGTCGCACCAGCTTCCAGTTTCGGATCGTAAACCGCCGGCCCAACACGCTGATGGATATGGAAGCCACCATCATCCTGATGTGGGTGGAAGGCGAGTCCGGCAAGCTAAAGCGCGCGTTCCAAGGCTTGTCTCTGGAACGAAATACCGTCGATTTCCTGGCCTTGACGTGGACCATCGTGCATCCGATCGATGAATCCAGCCCGCTGTTCGGAAAGACGAAAGAAGATCTGCAACAGAAGCAAGCCGAGGTGATTATTCTGATCAAGGGCTTCGACGAAACCTTCAGCCAAAGCGTCCGCGCCCGCTATTCCTACCGTTTCGACGAGATCGCCTGGAACGCCAAGTTCACCCCAGCATTCGACTTCGACGAAACCGGAACCATGGTGCTAAACATCAACAAAGTAGGCAACTACGCACCAGTCGAGTCCGCATGAGACGGCGCGTTTGATTCTCGCCGAAATTATCGTTACCCTCGCACCACTGCGGCCATCTTCGCTCGCGGGTTTTCCAACGCAATTCTAGCGCACGACCACCTTCGTCAATCCCGCATTCCCCGCCGCATCGTACACGCGAATCACTATCAGGTGCTCGCCCGGAGACACTTTATCGATTCTTACCAGGAACCGCTCCCGCGCGGAATCGGTAACGCCGTCGGCGGCTTCGACCGGCATCCACAACCCCGCGTCCAGAGAATACTCGCAGCGGCGCAGCACCGAACCACGGTCCTCCGCATCGATATCGACTTCAACCATGTTGCCGGAGCGCCGCGCCGCACTCGCCGTCACCACCGGCGGCGTGCTGTCCATCAAAATAGGTGCGCTCACCAGCTCCGCTTCCCGCGCCAGATGGGCCGGATTCGACGGCGAATCCGACGCCACCACGCGAAAATAGTAGCGCCCATCCGCGAACACGTCGGCATCCAGCAGATACGTATTCTCCACCATATTCGCCCGCAGCAGCTTCCATTGCGTCTCGTCTTCACCCCGGAAGTAGAGGTTATAAATCAAGCGATCGCCATCCGGATCGTCGGCCTGCCAGTAGATTTGTACCTGCTGTCCTGGAATCCGCGAAAGCGTCTGCGAAGGAGTTCCCGCGCTGGCCGGAGCCTCGCCCGAATCGGTCACCGTGATCGCATAACTCGCGGTTGCGGCAGCCGTGGCGGCCGGACCCGATTTGCCGGAACTGCTCACCGCGCTCACGTTGATGCTGCGCACATTCGGAGGAGTATTCTGCGGCAGGTAGGCGATGGTCACGCTATCGAGCGCGGGTGTCGACGGTCCCGCAAACTCCGCGCGCCATTGAATGTACCGCGCGTTGGGGCTGGTGATCGCCGCGCGCTCCGGATCGGTCAGCGGCGCCGACCAATCGCTCCACGTCGCATCCGGCCGCAGCGAATTTCCACTACGCGTTTTGAATGCGATGCCTTTCGTATCGCCCCGCCACGAGAGCTTGCCCCAGCGCGCCACGGTCGAAGAATCGTGCACCGGCGATTCAAACCACCCCGTCGCAACCTTTCCCGCATCCAGCCGCAAAATCTTCCCGAGATTGCCGGTCGCGGCCAGAAGCGAGCCTCGCGATTCCAGCAACCGCGTCGCTTCGCCCTCATTCGACTGCGCCACCAGCGTCGCCTTCCGGTCGCGTTCCAGACGGTACAAGCGACCCTGCACGTCGGTCACAAACAACAGCGACGAGTTCAACATCGCCACGTCGTAAATATTTTCGTCCTTCGAACTCCACAGCGTCTCCACCGTATTATCGGGATGAATCACATAGAGCGCGGATTTGTCGACACCCGCGTAATCGACGACTCCAGCCGACGCGACCGCTACTGCCGTCGCCACCGCGGTCTTCGCGGCTTCGGGTTTCGGAGCCGGCGTCAGACCAGCCTGTTGATCGGTCACCGTGACCGTCGCAATAGTCGGCGCGACGATTGCGCCCGCGCCATTTGCCCCGTTGGTCACGGATCCGATTCGCCGCGCGACACTGCCGCCGAGTGCCGCGACATAAAGATTGCCATCCGGCGTAGGCACAATCGCACGGATTTCGGGCAAATTCGCATCGTACAATACGAACGCTTTATTCGCGGCGGTAATGCGATAGAGAATTCCATTCGGCTCGCTGCCGGCCAGCAAAGCGCCGTGCGAATCCAGTTCCAGGCACGTCACATGGGATTGTCCGGTCTCATAATAGACAGCGCCGACGCCGGCGCTGGTCACGCGAAATATTTGTCCCTGATCCCCTGTGCCTACGAAAAGCGATCCATCCGCGGCCGTTTTCAACGCCCAGATATAGCGCGCGCCGGGCGAAAAATATTCCGTCGCTTTTCCGTTTTCGATGCGATAAACCTTGCCGTCGGGCGACGTTCCCGCATACACCACGCCTTTTGCATCGACTGCGACGGCAAAGATTTCCGACTGATCCGCCGTCCAGACCAGCGAACTTTTGCCCGCCGCATCCAACTTATAAAGACGCCCGCGATGGCCTGTGCCCATATACAGCGAGCCATCCGGCGCCTGCGCGATGCTCCAGATTTCCGGCTGGCCCGAGTCGAACAGCGTATCGAGCTTCGAGCCGAGCATCAGCCGTCCATCGCGCGTGAGAGAAAGTCCGTTGAGCCGTCCGCGCAGGAAATCCTGGTAGCCGGTCATCTCCCAAGTAGCCGTGGTCGCCGCGAAGGAGCAGGAGGCGAAAGCGATCAGAACGGGCCATTTCATTGCTCTTTCACCTCGACCTGCACCGTCTTCGTACCGGTCACAACGCTATCGCCCGCTGAAATTTCGATCTCGGCAAGCTTCGATCCGCGCAGATTCTGTAGCAGCGCAGCTTGTGTTTGCGCTCGACTCAAAATCATCGCGACCGACGGAGGCGGGCTGGGAAGATCACGCCCATCGATGGTGTAAGAGGCTTCATTGCGCCACACGCGGATGTACGCTTTCGTGTTGGAGCGAAGGCCGTTCAGAAATTCCAGAACCTGGCCCGGCGAATGATACTGCAATCCGATAGAGGCTCCGAATTCCGTCACATTCGTCGTCGATGCGTCGGCCGCAGTGAAATTGATCGGGCCCGGCGGCGCGCCCACCGGCACCCGATACATTACTTTGCGCTGCGATTCGGCGCCATTTTCCCCCTCTAGCGTGACGATCAACTCGACATTCTCGCCCGGCCGAACGCTGCGCGGAGCCGCGATATCGGCGATCTGCACCTGGCTTTTCCGATCCACCACGCCGACATTGAGCGTGACGCCCTTCAGCTTGAATGCATCGAAACCGCTCGCCATGGCGTAATTCAGAGACGTGCCGACCCCCAGCGCGGCAAGCGCCGCCACCGCCACATCGCCGCTATAAACATTGTCGACGCGCACGCTGCCGCCTTCGAAATCCAGATGCCCGGTTACTGAAAATGTCGACCCGCCCTGCGCGCGCTCCGTCGCATCAATCGCCGAAAACAGGGCCATTTGCGTGACTAAAGGCGTCATCACGCGATCCTGCACCACCTGCATGTGGTAGACGTTCTTCCCCACGTGAATATCGATCGGAGCCATCGCTGCGCGGCGCCCCATCACTCCGGAAACAGCCATCGAGCGGTCGTCAGTGAGCGTTCCCATCCACTCTCTGGCAGCCGAAATTTTGAACGAGCTATTCAGATTCGGCAGCAACGCCAGCACTTCGGCGCGCGCGAACGGAACATCGCTCGGCCCCGAATCCATGAACCGATGCCCGAAGGCATAAACATGATCGCCATCGATCAACGTGACGGTTCCATCGGCGCTGATGCTGTAATCGCCGGTCAAAAGCTGCGCGCTGATCATGGACCCCGGCTCGATATTTTTCGGATCGCCCATGCGGTCCGTCGGCTTGCCGCCGCCCGAAACGCCCTGCCGCGGGTCCATGCCCATTTCGCGAAGCTGCACGCCGAAATGTTCGAGCGTGGCGGACGTAAATCCGGAAAACGAAACAGGCGTGGCGATTTCTTCCAATCGCGCGTCGCGGGCCATGAATCGCTGCCGCGCCATCACGCGTGGACCATCCGGCTCGACGCGCAGCATGTCTTCAACCGGACGAATCCCGGCGATGGCGTCTTTCGAATACGGAAAACTCAGCGCAACCGCGCCGGCCAGCTTGCCGTCGATGTAGACGGGCGATCCGCTCATGCCCTGCATGACGCCGGTGTGTTCCAGCGGGCCGCCTTTGAGACGCCCTAAAATAATCGATTCCTTGGGGCTCATATTTTCCAGCACGCCGAGAATTTCCACGTCAAACTCTTCGACGCGGGAGCCGGAAAAAACGGTGCGTCCCACGCCGTGCTGTCCGGCGCGAATATCCTTAAGCGGAAAAATCGCGGGAGCGGCGTGGAGCGTCGCGGCAATCGCAATGCAGCCGAAAAAACGAAGCAGAAGCACGTTTTTATTGTAGTTGTAAACGGAGCGATACAATAAATCTTGAGACTTTCATGGGCCGTCGGCGGACTTGTCGCGGGGATCCTTCTCGCCGCCGTCTTCTTCATTTCGATCGATCACCGGCCGCCCGCAGGTCTGGTCGACGCCCCGGCAATGGTGCGCGAAATTCAGGCGCTGAGCGAACTGGTCTCCGTCAAATACACGGTGCAAAAAGTGGTTGGATTAGAAGAGAAAAAGTCGCCGGTCGGATCGGAAAAATTGCTGCTAATCGTGCAGGCGGAGATCCTGGCGGGAGTCGATCTGGCCGCATTATCGCCCGGCGCGATCAAAATTCTGCCGCATAACGAGATCAAAATCGCACTGCCGCCGGCGCGGATCTTTCACGTGGTGATCGACGATAAGGAGACCAAAGTTTGGGACCGCCAGATCACCTGGTGGACGCCCTGGGTTTCGCCGGATCCGGATCTGGAACGCCAGGCGCGCCTCGCCGCCAGCAAATCGGTGGAGCAGGCCGCGCTCGATATGGGCATTCTCGATCAAGCGCGGCGCAACGCGGAAACGGTGATCCGAAATCTGCTCCAGGCGCTGGGCGCGAAGTCGGTCACCGTGAATCCCACTTAGTTTCGGGCGATCTCGTGCGCGATTTCCCGCTCGAAATCGCTCTTGCTGGTGAATCCCACGTGCTTGTGCACCACGATGCCATCCCTGCGGATCAACCAGGTTTGCGGCAGCGATTCGACGCCGCCGTATTTCTTCGCTAACCCCTCATCGCCGATCGCAACGCGATAATTGATCTTCTGCGCGAGCATGAAAGGCCGTACCGACTTCCATCCGTCCTCATCGAGAGAGATCCCAATTACGGCAAATCCGTCGGCGGCATGCGCGCGCCGGAATTCCGCGAACCAGGGAATCTCCTTCTGGCAAGGGACGCACCAAGTGGCCCAAAAATTGAGAAGAACCACCTTGCCGGCGTAATCGGACAATTGGAAATTAGCGCCGTCGGAATCGGTCGCGGTGAAATCCGGCGCGGCCAAACCCAGAAAGCTGTGGACGTGCCAAAACAATTGCTGGAGGTGAGAATGAAAATCCGTCTGACCCAGGACGAAACTCTGGCACGCCTCGACGCAGGGAGCGATCATGCGCTGCGCGAAAGCCCTTGGCGCAGGAAATGTAACCACGCAAACCGTGGCGACAGCGGCCACCGACATCGTGCGCAGTCCGGTAAATTTCCGCCGCGCGCGGCGCTGCTCGAAGCGGGCGAACGCCGTGGTGACATTCGGATTCACCTCTGGATCCAACTTCGCCAGACGATCTTCGACCCACTGATTATTCTGTTCCATATCGTTTGATGTACTCTTTCCGGAACGCATCCTGAGCGCGGGTGAGCAAGGTTCCGATCGAAGCGGGATTCAATTCGAGCGCGGCCGCCAGCTCTTCATAGCTGAGGCCCTGGCTTCTGAGGACCAACAATTCGGCTGGGCGAGGCTCCAGAGCGGCCAGCACCAGACGAACTCCTTCCTGTTCTTCTGAGGCCGTGCGCACGTCTTCCGGCGTGGGCACCTTGGGACCGAATCCCAGCAGCCGTTCATAACGGCTCCTGCGGGTCCGATGCCGCAGTTCGTCTAAACCCTGCCGGACCGCGGTCCGATAGAGCCAACCTTCCGCGTTCTCGCCATGCGCGCGGGGACTGCGCCAGAATTTAAGAAAAACCTCGACCGCCAGTTCCTCGGCGCGCGCAGGATCTTTAACCACCCTGGCAATCACGCGCGCGATACGGCCATACTGTGCGCGAAAGGTCGCTTCGAAATCGAATGCCTCATCCTGCATCACTTCGCTTGCTGCGTTCACAATATAACAACGCCGCCCAAGCGAAATTTGTGACAGGACTTCAGCCCATAATCTTCGAAACCGCGGCCTGGAACTTCAGCATCTCCGCCTGCGTTCCTACCGTGACGCGAACTTTGGTGGGCCAGGCAGGCCACACGCGCCCGATCATGACCTTGTTTTCAGCCATCTCCTTAGCGAAGTCCTGACCGGGACGGTTCACTTCCATCATGAAGAAGTTCGCTTCGCTGGGAACATATTTGATGTTCTTCTTCTCCAGGAACTCAAACGTATTTTCCCGAATCTGTTTATTCAATGCGCGCCGCTCCGCGATCAGGCCCTTCACCTTCATGCTGGCCGTCGCGCAGGTCAGCCCCATCACCGGCTGCATCCCCGCGCCGTAAGGACGCAGCTTACCGAGCAGATCCGGCCGCGCCATGGCAAATCCGGCGCGAATCCCCGCCATGCCATAGATCTTCGAGAACGTCCGCAGAACCACAACATCCTTGCCTTGCGCCACCAGATCGTTGGCCGGCTGGGCTTTGCCCGAAAAGTGAATATACGCTTCGTCGATCACCACCACCGCGTCTTTCGATTTATGGGCCAGCAGGTATTCGATATCTTTGCGAGCCGTCAGCGTCCCGCTCGGATTATTCGGATTACAGACGTAATACGCGCCTGCGTCGGGATCGGCCTTGATCATCGCCTCTACGTCATGGCTGAAATCGGGACGCAGAGGTACTTTATTCAGCTTCGAGCCGATAAAGGCCGGAGCGCCGGCGCCATATCCAGGATCGGCCATGGTCCAGCTATGGGTTGGCGATGTGAACGCGCACTGGCAGCGATGCAGAGGATCGCTGGAGCCGGCAAATGCGGCGATATGGTCCTCCGGCACGTCTTCAATGCCGGCCACGGTTTTCGAAAAATCCTGATCGTCCCCGATGGGCGAATAGCGCCAGGCCAGCGGCGCGATTTTCGCCATCGCCGCCACGCCTTCCTTGCATGGACCCATGGGATTTTCATTGGAACTGATGCGCACCATGTCCGGGTCGTTCATTCGTCCGGAGGCCGCTCCGCGCATCATGCGGCGCTCGGCATCCTGGGCCATCGCGAATTCGTTGTAAAACGGCAGCGCCGCTCCAGCAGTCAATAAGCTCGTAATCCGCCCAAGCTGGCGGCGCGAGAATCCTTTTTCAAGCAGCAGTTCTTTTTGTTCCACTGGAAGGGCCATTATTTTCTCCATTTAAGTTTCGCTCGTCGACGGGGCGCCGCGGCAGGAGGAGGCAGCATGGCAGCCTCCCGGTTGTTAGCAATTATTGGGGTCCGCTTCCATGCTTGTCAAGGGAAAAATGGTAAGCTTCTTTAAAAGGAGCGCGCACATGCCTCTAAATCCTCTACTCCGGCGCGTCGCCAGAAAGATCCGGAGCCTGCTGACCAGACCGCCCGAAGATCCCCACGAGTATGCCATGGTAGGCGTCCCGGTTCGTCCAAAACCTCCCCGATTCAGCGCCAAAGCAGCGGTCGATCCTAAGCGTCACGACTCCCGCTAAAACAAAAAAGGCCCCCACCGAAGCGGGAGCCTTTGGTTCGAAATAACCGGATCCGTTAGGCCGTTCTCTTGCGGGCCACAAATGCTAGACCGAGAAGACCGGCGCCCATCAACATCCACGTCGAAGGCTCCGGTGTGGTGACGGAGATGTCATCGAGCAGGGTCTCGCCGAGATCGTTTCCGATGGTGAAGCTTACTACGCTAAATGCTCCCGTGGCCGTCCCGGTAAACTTATAGAAGGTGTAGCCTTGAACCGGGGTCGCGGTCAGCGTTGTTACCGTAGTCCCGCCAAACGAAAGAACAAGCTGGTTGGAATTCGGGGCAGTACCCGTGCCCGGCGTGGTATCTTGCGCCATGTAAAATTCAATCGTATAGATCACGCCCGGGGTTGTGTTGAGCGTTTCCGCGATGGTCGTGGAATTGGCCACCAGGTCAGCGAAGAAGGCCTGATTGGTGTCGCCGTTCGGCGGAATGATTCCATCTACCGGGTCGGCGCCCGTCTCCACGCCGTACAGGTTTCCCGCTTCACCGGGGGTGTCGTTTCCGGTGACCGTCCAATCGGTGAAGTCGCCTGTTCCAAAGGCGCAGTTGCCGATCAGATTGTTAGGATTCCCAGCGCAAAAGCTGGTGCTCGCCTTACTCTGGGGGGCACCCAGAAAGAGGCCGAAGGCCACGCAAAGAAGTCCGCAGGTAATTTTCATTTTTTCTCTCCGTCAATTTTGAAATCAGCAATCCGGTTCGTCATAAGATTCCGTTCGCCCTTAGGGCACAATGGGCCAACCGAAGACCAGATTGTACGCGTTCACTGAGCCGATTCCGCTCGCAAAGTCCCAACCGGTGTTCGTGGTGTAGGCAGGTTGAGAGGCGGTGTTGGAAGTGGAAAGAATCCCGATGGTGTCGGGCGATGGCCGATAGCAGTTGCGCAGAGTTGTGCCACTCGCTTTGCAGGCCCCGTCGATATCGCCCTGCGTGATGTCGTAGAAAATGCAGGTATTCGAGAACTTATTCACCGTATTGGAGTTGCAGGCGGATGCCGTCCCGGCAGTCGCGTACTCGATGTTGGCCAGCGTGTAGTAGGTGGTATTCGGATTCCCCCAGGTGCTGCCGGTTTTCTGGTTCACCAAACTCTGGATCCCTGCCATGATCGGCGAGGACACGGAGGTTCCGCCGAAACCAGCCCAAGTACTGGGAGCGCCGGTGCAGGTGAATCCACCCCCCACCTCCGGGTTCGTATTGGGATTCGACCAGCAGACCACGTAATAAGCGTCCCAGAAGCCGTTCGAAGCGAACAAGGCAACGTCAGGAATGTCGCGCACTCCGTCGGTTGGGTTCCCCAGCAGGCCGCTCTGGAAGGACGGCTTGGAGTATCCGGCGCAGGTTCCGCTCACCACCCCGCGGGTGGTCGCCGTACCCGTAGCACATCCACTGGGACCGCCGCTGCCTCCAACGGCATTCCGGAAGCCGTCGCTGTTTGCCGTTGTCGTGTTGCAGAAAGTCAACGGGTCGGCAGGAGTGCCAAGAAGGGGCGCCAAAAATGGCGCGAGCAAGCTGTTCGCACAGCTATTGTTCCACGGAATCTCCTGAATGTAGGACAGCGCCGAACTATAGGTGCTGCTGTTGGTGGAATTCCAATAGGTCGAGGGGTTGACGCTGTTGGCTGTGTACCCGAAATCGAGTCCGCCCACCGATACGTTGTAAGGCGTCGAGGTAAAGCCGCTGATGCTGATACCGTGAGTGGAGGTGTTGCCGCCATCGTCGCTGGCGGCGAGTTCGTCGCCGGAAGATACGAAGATTGAGACGCCTTCCGATACCGCCTGCTGGTAAGCGTTGAAATAAGCCAAATTCGCCGTCGCGCCGTTGGCGGCCTCGGCTTCACCGTAGCTGATGCTGACCACCGTCGGCAGACTGCCCACCGGCCCGTTCAACGTGTTCTCGAGCGCGATCAACCCACCGAAAGCCGTGGTGTCGGTACAGGCAGCGAGCACGATCGCGGCATTCGGCGCCGCCGCCGAAGCCCACTCCACATCGATCGCCGCTTCCCCGTCATCGCCAAAGCCGGGATCGCTTTCAGAACCCTGGAATCCGGGGTTGGTGCAGGTAATCGCACCCGTCGGACTCACCTGGCTAAGAGTTGCGTGAGGATACGGCCGCGTCAGGCCAAAGGTTTTGCGGAAGATCGTCCAATCGTTGACCGAATAAAGGTAGGTATCTTCCACCACCATGATTGTCTGGCCCAGTCCCGTGAAGCCGGCCTGGTACACAGGCGTCATGTTATAAACAGTCTGGATATCGCCGGGAACCAGCCCATGAAAGGTCCCGTTGCTGTTGGTGAAAGTGTACTGCCCTCTCGGCACCAGCGCCGGTTTGGGGTGGAAGTTATGCATTGAAACCACGCCCGCCACCGCCGGCGTCAACCCTTCCGGAATCCGCGGATCGCTGACATTGGCAAAGTGCTGTTTGCCGTCGACTTCCAGATTATGAATCTCGGTGTGGAACGCGCTGCGCACCAGTCCGGCTGTACCGCTGAAATCCATGGTCAGTCCGCTCGTCTGTACTCCGTGGATGGTGAAACCCTGCGAAGCCAGCCAGCTCTTAACTGTCGCGACATCTTCCTGGGCAATCCCGTAATGCTCGGCAAACTGATCGGGCGTCAGCCACTTATGGAAGTTCGCCGATTTCGGGTTGTGCAGATCCTCGATATATTGCTTCAACGCCGCTTCCCGCTCCGGGGAGCGCTTCAACTGAAGCAGCATGTGATCCACCTTAAAATCGTCCGCCACAATCCCGCGGTCGTTCAAAGCGTTCGCTTCCGGGCGAGTATTGCCCTCCAGCGTCCGTAACTTGGCTCCATCAATGGTTCCGGTAATCATCCGAGCAGGATGGCCCGTCGGCTGAGCGTAACTCAGCAGCCCAAGCGAACAAATCAAGTACCCGACCCTCTGTAAAGTTCTCATGTGCGAATCCCTTTCCTCCAAAACCGCGTGAACGGACTTGCTACTGTTATCGCTTCATCCTCCGACGAAGAGACATGCAAAAATGGCAGTGGTTGTGATTATGTTACAGCGCCAGTACCAAAGTCAAGTTCAATCTTGCCGGCGCTGAAGCGTCACCGCGAGTAGAATAATCAACGCTTTTAGCATCATATCGATGTTACTTTCAACGTTATTCAGCCGCAGCAAATTGGTCAGTACGCCGATTGTCAGCGTCCCGACAATGGTGCCCCCGATCGATCCGCTGCCGCCCGCCAGGCGAGTCCCGCCGATCACTACCGCCGCGATCGCATCGAGCTCATAGGCGACTCCGGCGTTGGGATTTCCTTGATGATTTTGGGCCGCATACAAAACGCCGCCCACTCCCGTGGATAGGCCGGCCAGCGTGTAAACCCACACTTTTACGCGTCCGATCGGCAATCCGGCATAGCGCGCCGCTGTTTCGTTATCTCCGACTGCGCGTACGTAGCGTCCGAAAACCGAGCGTTGCAACAGCAGCCAGAAAATCGCGGCGAGCACCACCCACGTCCCGATCACGACGGGCTTCGTGCGGAACGATTCGGCAAAGCGAGCGGCGATGTCCTGCCCGAATCCGATATCGATATTGGCGTTCCCCGTCAACCATTTGGCGAATCCACGAATGCCGATCATAGTGGCCAGCGTCACCACAAACGGCTGGATTTTGAGCAGCGCCACGCACGTTCCATTGACCGCGCCCACTGCCGCCGAAGCCGCCAGCGCCATCAAAATCGCCGTCGTGATATTGCCGCCCGGCCTGGTCAGGCCCATCGCGACCACGGAGGTCGCGAGCGCGAGTGTGCTGCCGACGCTTAAATCGATGCCGGCTGTTAGAATCACAAACGTCATGGCGAGCGAGATGATCCCCGTCACGGAAGCCTGGCGCAAAATGTCGGTGAGATTTCCGGGATCGAGAAAGATGCGCGTAGGAGTGAAAATGATCGCTACAATGACGATTCCGACGAGGCTAATGAGGCTTAAGTTGCCATTTCCAGCGTTCCAAGAGAGCTTATTTGACCTTAATTTCACCTTCGCGCAGAATAGCATCATGCGACTCCTCCTGTTTGTTGTTGCCGCCGGCGCCTTGTCCGCGCAGCGCCCGGAACACCCGCGTCCGGATTTCGAGCGCCCGCAATGGATGACCCTCAACGGCCAATGGGATTTCGGATTCGACGACAAACTGACCAGCTTCAGCGGCAAAATCAACGTGCCGTTTTGCTGGGAGAGCGAGCTTTCGGGCATTGGGGAAAAGCACGAGACTACCGGCTGGTATCGAAGAACTTTTCGCATCCCGGAAGCATGGTCCGGCAAACACGCCTGGCTGCATTTCGACGCGATCGATGAGCAGGCGCAGGTCTGGGTAAATGGGCAGGACCTTGGCACGCATCATGGCGGATACTCGCCATTCGAATTCGATTTAAATAAAGTTGCGAAGGCCGGCGAGAGCGCGACGGTGGTGGTGCGGGTGGTCGATTTGACAGATCAGGAATTGCCGGTCGGGAAACAGACGCCCAGTTGGTACACCTATACCAGCGGGATCTGGCAGACGGTTTGGCTGGAGGCGCGGCCGGAACATTATATAAAGAGCTTCACGCTGACACCGCGGCAGGAAGGTGAAAAGTGGTTCGTGGATGTGGATGCGACAGGTGAATCCACTCCTTTACTGCACGTGACGGGAATCGATGCGGCGCCGATCAAATTTCAAAACGACCATGCACGCGGGTCCATCGAGATCAAAAATCCTAAGCTGTGGACGCCCGATTCGCCCTATCTTTACGACATCACTCTCGAAGCAGGTGACGATCGGGTGAAGACGTATTTCGGGCTGCGCACGATTTCGCGCGGTAAGTTTGGGACTCTCGGCTATGAGTCGATTTTTCTGAATGGGCAGCCGGTTTATTGGCGCGGCGCGCTGGATCAATCGTTCAATCCGAAAGGAATTTACACCGCGCCGTCCGATGAGTTCCTGAAGCACGATATGGAACTGGCGAAGGCGGCCGGGATTCAGTTTCTGCGCATCCATATTAAGGCGGACGAGCCGCGGCGGCTTTATTGGGCCGACAAGCTGGGCATGTTGATCATGCAGGACATGCCGAGCGCGTCCTTTCAGAATCCGGAGAAGCGTAGCGCGTGGGAAGAAACGATGCGCGCGACGCTCGGCCGCGATCGCAATCATCCATCGATTTTCGCGTGGGTGGCCTTCAACGAAACGTGGGGATTATCGTACCGGCACGACTCGCAGCCGGTGTATCCGCAGAATCCGGACACGCAGCAATGGGTGGAAGCGATGTGGAAGGAGATGAAGGCGATCGATCCTTCGAGGTTGGTGGAGGATAATTCGGCGGACAAGCGGGATCACGTGGCGTCCGATATCAACTCATGGCATTTCTATATCGACGACTATGCGCGGGCGAAGGACGCGATTGAAAACGTGGTGGCGAAGACGTTTGTTGGGTCGAATTTCAATTTTGTGAAGGGGCGCGTACAGGATACGGCACCGCTGATCAATTCGGAATACGGCGCGGTGGGCGCGGGCGGAGGCGATCGCGACGTTTCTTACGGCTTCCATTTCCTGACCAACGAATTGCGGCGCCACGAGAAGATTCAAGGCTACATTTATACCGAGCTGAGCGATATCGAATGGGAGCACAACGGATTTTATAATTACGACCGGTCGGCCAAAGACTTCGGCTATGACGCGTTTGTGCCGGAAATGACGACCAAGGATTTGCAGGGGGAGGATTTTATCGGCTATGAAGGGCCTCCGATGATGAAGGCTCCGGCATTTACGCTGCCGGTTTTCGTCAGTCATTTTTCGGCGAGGACGGAGCAGGCCACGCTGCGCTGGTGGCTGACCGGCGCTGACGATTTCGGGAAGGCGGTAACAACTGCGGCGCAGACTCAGCCGGTCAAATGGGAGCGGCTGCGGGTGACGAGCCAGATTCCGCTGGCTGTGAAGGTCCCGGGAAACCGGCCATTCACGGGCGCGGTGGCGATGGAGCTGATCGATTCGGACGGCAAGCGTATCGCGGCGAATTTCGTAAATGTGGCGACGCGCTCCGCGCAATCGCCGCGCATTGAAGTTATCGATGCGCAGACCATCGCGCTGCGATTTTCGCCGGTCGAGATGCGGGAGCAGGGTCCCGATAGCAGCATCCACGCGGGCAAATTCTGGGCCGCGGGTGAGGCCGAAGTCGCGTATCGAGTGGTGCTGCCAGATTGGGTGATCGCGGCGGGACCACAAGAAATTGAACTGACGGCTGAAATGGGAACGCACGCGGGGACGGCGAAGCTCGATTGGCCGTGGCGGCAAAAGGCGGTCGATTATCCGCAAACCGATGTCCATAAATTCCCCGGCAAAGCTCACGTCCTGATTGCGGGCGTGGATGCGGGCGAGGTCACGCTGGCTGACGATCCGGCGGATATTCGAGGTTTCCTATCGAGCGAGGCCAAGTTTCATTACGCCAGTTACGGCTATCTGACGCACGTCTCGGCGAAGGCTCCGAAGGATGCGACGGAGTGGCTGATTCGGATCGAGGCGACGAAGGGGATTTCGATTTATGGGGAAGGGATGGGCCGGTATGGGATGGATCCGGTGGTGTTGGTGCATACGATGAGGGATGTGAGGTTGGGGAAGAATTAATTCGCAAGCCACTTTGCGTACGCGTCGGCAGGATAATAAATCCACCCTTCCTGAGCAGCTTGATCCGCGTTTTGCAGCGGAGGCAGGACTTCACCTCGGGAGAACGCATCCGCAGTTACCAACGCCAAGGCAGCATCAAGCGCGTCATGATGCGTCTGCATGTCCTGACAGGCTTTATTAGGGTCTTCAAACTTGATAGACAGTCGTCGTAGGACCAACTCGCAGATCTTCCCACGGTTAGCCGGAGCTCCAGCGCCCTTTTTATAATGCTGTAGATTATTGAAGTCTGCCTTTGCCATCCGCGACAGGCTACAAAGCGTTGCCTTGGGATAAACTTCGATTACGCTACGCTTCTTAGTGAGTTCGGTGGGGTTGATGCAATAATCCGCGCTTTTCGCTTCGGCTAGAAGGCGTGCAGCCTCCCAGGTGCAACGGCCGATCAACTGCGCAGCCACAGATAACGGCGTCAAATTCAATTTGTTCCGGATATTGATATCCGTCAGCCGTTCCGGGAACGGCGCCTGCAGTGTGACTGGATTGTCTGCGCGATACCGTTGCAGCGCGTCCTTGAATCTGATTGGCCATCCGAAAGGCACGTCAATGCCAATCACACTCGCACCTTTTGCCAGACCGAGGATGTCTTTGTGAGCGACCGACGCAAGCAAATCGATTACAAGCTCGTTTTTATCTCTTTTCCCACGCGCGATCCAAGTCTTCTTTCCGCTATCGGTCGCAAAATCCACTCCGACAATCATGGCGCCGAGCTTATCATCGCCGCGCGATCATCCCAATGGCGAAATGCCTGAATGTCACATCCTATTTCCCCTAGGCACGAGGAGTCAGGGCGCGAAAAGTAGAGACTCTATCCACGCGGCGTTGGGGAAAATCCCGTAGTATTGAGATGGACGGTAGAGCAGCGTGCAAAACTTAGCCGGGTGGTCTGGATCGATCCGGATCGCATGAGCGGCGCACCTTGTTTTGCAGGTACGCAAGTGCCGGTGCAAATGATGCTCGATCATCTGAAGCACGGCGATACAATCGACGATTTCCTCGAAGGGGTTCCCTCGGTAAGTCGTGAGCAGGCTGAGATGTTTCTCGAGCTTGCCAGTGAGCGGCTCGTGTCCTGAACGGGCTGGAATTTGGCCTGAATTCTGCCGGAGTTGCGATTAAAAGTCTCGCCCGACAGGCTGCATGATTGGCGCGGTTGGCGCACTCTCAAAAATCCACCAGACTCCGCTCCCTTTGGTCACGGCTCGGTTTAGGTCGGGCCGATCTTCGCGGGTTATGCTCGGAAAATGAGAATCGACAAATGGCTGTGGGCGGCACGGTTCTTTAAGACGCGGGCGCTTGCTTCTCGGGCTTGCGAGTTGGGACGGGTCGAATCGAATGGACAACAGGCTAAGCCGGCGCGCGAGGTGCGGAGCGGGGACCGGTTGCGGGTTCGGAATGATAGCGGCGACTTCACTGTTGACGTGCTCGGCCTGAGCGAGATGCGGGGGCCGGCGGCGGTGGCGCAGACGCTTTATCAGGAGACCGACGCGAGCCGGGAATTGCGGCAAAAGGTGGCCGAAGAACGCAAAGCGATGCCGCATTTTGAAAAACCGTCGAAACGCGATCGGCGGCAAATCGACCGGCTGCGGCGCGAATAAAAGAAAAGTCTTGACAACGGCACTGTGTATGACATAGTATATGATACATACGATGTTACACAGGGTCGAATTTGAGAATCTTCGAGGCGAACTACGGCGCGGCTGTCTGGTCCTGGCCGTTTTAGCGGCGCTACGTGACGAAGAGTGCGGATATACGCTGCGCAAAGCTCTCGCCGAACAGGGTCTGGCGATTGACGAAGGAACGCTGTATCCGCTGCTGCGAAGGCTGGAAAATCAGGGTCTGCTGGCGAGCGAATGGCGCGAGCAGGACAAGCGCAAGAAGCGATTTTACAGGCTGACGGGCGAAGGCACGCAAATCCTGGAACAGTTACTGGGTGAGTGGCGCGACATCGATTCCTCTATCAACGCAATTTTGGCGAAGCAAGGAGCAAGGTCATGGAACTAATCGAACGTTATCTACAGGCCGTCCAATTCTGGCTGCCGAAGCAGCAGAAGGCTGACATTATCGCGGAGCTGTCGGAAGACCTGCACGCGCAGATCGAGGAACGCGAGAGCGGGCTGGGGCGCAAGCTGAAGGAGGCCGAGGTGGAGGCGATCCTGAGGGAGCGCGGGCGGCCGGTGCTGGTGGCGAACCGCTTCCTGCCGCAGGAGAGCCTGATCGGGCCAGTGCTGTTTCCGATTTATACCTTCGTGCTAAAGATCGTATTTCTGGCTTACCTTGTGCCGTGGGTTCTGGTTTGGATCGGGATGATGACCTTCAACTCGACGTACCGCGCGCACCAGCTCGCTCATTCCTGGTTTGAGGCGGTGGGATCGGCGTGGAGTTCGCTATGGGGCACGGCGTTCCTGGCGGTGGGGACGGTGACGATCGTTTTCGCGGTGCTGGAACGGGTGCAGGCGAAGTCGCACTTCCTGGAAAACTGGGATCCACGCAAGCTGCCGGCGGTGCGAAATCCGCACGTGATCCCACGGGCCAGCGCCTCCTTTGAGCTGATCGTCAACGCGGTTTGCGTCGTCGTGTGGGCATCCAACATGTACTCGCCGGTGACGATGATTTCAGAGATCCGGATTTCAGTGTCCCCGCTATGGCCCTGGTTTTTCTGGGGATTCCTGCTGATTTCGCTGGCGAACACGGCCCTGGCGGGCGTGAACCTGATGCGTCCTTACTGGACGACCGAGCGCGCGGCGTTTCGCCTGCTCAGCGATGCAGCCGGGGCGGCGTTGTTCTGCTGGCTGCTGAAGGCCAACATCCTGACGGGATTCGCGACGGCAAACGTCTCCCCCGAGCGGAGCGTCGAAATTACGAATCTCATCAATATGTGGGCGGCGAAAACGTTTCCGTTCGCAGTCGGCGTGTGCATCGTGATTGCGTGCGCGAACGTTTACAGAATCGCGCGGCTGAAGACGCCGGCGCCGGGCCTCACGAACGCGCCATCGCTTGGAGGTGTGCGCTAAGGCGATCGTAGCTCATCGAAAGGCCTTCCTTCATGCCGGTTTTGAGCGCCGCGTCGCGAGCTTCCTGGGACGGATAAAGAATGGTGATCGAGATAGTGGTTTGGCCGTCCTCCTCAGTGAAAGTCACGGTGTTGGTGGTCTCCGGCCAGTCGCCGCCCCACGACTCGGTCGAGACAATCCGCTCCGGCGGGGCAACTTCCTTATATATGCCGCGCATTTCCATCTCCTGTCCGTCGGTATGGCGCCAAACCCAGTGCCAGGCGCCGCCCGGACGAAGGTCGATCTCGCAGACGGTCATGGTCCAGCCGGGAGGGCCCAACAGCCAGTGGGGCAGGTGCTCGGGGTTGGTATAGGCCTCGAAAACCAGGCTGCGCGGCGCATCGAAGGCGCGCGTGATCAGGATCTCCCGCTCGGTGGGCAGCATCATCGTCACAGCGGGGTTATTTCTTGCGGCCATGTTTTTCCTCCTTCTTTTTCAGGTCAGTTAGATAGTCATCTAAACGTTCGAAACTTGATTCCCAGAAACGGCGATATCCGCCGACCCAGCGGGCGACTTCCTGGAGAGGACGCGCTTCCAGACGCCGAGGCCGCCATTGCGCTTCGCGTCCGCGCGCGATCAGGCCGGCGCGCTCCAACACTTTGAGGTGTTTGGAGACGGCAGGCATGCTCATTTCGAACGGCGCGGCCAGTTCGGTGACCGAGGCTTCGCCCGTAGCGAGGCGGGCGAGAATGGCGCGGCGGGTAGGGTCGGCGAGGGCGGCGAAAGTAGCGCTGAGAGGATCGGGCATCGTAATTAACTTATCGGTTATTTAACCTACTAGTAAAATACATCGGGCAGAATGCGCTGTCAAGCGATTTTTGTGGTGAAATAGAAGTTACCCCCACTCCCCGGAGGAATCAGCACACTTGCATACAGCAGTCCTCGCCTTGGAAGACGGCACGGTCTTCGAGGGCAGTAGTTTTGGTGCGCCCGTCGAACACGCGGGAGAAGTTGTTTTCAATACCTCGCTCACCGGATATCAGGAAATCTTCACTGATCCTTCGTATGCCGGACAGATTGTCGTTCTGACCAATCCTCAGATTGGTAATTATGGCGCCAACGAGTCGGATAACGAATCGGTGAAGCCGTTCATTGAAGGGCTGGTGGTGCGGGAGTTTTCGCCGCTCTCTTCGAACTGGCGGGCGGATGAAACGGCGCAGAAATTTTTGACTGGGAACAGCGTCCCGGTGATTGCCGGCATCGACACGCGGGCGCTGGTTCGCCATCTGCGGTCGCGGGGGGTGATGCGCGGGGTGCTTTCGGCTGCCGGCGTGACGGCTGTTATCAATCGTGATGAATTAGTCGCGCGGGCGAAAAATTCTCCTTCGATGACGGGACTCGACTTGGCTACGCGCGTTACCACGCCGAAAATTTACGAGTGGTCGAAGGCGGTTGACCTTTGCTCTCCTTCGGACCTCGCGGGCAAGGCTGCCGAGCCGCGATTCCACGTGGTCGCTTACGACTACGGCATGAAACGGAATATTTTGCGAAGGCTAGTGCAGGCCGGCTGCCGGCTGACCGTGGTCCCCGCCGGAACTTCCGCCGAGGACGTGCTGGCGCTGAAGCCTGACGGCGTGTTTCTCTCGAACGGACCGGGCGATCCGGAGCCGCTTGAATATCCGGCGGCGCAGGTGGCGAAACTGGTCGGCCAAGTGCCGATTTTTGGCATCTGCCTGGGGCATCAGATCCTCGGCCTGGCGCTGGGCGGCAAGACTTACAAACTGAAATTCGGACATCGCGGCGGGAATCATCCGGTGCTGAACAGCGTCACCGGCAAGGTCGAAATCACGTCGCATAACCACGGTTTCGCGGTCGATCCCGACTCGCTCAATCTCAACGAAATCGAGATCACACACACTAATTTGAACGACGACACTCTCGAAGGCTTCCGCCATCGTAATCATCCTGTATTCTGCGTGCAGTATCATCCGGAGGCCGCGCCGGGGCCGCATGATTCGCTCTACCTATTTCAAGATTTCATAAAGTTGATGGAGCAGAATGCCTAGGCGCAACGATATTCACCGCATTCTGATTGTCGGGTCCGGCCCTATTATTATCGGGCAGGCCTGCGAGTTCGATTACTCCGGCGCGCAGGCGTGCAAGGCTCTGCGTGGCGACGGTTATGAAGTGGTCCTGATTAATTCGAATCCTGCCACGATCATGACGGATCCGAATCTCGCCGACCGCACGTATGTCGAGCCGTTGAGCGTCGAGTTCGCGGCCGAAGTGATTCGCCGGGAGCGGCCCGACGCGTTGCTCTCGACTGTCGGTGGCCAGACCGGGTTGAATCTTGCGATCGCTTTAGCCGAAGCGGGCGTGCTCGAAAAGTATGGCGTGGAATTGATCGGCGCGAAGGTCGATTCGATTAAGAAAGCGGAGGATCGGCTTCTGTTTAAAGATGCGATGCGGAAGATCGGCCTGGAAACGCCGCTTTCGCAGCTTGTGAACAGCGTGGAAAAAGGCCTGGAATTCGCGGCGCGCATTGGTTATCCGGTCATCTTGCGCCCCAGTTTCACCATGGGAGGAACGGGCGGAGGCATCGCTTACAATCGCGAGGAGTGCGAGGAAATTCTCGAACGCGGCCTCGATCTTTCGCCGGTGCATGAGACGCTGATCGAGCAGAGTGTGCTGGGCTGGAAAGAGTACGAGCTGGAAGTGATGCGCGATGTGGCCGGCAATGCGATCATCGTTTGCTCGATTGAAAATTTCGATCCCATGGGCGTGCATACCGGCGATTCGATCACGATCGCGCCGGCGCAAACGCTGACCGATCGCGAATATCAGATGATGCGCGACGCCGCGCTGGCTTGCTTGCGCGAGATCGGCGTCGATACGGGCGGCTCGAACGTCCAATTCGCAATCGATCCAGCGACGGGACGCATGGTAATTGTCGAGATGAATCCGCGCGTGTCGCGCAGCTCCGCCCTGGCATCGAAGGCGACTGGATTTCCGATCGCGAAGATCGCCGCGAAACTGGCCGTGGGCTATCATCTGAACGAAATCAAGAACGACATCACGCGTAAAACGCCCGCGTGTTTTGAGCCAACCATCGATTACGTAGTGGTCAAAATTCCGCGCTGGCAGTTCGAGAAATTTCCTGGCGCGGAGCCGGTGCTGGGCACGCAGATGAAGAGCGTGGGCGAGGTGATGGCCATCGGCCGCACCTTCAAACAGGCGCTGGGCAAAGGGATGCGCAGCCTCGAAACCGGCAAGGCGGACGGCGCGGCGAAGTTCGTCGAAGAACTGATCGAGCCGCGGCTGATCACGCCGAATCCGGACCGGCTGGGCTACATTCGCTACGCGTTTGAAAAAGGCTATACCGAAGAACAGGTGCATGCGTTCACGTCGATCGATCCGTGGTTCCTGCGCAACGTGCGGGAACAGGTCGATCTCGAAAAGCAGATGGCTGGGTTGACGCTCGATACCGTCACGCGCGAGCAGATGTTCAATGCCAAGCGCGACGGGCTTTCCGATTCCACGCTGGCGCGCGGCTGGGGCGTGCAGCCTCTTGAAGTGCGCGCGCGGCGGAAGGAACTGGGCGTGGTCGCGGTTTTCAATCGAGTGGACACTTGCGCGGCGGAGTTTGAAAGCTTCACGCCCTACATGTATTCGAGCTACGAATCGGAGTGCGAATCGAATCCCAGCCGCCAGAAGAAAGTTATGATTCTCGGCAGCGGTCCGAATCGTATTGGGCAAGGAATCGAGTTCGATTATTGCTGCTGCCACGCGTCCTTCGCGCTCCAGGAATTCGGCATCGAGTCGATCATGGTGAACTGCAATCCGGAAACGGTCTCGACCGATTACGACACCAGCGATCGCCTGTATTTCGAACCGCTGACGCTCGAAGAAGTCCTGAATATTTGCGATACCGAGAAGCCGGATGGCGTGATCGTGCAGTTCGGCGGGCAGACTCCTCTGACGCTGGCGCTGCCGCTGAAGGCCGCGGGCGTGCCGATTATCGGGACCGATCCTGAAAATATCGATCTCGCCGAGGATCGCAAGCGCTTCGGCAAACTACTGGACGATTTGAACATTCCGTCGCCTGAAAATGGTTCGGCGACCAGCGCGGAAGAAGCGTGCAATGTCGCGCGTTCCATCGGATTTCCGGTGCTGGTGCGCCCCAGCTACGTGCTGGGCGGCCGCGCCATGGTGATCGCCTACGACGAAGATACGGTACGCCGCTACATGCATGAGGCGATCGGTTTTTCGCAGGACCGGCCGGTGCTGATCGACCGGTTTTTAGAAGACGCGACCGAAGTCGACGTCGATGCGCTGGCCGATATGCATGGCGGCGTATTGATCGCCGGCATCATGGAACATATTGAAGAAGCTGGCATACATTCGGGTGATTCGAGCTGCGTGCTGCCGGCCACTTCGCTGGCTCCGCAGGTGATCGCGACCATCCGGACTTACACGGAGAGCCTGGCCCGCGCGCTGAATGTGATCGGGCTGATGAATGTCCAATACGCGGTGAAAGAGGGGAAAGTCTACGTGTTGGAAGTGAATCCGCGAGCTTCCCGCACCGCTCCTTATGTGAGCAAAGCGACCGGCGTGGCGCTGCCGAAGATCGCGGTGGGCCTGATGCTCGGCAAGAAAATCGAGGAATTCACCGATCAGACTGGCGTGCTGAAAGTCCCGCAATTTTTTGTGAAATCGCCAGTGTTTCCGTTCAATAAATTTCCCGGAGTCGACCCGACGCTGGGGCCGGAGATGCGTTCTACGGGTGAAGTGATGGGCGTGGGCGAGAATTTCGGCGAGGCGTTCGCCAAGGCGCAGCTAGCCGCAGGCCAGCCTCTGCCCGATAAGGGCCGCGTGTTCATCAGCGTGAACGATCGCGACAAACTGATGGCCGTCGCATTGGCGAAACGCCTTCACGATCTAGGCTTCGAGATCACCGCGACCAGAGGCACCGCCGCCGCTATCCGGGCTGGCGGAGTGGTTTCGAAGACCGTGTTTAAGGTGAATGAAGGACGCCCGAACGCTGTCGATCTGCTGAAAGCCGGCTCGCTCGACCTGATTATTTATACCGCGACCAGCGGAGCGCACGCCTTTGCCGACGAAAAATCGATCCGCAAGAACGCGGTGACCTACCGGGTCCCCTGCATCACGACCATGAGCGGCGCGAAAGCCGCGGTCGAAGCGATCATCTCGCGCCGCCGCGATCCAATCCGCGTATGGAGCCTCCAGGAAATCCACGGCGCTCCGGCAGCGAAGACGTCAGCCTAACAGGATGGGAAGCCGGGTAGCCGGGATCGCATAAAATAAAAACTCCCTGCCATCGCCAGCTTTCACCGAGCCGGGACCGCAGGGAGTCGAAGATTCCCCTAACTTTTAGAGCGCTTTAGCCAATTCCTCAGCGAACGCGCTTTGCGGACCACCGTTGGTCCGTTTGGCTCCCCCAGCGCTTCGCTTGCCGCGCCGCGGAGGACGTTGATCGGCCACGGGAGCCGCCGCCGTCACTGTCGCCGTCGGATTTGAAGCCGCTGTCGAAGCAACAGGTTGCGCCGCATGTTGGCTCGGCGCTGGAGCATGATAGCCGCCGCGATCCGGAGCCCGTTCAGGTCCACGCTCCGGCCGATCCCCCGGCCGCACTGCGCCTTTCGGCTTAGGCGGTTGCGCGGGATTTGCGCGTAGCAGACGGTCCTCAAGTGGCGCCCGATCGAAACGGCGGATTATGGAGTTCATTTCCTCGGTATTCGGCGCTTCAATGAACGCGAATCCCTTGGACTCCTGTGTTTCCGGATTGCGGATAACCTTAATTGCATCTGCAACCAGGTTTTCGGCTGTCAACCAGCCCTTAATATCGTCCGCGGTTACCCAAACGGGCAAATTGCCCAAAAAGACCGTAAAACTCATTCGGCGGTTGTCTTCGACTCCATTGGTGGGGGTTTGGCTCGAGTGCGATGGTCCCTCGGGCATTACCAGCGTAGCACATCTTGCAACAGCGGTAAAGGAAATTTCCCCAAATAGATCCCTCCCAATCGACTACAATCTTTAAATGCGATTCCTGCTCGCTCTTGCTCTCTCTTTTCCCCTGGCCGCGCAGCCAAAACCCTCCATCGCTCCCGCCGATTACGGCAAATGGGAAACCCTCGGCAACGGCGTTTTTTCGCCTGACGGGAAATGGCTCGCCTATCCCATCCGCCGCGCCGACGGCACCTATGAGCTTCGAATATCCTCCACAGCCGGCGGCAAAACACAAATCGCGAAGTTCGGTACCGATCCCGCGTTCTCCTCGGATTCGCGCTGGGTCGCCTACGCGATCGGCGTTTCTGAAGCGGACGAGGAAAAGGCTCCCGCCGCGCGCAAGCCACAAAAGAAGCTCGGCCTGATGGAACTCTCGACAGGAACGGCGGTCACCGTGGACGATATCACCGCCTTCGCGTTCTCCGATCGCGGAGCCTTCCTCGCCATGCGCCGTTATGCTCCGCAACGGCCAGCCGCAGCTCCCGCCGCAGCAGCAGCACCCGCCGGCCGAGGTGGACGCGGCGGCGGTGGACGCGGCGGCGCGACCGATGCCGTCGGAACCACTCTTTTAGTCCGCGATCTCGCCTCCGGCATCGACACCACCTTCGGCGATGTTACCGATTTCAAATGGCAGGATAAAGGTACCAGTCTCGCCATGACCATCGGCGTGGAAAATCGCGTCGGCAACGGAATCCAGCTCTACGACACGGCCTCGCGCACCATCACCGTCCTCGATTCGGGCGACGCCAGCTTCTCCGCCCTCACCTGGCGCAAGGATTCGTCGGATCTTGCCGCGCTCCGCTCCAAGCGCGACCACGCTTATGAGGGCGATTCCTACATCGCGCTCGCCTGGCGCGGCCTGGCGAATAAAAAGACCATCGAAATCCCCGCCCCGCAGCGTATTGTTTCCTCCCGTCCTCCGCAGTGGTCAGCCGACGGCAAAATCATTTACATCGGCATTGCCGATTGGGATAAGCACTCCGAACCCACCGCCGGCGATCCCGCCAACGTCGAGGTCTGGCACTCCAAGGACGTGAATGTGGTCGCCGAGCAGAAGCTCCGCCTTTCCTCCGATCGCGACCGTCATGTGATCGCCGCCTGGAATCTCGACTCCGGCAAGCTCACTCCTCTCGGCACCAACGTAAAAGAAACGATGCAGTTCCCGCGCCACGGCAACATCGCCATTGCCGTCGACGAAATGCCATATGCTACCGACGGCATGTTCGGCCGCCGCTATAACGATATATATAAGGTTGATCTCTCGACCGGTGCCCGCACCGTGATCGCCAAGCGCGTGATCCCGCCCGTCTGGCATAGCCCCGGCGGCCATTACGTGCTCACGTTCAAGGACAACGAATACACCATTTACGACCTCGAAACCGGCGCCACGCGCAACCTGAGCAAGCTCGCCCCCGGCGTCACGTTCACCGATAAAGAAGATGATCACACGCCTCCCCACAAGCCTTCCTGGGGCATCGCCGGATGGACGACCAATGACAAGAGCGTCATTGTCTACGACGACACCGATCTCTATGAGCTGTACTCCGATGGCACCAAATCGGTGAAGCTCACCAGCGGCAGCGCCGAGCAGGTTCGCTATCGCCACGTCAACATTTCGAGCGAAGCAGGCGGCGGCCGAGGAGGCCGCGGAGGTGGCGCCAACGACGAATCGATCGACCTCTCCAAGCCCGTCTACCTCAGCCTCTACGGCATCTGGACCAAGAAAACCGGCTTCGCGATTCTCAATGGCGCGAACGTCGAAAAGGCCGTCTGGCTCGATAAAGGCACCAGCCGCCTGATCAAAGCCAAGGACGCCGATACCTACGCCTACGTTGCCGAAGCGTTCGACTCCTCGCCCAACTACTACGCCGCGTCAGCCGACCTGAAAAACCCGCGCCAGATCAGCGACACCAATCCTTTTCAATCGAACTATGCGTGGGGCAAAGCGCAGCTCATCGAATATAAATCCCCCAAAGGCGAGCGCCTCCAGGGAGCCCTCTTCTACCCCGCCAACTACGAGCCCGGCAAGCAATATCCGATGCTGGTCCACATCTATGAGCGCGAGAGCAACTTCCTGCATCGCTACTTCCCTGTCTCGGAACGCTCGCCCTACAGCGAAGCCGTTTGGACGTCAAAAGGCTATTTCGTGCTGATGCCGGATATCGTGTTCCGCCCGCGCGATCCCGGTATGTCGATCCTCGAATGCACTGTCGCCGCCACCAAAGCCGCCGTCGCCACCGGCATGATCGACCAGAAGCATATGGGCATCACCGGCCACTCCTGGGGAGGCTACGGCTCCACCTTCATCATGACCCAGACCGACATGTTCGCCGCCGGCGCGGTAGGAGGCAGCCTTACCGATCTCATTTCCAACTTCGGTGAAGTGTATTGGAACAGCGGTGCCCCCGAAACCGGCCACATGGAAGTCGGGCAGGAGCGTATGCAGGTCCCTCTATGGGAAGATCCGCAAGCCTACATCCGCAACTCCGCCGTCTTCAGCATCAATAAAATGCAGGGCCCCTTGTTGATGTCGACCGCCGACCACGACGGCGCCTCAGACTGGCACCAGACGCTAGAGTTCTACAACATCGCCCGCCGCGCCGGTAAGCAAGTCGTGATGCTAATGTACCCCGGCGAGAATCATTCGCTAGCCATCAAAGCGAATCAAATCGATTACCACCACCGCATCCTCGACTGGTTCGGCTACTACTTAAAAGGAGAGCCCGCCCCGGAGTGGATCAACAAAGGAACATCCGTGCTCGACCGGGAAAAAGAGTTGAAGAAGATTAAGAAGGAGACGGAGGGTGCGACGGAGACAGGCGGGGGTCCCGGAGCGCCGTAGATCGAGGGACGATATGCACCGCGCAACCACATATGCGTACGATCCGGCCAGTTGCGGCGGAGTGGATGCGCGACCAATCCTGAAATATGATGGCTACATCTCGGATCAATGGAAACATTGGTGGCCAAATTGATAAGAACGGCCATTTTAATTCCAGGAGCTTGTACGCCTTGCAGTCAACCGGCGTTCTCGCGGGAATCGTGCTTGCTAGTTTGCCAGGTTGCACGCGCGCAGCAGAACTCCAGGACCAATTTCGGAAGCCAATTATCGTGCTAGGCCACGTAACTGAGGTAAATGAGGTCGGCCCGCCGAAGCGCTCCTCGGGAGACCGCCGCATAAAGACTCAACTCAACAAAATCAAGATCAACGTTGAAGAGGTGATCAAGGGAGACGTCCGGGCGGACGAGATCGAATTTTATTACTTTGTATTTTCACAGGCTGCTAACGACATGGATCTGGGAGTGCCAAGGTTCTGCCGAGTGTTGGCCAACGCAGGATTTACTTCCTGAAGATCTCAAACGGTGTCTACCGCTCCGTCGGCGACGTGACGGACTACACTCTTCGGGTAACCAGCGGAAGCCATCGGAAAGGTTTCTGCCAAGGAAAGAGCGCCGGCTGCTGCATCGCCGAAATATTACTTGTTCCCCAACAGGGTGTCGATACAAGATGGTTCGTAGTAGATCTCGTACAAGCGGAGTATGCTGCCGAAGGGCTTTGTTCGCGGCGGACAGCCCAAGACCTGATGCAAAAGCAAAATCCCGACCAGCAAATCTCCGAAAGGGCCAGCGAGATCATCACTGGAACGCAATCGAGGTAAGACGTCGGGGCGAGCGGGAAGTCTGATTCCACCATCCTAAATCCGAAAAACGACTGGGATGCTGATGTACCCGGCGAGAACCATTTGCTGGGCATCAAAGCCAATCAAATCGACTACCACCACCGCATCCTCGACTGGTTCGGCTACCTAAAAGGAGAGCCCCACCCCGGAGTGGATCAAAAAGGCACATCCGTGCTCGACCGGGAAGAAGAGTTGAAGGCGGGCATGATCACACTCAGCGCGTTGAAGATTGGCGAGCATCAATGACGTTATTCAGTTGTGAATATCCATCCCAACCTACCGGCGGTCGATCAGCCGGACTCCACCATTTTGCGCCGCCCTTTAGCCACTTGGTGCGCAATTCAGCATGTGTCGCAAACACGTCATCGTATTCAAACTCTGTCCCACATGAAGGACAGATGGTAAAATTCGCCGGTGGTTCGGTCAGTCGGTCAAATCCACAAACGGGACAGAGATGCATGATGGGCGTCCTCATTTCTTACAGTCGGCCTGAAAATATTCCAGCGGCGTCAGCATCGAACTCGCGAGTGGCCGCACGATCATGAACGTAACAATCTCCCGTTGGCAGAAAGCACGCCAAACGCATTCGTTCCAGGGTCAAAACGCACGCGATCTCCACTGCGGCGGAAACATTCAAGCGCTCCGTCTTTTAACGTCCCTATCATAAAAGCATCCGCTCGCTCTTCATACTTATCGGCAGTTGTGCATCCAAACTCTTCTCCGTGCCTGGCAAAGTGTCTTTCAAGGTTGTGAATGTGTTTGAATGGCACGGAAACGCTTTTGCATTGTACTCCTTCTACGCCCGCATCCAGCGTCCTTCTTAATTATCCCGGAAATCGGAGAGAGCTAGGCGGGACGGACGTGAGCTACAGTTTCTGGGTTCCTTCAACTCTACCCAGCACGCGGTCGAAGGTGCCCAGCGGCAGATGTCCCGCCTTGCGAGCAAGATGAAGCATCAGGCAGTCGGAAAAACCCAATGAGGGCTGGGACCGGAACAACTCCAACCCAGCCGCCACCGCGTCGGAATCCTGCAAAACCAGGTCCCTGTGTTTAAGCAGCATTTCGACCGCCGAGGCAACGTCGGCCGCGTTCAGCCCGTATGTCTTGCGAAGAACCCATGTGGCTTCGGCCAACGCTAGAGTCGAAACCCACGCACCTTTTTCAATAAAATAATCCGCGATTTCGGCCTGCTGGGCATTATCCCGCGTTATCAGCCGGACCAGAATATTGGTGTCAACGGCGCCCATGTTTCTCTATGATATATTGGCCGATTCCCTCCTTCAGCTCCTTGAGCGTCCGACGTTTGGGTGGCCCATTCGGGAACAGCGCCCTGTGAATATCCTCGGACGAATATTTCCCCGCGCGCCGCACCACGATGTTATCGCCTTCTTCATGCCATTCAATGACCGATCCCGGCCCGATGCCAAGCTTCTTGCGAACGTCGGCCGGCACTGAAATCTGTCCTTGCGCCGTCACCTTCGATTGAGCGAGTGCCATGCTTTACATTACCACGGTAATGGATTTACACTGAACCTATGCCCTCTGTCACCCTCGAAGACGCCCGCCGCGTGATTGCCGCCGCTGAAAAGAAGGCGGCTGAAATCGGCCAGCCCATGAATATCGCTGTCGCCGATGAAGGCGGCAACCTGGTCGCCCACGTTCGCATGGACGGAGCCTGGCTCGGCAGCGTCGACATTTCGATCAAGAAAGCCTACACCTCGCGGGCCTTCGACATCGCGACCAAGGATCTCGCCGCCCATTCGCAGTCCGGAGGCCAGTTCTTCGGCATCCATGCCTCCAACGACGGCAAGATCATGATCTTTGCCGGAGGCATCCCTCTCAAGAAGAGGGGAAAAGTGATCGGAGCCATCGGCGTCAGCGGCGGCTCCGGCGACCAGGACCATGCCGTCGCCGAAGCAGGCGCAAAGGCCTTCTAACATCTAATTTGCCGTACCGCTGATTTGAGCCATATACTTTGTGGGGCGGACGCCCCCGTCCGCGCCGGACCCCTGGTCCGGCTTTACCTGCTATACTGAGCACTCGGCTCCTTATGTTCCCATTCAAACGCGCTCTCTTATTGGCTTCATTGATGTGCACTGCAAGCTTCTTAGCATCCGCATCTACTTCCTTCATTCAATTACCCTCGGAAGGACCGCTCGTCTTTACCGATGGCAGCGTCATTAACGTGCAGGGAGTAAACGACACACCCACACTAACGTTGAATGGTCCCGCCACGCTCTCTGAGCTCTACGAGATCTCGCTGAGCCCCACGACTGGCACGAAATCGAATGGGAGCGTTGTTCTGAATGACGATATCGCCCTGGTTCAGATCAACAGCATTACCGAATTCACCGGCTCGGCCGCGTTTTCGCAGACCTTCACGGAGACGGTCACGGCCGGCGTCGCGACCTTCGCCGCCCTGACAGGAAACGCCTTCACCATTCATTTGACCAACGGTGAATTTCTGACGATTACGCCCCAAGCGGATGGCAATATCGGAATTACTCCGCACATCGTCGATGCCACTTTCCTGTTGACATCGACCGCCCCGGTGCCGGAGCCATCGTCCATTTTATTCGTCGGAACCGGACTCCTCGGCGTCGCCGCGATCGCGCGCCGCAAACTGCGCCGGAGCTGATCGCTTTCCCAGCAGCGGTTTATTCAACAGTTCCACCATCGGAGCCATCGCTTTAAATCGTTTGGCGATTTCCGATTTCAATTGGCGCGATGTCGCGAGCTTTGGGTCCAACTCCACCCACCAGTACCACTGCTTCATCTTGATCAGATCCGCCGCTGGATGCTCCGGGTCGAAGCCCTTCGGCATGCGCTGCAACTTTGCCCCTTGCAAGGACCCCATCAGCTTGTTCGCCGTGCGGAACAACTTATGGTTCTCCGCCAGAAAATGACGGACCTTCACCAATTGCTCCGGCCCCGGCCCATATAACCCGCAGGCAATCCCAACTTCTTTCGCCGACACGTGAAAATAGTATCCCGCACCCCAGTTTTTATCAAGGCCGCGACGTGGAAACATCGCGCCGATGTGATTCTTGTAAGGAGTCTTATCGGTGCTGAAACGGGTGTCACGATAAATGCGGTAGACGGCATTTTTCGGCTCCGTGATATGTTCCGGCGCGAACTTCAGCAGTTCGGCGTTGATGCTTTCACACAGTTCGAACATCGGAGCCTTCAGCTTGGAGTCGAAGATCTCCTTGCGCGGCTGAAACCACTCGCGTGTGTTGTTTTTCTCCAGACCTTTTAAGAAAGTGATGGCATCCGGTGAGAACATATAATCAGAAGAGATGCTTTTTCGCCTCTCGGCGATTCCCAATGTAGAGCTTTTCGTGAATGCCCCGCTCAAGCGCTATACGCGCTTTGAAATCGGCGGACCGGCGCGCATGCTGGCCAACGTTTCCACCGTCGAAGCGCTGGCCGAAACATTGCAGCTCGCGAAAGACACTGGCACTCCGCACGTGATGATCGGCGGCGGCACCAACCTGATTGTCGACGATGACGGATTTCCCGGCGTCGTGATTCGCTACGTAGCAAACGCCATTGAAATCGACGGCGCGCGAGTGCGCGTCGAAGCCGGCGCGGTGCTCCAGGATCTGGTCAATAAAACCATCGAGGCGGGTTTAAGCGGTCTCGAAACCATGACGGGGATTCCGGGCTGGGTGGGCGGCGCTATCTACGGCAATGCTGGAGCTTATGGGCGTTCCATCCAGGAATGCGTCGAAAACGTGCGTTTTTTCGATGGTTCCACAACGTGCGAATTATCCTCGAATAAGCTCGATTACGGCTACAGAAATAGCATATTTAAGCGATTTAAGGAGTGGTCGATTTTGGATGCCACCTTAAATCTCGTCCCGGCGGACCCCGCCGAATTGCGCGCCACCGCCGATCGAATCCTCAAAATCCGCAACGAAAAGTATCCTCCCACCATGAAATGCGCCGGCAGCATCTTCAAAAACCTGCTGCTGGCGGATTTGCCGCCGGGTGTGATGGTTCCTGAAAAAGTGGTTCGCGAAGGGAAGGTTCCTTCGGCCTATTTTCTGGAAGCGGCGGGCGCAAAAGGCCTGTCGATTGGCGGACTTAGAGTAGCGGACTATCACGCTAACCTGATTTATAACGAAGGCGGCGGCACAGCCAGGGATTTGTGGGATCTGATTGAAACGCTGAAGGTTGGCGTTTGGGAAAAGTTCGGAGTCCGGCTCGAAGAAGAAGTGCAGTCGATCAGAAAATGCTAACGGTTAAGCCCAACTGGGTGGTGAAAGTACCAACGTCAACGACGATCGGCAACGTGCCTCCGCCAAAATAGCCGGAAGGAACTTGCGCATTGATCTGAAACATTCCAGGATAGTTACCGGACGGACCGGCATAAAGAACGGAGGCGGCATAGCCTCCAATCGCCACCGAAAACGGCAGTCCGGTAACGCCTTCGCCGGTTCCAAACAAAGAGATCACGCTGCCTCGCGGCGCCGGATTGGAGGGGCTGTTGAGCGTTCCATCCTGATTGACGATTGCCGCCTGACCGCTGGAATTTGCAAACAGGGCTGGAGTTGCATCGACAACATTCGCGACGATTTGCGCGATCTGCGCACCCTCATTCGTGACGGTAATCTGGACCGTGCCAGCAAGCGAGACTGGAGCGCGCACCAGCACCGGATTAGTGGCCAGAATCGGCGCAGATATTGTATTGAACAGAACTTGCGTGGCCGTTGTTATGCCCAATAAATCCATCAACATGCCGGGTGCAATGGGACCCGGAGTAAGGCTGGCGGCGTTGACGGCGCTGACCACCACAATGGGCCCAACGGATGCCGTGGCCACCAGTTGGCGGATGCGATTGTTCGCAGAATCAGCAATATACCCACCGGCAATATCGGTGGGCGCATTCAATTGAGCCAGCAGAGACGACGCTCCGTCGCCTGCAAATCCGGCCGATCCGGTGCCGGCGATCGGGGTCGCCAAGCCGGACGGGTTAACGCTGATGACTTGCGCCAGGCCGCTATCGGCGACGAGCAGATTTCCCGATGCATCGATCGAGATGCCTTGCGGAGCGCTCCATAAACCGGGCGCGAGCGAGGAGCGATTGCCTGAGGGAGTGAGCATCCAGACCTGCTTGGCTCCGGTTTCGGAGAAATAGAAATTGCCGGCCGCATCGAAGACCATACCGCGCGGGGATTGGAGACCGCTGAACAGAGTGGAGGCGACGCCCGCGGTGGTTACTTCATAGATGGCGGAAGAATCGGCGATATACAAATTCTGCGACTGGTCGAACATCATGTACGCGGGGGCCAACAGAGTCGGAGCCGTCACCGGAAAAATGAGGCCGCCGGGAGTGACCATGCGGAGGCGGGCGTTGCCGGTGTCGGCGATGTAGAGATCGCCGAAGGCATCGAAGGCAACAGAAGTCGGGGCATTGAGGGCGGCCAGCATGGCGGGCCCGCCGTCGCCTGTATTTCCGGGCGTGGTAATTCCCGCGACGGTCGAGATCGTACCGTTCAAACCGACACGGCGGACGCGGTTATTGGCTTGATCGGCGATATAGAAATTCCCGATGGAATCGACCGCAACGCCGGTGGGATTGTTGAGCAAAGCCTGAATGGCGGGTCCGCCATCGCCCGCGGCTAGATTTCCTCCACCGGCGATAACGGTGGCAGCACCGGAAAGGGTGACGCGACGGACGACGGTGATATCGGCCACGTACAAATTGCCGTCGTAACCGTAGGCGATGTCGGTGGCCGAAACATTCATGGCTGTTGCCGTTCCGGTGGTAAGAGGGATGGCGAGAATCTGCGCTGAGGAATGATCGGCAACATAGAGGGTGGAGTATCCGTCATAGGCGAGGCCGGTGGGAAGGGCCGAGCGCGCGATCGAAGTGATGAGTCCAGCAGATACTTTGCGGATCAAATGATTGCCGCTGTCGGCAATGTAGACAGAGCCCTGATGATCAACGGCGAGCGCGGTGGGATAGTTCAACTCGACTTGCGCCGCCACGCCGTCACCCGAATATCCGAGGGCGCCGGTTCCGGCGAGCGTAGTGAGCGTCCCGTCGACGGCCATTTGATAGACACGCTGGGCTCCGAAATCGGAGATATACATGATGCCGGTGTCGGCGATGGCGATATTGCGGGGCGCGGTGAAGGAGATTACCGTCGCCATGCTCCCTTCATTCGGACCTCCAGCGGGTAGGAGGCCTCCGCCGGCGATGGTCGAGATGATGCCTGCGGGAGTAATGATGCGAATGCGGGCGTTGCCGAGGTCGGCGATGTAGAGATTTCCGGAAAGGTCCAAGGCCAAGCCGTAGGGGGAGTTGAGTTGGGAAGAAGAAGCGGGTCCGCCATCGCCCGCGAATCCCGCAAAGCCGTTGCCGGCGATGGTGGTGATAATGCCGCTGGGAGCGATGCGGCGGACGCGGTGGTTGTTGGCGTCGGAGACATAGATGTTGCCGGCAGGGTCGGTGGCGATTCCTTCGGCTTGGATCAGGATGGCGGAAGTTGCGGGAATGTTTTCGCCGACGTTATTGCTGCCGGCGACGGTGGAGATGTTGTAGGTGCCGGCTAAGACGGGGAAGGACAGGCATAAGAGGAAGAAGAAGCGCATTTTATAACCCTGAATAGATGGAGTGCTATCAGCTCAGGGTTTTTCTCAATCGGATTTTCTGAGAGAAATGAGCGAAGAGATGTATAGTGGAGATGCCGGATCATCAGACAATCGGGCAAAATGGTTATGAATGAAATCAGTAAAGTTGGCAAGCGAGGGACCGTCGTGATGCCGGCTCGATGCGTCGTAAGTACGGTATCGCGGTGGCGTACCCGATTGAAATTTACACGCCTGAACGCAGAGCCGAGTTGATTTTATCGAGCGCTATCGACGAAGAAGACTATCAGGGAGCCCGTGAGACGGTCCGTCTGATGGGACTTGACCCCGATCGGATCACGCATTTGGCTCCGCGCTGACGTTAACGCGTGGACATCATTTTCCTGGACGCCAGCGTGCTTTTTTCGGCTGCTTACAGAGCCGACGCCAAGTTCCTCGAGCTTTGGCAAATGTCAAACATTCACCTTGTTTCGTCTTTGTACGCGTCCGAGGAAGCGCGGCGGAACCTTGAGGAAGTTGAGCAGCGAGAGCGCCTTAAGACTTTACTCCGTGCGGTCAAACTTATTTCGGCTCTTCCGGACCGGCCGCTGCCTGAAGGAACCCCCTTACCTCCGAAGGAAGAGCCAATTCTGCTTGCCGCCATGGCCGCGCAAGCGACTCATCTGTTGACCAGCGATTTGAGGCATTTCGGCCCTTACTATGACAAAATCGTCGAGGGCGTGTTGATTGTTTCCCCGGCTGGGTACTTTAAAACACGGCTATTGGATTAGCACATCGCCCAGAGGAGCAACCGCATGCTTCGCATGGCGGCTCAGTACGTGCGAAGAGCCGCCTGAAAGGGCGGCCCCACAAGACTAGGTTATTCGGGCAGAGTGCCGCTTAGCCACATGGACTGCGGGGGGATGGATGCGGCACGTGTGCGGACTCCGGCTACGGAACGGATGACGTGGAAGGCTACCGGATCGCCCGGCTTCAAGGTGGACTGAACCTTCTTGATATCCTCCACTGAGTTCACCGGCTGGCGGTTGAGCGACGTGATGATATCGTGCTCCATCATGCCGATATCGCTCGCGAAGGAGCCTGGTTCCACGCGGGCCACGTAGAGGCCGCGCTTATCGGAGGTGAGCGCTTTCTCGTCGTCGGTGAGGGTCCGCAACTGGACGCCGAATTGGACCAGATGGCTGACTTCTCTACCTTCGGCCGCAGGGGGTTGATCGATCTTGCCCACCACGCGCTCATCGTCCGAAAAAACCTTCAGGCGATCTTCCACGACCAGCTTAAAATCCATCTTCTTGCCGTCGCGATCGATATTGAGAACAGTGGGAGTACCGACGGGCATATCGGCGACGCGCGTCATGAGGTCGTCGCCGTCTTTGAGAGGCTTGCCGTCGATACCGGTAATGACGTCGTCGGCCTTGACACCGGCTTTATCAGCCGGGCCGCCCTTGTGCGCTTCGGTGATGATGACGCCGTGATCGAAACCCATCGCCTTCAGCGTTTCGGGCTTGACGTTCGGCTGCCAGGTTACGCCGATGGAGCCGCGGGTGACGTGGCCGTCGCGGATCACATCGTTATAGACGCGCGCCGCCATGTTCATGGGGAGTGCGAAGCCGATTCCCTCATAACCGCCGCTGCGGGTGGCGATCATGGTGTTGATGCCGATGACTTCGCCGCGGATGTTGAGCAGAGGTCCGCCGCTGTTGCCGGGATTGATGGCCGCGTCGGTCTGAATGAAGCGCTGAAACTGCTCGCCGATGTTGGCGCGATTCATGGCGCTGACGATGCCAGCGGTAACCGTTTCCTGGAGCCCGAAAGGAGAGCCGATGGCGACGGCCCAATCCCCCACCTGCACGCCATCGGAATTAGCGATGGTGACCGGCTGCAAAGGATGGTGGGCATCGATCTTCAAAATCGCGACGTCGGTTTCCCGGTCGAAGCCGATGAGCCGGGCGCGATATTCGGTATCGTCGCCGTGGAGCTTCACCTTAATATGGTCGACGGGCGAGCCGTCTTCTTCCGAGATGACGTGTTTATTGGTGAGAATGTATCCGTTCTTATCGACGATGAAGCCGGTACCGGATTGCTCCCGCTTGCCTTCATCCTGCGGGATCTGGATGCCGGGGGCCTGGCCGCCGAAGAAGCGGCGGAACAGCTCAGCGGATCCGTCGTCATTTCCACTGCCGCCTTCTTGATCGTCCGGGTTCACGGGACGAACACCACGGTGGTGGGTGGTTTGCACCTTCGGGGTGTAGTCGGCGGTTATGTTGACCACGCTGGGGCTGATCTTTTTGGCGAGCTTGGAGAATTCATTCCCGGTTTCAACCGCCGAGGGAACGACAAGCGGGCTGGCATCGGGAGCGATGCTCTGCGCTTTGGCGGCATTCACTCCTGTGTTTACCAGCGTTCCGATGACGATCCCGATGGAAAGGGTGAACAGCATCAGCGTCATCGACAAAAGCTTTTGCTGTCTCATTTTATCTAGCAGCTTCATGTGTGTTTCTTAACCTCATCTAGTTTCGGGCGAACGCCAGCCCAGGAAACCGTACACTTCCATCCTAATAGATGTCCGGCCGAAGTGGGGGGTTTCAGTAACGGTGGGTTTACCGCGCACACAGTGATAGACGGGAAGCGTGAAAAAATGTTACGGTTCGGTAGACTTGCTCTGACATGGGCGTCGAGACGAGTCTCGACGTGGCGCGTAAAAGTACGTGGCCACATTGGCTACCAGGTACGGCGACGCAGTCCGGCGGCGAGGATGCCCGCCAGACCCAAACCCATCAGGACCAGGCTGGCAGGTTCGGGAGTTTCGGTATTGATCGCGATCGTGATGGAATCGAGCTCAAAACTTCCGCCGTTTCTGGCTACGCGCGTATCGAATAGGCCCAGGACACCTCCGCCGGTGATTTGCGCCGGCGAGAATACAGCACCTTTTGAATCCGTGCAGCAGGGGTACGGCGCGGAGAACGTCACCGTTTCCGTGGCGGTGGGCGCCTTCGCGCTAAAGATGAAATAGGTCTCATTCTGACTTGTGCCAGGCGTCGGGGTGTAAGGGCCGATGATGGTCGACTGAAAGTTGGCAGGGCTCAAAACTTCGTTCGTAATGTGGCTGAAAGTCTCCGTCACCGTGACGCTTTCGATGGTCAGGTCCTGGTTCCATCCGGGCAGGACCGCGAAATCCCAAGCCTCTTCGGCAGTGGCGCTGCCGCTATTGAGAGTCACATCCGGAGTCTGGGTGAGCGTGTAGATGGTAGACGCCCTCGCAGTGCCGGCAGCGAGGCAAAGGGCAAGAGTCGAGAGCAGAATTGGTTTCATCACGATATAAGTGCGATTGTACCCGAACTTTTCTCCATAAAACAATCTTGAGTTCGCCCTAAATGGCAGGGGATTAACCCCTTATTATTCGTTGGTGAGGAGCAGGCAGAGGGTCAGTAGGATTCTTCTGAGGCCAAGTTCACGGCCTTCGGGTTGATACCATTCAGACGGAGTGTGGGCGCCGCCGCCTCGGCCCCCGGTGCCGATGGAGACGGCGGGTATGCCGAGAGACAAAGGGATATTGGCGTCGGTCGAGGAGCAATCGAGATGGCTGCGGATGCCGAGGTGAGTGTCAACGGCACGCATATATTCGAGAATGGGCGCATCGGAGGCGAGCCCTCCGCCGGGGCGAGAACCGATTTCCTTGATTTTCGCGGCGACGCGCCCGATGCCGCGGCTGTTTTCCCGGCTGTTTTCCCGGCTGTTTTCAAAGAGAATTGCGTCGTCGACGGAGGCTGCGAGGAGAGAGGCCATCTCATCGATGCGGGCGGCGCTTTCCGATCGCAGGTCGACTTTGGCGCGCGCCTCACTGGGGATGGAATTGATGCTGGAACCACCTTCAATCAAGCCGAAATTGAAAGAAGATTTGGGGCCGGCGGCGGGAACGCGGTCATTAAACAGAGTGACGGCGCGGCTGAGGGCGTGGACCGGATTGCCGACGCCGTAGTCGCTCCAGCTATGCCCGCCAGGACCGGTGATGCTGATGTCGAAACGGCGGCTGGCCAGCGCTTGCGAGGTAATACGGTCGGTGCCGGGGCCATCGAGAACGAGGAAAGCTCGGGGACGTAGACCGGCGCCGGCGCGGCAGAGATAGCGCATGCCGGAGAGATTTCCTTCGCCTTCTTCGCCGACGTTGGCGATCAGAACAGGAGAGTCTTCCAGAGGTTTCGCGGCGCGCCAGACGGCGGCCAGGGCGAGG
>Ga0116129_1000237_pt1 | contig 38863 bp, 37 predicted proteins | sample June2015DPH_17_2_FD_89732 | JGI IMG/M metagenome (GOLD analysis project Ga0116129, IMG submission 89732) | Peatland microbial communities from SPRUCE experiment site at the Marcell Experimental Forest, Minnesota, USA - June2015DPH_17_10 | ecosystem: Environmental > Terrestrial > Soil > Wetlands...
AAGCCAATCCGCTTTCCAAGCGGACCTCCCGCCGCGCCTTAAATCATCTTAATCCCGCTCTGGAGATCGTAAAATGCGCGCGCATCAAATCATGACACGGCAGGTGATCACGGTCGCTACCGGCGCTTCCATCGTCGATGCGGCAAACATCATGCTGGATAAACACATCAGCGGTCTACCCGTGGTCGATAAAGCCGGAAAATTGGTCGGTATAGTCTCGCAAGGCGACTTTATCCGCCGCGCCGAGATTGGAACCGAACGGAAACACGGCCGATGGCTGAAGTACCTAGTCGGCGCGGGCAGGGAAGCATCCGACTTCGTTCGTGAGCGGGGCCGCAAGGTCGGCGAAATCATGACGCCGGATCCCTGCACCGTGACGGAGGATGCGACGCTCGAAGACATCGTGGAGCTGATGGAACGCAACAATGTCAAGCGCCTGCCGGTCGTGCGTGGAGATCAGCTGGTCGGGATCGTAACGCGCTCCAATTTGCTACAGGCCGTTGCGGGACTGACGCGCGGTGTTCCCGATCCCACAGCCAACGACGATCATATTCGCAACCACATCATCGCCACGGTCGAGAAAACCGACTGGGCGCCATTCGGGCTTGGTGTCATTGTCGCCAACGGCGTTGTTCATCTCAGCGGCGTCATCACCAACGAGCAATCGCGGGAGGCAACGATCGTCGCGGCGGAGAATGTATCAGGGGTCACCAGTGTTCACGACCATCTTTGCTGGCTCGAGCCGATTTCAGGAGCGTATGTGAACTCCGAGGAAGACGAAAAAGTGCTGAGGGCCAATTGACTACAAGATGGCGCCTCACGCGTTGGCCGATCCTGACGTTTGATTGATCGCAAAGAGGGAGGAATTCATGAACGAGCATCACTATCACGCGGTGATCTGGATCGATCATCGCGAGGCGCGGGTATTTCACTTCGGTGCGACGGACGTTGAGCGCCTGGTTCTGCACCCGGATAATCCGACCCGGCATATCCATCACAAGGCAAACTCGATCGGGAGCGGGCACGCCTCCGCGGATCACGACTATCTTCACACCGTCGCCGAATCCGTTGCAGACGCCGGCTCGGTCCTCATCACTGGGCCGGCCAGCGCAAAGACCGAGCTGGTCGAGCATATTCGCGTCCACGACCCCGAGCTCACCAAGCTCATCGTTGGTGTAGAAACCGTCGACCACCCAAGCGACGCGCAACTGGTCGCTCATGCAAAGAAATATCTTGTGGCGGCAGACCGGATGCGGCCGTAGCCCTTGGTGTCCTGATGTCGGCATTTGCTTTGGGCGATCCGCGATGGCAGCGGCATCTGGTTCTCGGGGATGGCTGGCGAATATTCGTTCGGCCGATCAGACCGCACGACGACCACTTTATTCGCGATCTGCTGGCGCATGTGAGCAAGGAAGATTTGCGGCTTCGCTTCTTTGATTCCATCAAGGAATTCTCGGATCAATTCATCGCTGGACTGACGCAGATCGATTATGCGCGCGCGATGGCGTTTGTCGCACTTGATGAAGCCAGTAACGATATCCTCGGCGTCGTCAGGCTCCATTTCGATAAAACCCACGAGACCGGCGAATACGCCATCCTGCTGCGATCGGATCTCAAGGGCAGGGGCCTGGGCTGGGCCCTGATGCAGCTGATTATCGAGTACGCGAAATCCCAAGACCTTCGCCGCATCGACGGCCAGATTCTCCACGAAAATTCCGTCATGCTGAAAATGTGCCGGGAATTGGGATTCAAGGTCAAGACGGATGCCGAGGACCGCGGCGTGTGCGACGTTACTCTGGCGCTCGACGGTCATTGATCGGCAAATGCGGGATGCGACGGTCGTGAGCCGTCAGGAAATTGAAGACAATGCCGGAGTATGACGGCTATTGCTTGTCTTCTTGCGACGCTGGAACACTCTCTGTCGGCATCCTGCTCACGCGCTCCAGCGCCAGTCGCGGACCTCCGGCATGTCGTCGCCATGCTCGCTGATATAAAGCTTATGCCGTTCCATGGAGGTCCAGTACCGCGCCGTCGCCTTTTCAACCTGGTCGCTCAGTCTTGGAATGCGCCGGATGGCGTCAAGTGCGAGTTGAAAGCGGTCGAGATTATTGAGCACGACCATGTCAAAAGGCGTGGTGGTGGTACCCTCGTCCCGGAAGCCGCGGACATGAATATTGTCGTGGTTGTGCCGCCGGTACGTCAGCTTGTGAATCATCGCAGGATAGCCATGGAAAGCGAAAATCACGGGCTTGTCGGTGGTGAACAGCTCATCGAAATCCTGATCTTCCAGGCCATGCGGATGTTCGGACTGCGGCTCCAATACCATCAAGTCCACCACATTGACGACGCGGATGCGGACGTCCGGGACATATTCGCGCAGCAACGACACGGCCGCCATTGTCTCCAGGGTAGGCACATCGCCGGCACAGGCCATCACCACGTCGGGGTCGCCGCCATCATTGCTGGCCCATTGCCAGATTCCTGCGCCGGCGGTGCAATGACGGGTCGCTGAATCCATATCGAGCCACTGCCACTCCGGCTGCTTTCCGGCGACGATCAGATTGATGTAGTTGCGGCTGCGCAAACAGTGATCCGCCACCGACAGCAGGCAGTTCGCATCGGGCGGCAGGTAGATCCGCACGACATCGGATTTCTTGTTGGCGACATGATCGATGAAGCCGGGATCCTGATGGGAGAAACCGTTGTGATCCTGCCGCCAGACATGTGACGTCAAAAGGTAGTTCAGCGATGCGATCGGCTTGCGCCAGGAGACATCCTTGCTGACCTTGAGCCACTTCGCATGCTGATTGAACATGGAATCGACAATGTGGATGAAGGCCTCGTAGCAAGAAAACAGGCCATGGCGTCCGGTGAGCAGATATCCCTCAAGCCAGCCTTCACACATGTGCTCGCTGAGCATTTCCATGACACGGCCGTCAGTGCTGAGATCGATATCGACCGTCTCAACATCGGCCATCCATTCTTTTCCGGAGACTTCGTAAACGGCTTCCAGCCGGTTTGATGCGGTTTCGTCCGGGCCAAACAACCGAAAATTCTGCTTCCCGAGATTGAGCTCCATCACGTCGCGAAGAAATGTTCCGAGTACCCGCGTTGCTTCGGCCCTAACGCCGCCGGGCTTGGGGACTGCCACGGCGTATTCATGGAAGTGGGGCATCGAAAGCGGTTGCAGCAATTCCCCGCCATTGGCGTGCGGGTTCGAACTCATCCGGCGATGGCCGGTCGGCGCTAATGCGGCGAGTTCCTCGTGGAATTTTCCTCGCTCGTCGAACAGCTCCTGGGGCTTGTAGCTCTTCATCCAGTCTTCGAGTTGTTGAAGGTGTTCCGGCTTCTTGAAATCCGCAATCGGAACCTGATGCGCGCGCCAGGTGCCTTCGACCGGCTTGCCATCGACGAATTTGGGTCCGGTCCAGCCCTTGGGGGTGCGGAAAACGATCATCGGCCAGCGCGGACGCTCCAGACTTTCCTTGTCCCCTCGGCCGCGGGCGGTGGCCTGGATGTGACGAATCTGAATTAGAATCCTGTCGAGCGTCCCTGCAAGACTTTGGTGCACGAGCGCGGGATCGTCGCCCTCGACAAAATGCGGATCGTAGCCGTAACCCCGCAGAAGCTCCGTCAATTCCTGGCGGCTGATGCGGGCCAGCACCGTCGGATTGGCAATCTTGAAGCCGTTCAAATGGAGTATGGGAAGAACCGCGCCGTCGCGAGCTGGGTTGAGGAACTTGTTGGAGTGCCAACTGGTCGCGAGGGGACCGGTTTCAGCTTCGCCGTCCCCAATAACGCAACTGACGATCAAGTCCGGATTATCGAAAGCGGCTCCATAAGCATGGGCCAAGGAATAGCCAAGTTCTCCGCCTTCATGAATCGAACCGGGAGTCTCGGGTGCCACATGACTAGGAACACCGTAGGGCCAAGAAAACTGTCGAAACAGCCGATGCAATCCGTTTCGGCTGCGCTCAATTGCCGGATACCGCTCGGTGTAAGATCCTTCGAGGTAGCTGTGCGCAACGATGCCGGGACCGCCATGGCCGGGACCGATGACGTAGATCATGCTCAGATCATTGTCTTTGATCAGCCGGTTGAGATGGACATAGAGGAAATTCAGCCCTGTTGTCGTCCCCCAATGACCGAGCAAACGAGGCTTGATATGTTCGAGCTTTAGGGGCGTTTCCAACAGCGGATTATCTTGCAGATAGATTTGCCCGACCGAAAGGTAATTCGCCGCGCGCCAATAGGCGTGCATTTTGTGGAGGAGGTCAGGGGACAGAGGGTCGAGCATCACGTTTCCAATATTTGCGGTCTTTGAAACAGCGGGCGCTAGAGCGCGCCAGCCGTCCAGGAAAATTCGTCGAATCTGTCGGTGGCGATAAGCGAATCCCCGGCGCCGCCGGGGTAATGCAATTCAAGCGTCCACTGCTTTTGCATTGCGATTTCCATTTTGGTGACGGAGCCGTGGGCGGCGAAGCAACGGCGTAGCGGCGTTACGCAAAAGTTCAGAGATAGTGATAGCCGCAATTATCCCGTATAGCCTCGACGCACGACGCCGTGACATCACGCGTTCAGCGGAGTTTCTTTCGCAATTGAGCCAGTTGTGGCGCCATTTGTGCCCGTCGCCTTGCCGGGCTTTTCGATCAATTCAAGGAACGGTTTGATGATGTCGATCGGCATTGGGAAGACGACGGTCGAATTCTGCTCGGCGCCGATCTCCGTCAATGTTTGGAGATAGCGAAGCTGCATCGCAGCTGGAACGCTCGAAAGTATCTTGGCAGCATTGACAAGGGTCTGTGAAGCCTGGAATTCCGCTTCGGCGTGGATGATCTTGGCCCGTCGGTCACGTTCCGCTTCCGCCTGCTTGGCGATGGCGCGCACCATGTTTTCGGTGAGCTCAACGGTTCTGATCTCCACGTTGCTTACCTTGATCCCCCAGATCTCGGTTTGGCTATCAATAATGCTTTGCACGTCGGTACTGAGCTTTTTCCGTTCGGATAGCATCTCATCGAGTTCATGTTGCCCAAGCACGGCGCGCAACGTCGTCTGCGCCAGCATGTTAGTGGCGGGGAGATAATGCTGCACCTGAATGATGGCTCGTTCAGGGTTGACGACGTTGAAGTAGAGCACCGCATCAACCTTCATTGAAACGTTGTCGTGAGAGATCACGTCCTGGGTGGGTATTTCGATAACTTGGATACGTAAATCCACTCTCACCATTTCCTGAAAGAATGGAATCAGCAGTACGAGGCCCGGCCCCTTGACCCTCTGAAACCGACCTAGCGTAAAGACGACCGCTCGCTCGTATTCGCGTAAGATTCTCACGCTTGCCCCGATCAGGATGAAGACGACGAGCAGTAGAGCCGGCGTTAGATACAGAAGATAGGAATCCGAGAACAACATGACATTGCGCCTTTCAGAGCGGGAAAAAGAAAAATGGCGACGCCGCTGGCAAAACATTTCGCTTCATAATTGTTGATCGGTGAGGCGATCGGTACGGCGGCTTTTAGCGCAGGATACGCTTGAACCAAGCTGTCTCGTAGGTTCGGAAAATACCTAGTGGAAAAATCTGATGCTTGGTATCCACCTCGGGCCGTCGCGCATATTCCCCTGCGAGACTCCTTCTGGGCCGTTAAATTCCCGCTCATTACTGCAAGTAGCGTCATTTCAGCGTTGGACCGCTATAAATTTACGGCACGCAGGTTCGTCGGAGCAAAGGAGGCTTCCATGGGGAAGCTCGTCGATAGCAGATTCGATTCCCAAAGCAGGTGGTAGCGTGGCGAGAGGAGTTGCGCATGTCGCTCTGACCGAGGATAAGCGTGGCTCCGGTCCCCAAAATCCTGTCGCTTCGGCTCAATCAGAATGATTTTGCACAACCAAGAACCAGGTGCAGGCTTAGCGCTTGGTTTGGCCTTCTGGCTGCTCGATCGGAGCGACCCCGATATTGAACGGATCATCGACCTCGGCCTTCTCTGCACACGGCATGAAAAGGTTCGTTACAGATCGGGCGGACCGATTGCGGCATTCATCGGTGCCCCGATACGAATTTGAAGAGACAAATATCAATATTGCCGCCGCGACGAAACAGCAACCGACAACGGCGTACCTCACGTACATGGTTTCACTCCATCAGGATCGATCTAGTGACGCAAACAAGCTGACTCCAGCTCCTTGCCTACCAGTGTCGATTCCAGCTTCTTCCCAATCTTGCTCGCCATCCATTTCCGCCCCGAACCAGCCTTAGGATCAGTAGAAGCATCAGGGCCCCGATGGTGGCATCGATGACTGCGGAAATAGCGGCCGATCCGACGTGAACATTGAGTTGCGGCAGTAGCCAGCCACCGATGAAAGCGCCGGCAACACCGATAATCAAATCGCCTATGGGTCCAAAGCCAGTGCCATGCACGATTTGGCCGGCCAGCCATCCGGCAACCAAGCCGACCAAGAGTATGATCAGCAGGCTTTCACTGGAAAGGAACATTTATATCTCCTCTGACTTCATCGAAGGCTGCCGGAAGCCGATTCCAAAGCGATTCCGGCGACGACCGGGCGATCGGTGGACATATCTCGGTTCCCACAGAATAGGAGGGATGCGATCGCCTCGGTAGCTTCGGAAATTACCTACTATTGAGGCCCTCAATCGAATGCCCGAAATGGTTTGCCGAAAAACGCGAATGAGAACGGCAGCGCATGGCGCGTCTAAATGACACGCACTGTCTCCGGGGTGACGTACTCGTCCCCACTTACGCGGCTTGAGTAGGGCTTAGGTATTTTCCGACCCTGCCGCGGTCATCCGTCCCCCGATATTGTTTGGTTTCCCTGTTTATTCGCGATCGGACGACGACATATCGATGACCAAATGATGAGCTCACCAATTCCTCTCCCTGGATCGGAATTTTTGTTCGCGCCAATTGGCGAGGACAGAGACGGGATGCTGGTCAGCGTCCTCTCCGGATTGGCGCGATCAGATGTGGATCCGTGGCAGGAGGCGGCCAGACTGGCAGAATTGCCGGAGGAAACCGCGACTCAGAGATTGGCCTCATTGATTGGGGCTCTTCCTGACCGGGTGGCGTCGTATCCAGAGTCTCGCACGATTGCCGCCCGCCTAGTTGCGCTGCTGCCGCTCCCGCTGGCATCCAGTGGCGTGTCCCAAGGCGCATCAGGCAGCGCTTGGGCGGCGATGAATTCCCGTCCGTGGTGGATATATGTCGTCGCTGTGTCCTTCGTGCTGGGTTCGCAATTCTTGATAGCAAGCCACCAGCTGCTGGCGAGGTCGGACCACGCCGACGCGAAGGCTGTCAGCACTATTTCTCAACCGGCGCCGAAGGTGAATTCCGGCCGGTAAATCGTCAATGAGTTCCCCGCGACGTTCAGACCGGATCGCGCTATTTCAGCGATGCTGAATCGACATAATGCTATGTGATTTGACCTGTCCCCCTGAACCTTCTCCATAAAATTTGTAGATACACCACTTGAAGGAATACGGCGATGAAGCAGTCGCGGTTCGCAGATGAGCGGATCATTGCAATCCTGCGGGGATATCGGGGCGTTCGGCGCCGCGGCCGCGCTCAGCAGCCCCGGCAGATATTATTGATTTTACTGTCGATAACTTTCTCTTTGACAGTAGGTCCTATGGCATTATCTGGCGCGTTTGCCTCGCGAGGTTGCTGATGCGGCGGGAGCGGCGTGTATTCGTGGTGACGATAATGCGGGTTGCGAGTGCTGCCCGCATCCCGTGCGAGAGCCCCGGAGCCACACCACAACATCAGACCCAGCAATCCGGCAATCAGTTTTTGCATGTCACGGTTCCCGATCTAGCAAAGGCCGCGACCTCGTAAACTGGATCTCACGATTTAGCGTGCTGTCCGCATATATGCACAACGCGCCCGTATCGGCCTCGGTATGTAAGTCGCCAAGAGCGGTACTAGCACGACCACAATCCCGCTGATCAAGACGGTTACGCCCGCGCTCTCTTACCTATTGGCGTACGAGGCCCACGCGCCTCTGTTCTGGGAAAGTGAGCCACTACCGAGGTTTGCCCAGACGCCGCTCTCAAGAAGCGGCTAAGCGCAGTCGCTGAAGGTCCCGCGGTGCAAGTGTCGCGGATATGGGAATTGGCCGTCAAAGCCAAAAGACGGCTCCAGTGCGGGGGACACCGAAGCCGTCTGGGATATTCGGACGCCATCGAGGGACAACGCTGGACGTCCGTATTGCATCAACAAGCTGTGCCAAGCGAAATCGTTCCCGCCGCTTTCGAATGATATAGGCTTTGAGTATGACCCACTAGATTGGACCAGCAGGTAAAAGCAGCATTTTGGCAAATACTGAAGACTGCAATTGTCTGGCGTCCGCCTATGGTCGTCGAGGTCCAGAATCGCGTCAGTTCGAATTGTTCGAGGTCAAAGACAGCGTCGCAGCCTGATCTGAGTAGTTTCCGAATCTACGGCTGCGGTTCGCCGAAGCATATGATCCTTTGGGTCGTCCCGGCCGTCGGCTTGGGACGTCGGCGCCAATTTTAGTTGTCGTCATTTAGGATGAACGCGAGCGGCGCGCGTTCACTCACGCATGTCGATGCTAGGCTGCCGGAACTGGCCCGCGCGATCGATGCCGCACTCGGGTAACGACTTTTACAAGCATGGAGAGAAGCAGATGCAGATAGGTATGATCGGACTCGGCAAAATGGGTGGTAACATGTCTCGCCGCCTGATGAAGGCGGGACACAATTGCGTAGTTTACGCGCGAACCGCCAAGACGCGCGAAGCGCTGGCAAAAGACGGTGCTAATGGGGCAGCGTCGATTACTGATCTAGTGAAGCAGCTTGGGGAGAAGCCGCGCGCTATTTGGCTGATGTTGCCTGCGGGCAAGGTCACCGAAGAAATGGTGGAGCAACTTGGTGGGCTGCTGGACCGAGACGATATCATCATCGACGGCGGCAATTCCTTTTACAAGGACGACATCCGCAACGCCAAAAAGCTTGCGATGAAGGGCATTCGCTACGTCGATTGTGGCACGTCCGGCGGCGTTTGGGGTATCGAGCGCGGCTACTGCATGATGATCGGTGGTCCCAAGGAGGCCGTAGATCAGCTCGACCCGATCTTTTCGGCGCTGGCCCCCGGGATGGGCGTGATTCCGCGCACGCCGGATCGCGAGAAAGGCGACTCCCGCCCCGAGCGCGGCTACATTCATGCGGGACCTTCCGGCGCCGGGCACTTCGTCAAGATGGTGCACAACGGCATCGAGTATGGAATGATGCAGGCCTATGCCGAGGGTTTTGACATCCTGCGTAACAAGGATTCGAAAGATCTGCCCGAGGATGAACGCTTCGTGCTGAATATGCCGGATATCGCAGAGGTTTGGCGGCGCGGAAGCGTCATCTCATCCTGGCTGCTTGACCTTGGTGCCGCTGCGCTCGCGAAGGATCCGCAGTTGAAGAAATTTTCCGGCTTTGTGCAGGATTCCGGCGAGGGCCGGTGGACGGTGGAGGCCGCGATCGAGGAAGCTGTCCCTGCGGACGTGCTCACGACTGCGCTATATGCTCGTTTCCGCTCGCGACAGGAGCACACCTTTGGAGAAAAGATGCTCTCGGCTATGCGCTTCGGTTTCGGCGGTCACATCGAAGGGAAGGAACCCATCGACCCCCAGCCAAGTGCGAATGGATCGCAAGGACGCGCTGCGGCCCTGGACGCCGCAGAGTAGTACCATGCCCGGCACCCTACCGTTCCGGCGCCGCAAGTGGTCGAGCCGCTGGCGGCAGCCCGGCCGATCCCTGCGCCACGCTGATCTTCGACGCAACCCGTGACCTGACCAAGCGCCTGGTCAACCTCGCGTGCAACCGGTGCTGCCGGAAAAATTCGCGCTGATCGGTGTCGCACGGTAGGTGGGAACTGTAGAAAATTGGCGCATGCATCATATTGCTCATGTGGATACCTGCACCGGCGAAAAGTTTCTGCCATCGCTTTCTCGACACAGCAAGGAAGGTGCGGCCAACGCTTGAAAGTTTCCGATCCTTACCCAAGCATGTGCTCTGCGATATGACAGATCGATGCGAGGTTGAAGACGCGGCTTTTTTGCCGACTAACTGGATACCTTTAAGCCCTTTTCCGACGGAGATTTCTGGTTTCAGCAACGTTTGACAAGCGGAGATGCTTTTTGCGGTGGTCGTCATGCGTCCTCCTCCGTCGAGACTGAGTAGTTTCCGAGTCTGCCCGGGGAATCCAGCGATGTTATTGTCAGTCTATTGATGACGTAACGACGATCCTGTCGAGCGTTTGATCAAAGCGGCAATCAAGGACCCAGATAAGATGAAAAGTTCAGCGCTTGTTGGTCCCGTCGCTACATTTTTGTGCTTTGGTCTCGCTGCACCCTTGTTCGCCACGGAACCTGTTGTCACGGGAACTGCAACCCACGCCGCGCCCGGGGACAACGTGGTAGCGCTCGCTACAAAGCCCGCTGAGGCTTGTCTGAACGATCTCAGCGCCTTCCACAGTCAGATGCAAAAGGACGGCTACTGGCTGGCGGGGTCCGGCGATGCGTACGGTTATCCAGTTGGCGACGCGGGATATGGTTATGGATATGAAATGGGTCCATATCCATCGGCTGCCGTGGGCCGTTACCCAAATGCACGTCCCGGATATGAGATAAGAACGCTCGTTGCCGCCGCGAACATTCTCGCCCGACACGGGCAGCAGCAACCTTGCGAGGATGTGCTCGCGACAACCAAAAATATCTACACCCTCTACGTGGCCGATTTGCATGGCAGTGAAGCGCCGAGGGTAGGGGAACCGCGCTGGCGACAAGAAGAGATCGCGGGTGCGCAACCGGTGACGAACAACAGCAATTCCTTCCGGTCCGACCAGCTGCTCGGGACAGACGTGCGGACGCCTCAAAACGACGCTTTGGGCAGCATCGACGACCTCGTGATGAATCCGCAGACCGGAAAGATCGCTTATCTGGTGATCGCCAGAGGCGGGATTTTCGGGATCGGAGAAAAATACGTTCCAGTTCCCTGGGAGGATTTCAAGGTAACCCCGAAGGCAAATCTACTCGTTCTCGACACAAGCAAGCGCACCATGGATGCCGCACCACAGGTGACCCACGACCAATCCATGACAACCGGACAGTTCAACCAGGAAAGTCCGAAAGTGGATGCCTACTGGAAGACCCATCTTTCCGACAAAGGCAGCAACTAATCTGAGGTTTAGCCCTCATTTCACTGGCTGCGATTGACGAGTACGGAGGCTTGGAAGGAGCGAAGCAATGTTGAGGAATTCGTCGGAAGTCATTGGATACACGATTGGCGCAAATGACGGCCAGCTTGGCAGAGTGACCGATTTCCTGTTTGACGATGAGACCTGGTTGGTTCGCTGGCTAGTCGTCAACACCGGTTCCTGGCTCACCGGTCGGAAAGTTCTGTTGCCTCCTTCCGTCTTGGGTCATTTCAGTGCTGTCGGTGACCAGTTCTCAGTACGGCTGACCATGCAGCAAGTGAAAGACAGCCCCGGTGTTGATACCGATCTGCCAGTGTCGAGGCAGATGGAGATGAATACCTATGATTATTATGGCTGGAATCCCTATTGGAGCAGCGGCCTATATATGGGCGGTTACAGCTGGGGAACCGGAGGTATGTCACCGGTACCTTACGGACAGTCCCTGCGTCGGGCGGAAGAAATAGCCGCCGAGGAGCACGAGAATAATGATCTGCATCTGCGCAGCGTCAAAGCCGTGACCGGGTATCACATTCATGCCAGTGATGGTGAGATCGGGCATGTCGCCGACTTTCTGATGGGAGACGCCGACTGGGGCATCCACTACTTCGTCGTCGATACCAAAAATTGGTGGCCCGGGAAAAAGGTTCTTATTTCGCCAAGGTCGGTAAAGGACATTGATTGGACGAATAGGCTGGTGAACCTGAATGTCGCTCGTAAGAGGGTGAAAGACAGCCCAACCTACGACGCCTCCACAGTGGTCGATCGCGCTTACGAGAACCACTTTAACAACTATTATGGTGATGGAAGACCAAGCAGTCGGCTCTAACCGATGGTTGGCTAATCGATAGAAGAAGTCGCGTCGACCCACGTCCGGCCTGACCGGGGACCTATCCTTGGATTACCCATCAGCTACCTTCGGGATCGAAAAAACGTCCACTCGCTCGGCCCCAGAGTCTTCGGATTCGATCGAGCTATCGGAACTGTTGTTCGTCTTGCGGATACCGGGAGCTATCGACCGTGCAGTGCGGATTTAAAACCTCGTCTAAAGATCTCCGAGCACAGCTCGCCCAATTGCGCGCCATCAGCCGACCGCGTCGGTCGATCGGTACGTATAAGTGGTCCGCGTTGCCGGGGACACGCGTGACCAGAGATCATTGCGATTTGTTGCGCGGGGTTGATTGATGAGCGCAAATAGCGACTCAGCGGTCGCAGCCATCGTCAAGGAATTCGGAGCCGACCGAAGCCGCCTCCTTGATATCGTTGAGCAGATCCAGCATCGCTTTGGCCACATCAGTGACGGCACTATCCAAGCTATCGCGACGGGGCTTGGCATTCACGGTGTCGAGATTGAAGACATGGTGTCTTTCTACGCCTTCTTCAATCGCGAACCTCGGGGCCGTTTCCGGATCCGCCTCTCTAAAACACCGATCTCGTTCATGAAGGGCGCGAAGGCTGTTGCGCTCGCATTTGAGGAAGCGCTCGGTCTCTCACTCGGCGAGACTTCGGCTGACCGCACTTTTACACTCGAATGGACGAGCGATATTGGCATGGCCGATCAAGAGCCGGCCGCTCTCATAAACGGGACGATCCTGACCGCGCTCACGCCCAGCGATGTGCCTCATATCGTGGCTACTCTTCGACAGCGCGGATCTGGCGCCGAGCTGCGTGCGAACTCACCGTATGCGAGGCCGGAAGCAACGTTGCCGAAAGCGACGATAAAGTCGAGCCTCGTGAAGTCCGGGCCTCTCCTGTCGGGACTATCTGGTCGTACCGATGGAATCAGGTCTGCGCTGGAACTCCCGCCCGAGAAAGTCATCGAGGAGATCACCAAGTCAAAGCTGCGTGGGCGCGGCGGAGCCGGCTTTCCGACGGGAATGAAATGGCGTTTTACCCGCAAGGCGATCGGCGAGGATCACTGCGTCGTTTGCAACGCGGACGAAGGCGAGCCAGGCACATTCAAAGACCGGCTGCTGCTGTCGGAATTTCCTGATCTCGTCTTTGACGGCATGACGATCGCCGGCTACGCGTTGGGAGCACGGTACGGGCTTGTTTATCTTCGGGGCGAGTATGCCTATCTGTGGGACTCGCTTCAGGAAGTATTGAAGACGCGCCGCCGGCTCGGATTACTGGGCAACAATATCTGCGATCGGGAAGGGTTCGATTTCGACATCCGGATCCAGCTCGGTGCCGGTGCCTATATTTGCGGCGAGGAATCGGCGCTGCTCGAATCGCTCGAAGGCAAACGAGGGGCTCCGCGAGATCGACCACCCTTTCCGACCGAACGCGGTTATCTGCAGCAGCCCACGGCGATCGACAACGTCGAAACGTTCGCCTGTGCGGCTCGCATCATGGAGAAGGGGGCCGCTTGGTTTTCAGGCTTCGGTACGACGCAATCAACCGGCACAAAGCTGATGAGCGTCTCCGGCGATTGCGCGCATCCGGGAGTGTATGAGGTGCCGTTCGGTATCACGCTTAGCGAGCTTCTCGATCTTGTCGGTGCGGCGGATGCGAAATACGTCCAGATGAGCGGCCCCTCGGGGCAGTCGATCGCCCCAAAGGATTTCGGCCGCCGCATCGCGTATGAGGATCTATCAACCGGCGGATCGACAATGATCTTCGGCCCAGGGCGTGACGTCCTTGATGTTGCGCTGCAATTTGCCGATTTTTTCGTGGTTGAGTCTTGCGGCTGGTGCGCGCCATGCCGGGTCGGCACCACGCTCCTGAAACAGGGAATGGAGAAGGTCATGGCGGGCCGCGCAACTCTGGCGGACATCGATCAGATGGAATCCCTTGGCAATACCGTCAGGCGGATGAGCCGATGTGGACTCGGTCAGACGGCGCCAAACCCGATCCTCAGTACGATGCTCAACTTTCCCGAGCTCTACGAAGCCAGACTTGCGCCAACGCCCTTTACACCGCTGATCACGCTTCATGACGCGTTGCGTGAGGCGGTCGCAATCCAGGGACGCGAACCCGCGACCGAGGAGATATAGAATGGCTGCCACAACCTTCCGTTTCACAATCGACGGAATCGATGTCGAGGCAACTGACGGACAAACGGTTATTCAGGCCTGCGACGCGGCCGGTATCTACATTCCACGCCTCTGCTATCACCCGGATCTCAAAACCTCCGGGACCTGCCGGGTCTGCACCTGCAAGATCAATGGCCGCAATAGTGCGGCCTGCGTCACCCCGGCCGCCCAAGGCCTGGTCATCGAGAGCGAGACGCCGCAGCTTACCGGCGACCGGCGCGCCATCATTGAAATGCTCTTTGTGGAGGGCAATCATCCATGCCCGTACTGCGTGGCGAGCGGGGATTGCGAGCTACAGGCACTTGGCTATCGCCTCGGCATGGTGGCGCCACTACAGCCCTATCAGTCACCCAAGCGGAACATCGACGCCACGCACCCCGATATTTATCTCGATCACGAACGCTGCATTCTCTGCGCGCGTTGCATCGACGCTTCGCAGATGGAGGACGGTAAGACCGTGTTCGGCTTCGAAGGTCGCGGGATAGCCATGCGGCTGAACGTCGATGCCAAGGGCGGCCTCGGGGACACCCAGATGGCTGCCATCGATAAGGCTGCGAGTGTCTGTCCGGTCGCTTGCATCGTTATTAAGCGCAATAGCTACCGGGTTCCGAATGGAAGCCGTCGTTTCGACAAATCGCCAATCGGTAGCGACATCGAAGCGAGAAGAACGAGCCGTAAATCATGACTGTCCTGTCAGTGTTGAAAACGACAAAACCGACGCTCGCAACTTGCGCCCTGACAGGCTGCTTCGGCTGCCACATGTCGCTGCTCGACATTGACGAGCGGATCCTCGAAATGGTCGATCTGGTCGATCTCGACGTCTCTCCATTCGATGACAAGAAGGCGTTCGATCGGCCGGTCGATGTCGGCTTTATCGAAGGAGGGTGCTCTAACGAGTACAACGTTAGGGAACTCAGGGAATTCCGCAGGCATTGCCGAATTTTGGTTTCGGTAGGGGCTTGCGCAATCAATGGCGGCATACCGGCAATGCGAAACACCGTCGGCCTGCGAGATTGCCTGGAGGCGGTCTACCTCCACGGCGCCTCTCTCGAAGGAGGCGGCATGATCCCGAATGATGAAGACCTGCCTTTGCTGCTGGATCGGGTCTATCCGTCGCACGAGGTAGTAAAAATTGATTACTTCCTGCCGGGTTGCCCGCCCTCCGCCGATGCGATCTGGGAAGGCCTTAAGGACTTGCTCACGGGCAAGGTGCCGGCGCTCCCTTACCTTCTATGCAAGTACGAGTGATGCGCAACGCAAGCGGACGGGTATTGTAATGACCGATGTTCAAGTCGACCGAGCGCCGCGAAAGATCGTCATTGATCCCGTCACCCGTGTAGAAGGCCATGGCAAGGTTACGATCCGGCTCAACGAGGCCGGCGAGGTCGAACAGGCGCGATTTCATATCGTGGAGTTCAGGGGATTTGAACGGTTCATTCAGGGAAGGATGTACTGGGAAGTGCCGGTCATCGTTCAGCGGCTTTGCGGCATCTGCCCAGTCAGCCATCATCTCGGCGCTGCCAAGGCCATGGATGTTGTCGCTGGCGTGGACAAACTGACGCCGACAGCTGAAAAAATCCGACGGCTGATGCACTACGGACAGGTGTTGCAGTCCAATGCAGTCAACTTTTTCCATCTAGCCTCGCCGGATCTTTTGCTCGGGTTCGAGGCCCCCGTGGCGCAGCGCAATATCATCGGCGTGATCGAAGCGTTCCCAGAGGTTGGCAAGTGGGCAATTTTCATCCGGAAATTCGGCCAGCAGGTTATTGCCGCAACTGGTGGCCGGCGAATTCATCCGCGGCTGTGCATTCCGGGAGGCGTCAACCAGAACCTGTCGGTAGAGCACCGTGACGCGCTGCGCAAAGACGTCGACCAGATCGTAAAGTGGTGCTGCGAAGCCTTGGAGCTGCATAAATCGTTCGTTCACTCGCATGAGAAGCTGCACGAGAGCTTCGCGAGCTTCCCGTCGAGCTACATGAGCATCGTGGGCGCGGATGGGGGCATGGACCTTTACGATGGCTCGCTTCGGGCCATCGATGCGGGCGGAAAGCCGATCTTTGAAGGCGTACGCCCGGCCGACTATCGCGACCACCTCATCGAGGAAGTGCGTTCCTGGAGTTACATGAAGTTTCCGCACATCCGCTCGCTTGGCCGCGAGAATGGATGGTACCGGGTCGGTCCCCTGGCCCAACTGAACTGCTGCGCCTTCATCGGCACGCCGATCGCGGAGGCCGCACGCAAGGACTTCATGGCGCTCGGACATGGCGGACTTGTGCACGCGACCCTTGCCTATCACTGGGCCCGCCTGATTTGCATGATTCACTGTGCGGAAATAATCAAGGATCTACTTTTCGACGACGATCTCCAGGGGGCGGATCTGGTCGTAACCGGTGAGCGGCGGCCTGAAGGTGTGGCGATCATCGAGGCGCCGCGAGGAACACTGCTTCATCACTATGAGGTTGATAAAAACGGCCAAGTCACTCGCGCAAACCTGATCGTCTCAACGACCAACAACAATGAGGCGATGAACCGGTCAGTAAAAAAGGTCGCGGAAGACTATCTCACAGGACATGAGATCACGGAGGGGCTGTTGAACCATATCGAGGTCGCAATCCGCGCTTACGATCCCTGCCTCTCCTGTGCAACGCACGCGCTCGGCGACATGCCGTTGATCGTCACGCTCGAAGACGCCGACGGCTCGATTATCGCGACGAGGGTGAAGCAATGAGCATCTCCGAACCCGGTGCTTCGCCTGGGCGTGAACCACGCGTCCTCATCCTTGGCTATGGGAATCCAGGGCGCCAGGACGATGGGTTGGGTCCGGCGGCGGTATCTGAAATCGAAAGCATGGGATTGCCGAACCTCACGGCGTTCGACAACTACCAGCTCAACATCGAGGACGCCATAGACGTCGCGAGTCATGATATCGTGTGGTTTATCGATGCCGCCAAGACCGGACAGTCGCCGTATTCCGTGCGCGCTGTATCGCCGTCGTCCACCATCGAATTCACCAGCCATATCGTGCGCCCAGAAGCTATCCTCGCAATCGCACGCCAATGCTATGGCGGGTCACCCCGGGCATTTTTGCTTGCTATCCGCGGTTATGGGTTCGAGTTCATCGAGGCGCTAACGCCCGGTGCCAAAGATAATTTGCACGCTGCTCTAGGCATGCTCGCCGACCGAATCCGTATCTTGCAGGCCCAGCCGCTGCTCAGGGAGGCAATATGACCATCGGCTTGTTCGACCGGCGCAGGACCATTCTGCTTGTGGACGCCGACCCGCACGCCCGAGCAGCCCTAAGGGTCGCATTGGAGGCGGCCGATTTCTCGGTGGGAGAAGCGGCTAACGACCGGGAAGGCGAGCGCACGGCGTTGCGGATCAAGCCCGACGCGGTAGTTGCGGAACTGACTTTGGATGCGGGTGATGCGGGCACGACGATCACCGAGAGGCTCCACGCCAGTAACAGCAAAATTCCCTGCTATATCCTTAGCAGCGCCGGCGACGCCTTGATGGGTTCTGTCAGCCTGCACGAGATGGGTATATCCGGCGTGTTTCTAAAACCGGTCGACGCTGCAATTGTGATCCAGACGCTCAAAACGCGGCTCAGCGTAGGTCCGGGGGGTACTGGGCATGCATGAGATATCACTCATCGAAAGTGTTGTCGCGTTGGTAGAAGACGAGCGGCGCAAGCAAGAGTTTTCACGAGTTCGCATGCTTCGACTGGCGGTTGGGGTGCTCGGTCAGGCCGAGCCAGCGGCATTGCGTTTCTGCTTCGAAGCCGTCACACGCGGGACGATCGCGGACGGCGCACGGCTGGAGATCGAACAGGTCTTGGGCGAGGGCTGGTGCTTCTCTTGCCACCGGTCTGTACCACTCTGTGAACGATTCGCCGTGTGCCCGGTATGCGGCGATTCCCAGGTCAGGATAACAGCTGGCGGCGAGCTGCGGCTGTCCGAACTGGAGGTGGAGTGATGTGTACTGTTTGCGGTTGTGGAACAGATATCTCAACGAAAGGTCCGGACTCGGAAACCCTTGTTGAGACTCATACGCATGATCATGGTCTAGATCATTCCCATTTGGAGTCGCACGAGCACCACCATCATCGCGACCACGCCGAAGGGACTATCGATTTCGGCAAGGGAACTGCTGGCGTCAGTTTGCCCGGCATCAGCCAGGCGAGGACGATCCGCATTGAGCGCGATCTCCTGTCGAAGAACGACGCCTTGGCCCACACCAACCGCATCCGACTGCGGAGCGCCGGCACACTTGCACTCAACTTTGTCTCCAGTCCCGGTTCCGGCAAGACATCCCTGCTGGTTCGCACAATCGATGACCTTAGGGATCGCTGGCCAGTTGCCGTGATCGAAGGCGACCAGCAGACCAACCGCGATGCCGAGCGAATTCGCGCAACCGGCGCGCCGGCCGTTCAGATCAATACCGGCAAAGGCTGCCACCTTGATGCTCATATGGTTGGCCACGCGCTCGACCGTCTGTCACTTGCGTCAGGCGGCCTACTGTTCATTGAGAATGTGGGCAACCTCGTTTGTCCGGCAGCATTTGATCTCGGAGAAGCGCACAAGGTGGTTGTGCTGTCGGTAACTGAGGGTGAGGATAAGCCTCTCAAATATCCGGACATGTTCGCTGCTTCCGATCTCATGCTGCTTACCAAGGTCGATCTCCTGCCGCACCTGGAATTTGACGTCCGCGCCTGTCTTGCGGCGGCGTTGCGCGTCAATCCGCGGATTGAGGTGCTGGCGATATCGTCCCGAACCGGTGAGGGCCTGGCCGCGTTCTACGCCTGGATCGCGGCGCGTGCCGCCGAACCTGCGGCGCTGCCGGCATGAGAGTCTCATGCCGTTGAGCATCGCCGCAGCACCCGCGATCGCCGCCTCCGGCGGCAAACTACCTGCTCCGACGGGAGGCCGCGCCGTGAACAGACAGGACGACGCGCCGCAGATGGAATACGTCGCGATGGAAATTCGGGTGCGCGGCCGTGTGCAGGGTGTCGGGTTTCGCCCGACCGTTTGGCGTTTTGCGCGCGATCTCGGCCTTTGCGGCGAGGTTCTGAACGACGCCCAAGGCGTTGTCGTGCGCGCCGGCGGTAGTTCGCGCGCGGTCGAGGATCTTCTCGGGCGCATCAAGAGCGAACCTCCACCGCTTGCTCGAATCGACGGCATCGAAACCCGGCTCTTTATCGGCGATTTGCCACCGCGATTCCGCATCGCCAAGACCCTCCCCGGCGATCCGCATACTCAGGTCACTCCGGACGCGGCCATTTGCCGGGCTTGCGCGCAGGAAATTACCAATCCGTTTGAACGGCGCTTCCGCCATCCGTTCGCCAGCTGCACCCATTGCGGTCCGCGCCTTAGCATCGTCAGGAGCATTCCTTATGATCGCGGCAACACTACCATGGCCGGATTCGCAATGTGCGAGGCGTGCCGGACAGAATACTCCGATCCGGCCGACCGCCGGTTCAACGCTGAAGCAATCGCTTGCCATGACTGCGGACCCAGGGCGGCCCTTATCCGGCTCGATGGCCGCGCAACGAATTTGCATCAGCATTCGAGGCTCGACGGTGTCGAGGTGGCAAGCCGCCTCATTCAGGAGGGTGAAATTGTCGCCGTCAAGGGATTAGGTGGATACCATCTCGCTTGCGACGCCACCAATGCCGAAGTCGTGGCGCGACTACGCCGATTGAAGCGTAGAGACGCCAAGCCGTTTGCGCTTATGGCGAGGGATATCAACGTTATCCGTCGTTATTGCTCGGTCGGGAGCGTGGAGGAGCGTTTGCTTGCGAGTGCAGCGATGCCAATCGTATTGCTTGCCATCGAAGGGTCCCAACGCCTCCCGAAGGAGGTCGCGCCTGGCCTTTCGTCGCTTGGCTTCATGTTACCAACTACACCTCTGCATCTGCTCTTATTGCGGCGCATGGATAGTCCGGTCGTAATGACAAGCGGCAACTTCTCCGAAGAGCCACAGGGTATTAACGATTCAGTTGTGCGCGAGTATCTTGCCGGGATCGCTACCTACGCGCTGATGCATAACCGTGAAATAGCCAATCGTCTCGACGACTCGGTTGTGCGCGAGATGGCCGGGCGGCCGCGGGTTTTGCGTCGCGCCCGTGGTTTTGCACCGGCCCCCATCACTCTGCCGCATGGATTCGAAGCGGCGCCCGAGCTTCTCGCCATGGGCGGCGAACTCAAGGCGACGTTCTGTCTGGTCAAGGACGGCGAAGCCATTCTGTCGCAGCATCAGGGCGACTTGGAGAACGCGGAAACCTGGGACGATTATCGCAGGAATCAGGCGCTTTACGCCGAACTCTTCGGCCATGCGCCAGTCGCACTGGTTGCGGACCTGCACCCTGAATATCTTTCGACAAAACTGGCACACGAGTGGGCGCGAGACCGCGAAATACCTCTGTTCGAAGTTCAGCACCATCACGCCCACGTCGCGAGTTGCCTTACGGAAAATTCCTATCCCCTGGACGCTCCGGCGGTGCTCGGAATCGTTCTCGACGGGTCGGGATGGGGCGACGACGGGACGATTTGGGGCGGCGAATTCCTGCTCGCGGACTATCGCGGTTATGAAAGGCTGGGTGCATTCAAGCCGGTGGCGATGCCGGGAGGCGCGCAAGCTGTGCGCGAGCCCTGGCGTAATCTCTACGCGCATCTCGTCGCAGAGATGGGCTGGGCCGAATTTGCGAAGAATTTCGCCAAGCTCGAAGTTTTCGCGGATCTCAGGAGCAGACCACGGTCCGTTCTCGATGCGATGATCCGAAACGGTGTCAACACGCCGAAGGCGTCGTCCTGCGGCCGGCTGTTCGACGCGGTCGCCGCCGTCCTAGGCATCTGCCGCGATCGGCAGGCTTACGAGGGTGAAGCGGGCTCGCGGCTGGAGGCGGCCGTCGACCCGGACGTGTTGCGAGGCGTTAGCTCCGACCTTGCTTATCCATTCTCGATTCACAGTTCGGAACGCTCAAGCCTTCCTTACATTGAACCATTGGCGATGTGGCGAGCAATTCTTGGCGATCTCGCTCTAAAGACGCCGTTCCCCGTAATGGCGGCACGTTTCCATATAGGCCTGGCGAAAATCATCGTGACCATGGCTGGCAAACTGGCGTCTGGCGACGTTGGCGAGGCACCCCGCTTCAAGACCGTCGCTCTGTCGGGTGGATGCTTCCAGAACCGCATCCTTTTCGAAGAGGTTGCGCGGCGGCTTGAACAACAGAACTTCGTCGTGCTCTCGCATGCGCAGGTTCCCGCCAATGATGGGGGCCTGGCTCTCGGCCAGGCCGCCATCGGCGCTGCCCGACTGATCGGCGCCGCAGCCATCCAAATCAAATCGGTCAACCCCAATATCTTCCAAATCAGGGAAAACGGACCATGTGCCTCGGAATTCCAGGCCGCATCGTGAAGATCGATGACGCCGCAAACATGCTGGCGATTGTCGACGTCGGCGGCGTTAGGCGTAAGGTCAACATCGCGTGCATCGTGGACGAGGAGCATTCGGTCTCGTCCTGTATTGGCGACTGGGTGCTGATCCATGTCGGATTCGCCATGAGCCGCCTTGATGAAGCGGAAGCGGCCGAGACTCTCCGAATTCTAACCGAACTCGGTGAGGCGCAGGCCGAACTAGAAGCGATGCGCCTTTCTGCGGCTGAATAGGGAGCCTACCCATGTACCGCGAAGACGACCTGAGCGCATTCCCTCCACTCTACGGCAAGAATACTGGATGGAATCTCATTTCCACGCGATTGGCCGACGATCGCGGATCGGCAACGACCAAGGGAGCCGCGGCATGAAATATCTCGACGAATTTCGCGACGGCAAGAAGGCCCGCGTGCTGACCCGGGAGATCGAGGCGCTGGTCTCGACCATGACGATGCCGGCTGAACGGCCGCTCTACATCATGGAAGTCTGCGGCGGCCATACCCATTCGATCTTCCGCTACGGTCTTGAAGGCATGTTGCCGAAGGAAATCGAATTGATCCACGGCCCGGGCTGCCCGGTCTGCGTGCTGCCGATGGGACGGGTCGATGATTGCGTGTCGATCGCCGAAAATCCGAACGTGATCTTGACTACCTTCGGCGATGCGATGCGGGTGCCCGGCTCGAAGAAAAGTCTGATGCAGGCCAAGGCCGAGGGTGCCGACGTGCGGATGGTGTATTCGCCGATGGATGCGCTGGCGCTGGCTAGGAAGAACCCGGATCGGGAGGTGGTGTTCTTCGGACTTGGCTTCGAGACCACGATGCCGTCGACCGCGCTCACCATCCTGCAGGCGGAGGCCGAGGGCATCCGCAATTTTTCGGTGTTCTGCAATCACATCACCATTGTGCCGACCATCAAGGCGATCCTGGACAGTCCCGGCCTGCAGCTCGACGGTTTCCTCGGGCCTGGCCACGTCTCGATGGTGATCGGCACCGCGCCGTACGAGTTTATCGCCAATTTCTATAAAAAGCCGATGGTGGTCGCGGGCTTCGAGCCGCTGGACATCCTGCAATCGATCTGGATGGTCCTAAAGCAGATCAAGGACGGGCGGTCCGAGATCGAGAATCAATATGCCCGCATTGTCCCCGATGATGGCAATGCCCCCGCGTTGCAGGCGGTGTCGCGGGTCTATGAACTGCGGGAGTTCTTCGAGTGGCGCGGGCTGGGCTCGATCGATCATTCCGGTGTCAAGCTGCGCGACGCATACGTCCGTTACGACGCCGAACAAAAATTTGCGATTCCGAACCTGAAGATCGCCGATCCGAAATCGTGCCAGTGCGGCGAAGTTCTCAAGGGCGTCATCAAGCCCTGGCAATGCAAGGTGTTCGGCTCGGCCTGCACGCCGGAAACCCCGCTCGGCGCGCTGATGGTGTCGTCCGAAGGCGCCTGTGCGGCCTACTACCAGTATGGCGGCGTCAAGCGCTACAAGGAGGCGGTATGAACGTCGCGCCGTTCATCCGCACCCGGCAGCTCGGCAAGGTCAATGTCGATACGGTGACGCTTGCCCATGGCGGCGGCGGCAAGGCAATGAAGGATCTCATCGACGACGTGTTCGTCGCGGCGTTCGACAATCACGCGTTGGCGCCACTGGAGGACCAGGCCCGCTTCGATCTCGCCGAACTGGCGACGCGTGGCGACCGGCTTGCCTTCACCACCGACTCCTTCGTGGTTGATCCGCTGTTCTTCCCCGGTGGCGACATCGGCGAACTCGCGGTGTGCGGTACCGTCAACGATCTCGCGGTCGGCGGTGCGACGCCGCTGTATCTGTCCTGTGCTGTGATCGTCGAAGAAGGCATGCGCGTCGATACGCTGCGCCGGGTCGCGCGCTCGATGGCGCAAACCGCGAAAGCCGCCGGCGTTCATATCGTCACCGGCGATACTAAGGTCGTGCAGCGCGGCGCCTGCGACAAACTGTTCATCACCACCACCGGCATCGGCGTGATCCGCAAGGGACTGGTGTTAGGGGTAGATATCGCGCGGCCGGGAGACGTGGTGCTGGTCAACGGTCTGCTCGGCGATCATGGCGCGGCCATCCTTTGTGCGCGGGGCGACATGGCGCTCGACACCCTGATTGAAAGCGATTGCGCCTGTCTGCATGGATTGATCGAGATGCTGCTGGCGGCGGCTCCTGGGATTCGCTTCATACGAGATCCGACGCGTGGTGGGCTGGCGACGGTACTGAACGAGATCGCCAATGCGTCGCAGGTTGCGATCGAGATCGAAGAGGCCGCCACGCCGATCCGCGAGGAGGTCAAGGCGTTCTGTGAAATCCTCGGGCTGGATCCGCTTTATCTCGCCAACGAAGGCAAGATCGTCGTGATCGCACCCCCTGACCAGGTCAACGCTGCGCTGGCGGCAATGCGAGCGCATCCGCTCGGCGAAGGCTCTGCGCTCATTGGACGGGTTAGCCACGGCGGGGCCGGCCGCGTCACCATGCGCACGGTGTTCGGCGGGCGGCGGATCGTCGACATGTTGGTGGGGGAACAATTGCCACGCATTTGTTGAGAGCGATGTGCGAGATGGCAAACTCCTAATTTGTTCGTGATAGTTGGTGCGGGCGCGTCTAGCCATTCCCTGTAGCTGAGCCAGAAATCGTCAGTATTTCCAGAAGAGAAATCGCGTTCGGCAGCGCAAGCTGTTGGGTCGTCGAATATGCATGACCGATCCGCTGCTGTTTCAGTCAGCTCGCTCGTCGCAAGGATTGATGAACTCCCTCGCAATCGGATGTAGCGACTTTGTGATCAATTCGCGGCAGGCCCAGCCGGAAATTGCACGCGGCCTGAGTAGTTTCCGAGGCTACCGTTCCAGCTTGGGGCGGCTAGGGTTCTGATCGAAGCCAAGCTGGCCTACGGACAGCTTATCAAGATGGCGGTTTGCCACGAGTCGCCAGACGCGGTGATTGTTGGCCCAATTGCAATTCACGACAGCATAGAAAGAGAAACATCCCATGGCCTATCAAAGCCTCAACCCCGCCACCGGCAAGCTCCTCAAGAAGTTTGAGGAACTGACCAACAAGCAGCTGGAAGAGAAGCTGGCGACAGCCGAGAAATGCTTCAAGAACTGGAAACTGAAGACCTATGCCGAGCGCGCTGTCATCGTCGCCAAAGCAGCGACTCTGATGCATGACAGTATCGATGAGCTGGCGCACACCATGACACTTGAGATGGGCAAGCGGATCAGCGAAGCGAAGGGCGAAGTTGAGTTTAGCTCCAATATCCTCGCCTATTATGCCAAAAATGCCGAACGCTTCCTCGCCAACGTCGAACTACATCCGTCTCTCGGTGACGGCCATATGGAGAGCAGCCCCATCGGCGTGATCTTCGGCGTCGAGCCCTGGAACTTTCCCTATTATCAACTCGCGCGGGTCGCGGGTCCGCATCTGATGGCCGGCAACGTCCTGCTGGTAAAACACGCAGGCTGCGTGCCGCAGTGCGCGATCGCCTTCGAGAAGCTTTGGACGGACGCGGGCGCGCCGGTCGGCCTGTATACCAATCTTCTGATTTCTCACGATCAGTCCGATGAACTCATCGACGATCCCCGTATCAAAGGCGTGGCGTTGACCGGCAGCGTTGCGGCCGGCAGGAGCATCGCGGCGCGCGCGGGACAGAACCTCAAGCCATCTTCGATGGAACTCGGCGGCAGCGATGCTTTCATCGTTCTCGAAGACGCGGATCTCGAACATACCATCAAGTGGGCCGTCTGGGGTCGGATGTACAATACCGGACAAACCTGCTGCGCGGCGAAGCGGTTCATCGTCGTCGAAAAGCTCGCCGACAAATTCCTGGAAAAATTTCGGGCGGCGCTCGGAGCCCTAAAGGCCGGCGACCCGCTGGACGAGAAGACGACGCTGGGCCCTCTGTCCACGGAATCTGCTTTGGTCGATCTTCTGAAACAGATCGATTCGGCAGTCTCGCACGGAGCAAAAGTGTTGATGGGGGGCAAGCGTATCGATCGTCCGGGATCATTTATGCATCCTACCATCCTGACAGACGTCAAGCCGGACAATCCGGCATTCCGAGATGAGTTCTTCGGTCCGGTCGCGATGTTCTTCCGCGTCAAGGACGAAGATGCGGCGATTGCGCTGGCCAACGACTCCGATTTTGGTCTGGGCGGCTCCGTATTCACGAAGGACCTGGCGCGCGGCAAGCGGATCGCGAGCCGTGTTGATACCGGCATGATGTTCATCAACAACATCAGCTGGTCCGATGCCGAACTGCCGTTCGGCGGGATCAAGAATTCCGGATACGGGCGCGAGCTCGGTGACATGGGAATCCAGGAATTCGTGAACAAGAAGCTGGTTCGGTACGTGTCGGCGGAAGCGCCGGTCTAAACGTCACGACTGGCCTTCAGCCACGCAGGCCTTCTCCAGAACGCCGTCGGAACGATCAATATGTCAGGAAAAGCAGTGAAGGCGGCAACCGTTAAAGCCCATTTTGTCGGTAGCGGCATCGGGTCACTTGCGGCGGCCGCGTTCATGATCCGCGACGGAAAGATCCCCGGCGAAAATATCTCGATCTATGAGGCTATGAGTGTCTTGGGAGGCGCCCTGGACGGTGCCGGCAACGCAATCGACGGCTACCGGCTCCGCGGCGGACGAATGCTGACGTCCGACAACTACGAATGCGTCTGGGATTTGTTCAAAACCATTCCATCCCTGGAGACCCCGCACATATCGGTCTTCGATGAGACGATGGCATTCAACAAGCAGCATGTCCCGCACGCGCAAGCACGGCTGGTTGATCGTAACTGTCACAAAACCGACGTGACGACGATGGGCTTTAGCATGGCCGATCGGCTTGAACTCGTCAAAATTACCGAAGCCAGCGAGAAGGAGCTGGGCTCCGACCGTATTTCCGATTGGCTGTCGCCGCCGTTTTTCAGCACAAATTTCTGGTTCATGTGGCAAACGACATTTGCTTTCCAGCCGTGGCACAGCGCTGTCGAATTCAAGCGCTATCTGCACCGGTTCATGCTCGAGTTTACGCGGATTGAAACCCTCGCGGGCGTGAAGCGGACGAAATATAATCAGTATGATTCCCTGGTCAGGCCGTTGCTGACATGGCTTGAGGCCACGGGCGTCCATTTTTTCAAGGATTGCACTGTCGCGGATTTCGGGTTCGATCCGGCGGGTGGCGCGTTTCTGGTCAACAGAATCGACTGCATTCGCCAGGGAAAGGCTGAAAACGTGCCTGTTGCTGCCGGCGATCTGGTGTTTTTCCAGAACGGCTCGATGGTTGACGCCTCAAGTTTCGGAACGATGTCGAGCCCGCCGAAGACGTTAACGAAAACCGACAGTGGCGGCTGGAGGTTGTGGGAAAAACTCGCCGAGGGCCGTCCCGAATTCGGTAAACCGGCCGCGTTTAATTCCCATATACCCGAAACCTACTGGCACTCGTTCACGGTAACCCTGAAAGACACTGCATTTTTCGACCACATGGCAACGTTCAGCGGCAACGAGGCTGGAATCGGCGGGTTGGTGACGTTGTTCGATTCGAACTGGCTGATGTCGATTGTTTTGTACCATCAGCCTCACTTTCCGGATCAACCCGCGGGCGTCCAGGTCTTCTGGGGTTACGCGTTGCATCCCGATCGCATCGGCAACTTCGTCGCCAAACCGATGTCCCAGTGTTCCGGCAAGGAGATTCTCGCTGAGCTGTGTGGGCATCTCACTTGCGATACATCGATGTTCGAATCCGCGATCTGCATTCCGTGCCGCATGCCATACATCACCAGCATGTTCATGCCGCGGGCAGTAGGGGATCGCCCGCTTCCGATTCCTTCAAACACCAAAAACTTCGCCATGATCAGCCAGTTCGTGGAAATCCCTGTCGATGTCGTCTTCACCGTCGAATATTCCGTCAGGGTTGCGCAAACAGTTGTCTATCAGCTGCTCGGCATCGACCGCCAGGTAACGCCGATCACTGCCAATGACAAATCAATCAAAGTCAAGGTCAACTCGGTCATCAAGGCGTTTGCATAACTGTTTTGCGGGCTAAGTTGGAATGATCACGATTGGCGTGGACCAATCGCGTCGTAAAACTGGAGAGACTGATGTACGTCAACATCGCTGTTTTGAAGGAAACACAACCCCACGAACGGCGTGTGGCAATGGTGCCATCCGTCGTACCCAAATTAATCAAGCTCGGTGCGAAGCTGCACATGCAGGCAGGCGCGGGCAACGCCGTCAAGCTGACCGATGCCGCATTCAAGGATGTCGCATTCACGGACGATCGAACCGAATTGGTCAGCGATGCCGATGTGGTTCTCGCGATTCAACCCCCGGCGCTGGAGGTGATCGACTCCATGAAGGAAGGAGCGATACTGATCTCGTTCATCTACGCCGGTCATGAACCGCATCTGGTGAAGCGCTTACTTGAGAAGAAGATCACCTGTTTCGCGATGGAGATGCTTCCGCGCATCACCCGTGCCCAATCGATGGATGCCCTCTCCAGTCAATCTGCGCTGGCCGGATACTACGCGGTGCAACTCGGTGCGACGACACTTGGTCGGGTTCTTCCGAAAATCACAACGGCCGCCGGCGCGATCGGGCCGGCCAAGGTCCTCGTGATGGGCCTCGGTGTCGCCGGACTTGAGGCCCTCGCGACCGCGCACCGCTTGGGTGCTATCACGGAAGGGTACGATGTTCGCCCGGAAACCCAGGAGCAGGCGCTATCGCTTGGCGCGACCTTCGTGGAGACGGGCGTCGTTGCGCGTGGAAAAGGCGGCTATGCCCGTGAACTGACGCCGGAAGAAGGAGCCAAGGTCGCTGCCGCGCTGACCAAGCACATCCAGGCGGCCGACCTCATCATCACCACGGCCGCAATTCCTGGCCGTGCATCTCCTAAACTGATCAGCAAGGAGCAGGTAGCCGGCATGAAAGCCGGCGCGGTGATCGTCGATCTCTCAGCCGATGGTGGAGGCAATTGTGGGGACACGCGCCCTGGAGAAACCGCGCATATCGGTCAGGTAACGATCGTAGCACCGTTTAACGTTCCATCCTTGCTTGGTGAGGATGCAAGCGAACTCTATTCGAAGAACCAATACAATCTGCTCGCCCTGATGATGAAGGACAATGTGATAAAGATCGACTGGGACGACGAAATTCTTGCCAAGACCGTCCTGACGCATGCCGGCAAGATGAAAAACCAAGCAACCAAGCCGCCCATCGATCCCGTTAGGGGCGACAAGACTCCAGCACCCAAACCAGCGGCAAAGGTGGCGTAAGCCATAGGAAACCGACATGCAATTCTCAATAGCGATCAGCGGCTTCGTGGCCCTTTATATCTTCATGCTAGCTGCCTTTGCGGGCTGGGTCATCATTGGGCACGTTCCGGCGATCCTGCACACGCCGCTGATGTCGGGATCCAACTTCGTGCACGGCATAGTCGTGGTCGGTGGCATCTTTGCACTACTCAATGCCAGCACCGTCCAGGAACAGGCGATCGGATTCTTTGCAGTTCTGCTCGGAGCCGGCAATGCAGCTGGTGGCTTTGCTGTTACCGACCGCATGCTCGCGATGTTCCAGCCCAGCGAACACAAGCCGGCCCATGCCAAGCACGGCCATCACAAAGCCCACCACTCCGGGAAGGCATGAGGCCCGACATGTTGACGATCATTTCCCAGTTCATCATCGGCACAATTGATCTCGGTGCGGCGTTTCTCTTTATGTATGGACTTAAGCGTATGTCCTCGCCCGTAACCGCTCCTTCGGGAATCATGGTTGCCGGGTTCGGTATGGCGGTCGCGATTCTTGCTAGCTTCCTCTACGCGCTGAATGTTGATGCCGCCGCCAAGCCGCATCTAATGGTCAATGTCGGCCTCGCCGTCGCTGCACTTGTCGTTGGGGGCGGGGTCGCATGGTGGAGCGGCAAGAAGGTGGCGATGACGGCGATGCCGCAGATGGTCGCCATCTACAACGGTATGGGTGGCGGAGCGGCGGCCGCGATTGCCGCGGTCGAACTGTTCGGAAACAAGGCCGACGGTGTTACGCAACTCGTCGTAACCTTGATCGGCGCTTTGATCGGCGCCGTATCGCTTTCCGGATCGCTGATCGCCTGGGCCAAGCTTGATGGGGTGATCAAGAAGCCTCTGCGGATCAAGGGGCAGCAGGTCTTCAATGCACTGGTCGCGCTAGCGACGCTGGCGGTCGGCGGATATATCGTTTTGATAACGCACGGCGTCATCACGTCGCCAGTCGCGACGCCTGATCTGATCTATCTGTTCTTCGGTTGTGCTTTGATCTTCGGCGTTTTGATGACGCTTCCGATCGGCGGCGCAGACATGCCGGTCGTGATATCGATCTACAACGCATTCACCGGCCTCGCGGTCGGGCTGGGGGGTTTTGTGCTGCAAAACCCGGCGCTGATGATCGCCGGCATGGTGGTCGGTGCAGCAGGTACGCTGCTGACACTGCTGATGGCAAAGGCCATGAATCGCTCGGTCAGCAATATCCTCTTTACGAATTTCGGCGCCGTCACCAAGCAGAAGCAGGGCGACATCAAGGGTAGCCTCAAGCCGGTCGAAGCCGGCGACGCTGGTATCTTCATTCGCTATGCGAGCTCCGTCATCATTGTGCCGGGTTACGGTCTCGCCGTCGCGCAGGGACAGCAGAAGCTCTACGAATTCGTGAAGTTGCTGCAGGCCGCGGGTGTCTCGGTCAAATTCGCGGTTCATCCGGTGGCGGGGCGCATGCCTGGCCAGATGGACGTCCTGCTGGCAGAGGCAGGCGTTCCCTATGATCTGATTTTCCAGCTCGAAGACATCAACGACGAATTCGCCAGCACCGATGTCGCACTCGTGATCGGGGCCAACGATGTAGTGAACCCGGCGGCACGGACCGACAAATCCTCGCCGATCTACGGCATGCCGATCTTGAACGCCGACAAGTCCAAAAGGGTTTATGTCGTGAAGCGCGGCGAAGGCAAAGGTTATGCCGGCATCGTCAATGCGCTGTTCTACGGCGACAATTGCGACATGGTCTACGGCGATGCCGCCGCGGTACTCACGAAGATGATCGAGGCGGTGCGCGCCTTGGGAACGAAAGCCGCCGCGTAAGCGGGAGTTAGACCATATCGATCGATTCAACATCGAAAACAGGAGCTATACATGGCCGGTAAAATGCACGTCGCCGTCGTCGAGCACTTTGGTAAACCTCTGGTGCAGCAGGAATGGGACATTCCATCCCCCGGCCCGGGTCAGATCCTGGTCAAGACCGAGGCCTGCGGCGTCTGCCACACCGACGTTCATGCTGCGACCGGCGACTGGCCGTTGAAGCCGAAACTGCCGTTTATCCCGGGGCATGAAGCCATTGGCCGCGTGGTCGCGGTCGGCACCGGCGTCAAGAGCGTCAAGGAAGGCGATAGGGTCGGCGTGCCGTGGCTCTACTCAGCCTGCGGTCATTGTGAGCATTGCCTCTCGGCCTGGGAGACCGTCTGCGCGGATGCGGAATTCGGCGGCTATACCAAAAACGGCGGCTTCGCCGAATACCTGATCGCCGATCCGGAATACGTCGCCCATATCCCAAATGGACTCGACCCGAAGCTCGCCGCGCCGCTGATCTGCGCCGGCATTACCACTTACAAGGGCATCAAGGAGACCAAGGCGAGGCCGGGCGAGTGGATCGTGATCTCCGGCGCTGGCGGGCTCGGCCACCTCGGGATTCAATACGCCAAGGTGATGGGTCTTCAGGTCTGTGCCGTCGATATCGATGACGACAAACTCGCGCTGGCCAAGAAGATGGGCGCCGACTTTGTGGTCAACGCCAAGCATGGCGAGCCGGAAGAGGCCGTCAGGAAGGGAACCAGCGGCGGCGCGCACGGGGTCCTGATCACGGCGCCCTCGCTCGGCGCGTTCAAGCAGGGCGTGGGCATGACGCGCAAGCGCGGGACCTGTGTGCTGGTCGGACTGCCACCGGGCGATTTCCCCGTTCCGTTATTTGACGTGGTCGCGAACTGCATCACCATTCGCGGCTCCTTCGTCGGCACCCGCGAGGATATGGCCGAGACCCTGGCCTTCGCCACCGAAGGAAAGATCAAGGCGGATATCGAGCTGCAGCCTTTGTCGGCGATCAATGAAATCTTCGACAGACTCAAGCAGGGAAAGGTCGCGGGTCGCGTGGTCCTCGACTTTGTCGGAAGCAAATCGGACGACAAACGATCCAAGGCCCCCACAGCGAAGAAGAAAACAGTAGCCATTGGTTAGATGAGCGACGTGACCAAGGACCAGACAGGTCAAGAGGGCAAGCTCGCCCTCTTGACACCGCTCCAGATGGGTGATGCCGACCGGGCGGCCAAGGCGAGCGGTATTGACGGGTTTGGCCTGATGGAAGCGGCCGGCAGCGCGGTGGCGGTAGCAGTCGGAGCGCAATGGCCGATGCGGCCGGTGACCGTGCTATGCGGGCCAGGAAACAATGGCGGCGACGGCTTTGTTGCCGCGCGACACCTCGAGGCCGCGGGTTGGCCAGTGAAGTTGGCCTTGCTCGGTTCTCGGGACAAGCTCAGCGGCGAGGCCGCCCATGCCGCAAGCCTCTGGAAAGGTCCTTTGGCGCCGTTCTCGTCGGAAAGCCTCGAAGGCGCCGGTATCGTCATCGACGCGATTTTCGGCGCGGGTCTTTCGAGGCCCTTGGACGGCAAAGCGCTTGCGATCGTAGAGTCGCTCAAAATACGCCGCATACCCATCTGTGCGGTGGATATTCCCAGCGGTGTTGATGGAGCGTCCGGGGTGATTCTCGGCGCCGCTGCGCCAGCCGATCTTACCGTGACTTTCTTTCGCAAGAAGCCTGGCCACCTCTTGTATCCCGGCCGCGGACTTTGCGGCGATATCCTGGTGGCCGACATTGGCATACCGGGTACGGTGCTTGGGGCGATCGCCCCGAACACCTGGGAGAACGATCCCAGCCTGTGGCTAACCAGCTATCCCTGGCCGCAGCCTGAAGGTTACAAATATAAGCGTGGCGAAGTGCTGATTCTGGGTGGCGAAGCCATCACGGGTGCCAGTCGGATGACCGCCATGGCCGCGTCGCGCGCGGGAGCGGGTATGGTGACGCTCGCCGCGCCCGCCAAGGTGTGGAGCATTTACGCGACGTCGCTGATCGACGCAATCGTTCGCAGCTTTGTCGGATTACCTGATTTCGAGGCCTTGTTGTCCGACAAGCGCCGCAATGTCGTCGCGATCGGGCCTGGCGCCGGTGTTAATGCATCGACCAGGCAGTTCGTCCTTGCAGCGCTCGCAACCGAGCGGGCGACAGTGCTCGACGCCGACGCACTGACTTCATTTGCCGAGGCGCCGCAAGACTTGTTTCAAGCGATTGTCGGACCATGCATACTCACTCCACATGCTGGCGAATTCATGCGGCTGTTCCATTTCGAGGGCAGCAAGCTGCAACGCACCCGTAGCGCGGCGAAGCAATCCAACGCCGTGGTCGTGCTCAAAGGCCCTGACACTGTCATTGCCGCCCCGGATGGACGCGCGATCATCAATTCAAACGCCCCCGCGCAACTTGCGACGGGCGGGACCGGTGACGTTTTGACGGGCTTTGTCGCAGCGGTGCTCGCCCAGGGAATGGCGCCCTTCAAGGCGGCGGCCGCGGCAGTTTGGCTTCATGGCGCGGCAGCGACGGAATTCGGATTGGGCCTGGTCGCGGAAGACTTGCCGAATGCTCTCCCAGGCGTCTTGCGGAAGCTCAAGGCGCGGTTGGACGGCTAGACGCAACGTTTCATCCGCCGAATCTGGATCGGCTGGTTGGAACCCTCTCTGTTCACCGAAGAGGGGCTTACACCATGAATAAGGGCACGACCATGAAGGCAATGGTACTCAAGAAGCTGAAAACGGTCCTCGAACTGACCAATCTCGGCGATCGGCTTCCAGGGCCGGGTGAGATTCGTGTGAAGGTCGCAGCCTGCGGCGTCTGTCGCACCGACTTGCACGTCGTCGACGGCGAGCTTCCAGATCCCCAACTGCCGATCATCCCGGGCCACGAGATCGTCGGTCGGATCGATGCGGTCGGTACTGGCGTCGAAGGCCTTCGGATGGGTGAGCGCGTCGGCATTCCCTGGCTCGGTCACACCTGCGGAATCTGCCCCTATTGCTTGGAGCACCGCGAAAATCTCTGCGATCGTCCGCTCTTCACCGGCTTCACGCGCGATGGCGGCTTTGCGACCGCAACCATCGCGGACGCGCGCTTTGCCTTTCCGCTCGGAGAGAAGGGCGACGATGTCGCCCTCGCCCCTTTGCTCTGTGCCGGCCTGATCGGTTGGCGCTCGTTGGTGATTGCCGGCGAGGGCAAGCGACTGGGACTATACGGCTTTGGCGCGGCGGCGCATATTCTGGCGCAGGTCGCGGTCTGGCAGGGGAGGTCAGTATTTGCGTTCACGCGACCGGGCGATGTCGCCGCGCAGGATTTCGCGCGGAGCCTCGGCGCCAAATGGGCCGGCGGATCCGACGAGATGCCGCCCGAGGCACTTGACGCCGCGATCATCTTTGCGACCGTGGGCGATCTGGTACCCTTAGCATTGAAGGCGGTTCGCAAGGGCGGTCGTGTCGTTTGCGCCGGCATTCACATGAGCGACATTCCAAGCTTCCCCTATGGGTTATTGTGGGAAGAACGGCAACTCGTGTCGGTCGCTAATCTCACGCGGCAGGACGGTATTGATTTCCTGCGCCTGGTGCCCGAGATCGGAATCGTCACCAAGACCAATAGCTATCCGCTCGAGCATGCCAACCAGGCCCTTGCCGATCTCCGCGCGGGCCGCTTCGAAGGCGCCGCGGTTCTTGTTCCCTGAGGGTTTGTCGGTCTTGAAGTCCGTTGTGCCAAATTATTTGTTGCCAACTTCGCTGGAATAGGCTGCCCATCGCTCTCGTTATCAACAGCGCTCGCCTATTTGGTCTTCGGGATTGAACCGGTGAGAGGCCAAAGTTTGTGAATGCTGTCTTGGGTTTTGGCGCAGTCCTAGTCTTTCTCGCAGCGGTCTCGAGCCGAGTGGCACTCGATCTTTCACTTCGTGAGCCGCTTGCGGATCGACTGTAATTCCTGGCGACGCTTCGCGCTCGTCTTTGGGTATGTCATTCTGAGTTTATCGAACGTATCGAGTACAATCTGGGAGACGACCAGCCGGGCATTCTCTTTGTCGTCGGCGGGAACGACATACCAAGGCGAATCGCCTGTGCTTGTTGCACCAAGGCATTGCTCATAGGCCTTCATGTATTGCTTCCAGTATTTCCGCTCCTCAATGTCCGCATTGCTGAACTTCCAGTTCTTCTCCGGCTCATCAATACGCGCCAGAAAGCGCTTCCGCTGCTCCTCTTCCGAGAGATGGAGGAAGAACTTGATGATGCGGGTGCCGTTGGTGTGAAGGTGTTTCTCAAGATTCGAGATCGAACGGTACCGATCGTGCCAGACCGTCTTGTCGTCGTGAGGAGCTTCAGGGATGCCCTCGCCGAGCAGAATTTCGGGATGCACGCGGGCGATCAGAACCTCTTCGTAATAGGATCGGTTGAAGATGCCGATACGCCCGCGTTCCGGAAGATCGCGGGTGGTGCGCCAGAGAAAATCGTGCTGCAGTTCGCCGGCGCTGGGATGTTTGAAGCTGAAGACCTGACAACCTTGCGGATTGACACCGGACATCACGTGCCTGATGGCGCCGTCTTTTCCGGCTGCGTCCATGGCCTGAAAAATCAACAGCACGGCGTGGCGATTGGACGCGTAGAGAAGCTGCTGTTGCGAGCTCAATTCCGCGACGTGATCTCCGAGGAGCTTTTGATACTGTTCCTTCGATTTGTATACAGGATCGACGAGCGTCGGCCACTTTTTGAGATTGACCCGGTCTCCTTCCCGCACCCGGAATTCCTTGGAATTCATCTTCATCTTCATCCTTTTCTCCGGTGCCGGCTGCATACCCCGGTCTGAGCGCCATTGGCGATAGCCTCGGCTCGCTCATTCATGAGAGACGATGAGACATCGCGCTTTAGGAAATCCCGAGGCGACCGAACACTGGAACCTTCACCAGATCCAAAAAGAACGTCAAAGCCATCGCTGCGACAAGCGTGCCAGCAACCGTCAAGGCCGGCAGGGGTGTCATTGCGATTCCGCCGACGGCCAATATCGAGGCGATCAGAATGTCGGCTGCAGACGACACGGCAAGCCACAGGCTTGGGCGGGAACCCCACAGGTGCCGGCGCTGACGAATGGCATAGATGGTCGCCTGACTCCCGAACACCAGGGCTACGAAGGCGAGCGTTCTTAGTTCCTCGATTCCAAGGCCCATCTCGAATTTGCCAACGGCCAGGGCCGCGCTGCAGAAGGTCAGCAGACAGATACCCATGACGACGCCCGCCATAGTCAAGCTCCCGATCCGCCAGGAGTTTGGCATCGGGGACGGTCGCACGTTGTCCGTGGTCAATGACATCGCCAGGAAATCACCGGCGACCATCACAATGACCATCAGTAGTGGAGTCAAAATTGCGTGCCCCGTCATGATTAGGCCATCGATCAGGAAGAGCACCGTCACGATCTTCTTTATGATGGAATTCAGCGTATATGTCAGGATGCGCTGGAACGTCACTCGCCCTTCCTTGACAGCGGCAACGATTCCGGCGAGCCCGGGCTCGGTCATAACCATGCCGGCGGCTGATTTCGCCACGTCGGTTGCCGTTGAGACCGCAATTCCGATCTGTGCCTGACGCAGTGCAGGCGCATCGTTGGCGCCGTCGCCGCACATTCCGACGGTTTGGCCGCCCCTCTGGAATGCCTTGACAAGTTTGTACTTGTCCTCCGGCAGGACGCCGGCGAAGACTGCGAACTGCTCGGGGCGGACGCTATCGGGGATTGGCCCTGGCGGACAAACAGCCCCGTCGAGCCCCACTGCATGAGCGACAATGGCTGCCGTCGCCGGCGCGTCGCCTGTAACCATAACGGTCCGTACGCCGAGTCCGTGCAATTCGGTAACGAGCGCCGCCGAGTCTTTGCGGGGTGGGTCGCTGAGGGCGATAAGACCGGCCAGCTTCATCGCATTCGGCGGTCCAACTGCTACCGCCAGCACCCTGAAGCCTTTCCCCTCGAGCTCCTTTGAGGCGGCCGCCGCTGTCAGCGACGGCTGGGTGAGGCCGATGACTGCTGCGTAGGCGCCTTTCACGACCCGTTGCATCACAGCGCCAGACTGCTGGACCGTCGCTTCGGACATCTTCGTCGCTGGATCGAACGGTATGAACTCGACTACCGTCGGCGCGTCGGAAATGGCCTTGCCCAAGGCTGCAGACCGAATGGCTCCATCTACCGGATCCTGCCCGCCATCGGAACTCGCAAGCGCGCCCAGCGCCAGAACGTGCGCCTCGTCGAAGCCGGGCATGGGGCAAACGGTTGTCACCGTCAGCGCGTTCTGGGTCAGTGTGCCTGTCTTGTCGGCGCATAAGACATTCATCGTCGCCGCTTCGTCTACCGCGGAGAGGCGGGTCGGCAGGACGCCGAGCTTTGCTAACGCCCGTGCGCCGAGTGCTGACGCTAGGGTAAAGGTCGCAGGCAGCGCTACCGGGATCGATGCGAGGACTGCCGTTAGGACGAGGGGAATGATCTCGTCGAGCGGCATCGTCAGGAAGTAGGCATAGGTCACCAGCAGTACGATAACGACGCCGTTGAACGCGGCGAGATTGCGCACCACGCGCAATACCGCCTTCTGCTGAGAACTTACGACATGGGCGGTGCGGACGAGCTCCGCGGTGCGGCCGAACTTGGTGCGCACCCCGGTCGCTGTGATCTCAGCCACCGCCTCGCCGCGCCGTACCAACGCCCCTGCATAGGTTTGGATACCCACGCCGGCTTCGATGGGCACCGATTCCCCGGTGAGCATGGATTGATCAAGCAGTACTTCGCCCCCGGTGAGATGCACATCCGCGGCGACCACGGCGCCAAGTGAAAGCTTCACCACGTCGCCCGGGACCAATTCGACAGCGGGTATGGTTTTCCATGCGCCGTCGCGCCGGACAGATGCGTTCAGCGCGAGCCGCGACTTCAGCGCAGCAAGGGTTGCCTGCGCGCGGCTCTCCTGAAATAGCCCGAGTGCAGCGTTGAATATCAAAAGAGCGGCAATGATCGCGGCCTCGACATACTTGCCGAGCACCAGTTCGAGTATGATCGCAGCTTCCAGCATCCACGGAACAGGCGCCCAAAACTTTTCGATCGCCATCCGCAGTGGATGCATGCTCGTATCCGGCATCGCGTTTGCGCCGAATTTATCCAACCGGCGGCGGGCCTCGATACTTGTTAGGCCACTTTGCAAGCCGACATTGGCTGCGCCAATTGATTTTGAGGGTACAGTGGACAACCGGTTGGTCGCGACCATAGGTAAAAATCCCAATGCGGCAACTGCTGCCGGCTCGTCACGTTCGAAAAGTGCGGGTAGAGTTGGTAGCTTCGCCTACTTGTCCGCGAGATTGACCTTATGCCAGGCCACCGCAAGTTTGTCGGATGCTGACCTGAAGGAGATTTTGGCGCTGTTCCAGTCTGCGTTGCCGGCTGTCTCCAGCCGACTCGATGCCATCTTGGTTTGGGTCCAAGCGTCGTCCAGGTCTTTCGAGGCCGTCGTCTGTGCCTCTGTTGTCTTGGCCTGTACCTTCGCGTCGAAATCGTCCAGCTTTTGCTGCCAAATTCGGATCTCGTCGTGCGCCTTTTGCTTGTAACTGCTTCTTTCGGCCGTCGAATCGCGGGAGGCGGCCACCCCGACCGATACGCTTTGGTCGGAGGTTTTCGATTGGGCAGCGGCGGGTGATGCGCCGGCGAGCGCGAGCGTTCCGATCACGAGCGAGACGATGGAAATATTCATGAATTCCAGTTCCTTTGGGTTTCTCGTCCGCTGACCGGACTGAGGTACGACTGAACGGATCAGCTGACGGCAGCGACGGCGGTCTCTGGTTTGGTACCCGTATGAACATCGAGGCGAGAGGGACCAAATGTGCCCAGGAGCGTCTTTGCTCGGGCAATTTCCGCCGCCGGGCCGTGAGCCATTACGAGAAAGCTATCGGTTTTGAGCGCGGTTTCGTATTGGATCACGCTGTCCTTCGGTACGCCAATGCTATAGAGCGCCGCGACGAGCGCACTTATCCCACCCACGACGACCGCATTCTCAATGGCGGCAACCACAAT
>Ga0116129_1000238_pt1 | contig 38701 bp, 29 predicted proteins | sample June2015DPH_17_2_FD_89732 | JGI IMG/M metagenome (GOLD analysis project Ga0116129, IMG submission 89732) | Peatland microbial communities from SPRUCE experiment site at the Marcell Experimental Forest, Minnesota, USA - June2015DPH_17_10 | ecosystem: Environmental > Terrestrial > Soil > Wetlands...
GTGGTCGACGATGCGGTGGATGACGTCCTTCATATCGTAGGGCTGGTTGGATTCGGCGGGGACTATTGAATCAAGAGCCGCGTCCTGGCGGTCGACGGGATCGTCGCACGGGCGCTGGGGGCCGTCGTCGCGATTATTCTGCGGCAGGTAGGCGAGCAGGGCGCGAATCATTTGCAGGCACTCGGTATCATTGTGGGCCAGAAAATGCGCGACGCCGCTGGTGGAGTTGTGGGTGGTCGCGCCACCCAGCGTTTCCTTGGTGACGTCTTCATGGGTGACGGTTTTGATGACGTCGGGTCCGGTGACGAACATGTAGCTGGTTTTATCGACCATGAAAACGAAGTCGGTGAGGGCGGGCGAATAGACGGCTCCGCCGGCGCAGGGTCCCATGATGGCGGAGATTTGCGGAACGACTCCGCTCGAGAGAACGTTGCGCAGAAAAATATCCGCGTAGCCTCCCAGGGACACCACGCCTTCCTGAATGCGGGCGCCGCCGGAATCGTTGAGGCCGATGACGGGGGCTCCGGTCTTGAGGGCGAGGTCCATGATCTTGACGATTTTCTTCGCGTTGGTTTCAGAGAGCGATCCGCCAAAGACGGTGAAATCCTGCGCGAAGACGTAGGCGGGGCGGCCGTGAATGAGGCCGTAGCCGGTGACGAAACCGTCGCCATCGACGATCTGTTCGTCCATGCCGAAATCGCGGGAACGGTGGCGAACGAGTTTGTCGAGCTCCTCGAACGAGCCTTCGTCGAGGAGGAGGTCGATACGCTCCCGCGCGGAGAGCTTTCCTTCTTTATGCTGGCGAGCTTTACGTTCTTCTCCGCCACCAGCTTCGGCGTTGGCATGGCGGCGGCGGAGTTCGGAGATGCGATCGGACATAAGAGACTAGGGTAACGCTATTGGGGTGTGACTCGTCCCATGAATGTGCCTAAATCTCTCTCACGGAAGGCTTGCGTGATGTGCGCGCTCACTGTGGCGCTGGTGGCACAGGATTCCATTCGGACGAACGTCCATCTGGTGCTGGTGCCGACTACGGTGACGTCTAAGAGGGGCGACTTGATTGACGGGCTGGCGGCGGGGGATTTTATTGTCACCGACGATGGGGTGCGGCAGAAGGTCCGCATGGATACTTCAGATACCGTGCAGGCGCCGGTGTCGCTGGTGGTGCTGGTGCAATCGAGTGGGATTTCGACGCCGGCACTGGCTCGCATCCGGCAGGTGGGGCCGATGATTCAGCCGCTGGTGATCGGACAGCGCGGGCAGGCGGCGGTGATCGCTTATGACACGGACGTGCGGGTTTATCAGGAATTCACTTCCGACAGCACGAAAATTCGCGAGGCGTTTGAAAATATCGTGCCGCGCACGATTAAACAGGCCAAGTTGATCGATGCGCTGATCGAGGGGATGAAGATGCTCGGCACACGGCCGGAGAATTACCGGCGCATCATGATTGTGCTGGGCGAATCGCGGGACAGAGGCAGCAAGCAGAAGCTGGCCGAAGCGGTGGAAACGGCGCAAAGGGCGGGAGTGGTGATTTATTCCTTGACCTATTCGGCGGAGGGGCAGGCGTGGACGTCAAGCTCGGAAGACGACCCTTCGATGCCGGGCGATGCGGATTATATCGGGGCGATTAAAGAGGTGTCGAGGCTGGCGACGAAAAACGATGCGAACGCATTCGCGCGGGCCACGGGCGGGCGGCATCTTTCCTTCCTGACGGAGAAGTCTCTACAGGCGGCGATGGCTCGGCTGGGCGAGGAGATTCATAGCCAATACCTGCTGAGCTTCGTGCCGACGGATACGAAGAACCTGGGGGTGCATCGCATCGAAGTCAAAATCGCGAAGTTTCCCAATGCGGTGGTGCGGGCGCGGGCGGGGTATTGGCCGGAGAGGTGAGATACCAGATCGTCGATCGTGAGGATAAGTCCCTCGCTTATTCGAACCATTTGGCTAGCGGGATGCCGCTGCCCTCGATGATTGCTTTCATCGTTCCCAGTGGAAGCACCCGGCTGCGGTGATAGGGCACAATTGCCTATCTGCCACTCGACACGTTACGCCGCTTCTGGTGGCTGCCGGTCTGGCCGGCGAGTTGGAAGCCGTGACGCTTGAGAATGGCAACTACCTGATCGGCAGAAAGGCGAGGCGTACCTCGCTCACCCAATCGTGATCTCAACGAGCTTTGCGTTGTCCGGCAGCGTTATTTCCGCAGGCGCCAGATAGAGTTTGATCGCGTCTTCTATGTTGTGACGCGCTTCTTCTTCCGTATCCCCCGCTGAGGCGCAGCCGGGGAGTTCGGGACAGACAGATGAATAGCTTTCTGTCTCCAGGTCGAACTCCAGCACGACGCGGAACTTCATTCGAACATGAACAGCGGAGTCACCGGGACGGGGGTTTCCTCCGGCGCCGCCGGATCTCCCGACGCTACCACCGGCTGCTCGACTGGCACGAGGGGACGGCAGTAAATGCCGCCTTCACCCAGGTACACTTCGAGCTCCGACGGACGCGGCAGCGTGCCTTGGATGAGAGCTTCGCTGAGCGGGTCCTCGATGTATTTTTGCAGGGCGCGGCGCAGCGGACGGGCTCCGTAGCTGCGGTCGGTGCAGGTCTTTTCAAGAATGTACTTGGCGGCGTCCTCGTTCAGACGGATCTTGATCTGCTTGGCCACCAGATTCACGTTGATCTGTTCGGCCAGCAGGTTCATGATCTTGAGGAGATCCTCGTCGGAGAGGGCGGTGAACAGAATAATCTCGTCCAGACGATTGAGGAATTCCGGATTGAAGGCCTTTTTGACCTCGCCCATCACCTGATCCTCGATCTTGGCCGACATGCCGGAGCCGGGGGCGCTGAAGCCGATCTGGCTGCGCTTTTCGAGGAATCTGGCCCCGAGGTTCGAGGTCATGATGATGATCGTATTCTTGAAATCGACCGTGTTGCCGAGACCGTCGGTCAACTGGCCGTCTTCGAAGACCTGCAACAGGATGTTATAAATATCCGGATGCGCCTTCTCGATTTCGTCGAGCAGGATGATGGAATAAGGCGCGCGCTTCACGCGTTCGGTGAGCTGGCCGCCTTCCTCGTATCCGACGTAGCCCGGAGGCGAACCGATCAGCTTCGAGACGCTGTGCTTTTCCATGAACTCCGACATATCGAAGCGGATCAGTGATTTTTCGCTGCCGAAAAGAAACTCGGCAAGGGCGCGCGCGACTTCGGTTTTGCCGACTCCGGTGGGGCCCAGGAACAGGAACGATCCGGCGGGGCGCTTGGGCGATTTCAGGCCTGCGCGCGAACGGCGGATGGCGCGGGAGAGAGCGGAGATGGCTTTTTCCTGGCTGATAATGCGGCGGTGAAGCTCGCCTTCAATCCGCAGCAGCTTGGCCACTTCTTCCTCGCGAATCGCCGTCATGGGAACGCCGGTCCAGCGGGCGACTACATCTTCGATGTCGTCCTTGGTGACGATGCCGGTCGAGGTGTCATCGAGGTTATATTTCTCGCGCAACTGGCGTAAATTTTCGCGCTCCTTGCGTTCCTCATCGGAGTAGAAGCGCGCTTTTTCGAATTCATGATTGGCGATCGCGTTCTCCATCCGGTGCACGATGAACTTGATGCGCTTCTGAATGTCGGCCACTTCACCGGGCAGAGTCGTCTGGCGAAGCTTGACGCGCGCGCCGGCCTCATCGATCAAATCGATGGCCTTGTCCGGCAGGAAGCGATCCGGAATGAAGCGGGTGGAGGTGTAAACGGCGTTTTCGATGGATTCGTCGGTGTAGGAAACGGCGTGGAATTTCTCATAGCGCTCCTTAATTCCAAAGAGGATGCGGATGGCGTCGGCTTCATTGGGCGGCGGAACTTTTACGGCCTGGAAGCGGCGTTCTAATGAGCGATCCTTTTCTATCGATTTTCTGTACTCAGAGGGAGTCGTTGCGCCGATGCACTGGATTTCGCCACGCGAAAGGGCCGGCTTCAGGATATTGGCCGCGTCGAGCGAACCTTCGGCGGAGCCTGCGCCGACGAGCGTGTGTAGCTCGTCTATAAAGATGATGGCGTTCTGATTCTCCATCAACTCTTTCATGATGGTTTTCAGGCGCTCTTCAAACTGGCCGCGATACTTGGTGCCGGCGACGATCAAGGATAGATCCAGCGCAAGAATACGCTTGTCGGCGAGGAAACTGGGCACATCGCCATCGGCGATGCGCTGGGCGAGTCCTTCGACGATGGCTGTCTTGCCGACGCCGGGCTCGCCGATCAGGACGGGGTTATTCTTCGTGCGGCGGCAGAGGATCTGGACCACACGTTCGAGTTCATAGTCGCGGCCGATGAGCGGATCGAGCAGGCCATCCATCGCGGCTTGCGTCAGATCGCGGCTAAACTCACTGAGCAGAGAGCTTTCTTTGGGGCGATTGGAGGACATTTTTTCTGAGCTCGAACGAGCAATCTCCTCGCGGACCTGCGAAAGACGTAATCCGCGCTCATGTAAGATGTCGGCTGCGAAGCATTTTTCCTCACGCAACAAGCCTAAGAGAAGATGCTCAGTTCCGATGTGTTTATGATTCAGCCGCTCAGCCTCCTCCGCGCCATAGGCAAGCACGCGCTTGCATTCATGACTAAGAGGCAGGTCGACGGAGGTCGATACTTTTTCGCGAAGCGTGGTATGCGCTTCAATCTGCTTGCGGATGGATTCGACAGACGCACTGGAGCGGAGGAAGCGATTGGCCAGGGCCTTATCCTCCCTCAGCAAGCCGAGCAGCAAGTGCTCAGTTTCAATGCACGGACTGCCGAACTGGCTGGCTTCATACCGGGCGAAGAAGATTACCCGGCGGGCCTTTTCGGTATAACGTTCAAACATAATTCGTGCCCTGTTCAAAATCGGACGGATTCAGAGGAGCCCATCGGCTCCGGAATTGGACTAGATCAAAGCGTTGTTCGAGGAGAATCTGCGAGGCGAAATAATTCTCCAAATGCAGCAGCCCCGGCACAAGATGCTCAATTCCAACATTTTGCCGGTTCAGCTTCGTAGCCACCTCCGCCGCAGCGGTAAGGGCACTGCCGGAATCGACGCTTAGTAGCATGTTGGTAGATTCGGGCAATTTCGCTCGCTGAGGGGAATGTGCTTCCACCTGCAGATGGATTCGCCGTTCAACGCCGTCCCCAACGAATGAGCGGGGAAAATAGTTCTCCAGGGAAGGGTCCGCTTTCAGCAGCCCAAGCAAGAGATGTTCGGGTTCAATGCGATCCGCGCCCGCGTCGCCGGCTTCCCCGCGGGCGAAAAAGACGGCTCGCCGCGCCTCGTGCGTGAGTCGTTCAAACATCAGGTCCGACTCCCGATATATCGGAAAGCTGTCCGCGCTCCAGCGCGAGAACCCGGTCCGCACGCCGTGCGAACTTCAAATTGTGCGTTACATGAATAGAGGTAAGATTCCGCGAGCGATGGAGGTCCTCAATCAGGCCCACGATCATGTCGCCGGTCTTATAATCGAGGCTGCCTGTCGGCTCATCAGCCAGCAGGACTTGCGGATCCCCGACCAGGGCGCGGGCCAGAACGACCCTTTGCTGCTCTCCGCCGGAGAGCTCTCCCGCGCGATGCGTGGCGCGATTCTTGAGGCCCACCTCATCAAGCCGGGCAAACGAAACAGGCTCCGCCTGATCCCGTGATAGCCCGCGAATGAGCAGCGGCATCATCACGTTCTCAAGAGCCGTGAACTCGGCGAGTAATGTATGAATCTGCCAGACAAAACCCAACTCCCGGTTCCGAAAATCGGCCAGCTCATTTTGAGGGAGCTTGCAAATGTCCTTCTGCCCGAAGTATATCGCACCCTCCGTCGGCCTGTCCAGACCACCCAACAAGTGAAGGAGGGTACTTTTGCCCGCCCCGGACTCGCCGACCAAGGCAAGCCGCTCCCCGCGCGCGACGTCGAAATCGAGACCGGCGAAAATGACCAGCTCGGCGCCGCCGGAGCGATACGACTTGGCGAGGCCTTCGGCCCGGATGGCAATTTCGTTCGAAACAGACATATGCTGAATACCATCTTATCCTCGGACCCGTTCCGGAGCAGAACAGGGTATTTAAAACATTATTGCCCGGATTTGTTTCGTTGTATGCTGAATTTGGAGCGTCAATTGCCTCATTGGAAGTCTGTCATGGAGAGAAATTTAATGAATATCCAAAAGTTCTCAATGTTTGGGACCATGTTGTGCCTGCTGGGATTGGGTTTTTCCGACACAGCGACGGGGCAAACACTCACCGCATCGCCAAAATCGCCGTTGAGTTTCACGGTGCAGAGCGGGGGCGCCACGGCGACTCAGACTGTCTCCGTGACGGCCAGCAACGGATCGACGACGCTCTTCGTTGATTTAGAGAACACGCCGTCGTGGCTGACGGTGAACAATCTTACCTCTCCCAACAGCTTCGATATAAACACAGCGAGTAATGGCACGGCGCCGCTCTCGGTGACGGTGAATACGTCGGGCTTGACGACGGGCCAAGTCTACGATGGCACCTTTACGGTCCAGATCAATGGACTGGCGAGCAGCCTGATCACCTATGAGGTGGTGCTGACCGTTGGGAATCCGTCGCTGCTGTCGGCGAATCCGGCGGCGCTTACGTTCACCGCGATTCAGGGCTCTTCGGTGGGAACCCCGAGCTCGACTCCCGTGATCATCAGCAGCAGCGGAGCCACTTTAGGTTACCTGGTGAGCGTTGCGACCCAGAACAACAGCGGGAACTGGATTCTCCTGACGACGGAAAGCGGAACCACCAATAGCAGCGTGCCGGGTTTCACGGTCCAGGTGAACCCTTCCTTGCTGGCGCCTGGAACGTACACCGGGACGGTGACCGTGCAGAGTACGACGACCGCGGATTCAGTGACGATTCCGGTGACGCTAAGCGTGACGGCGGGCTCAGCGCTGAACGTCACGGGGACGCTCAACAATTTTATTTACCAGTTCAATTCGGGAGAGGCGGGATACTCGCCGGAAACACAATCGCTGATGATCTCGACCACGAATGGGACACTGAATTATCAAGTGGGGGTGACGTTCGCCTCCGGCCCGGTGCAGACCACCAACTGGCTATTGGCACCCACTGGGGGCTTGGCGACGACCACGCCGCAGCCGGTCACGCTGAGCCTGGCGTCTTTCGCGTCGGTGGCGGCGCTAACCGCGGGGACCTACGTCGCCGATGTCACGATTTGTCCCACCGGGGGTGGGACGGTGTGTCCGTCCGGGGCCAATACGACGGTGGTCCCGGTGACGCTGATCGTGAGTAACGATGCGCTGCTCCACGTCAACACCAGTACGCTATCATTCTCAATACCTTTCGGCACGGTGACGTCGCAATCGACGCTCATCAATGTAACCAGTTCAGGTACCAATATTCCCTACACGGTAACGACGAATCAGCCTTGGCTGACGGTCATTCCGGCCAGCGGCACCACGCCGAGCGCTTTTTCGATCACTGTTAACGCCGAGAATCTGAATGTGAGCGCGAATCCGTACGTGGGCGTCGTCACGGTGTTTCCGAATAACGCCGACTTTGGTTTGTACAATATTCCGATTACCGTTTCTCTGACCGTGACTTCGGCCAGTACGCAGATTTACGCCGGTCCCGCTGCGCTGCTGTTCGATTATGAGACGACGCAAGCACCGCCCAGTCAGCCGCAGTTGGTCCAATTGACGAGCCCGACGGCCGTGGCGTTCACGGTCAGTACTACCACCACTGGGCCGTGCCCGGCCGCCAACTGGCTGAATGCGACGGCGTCTCAGAACACCACGCCGGCGACGCTCTCTATCAGTGTCACCACGTCGGGAACGACGGCCGCTACCTGCACCGGCGCTGTGGTCGTGACGTACAACAACGGGGTGACCGCGGGCACCACGCTCACGATTCCGGTGACCGTAGATATCGCGGCGAAGTCTCTTTTAACCGTGACGCCTGACTTCGGCTTCGGGGTGGTCACGGCTACGTATGGATCAACCACGCCTCTGCTGAGCAGGATATCGGTCAACAGCACGGATGGATCGGCGCTTAGTTTTTCGGCCAGTGCGTCCACGCCGGGCGCTCCTGTTTCCTGGCTGTTTCTGGCATCCTCTTCCGGCACCACGCAGCAGTATATAGAAGTGGAAGTTACGCCCAGCGGGCTGCCGGTGGGGGTTTACAACGGGTCGATCACGATCAGTGCGACCAACAGCGCCAATCTTCCGAGCGGAAGCTTTACGCTTCCGGTAGTGTTGACAGTTTCGGCGAATACGACGGTAAGCGTGTCGCCCACTTCGCTTTCCTTTACACAGGCGCAGGGCGCGACTCCATCGACGTCCCAAGCAATTACCCTGACGGCTACTGGCGGGAGCACTACTTACACCGCGTCGATTACGCCGATCACGGGCGGGGATTGGCTCGCCATTTCGCAGTCGAGCGTGACAGTGGGCAGTACGCCCAGCACCGTCACAGCGAGTGTTGCCCAGAATACTCTGTCGCCGGGCACATATCACAGCAGCATCACGCTGACGTATCAAAGCGCGGCCACGCCAACGACTACCATTCCGGTGACGTTGACGGTGACCGCGGCGCAAACGGTGACTGTCTCACCGACCGCCCTGAGTTTCAGCTATCAACTGGGTAGCGCGGCGCCCACGGCGCAGACCTTGAATGTGACCAGTACCGGAGGCGCGATCGCGGTCACGGTTGCGGCCGCCAGCAGCAGTGGCTGGCTATCGGTGACTCCGGCCAGCGGAACGACGGGAGCATCCGGAGGCGCATTGGTTTTGACGGCGTCAGTGGTGCCAGCCAGTTTGACGACGGCCCAAACGTACAGCGGCACGATTACCATCACTCCGGCGGGTCAATCGGCGATCACGATTCCGGTAACGCTCACAGTGACGGGTTTTGCCGTGCCGGTGCCGGCGACCATCGCCAATAGCGCCAGCGGAGCATTCGGCGCGATCGCACCCGGGGAACTGATCACGATCAAAGGCACCAACATCGGCCCGGCCACGGCTGCGTCGTTTACGGTGGCGACGGGCAACACGGTGAGTAACACGCTGAGCGGTGTACAAGTGTTGTTCGACGGGATTGCGGGCACGCCGATCTATGTTTCGGCGACGCAGATCAACGTGATCGTACCCTACGAGATCGCCGGCCGGTCGTCCACGAATGTGGTCGTATCCTATCAGGGACAGCTATCGGCCGCGATTCCACAGAATGTCGCGAATGTGGCCCCCGGGATTTACACCTTCAGCGCTACGGGAGCCGGACAGGCGGCCGCCCTCAACCAGAATTTAAGTCTCAACGGACCGTCGATCGGGCTGGTGATTAACGGGACCACCATCAGCACGACGCCTGCGGCGCCAGGCTCGGTGATCGTAATTTACATGACCGGCGGCGGACTGACCAATCCGGTGGGTGTGGACGGATCCGTCACGCCGTCGAGCCCTCTCGAAGAGATTCCGCTGGCCAATGTCTCGGCGACCATCAATGGCGTCAACGCTCCGGTGCAATTCGCGGGCGCGGCGCCGGGCGAGGTCACGGGCGTCATTCAGATGAATATCACGGTGCCGGCGGTTACCGGCGACGCACTACCGATCGTGATCACGATCAACGGGGTAGCGACGCCGGCCGGTCCAACCGTCGCGGTGCAGTAACTTCGTTACTCGAAGATTTCGTCGAGCGGAACTTCGAGCGCCGGGTCGCCGGTGCGCAGCACGCCGGTGACCCGATGGAGATCCCCAGCCGCCGTGGCGTGATAAGCGCAGCGGCGGGCCGGATCCACCACCCACACATTGGGAACACCCATCGCGAAGTAGTCGTCAATGCGATCCTGCACCCGGCTCATGCGATCCTCGGGCGAAAGAATCTCTACGCAGAGAAAGGGCGGAGCCGTAAAGATCTTCTCTTTCGTTCCACCCAAAACCACACACACATCGGGGATACGGAACCGGTTCTGGCGCACCTGCACCCGCTGTTCCGTGAAGACCTCTAAGTTCCAGGTCTTGCGCCGCGCGAAAAAAAATGCCGCCAGCGCCACTTGAATATAGCTGTGATCCCGTTCGCCCAAGTTGCGCTCCAATACTTTCCCATCCACGTAGTCGCAGTCGGGACGGTACACGGTCGTCAGGTACTCTTCCACCGGGATAAGCGTCCGCGTGGTCATATGCTTTACTTTACGACGATATTGACAAGCTTATCCGGCACCACGATCACCTTCACCACCTGCTTACCCGCGATTGACGCCTGCGTCTTCGGATCGGCCAGCGCCAGCCGCTCCAATTCTTCTTTGGACGTGCCGAAGGGAACGGAAATGTGCCCGCGAACTTTGCCGTTCACTTGCAGTACCACCTCCGCCGCGTCTTCTTTCTCCAGCGATTCCTCGAATACCGGCCACGATTGTTTGAACACCGGACCCGTCCGGCCCATCTGCTCCCACAATTCCTCCGCCATGTACGGAGCGAACGGTCCGAGCAACAAAACCAGCGCCGGCAAAATCTGATCCAGCGCCGCGCGCGAAAGCCGAGCCTCTTCTTCGCTCAACGTATTAATCAGCTCCATCAACGCCGCGATCGACGTATTAAAATGCCAGCGATTCTTGAAATCGTCGGTGATCTTATGGATGGTCCGATGCAATTTGCGCAACGCCCGCCGGTCCGCTGCGGGATCGCCCAGACCTGCATCGCGGCTAATGTTGGAGGTGACGAACTTCCACACCCGTTCCAGGAACCGGCGCTGCCCGCCGACGCTCGCCTCGATCCACGGCATGTCTTTTTCCGGAGGCGCGGCGAACAGAACCACTAAACGACAGGTATCCGCGCCATATTTTTCGATCATCTCTTCCGGATCCACCACGTTGCCTTTAGATTTCGACATCGCCGTGCCGTCATTGCCCAAGACCAAGCCTTGCGTGAACAAATTCGCCACCGGTTCGTCATTCGCGATCAGCCCCAGATCGCGCATCACCTTGGTAAAAAATCGCGAGTAAATCAGATGCAGAATCGCGTGCACCACCCCGCCGATGTACTGGTCGATCTCGAACCATTTCGCAATCTTCGCCGAGTCGAACGGAGCCTTGCTGTTGTGCGGATCGCAGTAGCGATAGAAATACCAGGACGAATCGACGAATGTGTCCATCGTGTCGCTCTCCCTCTGCGCATCGCCTCCGCATTCAGGACACTTCACGTTCATGAACTCCGCATTTTCCGCCAGCGGCGAACGCCCCACTCCCCCGAATTTCACGTCGTACGGCAGTTCCACCGGCAGATCCTTCTCCGGCACCGCAACCACGCCGCACTTCGGACAATGAATCACCGGAATCGGCGTGCCCCAATAGCGCTGCCGCGAAATGCCCCAATCTTTAATACGAAACGTGATGGCAGCCTTGCCGAACCCTTCCCGCTCCGCCCGCGCGTTCATCTGGACCCGCGCATCCGCGCTCGCCAGCCCCGAATATTCGCCGGAATGTTCAACGATGCCATCGTCTCCGAAAGGCAACTTCCGTTCACCATCAGTCGACTGCACCCCCGGCCGAATCACCGGCACTATCGGCAATCCAAACGTAGTGCAAAACTCGAAATCGCGCTCGTCATGCGCCGGCACAGCCATAATCGCGCCAGTGCCGTAGTCCATTAATACGAAATTGCCGATCCACACCGGCACTCGCGCCCCGCTGTACGGATTGATCGCGAACCCACTGGTCGGCGCGCCGTCCTTCACCACATCGCCCGGACCCTTATTCGCCCGCGCCTCGATCATCTCCTTCGCCCGCGCCCGCCCCGCATCATCCAAAAGCTTCTGCGCCAAAGGATGCTCCGGCGCCAGGATCACACACGTCGCACCGTAAATCGTATCCACCCGCGTCGTGAATACCCTGATCTTTTCCCCGGTACCCTCCAGCTCAAAATCAATCTCCGATCCTACCGATTTCCCAATCCAATTCCTCTGCATCGATAGCACGCGGTCCGGCCAGGAGCCTTCCAGCTTCTCGTCAATATCGCGCAGCAGTTCATCCGCGTAATCGGTGATTTTCCAGAACCATTGTTCCAGCGCCCTCTGCTCCACCAGCGTCGATTCATGACGCCAGCAGCACCCGCCGACAACTTGCTCATTGGCCAGCACCGTTCCGCATTCCGGACACCAGTTCACCAGCGCGCGTTTCCGGTACGCCAACCCGCGCTCCAGCATTTTCAGGAAAAACCACTGATTCCACCGATAATATTCCGGCTCGCACGTCGTGATTTCCAGGCTCCAGTCGTACGCGAAGCCCATCCGGTGCATCTGCCGCGTCATCTCGGCGATCTTCGCCATCGTCCAGTCGCGCGGATGCGCGCCGCCCTTAATCGCGGCATTTTCAGCCGGCAATCCGAACGCATCCCAGCCCATCGGATGCTGCACGTTGTACCCGCGCATCCACATGTAACGCGCCAGCGCATCGCCGATCGAGTAATTCCGGACGTGCCCCATATGCAGCCGCCCGCTGGGGTACGGAAGCATCTCGACCACATAGTATTTCGGCTTGGACGAATCCGGATTGGCGCGATAAAGCTCCGGGTCTTTCCAGCGCTCCTGCCACTTCAGCTCGATTTGGTTGTGGTCGTAGACTTTTTCTTCCATTGGTTTTTCCAAAGTGCCTTCAGCGTGTCCAGGTTCCGTTGCTCGTCGCCCTCTTTGTCCACCGGCGTCTCAAGAATGAAGGCTTTGTTGCGAAGCTTCGGGTGGGTGAGAATGCGACGAAACCCGTCTAATCCAATATAACCTTGCCCGATGTGTTCATGCCGGTCGACATGCGACCCCAGCGGCGCTTTCGAATCATTCGCATGAATCACGCGCACGTGATCCAGGCCCAGAATCCGGTCCGCCTCGGCCACCGTTTTATCGACCCCCTCCTCCGTCGAAACATCATAGCCGGACACCAGCAGATGGCACGTATCCAGACAAAATCCCACCGGCAAATGCGTCATCTGCGCCGCGTACTCGCGAATCACGTGCAGTTCTTCCAGCCGTCCGCCGATCTGCGCGCCCGCGCCCGCCGTGCACTCGACCAGCAGCATCAGCTTGTCGAAAACCAAGCCCTCCGCCGCCGTCGCCACGCCTTGCAGAAAATGAAAAATCCCTTGTTCGATCGTCTGCCCTTTGTAATTCCCCGGATGCGCCACCAGATACTCCGCGCCGATCGCGATCGCGCGAACCAGTTCCCCGCGAAACGCCTCGATGGACTGCTTGCGAATTCCTTCGTTCGCCGACGCCAGGTTGATCAGATAATTGTCGTGAATCACCAGCGGCGTCAGGTCATATTTGGCGCGCCACACGTTCAACAGCTTGATCGCCGGCACGCTCGGCACCGACGCTTTCCATTGCCGCGGACTCGACGAAAAAATCTGAAAAGTGTTCGCGCCCAGTTCCCCCGCCGTGATCGCCGACCGCTCCAGCGCCCCCGCAATCGACGTATGCAGCCCGATTCTCACGAGTGAAAATCTTTAACCCAGGCGTGTTTTTTCAGCTTCTCCACCAGCTCCGCGGGCAGCCCGCCCAAGTCTGAAACGGAGCAGCTCGATTCCACCGTGCTCACCCTCCGCATCCCCGGAATCACCGACGATACCGCGTCATGGGACAAGCAATACCGCAAAGCGATCTCCGGCAGCGAGCCTTTCACGCCCGTTAAATCCACCCGTAGCGCGTCCACGTGTTCCACCACCTGCCTCTTCCGGTCCAGGCCGCGAAAATACCAATCCCGAAACTCACCCTTCTCGAACACCGTGTCTTCGGTGATCGTCCCAGTCAGAGCGCCCTCATCGAGCGGCACCCGAGCCAAGACTCCGACCTGATGCTCAAGCGCAAGCGGCAGCAAATTCGCATTCGGCGACTGATCGAAAATGTTATACACCACCTGCACCGAATCGCACAGCCCGGTGCGAATCAGCTCCAGCCCCGAATCCGGATCGCCCGCATTCAACGACACGCCCACCGCCTTCGCCTTGCCCGACTTCTTCAAATCCTCGAACGCCCGCTTCCATTCGTCGCGCTCCGTCCACTCCGTGTTCCATACGTGAAGCTGTTGCAGGTCCACCGCGTCCAGCTTCAGATTGCGCAGGCTCTCCTCGGTCGAACGAATCACGTAATCATAGGGGAAAACATCCTCGATCCCGATCCCCGCTTTCGCCGGCCACTGTTTATTCATCGGAGGCACCTTGGTCGCCACATAAACCTTACTCGCAGCCGACCGCACAATTTCCCCCACCAGCTCTTCGCTATGCCCATCTCCGTACGCGAGTGCGGTGTCGATAAAATTGACGCCCAATTCCAGCGCGCGCTGCAAAGCCGCACGCGATTCCTCATCCGATCCGCCGATCCACTGCTTCCCGCCGATGCCCCAGGCTCCAAATCCAATGTCACTGATTTCAATGCCGGTACGTCCAAAAGCTCGATAGCGCATTCCTCCATAATAAAGGTAGGCAGGACCATGGTTTCCCGCGTCGCAGTTTTCTTCATATTCGCCGCCGCTCTATTCGGCGGAGTCACCCGTCTCTACCTCAAGGACGGCACCTACCAGTTGGTCAACGAATATAAGGTGGTCAAAGACCGCGTCAGTTATTTAAGCTCGGAGCGTAGCGAGTGGGAGGAGCTTCCTCTCGAACTGGTCGATCTCGAACGCACCAAAAAGGAAGCCGTGCAGCATGAAGAAGACCTCAAAACCGACGCCAAAGCGCAGGCCGAAGAGGACGCCGCGGAGCGCCTCTCGGTAAAACAGGTGGAGCAGATCCCCGCTGACCCCGGCGTTTATTACATCCGCAACGGCCAACTGTTGGAGCCGGTCAAGGTCGCCGAATCGAAAATCGTCAACAATAAACGGCGTCAGGTTCTAAAGGCCATCTCGCCGGTCCCTCTGGTGTCTGGTAAAGCGACCCTCGAAATTGACGGCGACTCTTCCTCTAGGGAAATCGCCGAGAAACGGCCTGAATTTTTCTTCCGTCTCTCCACCTTCGAACGCTTCGCCATCGTCAAGATCACCCCGACCAAGAAGGGATCGCGCGTCGTCGAGAATATTCAAATCATCCCCGTCTCGAAAGAAATCGCCCAGCAATTCCAGGAAGTCGAGTCTTTTAAGAAACAGGAAGGCGACAACGTCTACAAAATCTGGCCCCAAAAAGATATGGAGCCCGGCGAGTACGCGCTGATCGAATACACCGAAGGTCTCGACCAGATCAACACGCAAGTTTGGGATTTTAAAATCGTGTCAAAGTAGACGAATGCTCCTTCCGTTCTTCGCATTCCTGCTGGCTGCAAACTTCCACGAGCACGTCATCGCCACAGACCTGAAAGGCGGCTACCAGGTCGTCGCGGCCGATCTCAACGGCGATGGCAAACCGGACCTGATCGCGCTCGGCACGCAGATGGGCGACCTGGTCTGGTTCGAAAATCCAACTTGGGAACGGCACGTAATCGCCTCCGGCCTCACCGGCATGATCAATCTCGCCGTCTGGAACAACCAGATCGTCCTCGCCTACGGCTTCACCATGCAAGCCGCTACCAGCAAGGGCATCGTCGCCGTGCTCAAGCCGAATGGCGATCCGCGCCAGCCCTGGACGCTCACCGAAATCGACCGCCTGCCGACCTCCCATCGCATCCGATTAGCCAATTTCGACGGCTCGCCCGTGTTCGTAAACGCTCCTCTCATCGGCGCGAATGCCGTCGCCCCGGATTATCGCGATCACGTGCCTCTGGTCTACTACAAACCCGGCGAATGGAAGCGCGCGCAAATCGGCAACGACAATGAAGGCATTCAGCACGGCATCACCATCGTCGATTGGGATGGCAAAGGCCGAGACTCCATCCTGACCACATCTTTCCTGGGAATCGACCTCTACCGCTTCGCCAAGGATCATTGGACCCGCACCGAAATCTCGAAAGGGAGTCCTGAGCCGTGGCCGAAAAGCGGATCGAGCGACGTTGCTGTCGGTCATACCGGCAAGCAGCGTTTTCTAGCTGCAATCGAGCCGTGGCACGGCAATCAAGTCGTGGTATACGTCGAACACAGCGGCCAGTGGCGGCGCGAGGTGATCGACGATTCGCTCCTCGACGCCCACACCATTCTAACCGCGGACCTCGACGGCAACGGCCGCGACCAGATCGTAGCCGGCATGCGCGGCAAGCCCTATCAAGTGTTGATCTACTCCCGCACCGACAATGAGTCCCGCCGCTGGACCCGCCAAGTCCTCGACACCGGCACGATGGCCGCCGCCTCCTGCACCGCAATAGATCTGAACGGAGACCACCGCATCGACCTGGCCTGCATCGGCAGCGCCACCTCAAATCTCAAGTGGTACGAGAATACCGAACCCTGACCGTAAGGGAGGGGATACCAAACTCCGGTAGAATAAGGTAGCCAATCAATGCCGGCTCAAACCGACCTAACCAGACTCAGCGTCCGCCAGTTCGCCGAACGATTCCGCGGGGAAATGATCCCGCTCAGCAGTACTTTCTCCTACTTTTGCGCCTCCGTGCCCATGACCGAGGACGATCTGAAGGAATATCTGCAAGAGCCCGTCGCCGCTCTCCCACCGGCCCTCACCGCGGCGCTACCCAAGATTTCGATCCTCCTCGTGCCTTATCTTGAGCGAGCCAACGGAGCCCGCTCCAAAACGCCGCCCTCCGATTTTATTTCCATCGAAAAACCGCCCGAAGGCAAGACCTCCACCTCGACGCAGCTCCGCCTGGGCGACGAAACCGTGCTCGCGTTCGCGTTGAAGGACCAGGAAGTCGCCGAATATCACTATCGCTTCTATCACCTGCTGGCGACTCTGATGGGCGACCACTGGTCCGACGAAACAGAATCCGCCTACGGCCGCGTTTTACGCGAAGAGTTGAACGCCGACGCCCACGGAGAAGTTGATGAGCCGAGTTGGCGTTTGAAGCAATCGCTGCGCCGCGTCCAGAATTCTCGCGGCGGCGCGGTGAAAAACAGCAAGACCTTCCGCGCCTATGCCCGCCAGTCTTTCATCGATACGCTGACGCTCTATCTCCATGGCATCTGCTGCGATATCGACGTCGATACGGGTCCGCGCCAGTTGCCGAGCCGCTATCTCCGCAAACGCCTGATGGCATTGGAACAAATGTTCCCACCGCCACATGGCTACGCCGTTTTCCCCGAGCAATTGGAGCCCTGATGTGTGCGGGATAGCAGGCTTCACTCACACCCAACCCGTTGATTCTTCAAAGATATGGGAGATCACGCGCTCCATCACCCATCGCGGCCCTGACCAGCAGGGAGTTTGGGAATCCGAACAAGTCTCTTTAGGCGCGGTGCGCTTGAAAATCATCGACTTGGAGCACGGTGCCCAGCCCATGATCAGCGGCGATACGGTGTTGGTGTTTAATGGGGAAATTTATAACCACGCGGAGCTGCGCCAGGAACTGGAAGGCCTCGGCCATCGTTTTTGTTCTCATTGCGATACCGAAGTCTTGCTGCACGCTTTCCTCGAATGGGATACCGCTGCATTTCGGAAATTGCGCGGTATGTTCGCCGCCGCTTTTTGGCAGCAGTCGCGCCGCCGCCTGGTGCTGGTGCGGGACCGCATGGGGATCAAGCCGCTGTACTTCGCTAAGTTGAACGGAAACATCTACTTCGGCTCCGAACTGAAGACGATTCTGCATCATCGCGAAATCAGCCGGCGCATCGATAGATTCTCGCTCGATCGTTATCTCTCTCTAAACTATGTGCCTGGGCCGGGCACGATGATTGAGGGCATCGAAAAATTGCCTCCCGGCCATTTCATGGATTCCGGTAAAATCTCGCCCTATTGGACCCTCGAATTCAAGCCCGATGCTTCTTTGGATCTGGAGGTAGCAAAAGGCGAGCTGGACCGCTTGCTTCGGTCTGCTGTGCGCGAACATCTCGTTTCAGATGTGCCTCTTGGCGTGTGGTCCAGCGGAGGCCTCGATTCGTCGACGATCCTGCATTACGCGGCAGAATCGGTGCCGCACCTCAAGACATTTTCCATTTCTTTTCAGGGACGGGAGTTCGATGAAAGCCCCTATTTCCGTGAAGTTGCCGCGAAATATGGCACTGATCACCACGAGTTCGACCTCAATGCCGACATGGACATACAGGGCACGGTGGAGCAACTGGCTTTGTTTTCCGATGATCCCAGCGCGGACGCCGGCGCCATTCCGGTATGGTTTCTTTCGCGCATGTGCCGGCGGGAAGTGACGGTTGCGTTGTCGGGCGATGGAGCGGACGAATTGTTCGGCGGATATAATACGTATCTTGCTGATGCCTATGCACAAAAGCTGCGCATGATACCTTTTGGAATTCGTAAAATGGCGGCCGGAATGACCCGTTTTTTGCCTGTTTCGGACAACAAAATCGGGCTCGATTATAAAATCACCCGCATGCTGAACGGATCTTTACTCGATCCGGTCGACGCGCATTTTTTCTGGAACGGAACATTTAACACGGCGGAAAAACGGCGGCTACTTCTCGATCCTATCGAGCAGCCTCCACTGGAGGCTGACAACTTCCTTTGGCTTGATCAACTTACGTATCTTCCGGACGACATTCTGCACAAGTGCGACCGAATGAGCATGGCGCATTCACTCGAAGTGCGGCCGCCGTTTCTCGATCACAGGGTGGTGGAGTTTGCCGCTAAACTACCGCAAAATATGAAGATACGCGGTAGCAAATTGAAATTCGTGCTGCGGGAACTGATGAAAGACAGGCTGCCCGAATCTGTTCTATCTCGAAGAAAAGAAGGGTTTGATATTCCGGTTCATCACTGGCTGCGAACGGTTCTGCGGCCTCTTTTGCTGGATACTTTGAATGAGCGGGCGGTCCGCGAGACTGGTATTTTTTCGTGGCCGGCGGTTCAGGAAGCGGTCCAGGCACATCTCGAACGGCGCGCGAATCTGGGGTATCATTTGTGGGGTCTTCTGATTCTGTTTCTGTGGATGAAGCGCTGGAATATAGAGACTAAAACGAGCATAATCGCACCAATAGCGGCTCTGATGACGCCTTAAATGACCATAATAGTTGACGCCACATCAACGCTGGTTCGCAGCGCGGGGGTCAAGAATTATGTCTGGCATTGGCTGCGCCATCTGCGCCGCCAAGCTGATGAAGACATTGCCATTCGCGCGTTTCCTTTCCTCAATGACGTGGGTTTGCTGGACCACGAAACCAGCGCTCTTTCGCGCCGGGACACGATTTTGCGGCTAGCGCTGATCAAATCGATGAATGAAAGCGGTTTGCCGCCGCTCGACTGGATGATTCGCGGGGGCGATATTTTTCATGGCACGAACCTACTGCGGAGGGCTCCGCGGCAGGCAAAGCTGACGGCCACGATTCACGATTTGACCTGCTGGCTGATGCCGGAGGTTCACACGCCGGCGAACGTAAAAGCCGATCGCGAATTTGGCGAAAATATTTTGCGGCACGCCGACGGATTGATCGCGGTTTCGGAAAATACGCGGCAGGATGCGATTCGATTGCTGGGCATCGACCCGGATCGCATTCACACGATTTATTCAGGCATCGCCGACTCGTATTTCGAGGCGCCTCACAAAAACCAGGCGGTACGGCGCCCGAGGCCTTATGCGCTTTATGTGGGAACGATTGAGCCGCGGAAAAATCTCAATACGCTGCTCGACGCATGGAAGCTGTTGAAGCCTTCGCTGCGGAGCGAATTCGATCTGCTGATCGTGGGACCGCTGGGATGGGGTTACGACCAAACGCTGCCTCGTGTTCTGACGGAGGCTACCTATCTGGGATACGTACCCGAGGACGATTTACCTGGACTCACAGCCGGGGCGACGGTGTTTGTCTATCCATCGCTCTATGAAGGTTTCGGATTTCCGGTGGCGCAGGCGATGGCGGCCGGGGTGCCAGTGATTACCTCGAACAATTCATCCCTGCCGGAAATTACGGGCGATGGCGCGGTCTTGATCGATCCCAAGAGCGCTTCTGAAATTGCATCCGCGCTGACGCGGGTGTTCGAATCAGAATCGCTACAGGCTGATCTGGCGGTCAAAGGGCGGAAAAGAGTGGACCTGTTCCGATGGGAAAAATGCGCAACCGAATCGTTACATTTTTTCCGTAGCGTTCTCGGGTCCGTTTAGGTTAGCCTCGGACAAGTGTCCAAAACAGTTCCAGCGCGCCGGCCCATCGGGTTTGCCAGTATGCGATGGAGAATCGTGGCGTTGTTCGCGATTCTGGGGCCGGGGTTTATCACGGCCAACGTCGACAATGACCCGGGCGGAATCCTCACCTATTCGCAGGCGGGCGCTGAGTTTGGCTACTCCCTGTTGTGGGTTTTGATTCCGACGACGATCGCGCTGATCGTGGTTCAGGAAATGGCTGCGCGGATGGGCGCGGTGACCGGCAAAGGCCTGGCCGACCTAATCCGCGAGGAGTTCGGACTGCGCGCCACCTTCATTACGATGGCCATTCTAGGGCTGGCGGATTTTGGAAACATCGCGGCGGAGTTCGCCGGCATCGCGTCCGGGATGCAGATTTTCGGGGTGAGCAAGTATATTTCGGTCCCGATTGGCGCGTTCATCGTATGGTTCGTGATCGTGAAGGGCACCTATAAGCCGGTGGAGCGGACGCTCATCATTTTTTCCTTGATTTATTTTGCGTATCCGGTTTCGGCTTATTTCGTGAAGGCGGATTGGCCCACTGCGCTGAAGGAAACGCTGGTTCCGCATCTGTCGTCGAATCCCGATTATGTAGTGATGCTGGTGGCGCTGATCGGGACCACGATCACACCGTGGATGCAATTCTATCTACAAGCGTCCATCGTAGAAGCGGGGATCGACAAGCGGCGCTATTGGATGAGCCGCTGGGATGTAATTATCGGCTGCATTATTACCGACGTCATTGCATTTTTCATCGTGATTGCCTGCGCCGCGACGATCTTCAAATCCGGACACGGCAAGATTACGGACGCTGCGCAGGCAGCCACGGCGCTGATCCCTCTGGCGGGAAAATTCGCGGGCGCGCTGTTTGCCATCGGCTTGGTGAATGCGTCGGTTCTTTCGGCGGCGATTCTGCCGCTGGCGACGGCATACAACGTTTGCGAAGGGTTGGGGTTCGAATCGGGGGTAGAGAAGCGGTGGGGGCAGGCGAAGGTATTTTATGGGCTCTACACGTTTCTAATTGTCAGTGGAGCGGGCTTCGTGTTGATTCCGCATCTGCCTCTGCTCAAGGTGCTGTTCTATTCGCAGGTGGCCAATGGGATCCTGCTGCCGTTCGTGCTGTTCTACATGCTGTCATTGATTAACCGGCGTCATGTGATGCATGAGTATAAGAACAATTTCTTCCAGAATTTAATTGCGGGGGCGACCAGTATCATCATGCTGTTGCTGACGGGAAAGTATCTGTGGTCGCTGATTTCGGATTGGGCTAACGGGAAGGCTTAGAGGCATTTCACAGTTGCCATAGCTCAGCTAGGCCAACACAACGCAGGCGAATCCCTGCCTTATTGACGCCAGCTCGGGGGCATTAAGACTCCGCTCCCTGCGGTCACGGCTCGGTTAGGGATTCGGAAGCGTCGGGGTTTTCATTGCTGTGGTGCGCCGAAGGCGCATCCAAAACACGACGTCGACGCGGCACGCCTGGAGGCGCGCGTCACAAGCGCGCGGGAAGGTGCATATTGAGGGATTGAGCGGGAATTGAGGGCTCGGAACATTTCCGAGGGGTCGGCGTCTAATGACTGATGAAATGTGTGAGAGCGGTTGCGTGCGTGCTCACATTGATCGGGGCGGCGCGGGCGGATGACTGGACTGTCTGGGGTGGGCGGAATCGGGATTTTATCGTCAACACCTCCGGGCTGGCCGACGCTTGGCCGGCGGGGGGTCCAAAAAAACTTTGGACGCGGCCGCTGGGCGATGGCTACTCGGCAATCGCGGAAGAACATGGGGTGCTGTACACGGCGTTCCGGCGCGGGGCAAGCGACGTGGTCACCGCGCTTGACGCGGCCACAGGGAAGACCCTTTGGGAATACGTGTACGTCAATCCGTTCACCAACGACTTTTCGGAAAAAGTGGGGCCGGGGCCGTATGCGATGCCACAGGTGATCGGCGATAGAGTGGTCTCGGCAAGCGGTACCGGCAAGATTCATTCGCTGAACAAAAAGACCGGGAAATTGGTGTGGTCGCACGATCTGTACAACGAGTTTCACGGGACCCATCTTGTTTACGGCTACTCCAGCCACGCGCTGCCGTACAAAGACACCCTGATTTTCATGGCGGGCGGGAACGGGGACGGCGCGGTTGCGCTGCGCCAGAGCGACGGCGCGGTGGTCTGGAAAGCGCTCCAGTTTACAAACTCCTATTCGTCGCCCTTGCTGATTAATGTCGACGGGCAGGCGCAGGTGGTTTTTCTTGCGGCGAAGAGTATTTTTGGATTCAATCCGGATAACGGCACGCTGCTGTGGATGTATCCGCATGAGACTCCTTACGGGATCGCGATCAGCACACCGGTGTGGGCGCCGGGGAATCTGCTGTTCGCGGCATCCGCTTATGGAGTGGGCGCGCGCACGCTGGAGCTGCATCAGGCGGGCGGGAAAACTACGGTCAAGCAGCTCTGGTACGATCCGCATCTGGAATTGCACTTCGGAACGGCCATTCAACGCGACGGCTACGTCTACATTTCGAGCGGCTACAACGGTCCGGTGCTGATGAGCGCGGTGGAGCTGAAGACGGGCAGAATCGCGTGGCGGAAGAGAGGGTTCGCGAAAGCGCAACTTATCTGGGCGGACGGGAAAATCATTCTGGCGGATGAGGATGGCACGCTGGCGCTGTGCCGGGCGAATCCACAGAAGTTCGAGGTGTTGTCGCAGGCGGAGTTGCTCCAGAATATCGCGTGGACGGCTCCGACGCTGGTGGGGACGCGGCTTTATCTGCGGGATCGGAAGACGATTATGGCGCTGGAGTTGGGGAAGTGAAGCTGTGATTTATGAAGAGTCGGCTTCCCTGAAAATAGGGGGCAACGCGTTGGCTACGGGGCAGGCGTCGAGACGAGTCTCGACGCGGCACGCAAGAGTGCGTACGCTACAAAACGCATTTTCATCGCCATCGGTGAGTCGCTCACGGCTCGGTAGTGTTTTCGCTATCGGTGCAATTGGCGCATCCGAGACACGGCTGGCGCGCTAAGCCTCGCCACGAGTGGCGAGGCAGCACGCCGGGGGCGTGCGCTACAAGAGGGCTTTGGCGAAGCGGTGGGCCCAAATTATTTGGGCTGCTGGGTGGGTGATTTCGTCTTGGCGGAATTCTACTTGGAGGTGGGGGAGGTTCCGGCGCAGGGCGTGATACGGGGTGCTGTAATCCACTTCTGGATCCAGGTCGTAGGGTTGATTGTCTCCGACTATGAAGTCGCCGAGATTCTCTAGCAGCGGGTCTACCAGGGTTCGATCGCGATGGCTGGAGAGAGCGATTTGCCAGGGCCGGGGAACTCCGGCAAGGCATGGCGTCATGGAGTGAATCGAGAGCGCGATCGTAGGGAGACTTCGCTCGATCACGGACTCGATGGCTGCGTGGTAAGGCTCGAACCACTGTTCGATGCGCGACTGACGCGCGGGCTCGCTGAGATTCTGATTGCCGGGAATTACGGTCCCATCGCTTACCTCCGGAATCAGATCCTGGGCGTAGAGCTGCCGATTGCAATCGATGACCAGGCGGGAGATGCCGGATAAGATGGTGGGGGCGTCGAAGATTTTCGAGAGCTCCGCGGCGACTCCGGCGGCTCCGATATCCCAGGCGATGTGGCGCTCCAGTTCGGAGGGCGGTAAGCCGAGATTCTCCAGTTCGGCGGGGATGCGATTGCTGGCGTGATCGCAGAAGATGACGAACGGGCCTTTCCCTTGCGGGCGAAGGATGGTGAAGGGGCTAGGCATCCTGCTCGACAGAAACGGCGACATCCATGCCGAGAAACGAGGAAGCCGCGCCGTAGTAGGTGCCCCACAGAGGAAGAGCCTGCCGCTGATCCCAAGCCACGGCGACGGGAATCAGATTGTGGTTTCCCACGATGCTGTTGGTGGGATCGAAATCGATCCAGCCCGCGCCCGGCAGATACGCCTGCATCCAGGCGTGGGTTGAACCGGAGCCGTTGGTCAGGCCGGAGTTGGCGTCCGGCACGAAAACGTAGCCGCTTACAAAGCGCGCAGCCACGCCGAGCGAACGGATGGCCTCGATCATGAGCACAGCAAAATCCCGGCAGCTTCCACATCGGCTATTGAGAGTATCTTGCGGGCACTGCACGCCCTTTTCGGTGCGCCGCGCATAGCGGAAATCCTGCCTGATCCCACTCGTCATGGAGCGGAGCAGACTCATGGTCCCGGTGACGCCGGATGGATCGAGAAACTGGCTCACCCAATCCTTCAAACAATCGCTGGGATGCTGGTTGACCATGGCGCGCGCCAGATGGGGAAGTTCATCGTCTGCATAGCGGAACGGAAAGGTCTTGGCGTACTCTTCGAGCGGATATTCGGGCGAGGTGTTGTCGAGATGTTCCAGAGTGACGCTGCTGTCGAAACGAAGCTCCGTGGTAGAGCCATGGAAGGTGGCGACGGCGACGGAGTTATCGAAGGCGTCGTGTAACCAGCGGATGCGCGCCGGGCTGGGCGAAATTTTGAGGCTTGCTTTGAGGAGACGGAGATCGTGACTCTCCCGCGGCCGGAACATCATGCGATGCTCGCCCAGCGCCACCGGCTCAGCGTACCGGTAGGTGGTGACGTGGCGGACGGTGAGGAGGGACATGGCTAATGAGGCTCCGGTACTTCGTCGGTCCAGACTTTGAAACTTTCGAGAATATTGGGACCGAAGGTGGTGGCGATCGCGACGTCGGCGGCATCGCGACCGCGCGCGAGGAGGACTCGTCCGATTCGCGGGACGTTATTGCGAGGGTCGAAGATGTGCCAGTCGCCGCCGATATAGACTTCAAACCAGGCGGCGAAATCGCCGACGCCATAGGGCGGCAAGGTTCCCATATCGCCGAGATAACCGGTGCAGTAGCGGGCGGGAATATTCATGCAGCGGCAGAAAGTCACGGCCAGGTGGGCGAAGTCGCGGCAGACCCCGACGCCCTCATTCCAGGCCTCCCAGGCGGTGCGGGTGGCGCGCGCCTGTTGATAATCGAAGGTGATGCGCTGCTGGACGTAATCGCAAATCGCCTGCACGCGGGCCCAGCCGGCGGGCGCACGCTCGAACAGGTCCCAGGCGGTTTGGGACAGCAGATCGGTTTCGCAATAACGGCTGCCCAACAGGAAGACCACGGTCTCCTCCGGCAGATCCTGTACAGCATGCTGGCGGGCCTCCGGAACCACGCGATCGGGTTCGCCGGTGTCGCGGATCAAAGCGTCGGTTCTGAGGCGGAAGCGGCCGCCGGGGGCGACCAGGCGCGTACACCAGTTGCCGAAGCCATCGCGATACCCTCTGATTGGGACCGAAGGATCGGTGGTCAGATAATCCGGAATGATGATATCCGAGGCGCGCGAATAATGGATATTCAACGCCAGGATCATGGGTGTCGGTTGAGGAAAGCTGTAATTTAGTTCGTAGCCGAGCCGAATCTGCAAGTATTTTCCTTCCCCTCGACGTGGAAGCGGACCGTTAGTTGATGGTAGCGCGATTCGAGGTTCCGGATTTCCTTTTAAAGATCAGCGCGGATAGTCCGCACGCGGCCAAGAGAACTGACGACGGTTCCGGCACTGTGGCGCTCACCAGGGTTCCGTCGATTTGAAACGCCTGCTGTTCAGACCCGCTAAACGTGATCGGCTGGTTGGGCAAGGCAGACGTATCGGGACCCTGTAGAGCCATATAGGTCGCGTTGTCGGCCGCCGAATCCCACCAAACCGTAATGGTTCCATTATCGTCGGTGAGACTGGCGCCGCCGTGCAGTTCCAACCAATAAGTTCCGGACGCGAGGCTGAGGTCCGGCACAGTCAATGCGGCGAAAAACGTGTTGTCGATGGAGTCGTAGGATGTCGCCGGGGTCAGCGTGCCGGTGAACAGCAGGGAGCCCAGCGATCCGGCGGAATTGGAGTAAATCGCGTAGGTCACGGAGGAAAGGTCAGATTGGTTCTGCGCAGAATACCAGAAGTCGATGCCATCGACCAGCGTGGCGCTCGAAAGAGCAAAATCGTCGGCCAGCCGGAAATTCACGAAGTCCGTGGCGTTATCGTTCGGCGGACTTTGGTCGAAAACGACGGTCGAGGCGCGGGTCAGGAAGCTGATGGCGATCAGGACGAGTCCAATGGAGAAGGGTCTCATGTCGATTCCTGTTTACTTCAGAGACGTAGTCAGCGACGGCGCTCCGTCGGTGCTGTTCCCTGCGAACACATTGTTGCGGAACGAAATTGCGGTTCCACTGTTGAAAATGCCGGTGCCGTTCCCGGAGAACTCCGAATTGGAGATTCGCACCGTTTCCCCGCCCCCGATCACCAATCCGTAGCCAAGATTTTCAAAGCTGCATGTGTCGAACAGCCACGAAGGGGTGGTCGAAGAGGTGGTCAGGGCCACGCCGGTTGTACCGGACGCGCCGCTCCGGAATTTCGAATTGCGGATCGTCCCGTAACCGTCAATGATCTGGACTCCGGGGCCGGTTACGTCGACAACCAGGTTTTCTGCCGTAAATGGAAACGGCCCTCCTGAGGGAGTTCCGTTATTGAGATAGATGCCGCTTCCGGCGCCGACGATGGTGACTCCATTCATATGAACCGCTCCGCCATTCGAGACCGTGCCGGAGATGGCGGCGCCCTGCACGTTCTGGGAAATGATGGTGACGTTATCCATCGTCAGGGATCCGCCGGGAAGGTTCAAAAAAATGCCCTGGGGGGGAATGGAGCCGTTAGCCCCCACCGTGATGATGAGATTTCGTAGCACCCATATTGGCGCTCCACTCCCAGCGTTGAGATAGAGTCCGGCCGCGCCATTGGCCCCTGTCATGAATGCACCATGCTGGCCGCCATCGATGGTCACGCTTTGCGGGAAGGCACCCGCTGCCAGTTGTTGCAGATTGAAATCCACGCCGTCCAGCGCCAGGATCGTGTCCCCGGAAGCTACACTCGATACCGCCGCCGCTCGAAAACTCTTGCAGGGTTGGCCGACCGTGCATGGATTTGAATCGTTGCCAGTGGTCGCGAAATAGAAGATATTCGCTGGAAGTGGTAGCGCCGCGGCCATGACGCATAGCGAAAGTAAAATCATTTGTTTTTTCATAATTTGTCCTCCGAGTAGGGAAACTCCCTAATCTGAAATGCGTCGGGAAATGGAAAAGTTAGCGCGTGATAAACTTAACGATTTGAATGAGAGCTTATCGGTAACCGAGCTGCTGCACGCCTGGAGGGAGGGTGACCGGTCGGCGCTCGACCAATTGGTCCCCTTGGTTTACGCCAATCTGCGCGGCATGGCGGCGTCTCACCTTCGCCGCGAAGCCGGGAGCCAGACGCTGGATCCCACCGCATTGGTCCACGAAGCCTATTTGCGGCTGGTGGGCGATACCGATCCCGAATTTCAAAACCGCGCTCATTTTCTGGGCGTCGCCTCGCGTGTGATGCGGCAGATTCTGGTGGATCGGGCGCGGTCGAGAAACGCGAATAAGAGGCAGGCCGGCGCCCGCGTGCCATTTGAGGAAGAGGTGATTTTCACAGGGGAGCGCGCTTCGATGGTGGTGGCTTTAGACGACGCGCTGCTCGATCTGGAACGCCAGGATCCGGAGAAAGCCCGCCTGCTGGAACTGAAGTATTTCGGAGGAATGACAGCGGAGGATAGTTCCACGCTGCTGGGCGTTCCGTTGCACAAGATCAATCGCCAAATGAAGCTGGCCCAAGCCTGGTTGCGCAGGGAACTGGACGGGAAAACACGAACGCGCCAGAAAAAGTCTAAAGATACGCCGGAGTCATTAGGGGAAGATCTGCCTCTGGCGTAAGATTAGAATTCCTGGCGCGTGTCCGCTTACTTCTTGTGGATCAAAATACTTCCGTTATAAGTCACAAACTGCATCTCCGGCCCGCCCCCATTAATCGACCCATACATCGCCCGATCCAGATGCACCTTGTACTTCCCATTCGTCCCCCGGCTATCTTCCACCACCGGAGGCTTCCCTGACGCGCTGAGCTTGATATCAAAATCGCTCCAAATCTCGCCGTTATTGGTCTTCATCATCACGTTCGCCTTCACATCCGCCGGCAGCGTCACATCCACCGTCCCGTTGAACGATGTAAAGCTCATCGCCTTATCCGGCGAAACCTTGTTGAGCGACACCGTCACCTTGCCGTTCGTCGTATTGGCCAGCACGGACCCCGATACATTCGTGATTGCGATGCCTCCATTGGTATGGTTCGCGTCAATCGATCCCGAAATGTTCTCGACCGTAATCGCCCCGCCATTCACCGACCGCAGCACCAGCGACGTCTGCACCGGAACCTGGATGACCACGTGGCCCGCGCTATCGCCCCCGACCACCGTGATCGTGTTGTTCTCTTCCGTCACGTCGAGTCCCATGCTCAGGTTGTCGATCCTGTGCATCCCTTCCGGCACGTGCGACGGATGCCGCTCATGCCCATTGATGCGCCCGCCCGTTTCGATAATCGCGTCCTTGCCGTCGTACCCGCGGACCGTCACGCTGCCGTTCTGTAGGGAGACCTTCAGGGTCTTCGCCCCCGATGGATCGCGAAACGGCACCGTCACCTTGTCCGCGTCCTGCGCGGCCAGCATCACACCCGCTGCCGCAAATAAAATCACTTGCTTCCACATCTTCTTACCTCTCTCGATTCTTAATCATCACGTCGCCATTCAGCGTCTCGAACTCCAGCTCCGGCCCACCGTGGCCGATGCGCACGCCGGTCATTCTCCGGCTGCTCCACATAAATTTCCCATTGCGATTCTCCGCGGGCGTCGCCGCGATCGGCAGCGCCGATACATCGAAATCCGTATACAACCCGCCATTCATCGTCTTCATCTTCACGTCCGCGTTCAGCCCGGGCCGGAACGCAATGTCCAGCGATCCGTTGACCGTCTTGAACGAAGTCGCGCCCGTCGGATTCCTCGCATACAGCACCTTCACCCCGCCATTTACCGTATGCACCGTCCCGGAGCCTTCCACATTCTTCATCTCGATCGGCCCATTCACATTGCTGATTTTGTAATCGCCAGCCGTGCCATCGACAGTGATGCGGGAGTTGTTGACCGTCTTTAGTTCCAGCTTCACATCGCGCGGCACGCGAATCTTGAAGTCGTAATTGAACTCATAAACCTGGCGCCCGTGAAAACCGACCGAGTTCTCGGCACAGTGGCACCGGAACGGCCCATCGACCAGCAGCCGGACCAGGCCGCCTTCCTGCGTGGTACTGAGGCTGATTTCTTTTTTCGCCAGCGCCAAGCGGTCCGCCGATTCGCCGCTCAGCGTCTTGTCGATCTCCATCTCGACCGCGCTGCCGTTCGTCGCGGTCACTTCAATGAAGCCGCTGATATTATCGATCACCAGTTCCCGCACTCCGGAAAAAGTCTTGCGCTCGCTAGTCTTTTCTTCCGCGCCGAACGCCACGCCCGCCAAAACCAGCCCCAGGAATGCGCGTCTCATTGCAGTAGCTTCCCGAGCGCCCACTTCGCTCTCTCCCGCACGCTGGTGTCGACCGTTTCATCGGCGCTGAGCTTCTTCAACTCCGTTGCCGATTCGGTCACCTTCAAATCCACCAGCAATTCGATCAGAGCAATCTGCACCAGCGGCGCCGTCTGCTTGGGGATCGATTGGATAATCGCCGTCCGCGTCACCGGACTCGCCCCGAACGCATGCAGCGCGTCCACCGCCGCCAGCCGCACATTCACGCTGGCATCGTTATTCACCGTCGCGAGCAGCGCCGATAACACTTCGGTATCGGACGATTCCACCCGGTACGCCCAGCTCACTCCGCGCAACCGCTCGCCCGCCGATTGCTGCTGCATTAACGATAACGCCACCATTTGTCTCATCCCGCTCACCTCTCCACGTAATTGCGCCACTTCCGAACCGGCCGGCCGCACCTCATAGCCCACGCCGACACCGATCACCAACAATGCGAAACTGATCCCCATCTGCCATGCCGGCTGCCGGGGCCACAACGCGGCCAGCTTTTCTCTCCAGCCATGCCGGGCGGATTCCATGCCATGCCGGTACGCCGCCAGCGATTCATAAAACCGGTCCCGCACATTCGAGCCCGGTTCCGGAAACGTGCCGGGCAACAGCGCCAGCCCGCGCCATAACGAACCCAACCGCTCCGCCTCGGCACGGCACGCTTCGCACGTCGCAAGGTGCGAGGAGAATGCCAGCTCCTGTGCTTCGCCCAGGGATTCGTTCAAATATTCGGGTAAAATAAGCCTTGTTTCGTCGCAATTCATGCCGTTTTTTCCCCACTTATGCTCAAATAAGCCTGCTCTAAGGCCCGCATCGCGCGATAAACGCGCACTTTTACCGTGCCGACCTCGCATCCCAACACCTTCGCCAGCTCTTCGTACTTCATGCCCTGGAACCGGCTCAGTACCAGAATTTCCCGTTTATCCGCCGGCAGCCGGTCGAGCGCCTGGCGCAGCAGCCTGAGATCCTGCGTCATCACCGCGGATTGCTCAGGGCCCGCCGCCGGATCCGCCCGGCGCTCGGTAAACTCCTCAATCCCAATCACTTCGCCCTTGCGTTTCTGCGCCTGGTCGACGCTCGCATTGCGTGCGATCTGGTACATCCAGGCCGTAAAGGATTGCTTGGCGTCGTAACTGGCTCGATATCGCAACATGCGGAAAAATACGTCCTGCACCAGATCTTCAGATAATTCGCGGTTCCGGTTCATCGATACAAAATAACGGAACAATCCGCGGTGATGGCGCTCGAAGAGCACGGCGAGTTTTTGCACTTCGCCCGCGCCCACCGCCGCCATCAGGTCGTTGTCCGTTGCGTTCACGTTCACAGGAGGATACCGTAAGACTGGGAGAAAGTTACACCGATTGAATATACACTGGCTGGCCGCCCTACCGGCGTTCGTTCTGGAAGTGACTTTCTACGCATTGCTGGGCTCGGAGCGAATTCGCGCCCGCTTCGAACAGCTTCCGCCGGCTTTATTCGCGGCGCTGCTGACCATTTGCGCGATTCTTCCCTATTGTCTCGCGACGCTCGCCTTCGGAACGTTTCGGGGGCCCGCTCTGGGCTGGATTTTGCTGCTGGCGGGCGCGGTTTCCTTTTGGTACATCCTGCTGCCGAAGAAACCCGCCGCCGATATCCTGCTGTTGGTTTTCATGGCGGCCGTCTGGATCGCGGCGCTGTTCAAGCTATGGTATTTGAGTCCTTATCCGAAACTTTATCTCCCGGTGTTAGGACAATTGATGTGGTTCCGCACCGGCCTGTTCGCGATGCTCTGTATACGGCGCGTGCAAGGGGTTGGATTTGGATTCTGGCCTTCGCCGCGCGAATGGAAAATCGGAGTGGTCCATTTTGCGATTTTTCTGCCGCCGGCGGTGGTTCTGGCCAGGCTGATTGGATTCGCCGGCTTCCGCCTCCCGTCCGGCTGGGAGAAAACGACACTGTTAGCGATCGGGACCTTCTTCGGGATCTTCTGGGTGGTGGCGCTGGCGGAGGAGTTCTTTTTTCGAGGTTTGCTACAGCAATGGCTCACCGCCTGGACCCGCAGCGAAGCGGCGGGATTGATCGGCGCATCGATGCTATTCGGCGCCGTGCACGTTTTCTATCGTGCGTTTCCCAACTGGAAATTCGCTGTGATGGCCGCGCTCGCCGGGATTTTTTACGGCCTGGCCTTCCGCCGCGCCCGCAGCATCCGCGCCTCCATGGTCACCCACGCGCTGGTCGTCACCACCTTGAAAGTCTTCTTCTAACCATCCCCTTCCTGACGGTCGGGGTTCGGTGTCGATGCTGAAGACAACCCAATGCATGCCGTCATGCTGAGGCCGAACCCCGACTGTAAAGGAGGGGATAAGGCCCAAAAGAAAAGGGCAAGCTCGCCCCCCCCCCGTCCCGTGAGAGCGGGGATTAACATACCCAAAAAAAGGGCGAGCCCGAAGGCCCGCCCCATTTTTCAAAACAGGAAATGCTTAGAACGTCACCTTCCCGCTCAACTGAATGATGCGCGGAGACGAATCGAATCCCAGGAAGCTTCCATAAGGACTGGTCGGAGTACCGGCCATCCCCAGAATATTACCGAAAGTCGCATCGCCCACGCCGCTGTCCGGAAGACCGAAATTCGGGTGGTTGAGGATGTTGTAGGCCTGAATGCCGAACTTCATCATCATCCGCTCCCGGATCCTGAAGGTTCGGAAAAGGGCCATATCCATGTCGAAGTAGCTGGGTCCGCGGAATTGATTGCGGTTCTGCGACGATAGTGCCGTATATCCGGCGAAGCCATTGGCGGCTCCGTTGACGAACGCACTCGAGTTCAGGCAGGGCGTGACTGCGGCAGCCTGACCGCAACCGCCGGGCTCGGCGCTTGACACTGTTGCCCCAGGCGCGTAGGTAGCCAGAAGATTCCCTCCGCCGTTGCCCAGCGCGGTGTTGTCATCCCCGACCGAGAAGGGCAAACCAGTATGCCAGTATGCCTTGCCGGTTGCTTCCCAGCCGCCGAGCAACTCATTCAGAAAGTGACTGTTGAGATGAACCGAAGGAACATAAACCCAATCCGCGCTGATCAGATGGCGAACGTCGTAATCGGCGTTGCCATAATTGGAAACGCGCAGCCCTGCCGGATTGATCTGCGACAGGATGGATTCGCCGCCGTAAACGAACAGACCGCCGTTGGAGGCTTCATCCAAGGCATGCGACCAGGTGTAGTTGAAGTGCGCCGTCAGCCCGTGCGAGAGCTGTTTTCTCAACGTGAAGGTCAAACCGTCGTAGTTTGCGATCGCACCGCTCTGAACCTGGCTGAAAGTGCTGTAGTTCTCGTCCGCCGGGGCGCTGTTGATGCCCGCCACGCCCGGGTACAAACCGTACGCATCGTATGCGTTCGGCCAGTTGTTCGCGTAGGGAAGGCGACCGGAGTGGTTGCCAACGTAATTCGCCGACGCCACCAGCGAAGAGCTCAACTGCTGCTGAATCTGGAAATTCCATTCGAATACCCTTGGAGCGTGGATGGTCCCGGTGATGCCGGTTACGTTCGGCGCGCTGAAGATCGAGCCCAGATTGTTGAGCGCCGTCGAGATATTGTTGAAGGTGTTGGAAATACTGAATGCATTCGCCGAAGCCTGCCAGATTGCGGGGGCGCCGGCCGGATCGAAGGGAAGAACACCAGCCGAAGGCCGCACGGTAATTCCGACCGCATTCGGCGGGTTGCTCAAAAGATCGTCCACCAATCCCGCCGCGAGGGCATCGTAGAAGATACCGAACCCGCCGCTGATCACGGTCTTGGCGCTCTTGCCAGGAGACCAGCTAATGCCAATGCGCGGCGACAGGTTCAGGGCATCGACACCGGGGAACGCCTTATGCAGGCCGGTGCTAATGTCGGCGCTATAAGGGACGTCGCCCTGGTCGCTGCTGGTGACGCTCGCCAGCGACGCGAACGGACTCTTGAAGTTCGCGAAGCAGTTGAACTGGCACACCGGGTTCGAATTGTACTCATCACGGAGCGCTATGGTGATTTTCAAGTTCGACTTCACATGCCAGTCGTCGTTAATGTACAGTCCCATGCCCCACAGCGCGATCGGCACATCGCTCGCGATGTTCTTGGACTGAACATACTCAAACGCGACGCCGTCGGCGAAATTTTGCAGGCCATTGGGCGTGACGCCGAACACCGCGGTCGGCGTGGTGTTGAAGAAGTTATGATCGCTCACGTCGTAGCGGCGGAAGTTGACGCCGAACTTCAAATCATGCTTCCCGCTAATCACCGTAACGTCGTCAACCAACTGGTATTGCGTAACATTGCGTCCCTGCGGGAATCCTCCCGCCGAACTGTTGATTCCGCTAAACGGCACCGATCCAGAGTTTGAGACGCCCAGGGGGAAGGCAGCAAATTCATTGGTCGGATCCTCCGCGAACTGCGCCACGTAGTGGCTGAACGATCCCATGAACACGTTCGTCGAACGGGGCCCGAAAATGTGCGTCTCGGACAACTGATTGTCATACGCTGGCTGGTTGGACAGGGCGTCGAAGGCGGAGCTGATGGGATTGAGAGAGGTCGGTTGGACACCATGGTCGAGCCTCCAGCGGAAGTACGCCGTGTCCTTATCGCTAATATGATAATCGACGCGGGCGCTCAGAATCCATTCCTTCGCCAGAGCGGTAGGAGTGGCCTCGTATTGCGCCGCGCAATCCGTCGTCGCCGGATTGAAGCCCGGTAATGAGATCCCAGAGCAGGGGGCGCCGATGTCGAAGGGCTGCGCACCCGCTGAGCCCGGCGCGGCGGCATACAGATTGAACATCTTCTGATAGTCCGCAAATTCGGCCGGCTGCGTGGCTTGAATATTGGCCAGAACCGCGTTGGCAAACGCCGTTGTCGGAACCACCACGTGATCGGTGTTGGGAAGGACGAAGCGAAGCCCTTCATGATTCACGTAAAAGAACATCTTGTTCTTCACAATGGGTCCGCCAATCCCCGCCGCCCACTGATTGGCATTCGAAAATGGCTTGGAGTCTCCGTAAAAATTGCTGAACCAGTCGTTCGCGTTCATGGCGCGGCCGTTCCACTCGTAGTTGAGGTTGCCGTGGAACGCGTTGGTGCCCGATTTGGTGACGTAATTCACCTGCGCGCCCGAAAACGTTCCATAGTTGCCGCTGTACGCATTGCTGATGACCGTGGCCTCCTGCAATTCGTTCGCGCCCAAAAGGAGGTTCGTCGCGCCTGAATTGCTGATGTTGAAATACGGATCCATGTCGTTTTCGCCGTTCACCGTGAACAGATTCGACGTGCCGGGCAGGCCGTTGACGCTGAAGTTACCGTAGCCGCCCATGTTATTCACGACGACTCCCGGAGCGGTGAATGCAATGGTCGTGATATCGCCGCCAGGATTGGGCAGATCCGCAACTTCCATCGCCGAAAAGGCCGTGCTGTTGCTGGCATCGGTGCTCAACAGCGGCGGAGCTTCCGTCACTTCGACCGTTTGGCTGGCCTGGCCGATTTTCAACGTGACGTTACCGGTGACGAGTTGGCCCACGGAAACCGCCAGCGCCGTTTCGACGGTCTCGAACCCAGGCTTGGTCGCCGTAACTTTATATCGGTTCGGCTGCAACAGCGTGAAGCGGTAGTAGCCCTGCGCATTGGTCGTGGTCGATTGAACCGACCCCGTATCGAGACTGGTCAGTGTGACGGCCACGTTCGGAATCACCGCGCCGGTGGAATCGCTAACCACGCCCGCCACGTCACCGGTGGTCAAGGACTGCGCCACCAGTTGTGAGGCCGGAAAAGTGAAAATCGCGAGCAGCGCGAAAACCATCAGCGCTCTACCCGTTAAAAACCGAAGATTCGATCTATTTATCATCTACAGAACCCCCAACAAGTTCAGTCTTTTGAGATTCGGCTGATCACTATGAATGACCGCCATCCCGCGAGCCTGTCAGCCCGTTTACTTCACTCTTTTAAAGAAAACCCCAACGAATAGACAACCCACGAATGCACGGCAACCCAGCCGCGATCCGTCCTTGTAACAATTTCTGTTGCCGAAGCAACGCAAGTTACCCTACTTTATTCCCCTTTTTACGCGAATGTCAATACTGTTTCAGGTCCGGATAGGCCGGAAAGCAGTATTTGCGCAAAATACGTTTTTCCCTACTGCTGCTTCCAGATACCATATATCCCAGGCCCCAGACACTGGAATGTGTTCGCCTGAACTGAGTCATTACCCACACTCAGGTGGTAACCACCTGTAAAATCATCTGTGTACAAATAAAAAAAGGGCGAGCCCGAAGGCCCGCCCCTTTTCCAAAACTAAAAGAAATGCCCTAAAACGTGAACTTCCCGCTCAATTGCAGCACACGCGGGGAGGAGTCGAATCCTAGGCCGGATCCATATGGACTGGTCGGCGTAGGAGCCAGAGAAGTCACCTGGCCGAACGTTGCATCGCCCACGCCGCTGTCCGGAAGTCCGAAATTCGGGTGGTTGAAAATATTGAACGCCTGGATGCCGACCTTCAGCGCCATACTTTCCCGCAGCTTGAACGTCCGGTAAATCGCCATATCGCTATTGAAATAGTTCGGTCCGCGGAACTGGTTGCGATCCTGCGTCGACAACCCGGTATAACCCGTGAATCCCGCCACAGCCGAATTCACGAACGCATTCGCGTTCAGACAAGTCCCTCCGCCGGGGACAGCCGCGGTAGCCGCGCCGCAACTGCTCGAGGCGCCAGCCATGGTTCCCGTATACGTCGCGAAAATCTGACCGCCGTAGTTCCCGAGGCCGCTGTTGTTATCGGTAACCGAGAACGGAAAACCAGTCCGGAAATAGATTTTGCCGGACCATTCCCAACCGCCGAGCAACTGCTTCACGAATTCGTTCCCGAAGTGAATCGACGGAACGTAGACCCAATCCCCACTCAGGTTATGGCGAATATCGTAATCGGCATTGCCATAATTCAGAATCGACAGGCCCGCCGGGTTGAGCTGCCCGCCGGTGGTGGTATTTCCGCCGTATTGGAAAGCGCCGCCGTTCGATACATCGTCCAGCGCATGGGACCAAGTGTAGTTAAGGTGCGCCGTCAGCCCGTGCGCGAACTGCTTTCTCGCCGATAGCGTCAGCCCGTCGTAGTTTGAGATTCCCCCGCTCTGCCACTGCGTGACCGTGCCATAATTCCCATCCGCCGGAGCAGTGGGGATGCCCCTCACGCCGGGGTACAGGCCGAACTCATCGTATGCGTTGGCCCAAGACGAGTTGTACACAATGCGGCTGGCGTGGTTGCCGACGTAATCCGCCGACACCACCACCGAATTGCTCAACTGCCTCTGGATCTGGAAATTCCATTCCTGCACCCTCGGCGCGTGAATGGTTCCATTGATCGAGGTAAAATTCGGCACCGCGAACGAGGAGCCAAGACCGGCCAGCGTCGAAGCGATCTGGCCGTAGCTATTTTGGATATTGAACGCATTCGCCGAAGCAGCCCATGTTGCAGGCGCGCCGTTCGGATCGAAGGGAAGCGTTCCCGCCGTGGGCCGGACATTAATCCCGACCGAAACCGGCGGGTTGCCCAGCAGGTTATCCAGCAATCCCGCCGAAAGGGCATCGTAGAAAATTCCATACCCGCCGCTGATCACCGTCTTGCTGTCGTGGCCCGGAGACCAGCTCACGCCAACGCGCGGCGATAGATCTAACGCATCCACGCCCTGGAACGCTTTATGCAGGCCATCGTTGATGTCGCTGCTATAAGGAACATTGGCCTGGTCGCTGCTGGTCACGCTCGCCAGGGAGGAGAACGGACCGGTAAAGTTCGCGAAGCAGTTGAACTGGCACACCGGGTTCGAATTGCGCTCCGTCCGCAGCGCCAAAGTGATCTTCAGGTTCGACTTCACATGCCAGTCGTCGTTGACGTACAATCCCAGGCCCCACAGCGCGATCGGAACATCGGTCGCCTGGTTCAGCGTCCGTGCATACTCCCACGCGGTGCCATCGGCGAATTCCTGGAGGCCGTTCGGCACCACGCCGAACACCACGGTCGGAGTGTTGTTGAAGAAGTTATGATCGCTCACGTCATAGCGGCGGAAGTTGGCGCCGAACTTCAAATCATGCTTCCCTTCGATGATCGTAACGTCGTCGGAAAACTGGTACTGCGTCACATTGCGTCCTTGCGGGAAAGCTCCCGCATTGCCGTTAATATTCGAAAACGGCACCGATCCGGAGTTTTCTATTCCCTCCGGGAAGGCGGCAAATTCGGCCGCCGGATTCTCGGCGAACTGCGCCACGTAATGGCTGACTGCCGCCAGGAATACGTTGGTCGACCGCGGTCCGAAAATGTGCGTCTCTGAGAACTGATTGTCATACGCCGGCTGATTGGAGAGGGCGTCGAAGGCGGAGCTGATCGGGTTGACAGAGGTCGGTTGCGTGCCGTGGTCGAGTCTCCAGCGGAAGTACGCCGAATCCTTGTCGCTGATCTTATAATCCACCCGGGTGCTCAGAATCCATTCCGAAGCCTGAGCGCTCGGCTGAGCCTCATACTCCTGCGCACAAGGGGTCGTCGCCGGATTGAAACCCGATAAGGTGAGCGTGCCACAAGAAGCCGTGTTGAGAGGCGTGACATTGTTTTGGCCCGGAGCGGCGGCATACAAGTTGAACATCCTCTGGTAAAGGTTGAACTCGGCCGGCTGCGTGGCTGCCACATTGGCCAGAACCGCGTTGGCAAACGCCGGCGTCGGAGAGATGACAAGGTCAGTATTGGGAAGCACGAAGCGCAGCCCTTCGTTGTTTACGAAAAAGAACAGCTTGTTCTTGATAATGGGCCCGGCCAGCGCCGCCGCCCACTGATTGGCGTTCGAAAACGGCCGCGGATCGCCGAACACGTTGCTGAACCAGTCATTCGCGTTCAAGGCTCGGCCATTCCATAAATAAGTGGCGTTGCCGTGGAAATCGTTGGTCCCGGACCGGGTGACGTAAGATACCTGCGCGCCGGAAAATGTCCCATATTGTCCGCTGTACGCGTTGCTGATCACGGTGGCTTCCTGCAATTCGTTCTGCCCCAGCGTGAGGTTGGTGGCGCCCGAATTATTGATATTGAAGTACGGGTCCATGTCGTTCTCGCCGTTCACTGTGAACAGGTTCGAGGTGGCAGGCAGGCCATTGACGGTAA
>Ga0116129_1000239_pt1 | contig 38529 bp, 33 predicted proteins | sample June2015DPH_17_2_FD_89732 | JGI IMG/M metagenome (GOLD analysis project Ga0116129, IMG submission 89732) | Peatland microbial communities from SPRUCE experiment site at the Marcell Experimental Forest, Minnesota, USA - June2015DPH_17_10 | ecosystem: Environmental > Terrestrial > Soil > Wetlands...
CTATGCCGCATTGCGTACGCGGATCGAGACTTCTTCGAGCGGCGAGCTGGCCCAGACTGTCGAGTTGGACCCGCGCTACGAATGGTCCGAAGAAGACTGGAGCGGCGATTCTCCTGCACAGGTTAACTGCCGGCTGGAACAGTTTCTCGGTCGCGACCGGGAACGGGGATTCTCCTGGAACGATGGTCCGCCGATGCGCTTCGCGTTCCGCAGGATCGCAGGGGATCGGGCGATTGTCGTTTGGACTGTGCATCACGTGTTGCTCGACGGGAGGTCTCTTACCAAGGTCTGGCGGGAGTGGCTGGCGGCATATGAAGGCGGCGATCTTTCGGAGGTTGAGGATCCGCCCGTGTTCGCTGAAATCCCCGAAGGCGCGGAACAATATTGGAGCGAATATCTGTGGGGGAGCGGGCAAGCCGCCGGCCAAATTACGGATCGGCTGCGTCCTGTTCAGCGCCTGAGCGCGTCCGAAGTGCAGCGCGAGCGGGTCAGCCTAACGGTCGAAGAGACCGCCAACGCTCACGAATTTGCGCACGCTCACGGATTCACCGTTCACACGCTTATACAAGGAGCTTGGGCTCTGCTATTGAGTCGATACTGCGGAAGAAATGACGTCGTGTTCGGGGTTACGCGGTCGGGCCGCGGGTCCCGGTCTGGCGCCGTCGGGATGTGGATCCACACGCTGCCGCTGCACGCGAGGATCGATGTCCGGGCGACGTCGGTCGAGTGGCTGCGTGAATTGCGGCGAGACTGGCAATCGCAGCGGGCATTCGAAACATTACCGCTCGAGGCGGTTTGCCGCTGGGGTGGACTTGAGGCCGGAGCCGTACCCTTTGACAGTTGGTTGATTTTCGATCATGCGAGCCCGATCGAGACGCTGCGGATGTTGGATCCGCGGTGGAAAGACCGTTCGCTGCGGCGGGTGCAAAAAACCGACGCGCCTTTAACGCTTGCCGCGTACGGGGCGCCGGAACTGAGCATTGATCTGATTTACGACGAGCGCTTCTACTGCCAGGAAACAATGCATCCGTTGGCGAGCCATCTGATCGAGCTGCTGCGCAGCATGGTCGCGCAGCCTGATGCGCCGGTTGCGACGCTGAATCTTTTAACGGACGAGGAATGCCGCTGGCTTGTCTTAGATGTTAATCGCACCGCCGCGCCTGTGCGCACGGATTTGCGCGGGCATCATTTATTCGAGCGTCATGCTGCTGAGGCCGCTGACGCGACTGCGCTGGAATGGGACGGCGGATCGATGACCTATGGGGAGTTGAATCGCAAGGCAAACGGCGTGGCAGAGCGGCTTATCGGAGATGGAGCGCGGCCGGATGATTTGATCGGGGTCTCGATGGACCGTTCGCCTGGCGCGATTGTAGCCATGCTGGGAATTTTCAAAGCGGGCGCAGCTTTTCTGGCGCTACCGCCCGATCTTCCGGAGGAGCGCATCGGAGCCATGTTGGAGACGGCTCAGCCGAAATTCGTAATCGGGAAAGACTGGATAGCGGATGACTGCGGCGAGAATCCCTGCGTTGCGATAGAGGCGGATTACGCAGCATACGCGATCTTCACGTCGGGTTCGACGGGACGGCCGAAGGCGGCGATCCTGACGCACCGGGGATTCGTGAACTACATTCTGGCGGCCGCGAAGAAGTACGATATTCGAGCCACAGACCGGCGGCTTCAGTTCGCGTTCATGGGCTCCGATGTTTTTATCGCGGAGGTGAGCTGTTGCCTAAGTTGTGGCGCGACACTGGTCCTCTATCCTTCCAACGCGGGCCGTACGCTGGGAGAATTTCTCGCGGTACTGGAGCATCGCCGGATTACGCTCGCCAGTATTCCATCGAGTTGGGCCAGCGAATGGGCGTCGTCGCTGGACAGCGGCCGCAAAATTCCATCCGCATTGCGGACGGTGATCGTCGGGATGGAGCGCTTACAGCCCGGAGCATTCGAGACTTGGAAAAGGATCGCCAAGGGACGCTTGCGCTGGTTCAACGCCTACGGCCCCAGTGAAACGAGCGGTGTCGCGACTATTTACGAGCTCGGTAGTTCGGCGTGGGAGGATGCCGGGCACGTACCGATCGGCGCGGCGATCCCGAATGCGCGGACTTATGTACTCGATGAGAATCGCGCGCTGGTGCCTATTGGATTCGTCGGCGAGCTGTACATTGGCGGCGAAGGAGTCGGACGCGGGTATCTGAACGCCTCGGAAAAGGACGCATCGCGCTTTGGGGACGATCCGTTCCATGCAGGCAGAATGTATCGGACCGGCGATCTCGTCTACCGCCTTCCGGACGGCAATCTGGTGTTCATCGGACGCGTCGACCGCCAGGTCAAGATCGGTGGCTTTCGCATCGAATTGGAAGAGATCGAAGCGGTGCTGAGTGCGCATCCGGGCGTGCGCCACTGCGCGGTAGTGGCCACGGGTTCGAATGATCGCCAGTGGTTGGGAGCTTACGTCGAGAAGGCGCCCGACTCGAGTTCGGGACCGGCAGAGTGGGTCGCCCATCTGAGGCGCTCGCTTCCGCCGCACATGGTGCCGGTTGGCTTTGTTGTCCTCGACCGAATGCCGATGACTCCCGGCGGGAAGGTTGACCGGCAATCGCTTCCGCCGTTCGAACCTATGCTCAATTCCGGAGAACTGGCGGCGGAACCGGCGACTGAGCTGGAACAGAAACTGGTCGAGTTATGGCGCGAGTCGCTGGGCGTCGCGAGGGTATCAACGACCGATAACTTCTTCGAGTTGGGCGGTGACAGCCTGGCAGCTACGCGCCTCATTATTGGGATCGAGAATCGGCTAGGTCAGGAGCTGACGTTGGCCCTTCTGCAACGGGCGCCGACTCCGGCACGGATGGCGCTGCTACTCGACCGCGGCGCATCAGCGGGGAGTCACTTTCTGGAATTGAAGCGCAGCGGGACGCGTCCTCCATTCATTTGCATGACGACGATGGCGAACGAACCGCAGCAGCTGGAGTCGCTGGCGAGGAGGATGCCCGCGGACCAGCCATTTTGGGTGTTGCCGCTTACAGACGCTAGCCCCGGACCGGAAGGCGCGGTCGAGCGATTGGCGAACCTCGCTTACGATCTGGTCCGTTCGGCGATTCCGAGTGGCGATTGTACGCTGGGCGGTTATTGCTTGGGCGGACTGGTGGCCTACACGGTCGCGCAGCGTTTTGGCGGCAATGTTCCCCTCGTTGTGCTGTTCGACACGCAAACGCCCGGTTATCCGAAGATCTTCCGTGGTAGGAAATCCTATGTTCGTCAAATGGGAGATTGGCTGCGCGGCCATGCGAAATTCTCGCTGCGGGACGTTGGCACTCATTTCCGGACTGTGTTTCGGCTGGCACGAAAGAACTCAGGCCAATCCAGTCCGGCGCCTGCGGATTTTCCGATGATTCATTTCCTGGCGGGAGCCGATCCCTGCTCGACGAAGGTGTTGGAGGATCCCCGCTTGGGCTGGCGCGATCTGTGTCCTGCCGGAGTAGAACACTTCTATGTCGACGCTCATCACGACAACATGTTCGAGGAAGCTGTCATGAAAACAATCGCGACGCCGTTGACCGACGCCTTGCACCGTGCGTCTTGCGCGATTAAACACACCGTCTGACTTATATATTGTGCCCTGATCGCTTTATTGCTGCTCATTTTGCCGGTGGGATCAATCGTTACTGAAAGAATGCTGACTGCGCAAACTGAAAGCGTCGTTTTTCTAGTAGGGAAATGGTTTGTCTTCTGGTCGGTCGGCGTACGTCTTTTTGTTGCCGGTGTACGGCAGGGCTTCACGAATCTATCGATGGGCATTCTCGGATTATGCAGTCTCGTTCGCTTTGGATGGATTGTTCCGACCGCCGTCGTCGGCGGATTGTACTACGGGTTAGCGGGGATGGGCCATCTGCATCGAAGCGAGAAAAACACCAAGGAGTACATGGCCTTAATCGCCGAAGAGTCTTAGGTAGCCAATCCGCCCGCTAGCCCCGCGGATTGTCTCGCAGCTTGTTCACGTAGTCGACGCCATCGCCGATATCGGTGCGGTCCTTCCAGATGCCATAGAAAGGAAGATCTTTGATGGAGAGCCGCTTACTTGCCGCGCGTTGTTCCACGGGAACGACTACCTCGACGACTGTTCCTTCCTCGATCTTCACATCTTCAAGAGGCCGGAAGACGCCATTCTCGTATTTGGCCGCGATTGTCATGGCTCCAGACCAATCCTAGCACCGAGATCGTCCCGGAGCGCAACGCCTTGTCACTCGGCCTCAATTGATATTTCTAAATGATTGAATACAGAAGGCGATGGTAGCGCTAACGGAAATCGAAGGCGCCAACCGCCAGTCTAGTTCCGTTCAGTGGAGTCCAACTAATAGCAGTTGCGTTCAGTTCGTATGGCGGAGCGTTGGCAACCTCGGCGCAGATTTCCTGAGCGTATCCATCTGGATTCACGATTCTTATTTATCGGTATCGCCTGCCAGGAAAGACCGTCACCGACCCACCAGATCCGAACCGTATCGAATCATGGTCCGGTGACGAAGGCTCTACCTGGTCCGCAACCTGTGTTTCTTCCATGACGTGGCTGAGAATAGTCTGCGTCAATGCCGAGAACACCGGATTCGCAGGGTCGCGCGGTCTGGGGAGGTTTACGGTCCACTCCCGGTCTGCGGTCCCTTGGTTAAGAAGAATCACCCGGTCGGCCAGCGCGACCGCCTCATCGACATCATGCGTCACCAGCACCGCGGTCGTGCCGGATCTTAACCAGAGAGACTCGATTAAGCGCTGCATGTCGAGGCGGGTTAACGCATCCAGACTGCCCAGCGGCTCGTCGAGTAAGAGCAATCTCGGGTGAGCCGCCAAAGCGCGTGCCAGCGCGACGCGCTGCTTCTGACCACCGGAAAGCTTCGCCGGCCAATCGTCGATCCGATCGGCCAGTCCCACATGGTTCAACATCTCGCGAATGCGCTCATAATCCGGATTTGCAAGACCGATCCCAACGTTTTCCCCCACTCGCAGCCATGGCAGCAGGCGGCCGTCTTGGAACATCATGCGCGCGGAAGAACACAAGCCGGTCAGTTCATCGCCACCGATCTTAATTGCACCTTGATCCGCCTGATCAAGGCCGGCGAATAAGCGTAGCAACGTGCTCTTACCGCCGCCGCTGCGGCCAACGATTACGACGAATTGTCCCGGCTCGGCGGCAAGGTGTAAATCATTCAAGACGATATGGGCGCCGAATCGGCGATGGACGCCGATGGCCTCGATGGCCACGCCACGAGTCATATAGACTCCACCGGCAAAGCCGCTGCGTGCGCCGGGTGCCACGGCAACAACAGTCGTTCCAGCCAGCGAGCGATGCCGTCGGCAAGTTTTCCAAGAAGGGCATAGAGCAGGATGCTTAACACGACGACATCGGTCCTCATGAATTCGCGAGCATTCATCGCCAGATATCCGATTCCGCTGGTGGCTGCGATGGTCTCAGAAACAATCAGCGTTAACCACATCACGCCCAGCGCGTAGCGGACGCCGACGAGGATGGATGGAAGCGCGCCCGGCAGCAGGATTTTTCGGAAAAGACCCCAACGCTGCAAGCCATAGACCCGGCCCATCTCGATCAGTCCCGGATCCACCGTGCGGACTCCGTGATGGGTATTGAGGTAAATCGGAAACATCACACCAAGAGCCACCAGGAACACCTTGGCGGATTCGCCGACGCCGAGCCAAAGAATGACCAGCGGAATCAACGCAAGATGAGGGACCGTCCGGAGCATCTGCACGGTACTGTCGATCAATCGTTCGGCGATGCGCGAGGATCCGGTCAGGATGCCCAGCAATAGGCCGAGCAAGCCGCCTATGGCGAAACCAATGGCCGCTCTTCGCGAGCTAATACCGATATGGTGCGCAAGTTCACCGGACATCGCCAATTGATAGCCGGCACGCAGCACCGCCGAGGGCGTGGGCAGCACGCGCGTCGAGAGCCATCCGAGATTGCCAGAGACTTGCCAGAGGCAGAGCAAACTCAGAGGCACCAGCCAGGGAAGGAATCGCTGTTTCATCGCGTGGCGGGAATTCGTACCGCTCCGTTGGCGACAACTTCACCGTGTTTGCCAAGCTCGGTAGTCCTGGATAGCAGCGGAAAGACGTGTTCGGCGAAGTGATACGCCTCTTCCAAATGCGGATAGCCGGAGAGGATGAAGGTGTCGATGCCGCAGTCGGCGTACTCCTGCATCAAGGCCACTATGGTTGGTCCGTCGCCGACCATCGCCGTGCCTGCGCCGCCGCGAACCTGGCCAACGCCAGCCCACAAATCCGGCCGCAACCACAAATTATCGCCCGCGCCGCGCTGAAGTTCGAGCATGCGGCGCTGCCCATCCGATTCGTAGTTCGAGAGCACTTTCTGACCCTTGGCGGCGATCTCCGGCGTGATATATTCGACCAGCTTTTCGGCGGCGCGGCGCGCTTCGGCCACAGTATCCCGCACGATGACATGGAAACGAATTCCGAAGCGGAGTTCGCGGCCTTCCTCGGCGGCTATCCTGCGCGCCTGGGCGATTTTCTCCCGCACCTGCTGCGGCGGCTCGCCCCAAGTCAAGTACAAATCGACGTGCTTCGCCGCGACGCGTATTCCTGCCGGCGAGGATCCTCCAAAATAGATCGGGATATGCGGTTGAACGGAGCGGAACAAATCGCGGGCGCCTGTTACTCGCAGATGCTTTCCGTGGTGATCCACTGTCTCACCACCATCCAGCCCGCGCCAGATCGACAGAAACTCGTCCGTCTGCTCGTACCGTTCGTCGTGGGAAAGGAACAATCCGTCACCATGCAACTCGTCGACGTCGCCGCCGGTCACGACGTTGATCAGGATGCGTCCTCGTGTCTGCCGGTCGAACGTGGTCGCCATGCGATACGCAACCGTCGGGCTCACCAATCCTGGACGAACCGCAACCAGGAACTTGAGCTTTTGCGTCACCGCTGCGAGTCCGGCTGCCGTGACCCATGCATCCTCACAGCCGCGACCGGTCGGTAGGAGCACGCCTTCGTAGCCGAGACTGTCGGCGGCGCGCGCGACCTGCGAATAGTAGTCGAAGCTGGCAGGCCGGCTGCCCACCTGCGTAGCCAGGAATCGGCCGTCGCCGTGGGTGGGAATGAACCAGAAAATATTCAGTGGCATTCGAGTGTTCCTTACGGTTTGAGTTCAATAACGTCGGCCTTAACGTCGATCTTCTTGGGAAGTAAGCCCAATTCCAGGTAACGATCCGCGAGCGACTGCTGGGAGGCGATCAGATTTGCCGAAAGATCCTCCGTGTCATAGCGATTGCGGCGCGATTCGGCCAAAGCCACCGCCTTCAGCTCGATACCCGTCTCCGCCGCGAGGAAGCGGTTCACCTCGTCGGGCCGCGCCTTAGCCCACGCCTTGACGCGCGTCAGTTCAACCAAAAATTCCTTCAACCGCTCGGGATGGTGCTCCCCGATGTTCCGTGACGCGAGATAGAATTCGCGGCCTTCCACATAGCCCTTGCCGTTGCTGAGCTCGCGAAAGCCGCCGTCCTGCTCCGCCGCGGCCAAGTACGGATCCCAGATGGACCACGCATCGATCGATCCCGCTTCGAGCGCGACCCTTCCATCCGCCGGCGCAAGATAGACCGGTACAATGTCGGAGAGCAGCAGGCCGTTCTTTTCGAGGAAACGCAAAACCATTGTATGAGCGCTGGTGCCCTTAGCGAAGCCGACGCGCTGCCCTCGCAGGTCCTTCGGGTCGTGAATTGAGGATTCACGCTTCACTAAAATTGCCGAGCTTTCCGGGCTGGCCGAGGAGGCCGCGAAATAAACGAAAGGAACCTCCGCCGCCTGAGCGAAAAGCGGCGGAGAATCGCCCGTATGTCCCAGATCTATACTTCCCGCATTCAGCGCTTCGAGAAGCGGAGGGCCCGCGGGAAATTCGACCCATTCCAGCTTCACGCCTTTGGGTTCAAACGCTTTGGCTAGCTCGCCCGACGCTTTAAGGATCGAAAAAGTCCCCCATTTCTGATAGCCGATGCGCAGAACTTCGCTGGGCCGATGCTCATTGCCGGCGCAGCCCGTCAGAGCGAGCGCGACCGAAACGGTGAGCAGGATCTGCCTCATTATCGTGAGGAGCTTTGATTCTCGCCGAGCAGCCGTTCTACTTCGGCCGTAAACTCACGCTTCGCTTGCTGATAAAGCTCTCCGCTGCCGGGACCCGGGAACCCCGCGTGGACCTGTTTCACCAGTCCGTCGCGACCCACGAAGAACGTGGTCGGCCAGGAGTCCCAGTCGAGCGCCTGCGTCAGCTTATCCTTCGCGGAACTGGTCTCGCCGCCCAACAACACCGTGTAGTTGATCCCATATTCTTTGATGAACGCCTTCAATCGCGCCGGATTTTCGAGCTGCGCGGCCTCTTCAAACGACAGCGCGACAATTTCCAGTCCCTGCGCGTGATATTTGTTATACAGCGCGGCCAGGAACGGAGCCTCGTCGTGGCAGTTCGGGCACCAGCTCCCGGTAACGTTGATCAACACCACATGATTTCGGAATCGCACATCCGTATTGGAAACGACCTTGCCATTCAAATCCGGGAAACTGAACGTGAACGGCTGAGTCGGGTCCTTCACGCCCGTGTGAAGGCTAGCGTCGACCGGTTCCGCCAAGCCCTTCGCGCGCGCGACCTCCGGCCGAACGGCGCTGATCACGCCTTCATGATGTTGGCCGCTCAATTCGAGCGTCAACGTCCCATCCGTCTGCGGTGTCACCGTCAGCAGCGATGGGCGAGCGCCGGAAAAATGGCTGAGCACGAACTTGCCATCTTTGTAAGTGCCGGTGAGAGCTCCCGTATCGCCATCGATGCGGAGAATCGACGCCGAGACGTCCGCGCCTTTCTGATCAACGAGGAATTGCCAGGCCTTTTCGCCTTTCTTGGAGCTATTCACGCCTTCCAGATACCACAGACCGGAAATGTCGGGTGCATTCACCTTCGCCGTCACCTGGGCCGTGGCCCTTACAGCATGGATCGGAAGTCCTTTCCCGCGCGATGTGTACTCGCCATCGAGCGCGCCGTCCTTCAACGTCGCCTTCAGCACCGCTGCATAGGTGTCGAAGTTAAGAACCAGTGAACCGCCTTTGAACTCCCCGCTAGTCGAGTTCTCGTGTGCCTCTCCATTGAAGAACCAACCCTTGACGTTTGTCCCATCGCCGGAAAACTCAATCTTGAAAGGGATCTCCGTCCCATTGACGCTAACCGTCGCGTTCCATAATCCGGCTAGAGACTCACTAAAGGCGGCCGGCGCGAAGGCGATAACAGCAGCAAGTAGCAGTGTTTTTTTCATGTGTATTTACTCCTGAGAGGCGCGGAGCGCCTGGTCGAAATCGGCCTGAATGTCCTCGATCGATTCAATGCCAACCGAGACGCGTACATACTCCGGGGAAACGCCGGTTACGCGCTGTTCCTTCTCGGTTAACTGCGAGTGAGTGGTCGACGCAGGATGAATCACCAGCGTCTTGGCGTCGCCCACGTTAGCGAGATGGCTCGCCAGTTTCACGCTGTTGATGAACTTCACGCCTGCCGCTTTTCCGCCGCGGATTCCAAATCCGAGAATTGCCCCGGCGCCGTCCGGCAGATATTTTTTCGCAGCCTCGTAATGAGAATGCGAAGGCAATCCAGGATAATTGACCCACTCAATCGCCGGATGCTTTTCGAGCCATTCCGCTAACGCCTGAGCATTTTGGACATGCCGCTCCAGCCGGATGTGCAGCGTCTCGATTCCCAGCAGGAACAGGAATGCCGCGAACGGACTCATCGCCGCGCCGGTGTCCCTCAGCCAATGGGTGCGGATATGAACCAGGTAGGCCAAATTACCGAGAGGCTTCAGCGCTTCCGTGAACACCACGCCGTGATAAGAGTCAGAAGGCGACGTAAACTCCGGCCACTTCGATGGATTCTGCGCCCATTGAAAGTTTCCACTGTCGACAATTGCGCCGCCAATGTGTACTCCGTGCCCACCCAGAAACTTGGTAGTGGAATAGACGGCGATATCGATCCCGTGCTCGAACGGCCGGAACAGAGCCGGCGTCAGGACAGTATTGTCGACAATAACCGGCAAACCAAGCTTATGCGCCTCGTCTGCGATACGGCGGAAATCAGGAACATCGTTCTTCGGATTTCCGACTGATTCCAAGTAAACCAGCCGCGTGTTCTCGTCGCTTAGTTTCGCGATCTGCTCCGGATGGTCCGGATCGAAGAATCGCACCTCGATCGCCAGCTTCTTAAGCGTCTGCGTGAACAGCGTCCAAGTCCCTCCGTACAAACTGGTCGCCGAAATGAAATTCTGACCGGAATGCACAATCGTCAAAATCGCGGCCGTGATTGCCGCCTGCCCTGAAGCAAACGCGAGCGCGCTGATTCCGCCGTCGAGCGCCGCCAGACGCTTTTCGAGGACGTCGTTCGTCGGGTTCATCAGCCGAGAGTAGATGTTCCCGAACTCGCGCAAGCCGAACAGATTCGCCGCATGGTCGGCGCTATTGAACACGTAACTGGTCGTCGCGTAGATGGGGACAGCACGCGCATTTGTCGAGGGGTCAGGCTCCTGTCCTGCGTGGAGCGCCAACGTGCCTAGACCCCGTTTCTTTGGTGTGTTTGCCATGTCTGTCTTTTTATCGGTTCCCGCGAGTTAGTTGGAACTTGAGGGGATCAACAATCAATCACTGAGATCTCTGCTCAGACCTCCAGTTTTACGGTCGGCGTCACATTGGGAAGGATCTTTTCAACGCGAGCCTTGCCGTCCTTGTCGCGCGGGGCCTTCATGTTGTAGGCATTCACGGGCTGTGAGCGGTTGACCCAGAGCGTGTAGTAGAGATGGTCCGCGCGTGGATCGTCGGTATTGGGATGTACCAGCGTTGTAAGCCCCAGACTATTGAGCTGCAGCCACGGCACGATAATGGGCAACAGATCATTTGTGAAGCCGAAGTAGAACGATGGCGTTACGTGAGGACCGCGCGGCGTCAAATTCCAATCTCCCAGTTCGACGGGAAACCGCTCGCCTGCCCACCGGCGAATCAGGGTTGCCTTCTCAAAGGTGTCCTGATCGAAATAAAAGTGGGCATGATAGCTCTTGATGTCCGTGTAGGGGCGAGGCTTTTCCGGAAGACCATTCTCTGTTCCCGGCCATAGGCCCTTCGGCCGCGCCGTGGGCTGTTTCAAGGTTTCATAACCCCATTCACTGACACCGGTGTCAGGAGAAATATAGGGCTTGATCGGACCGTTGAGGGCAAGAAAAGCAGCGGCGGGACCGGAAGCAGGAGGGTCCTCGCCGCGAGCAGCTCCCTCGCCGAGCGTGAGCCCGATTGCAGCGGCTCCGGCGCCGAAGAGCATAGAGCGCCGTGTGGGAGCAAGCCAATCCGCCCATTGTTGGTCGATCTCTGTATTTTTGACGGTCCGCTCATTCGGATCGACGCGGAATTTGTCCCCGTTCACACGGTATTCGTCGCACATCTTAACTCTCCTTTTCAGGATTTTTGTTTGCCGATTCCAAACATACAGCGCTCAAGCAACAAATACCCATTTGTTGATAGAGTAAATCTAGATTAGGATGGAGTCAACTACTTTGTTGGATGTTTCCCTTATGTTCTCTCAACGTGCCTCTTGGCGCTGACCCACGCTACCGTCGTAGTTTCTTCAGATGACCGTTGGTTCATCGGGATCCTGCGTCGATTTACTTACCGCCTTTTGCTGGCGCGGCCGGCTGCGGCGCCTCGGGCTTGCGATCTTCCTTGGGCACAATAAGTTTGGGCGCGACCAGGCATTGGTCGGAGCGGCAATTATGCGAATTTGCTGAACCCAGTGATTCCAGCAGCGCCGCTGTCTCCGGGTGCGGCAATCCGAAGCGTGTGGGACCGTTCGCCATATCGGCTACCGTATCGCCGGCCTTGCTCTTCACGTCGACTTTGGCGCCCTTTGAGACTAGAAATTTCACCGCGTCGTTATCGCCGATGTAAGCGGCTCCGTGCAGGGCGGTGTAGCCGCGGCTATCCGCGGCGTTCACATCCGCGCCCAGCTCGACGCAGTATTGAATCGCCGCCAGCCAACCGCTGGGCAGGTTGTTCGAGTGATTCGCCATCCACCCTACGCCGGCTGCCACGATCAACGGCGTGTCGCCTTGATTGTTGGCAATCTGCGGGTCAGCCCCGTGGGCCGCGAGCAGCTTCATGGCAATGGTGTCGGCCGATTGCGCGGCTCGCCAGAAAGCGGTGGATCCGGATGGATCTACCCAGGTGGGGTCTTGCGCGAGGCCCCGAAACCACAGTTTCTTTACCAAACGGACATTGGGATTAGCGCCGCGATCGAGCAGCGCGACGAGAAGGTCGAGATAGGAAATCTTCTCCTGGGTCACATTCGGTTGGGGATACCAGGCATGCGGCGCCCACTGCGCGTCGACGACGGCGTAGAGCGCGGTGAGGCCCGCGGTGGTTGCTGCGTTCGGATCAGCGCCGTGATCGAGCAGGTATTTCGCCAAGTCGAAATGGCCGTTGATAATCGTAAGCACAAGCGGTGTGGTTTTGTCGTTTTCGGTGGCTTGATTGATCGGAGCGCCTCCGTCCAATAGCGCGGCCACGCTTTCGCGATGTCCGTCGCGCGCGGCGAGCAGTAGCGCCGTGTTTCCGCCAGTCGACGTGGCGCCGACCTCGCGCGGTCCACCCGCGGCGACATCGCCCGCCCGTCCGCCACGGCTCGTACTCGCAGGGGCGTCGGAAGCGCCGGGCAGTGCTGTGGCTACGGTCGATTGCGGCGCGGGCGGCTTTGCCGCGCCTCCGCGTCCACCAGCCTGATCTGCGGGAATCGGATTACCGTCCGCATCTAAACGCACCGTCTCCATCTTGACGACCCGCGTCGCTATTTTCGGATCGGCGCCGCTTTTCAGCAGGAGTTGTACCACCTCCGTTCGATTCAGCGCCGCCGCGAACATCAACGCAGTCTGGCCGTGGGCTTTCTCCCTGGCGTTCACCTCGGCGCCGTGATCGAGCAGCAGTTTCACCGCTGCCGGATCGCCCGCAGAAGAAGCCGCCATCAGGGCCGATGTCCCATGCTCGTTGACGGAGTTCGCACTCACGCCCGCTGCCAGCAGGACGCGAATCAGCAGGGCGCTGCCATTGCCGCAGGCCATGAAAATCGGCGTCAGGCTGCCGTTGCGCGTGGCGGCGTTGGGATTCGCTCCCGCCTGAAGCAGCAGTCGCGCCAATTCCACGTCGTCCTGAAACGCCGCCCAATGCAGAGCCGTCGAGCCGTCGCCCCCCGGAGCATTCACGTCGACCTTCTGCTTCAGCAGCGCGCGTACCGCTTCCCGATCGCCTCGCATGGCGGCATCGACCAGCCGGGTATCGGCGGCGCCTGCCAAGGAGGCGGCGAACAAGGTCAGTGCGATCAATCTGGTGTACGGCATCCCCGTCTCCTCTAAATGGCGATCTCTCCCGTGCTATCGCCGATCTCAGCCTGATCCACGCCCATCTTCCGCAGCATGGTCAACAGAATGTTGGCCGCCGGAGTTCCATCTTTGGCGCGCACGTGCAGGTTGCCTTTCAATTGACCGGAGGCGTGGCCCATCAGCAGCATGGGCACGCGTTTGTGATTGTGCACGCTCCCATCGCCCATGGGGCTGCCGTAGAGAATCATGGAATGATCCAGCAGACTGCCGTCGCCATCGGGCGTGGTGCGAAGCTTCTCCAGGAAATAGGGCAGCAGGCTCACATGATAGCGGTTGATCTTGGCGAAATCGGCGATGCGCGAAGGCACTTCTCCGTGATGCGAGCAGGAATGGAACGGCGCCTTCACGCCGCTTTCCGGGAAGACGCGCTGGCTCACGTCGCGACTCATTTTGAAGCTGGTGACGCGCGTGATGTCGGTCATGAAGCCCAGCACCTGAAGATCGAACATGATCTTGACGTGCTCCTCGTAGGAATCGGGCACGCCCAGCGGCGCCGCGGGAAGTGAGCGTTCCTCGCCGTGGGCGTTATACTTTTCGATCTTTTGAATACGCCGTTCGATCTCGCGCACATCCTCGAGATAGGCGTCCAGACGGCGGCGATCGCTGGGGCTAAGCCCCTTTTCCAGGCGCGCGACGTCTTCGAGAACACCGTCCAGAATACTGCGCTCCAGTTGCCGCCTCGCCAGACGGTCATTGGGAGTTCCGCCGTCACCGAACAGCCGCTCGAAGGCCATGCGCGGATCGATAGTCATCGGCAGTGGCGTATTCGGCGAGGCCCAACTGATGGTGTCCGCATACACGCAGGCGTAGCCGTAGGCGCAGGCACCGGTGGCGTCGACGTTCTCGATGCAAAGTTGCAAGGAGGGTAGCGGCGTCTCCTGCCCGAACTTCTGCGCGTAGATCTGGTCGATGGAAGTGCCCGCAGAAATATCCGAGCCCTCCGTCATCTTGGGATGCGCGGCGGTCAGATAAACCGCGCTCGACCGAAAGTGGTCAGCGCCTTCCTCCGCTGCCGAATGGGCGCTGGCCGGGTTGAGATCGGTGTCGCTGATGATGGTCAGGTAGTCCCGATAGGGAGCCAGCGGTTCCAGTGTCTGCGTAAATTCGAAGTCACGCCCGGTCTTCTCCGGCGACCAATAGTGTTTCACGGACCCATCCAAAGTGCTGCCTGCCGCGCCATGAACCATTTCGATGCAAGTGAGCCGCGTGCGAGGAGCGGCCACCGTTTTCGCGAGCGGCGTCTGCGCGGGAACCATCGAATCGAGGAGCGGCAGAGCGAGCGAGGCGCCGAGGCCCCGCAACAGGGTGCGTCGAGAGAGATATTTTTGACTGATAAACATGATGGACCCGTTAGCGCGAAGCGAGCTCCGTGCCCGCCGGCTCGCTGCTTTCGATTCTTCTCCATTGAAATTCCGGACTCTTCACCACGCCCAGCACGAAGGCCGAAAAACGGTTGCCGGAGCGCGCCGCATCGCGGTCGATCGCACGCACCGCGGGCATATCGGAATATCCGATGATGCGCCCCAAGCCGTACGCCAGCAGATTCTCCGTGAAGGTTCGCTCGAACGCGTCGGAGCGTTTGACCAGCGCTTCGCGCAGGCTTCGAGGTCCGTCCACTTTGGTGCCGTCGAAAAGTTGGCCGGCGGGATCGACCGCGAAGCCTCCGTCTTTGACGCGCCACGCGCCGGTGGCATCGAAATTCTCGAGCGCGAAGCCGATGGGGTCCATCAGTTTGTGACAGCCGGCGCACGCCGGATTCGCGCGATGCTCCTCCGTACGTTCCCGCACGGATTGCGGTTTGGAGCTTTCAGCCCCTTCTTTCAGTGCCGGCACATTGGGCGGCGGCGCGGGCGGAGGCGTACCGAGCAGCACATCCATCACCCACTTGCCCCGCTGCACCGGCGAAGTCCGGTTCGCCATCGACGTGAGAGTGAGGATACTGGCGTGGCCCAGTAGGCCGAAGCGATTTTCGTCGGTTACCTCCACACGGCGGAAACGGTTGCCTAAGACGTTCGGGACGCCGTAGAGCTTGGCCAGGCGCTCGTCTAAGAACGTATAGTTCGCGTTCAGGAGTTCGGTGACGCTGCGGTCCTGGTGGACGATGTTTTCAAAGAGCAGCTCCGTCTCCCGCCGCATCGAATCGGCCAGATTACGATCGAAGTTGGGATAAAGCAGCGGATCGGGCAGCACGCTTTTGAGATTTTGCAGATGCAGCCACTGGCTGGCGAAGTTGTTGGCCAGCGATTCGGAGCGGGCGTCGGCCAGCATCCGCCGCACCTGCTTCTCCAGCACTAACGGCTCCTTCAAACGACCCCGCGCGGCCAGATCGAGAAGTTCGTCGTCCGGCGCACTGCTCCATAGGAAGTAGGAAAGTCGGGACGCCAGCTCCAGATCGCTCACTCGCTGGTTGAGAGCTGCTGACGCTGCGGGAAGCGTTCGCTCGAAGCGGAAAATAAACTCGGGGTTCGAGAGAATGGCCTGAATCGCGGATTGTATGCCCGCCTCGAAATCCCCGCGATTGCGCCCGGCCTGATAGTAGCTGAGCAGTTTCTCCAGGTCGACCGGCGAGACCGGCCGACGGTAGGCTTGCCGCGCGAGCGAACCCAGAATCTGCTTGGCGCAAACGATTTCATCGGCCCCCTCGGCAGGACGGCACGTGAAAATCCTGCGGCGGCTGGGCGTATTGGAGACCCCCGTCACCTCGCGCGGCCCGTCGACGATCAAGTCATGAAGGTGAGGTAAGGAAGTCAGACCCGGGATGTTGGACACGTTGACGTCCACCAGGCTCTGCTCCACCGGCGAGACTTCGTCCTCGAGCGGGCCGTCGAACGTCCGAAGGAAGGCAGCGGAAATGCGCTTGGGACCGGCGGTTATCGCAATGGGCGGGGTGCGCAAGTCGTCGGTTTGCTTCATGCGCGGGTCGAGATCCAGCAAAGCCACGCGTGCGCCGTCGATCGAGACTTCGATTTGCTGGCCCTTGGCCTGCGTCTGCCCGAACAGCGACGTGCCCATCTGGTGGAAATAAAACGTCAGGCGAAAGACGTACTTGCCGTCAGTCGGAAATTCGTGGATCACGCTGACGCCGCCACGCGTGCCCAGCGGCGTACCTTCGATATGGCGCGTCTGCGAAATCACTCGCGGCAGTGTGTAGGTCACCCTCGCGGGAGGCACGGTGACATCTCCGACCGCCGCCCGGCTGATCTTCCCCGCGGCCCGCACGTACGCCTCCAGCAGAGTGGGCGAGGTGGTGAGCACATCCGCCATGTTGTCGAATCCGTGGCTCAGATCGTCCGGTGGAAGAAGCGCGGCCACATCCACGTTCAGATGCAGCAAATCGCGCACGGAGTTGCCGTATTCGGTGCGGTTCAAACGATGCAGCGCGGCTCGGCCTGGATCGGGGCGTACGGCAGCCGCATGGTCGATCGCGCCTTCCAGCGAAGCGGCCAACCCGTTCAGCGAAGCCGCATCCGGATGAGGAGCGCCCGGCGGCGGCATCATTCCGGCTCGCAATTTGCGAATGGCCTTTTCGGCAGCTTCCGGGGTTCGCTCAGGATGCAGCAGATCGAGCGTGGAGATAGCGAAACCGCCCGATTTGACGCTATCGCTGTGGCACCCTGCGCAGTATCGTTTCACCAATGCGCTATTCTGCGCGGGTACCGTCGCTGCCAGCATGCAAGCGAGTGCGATCAGCCGCTCCGGGAATAACGCCATGAAATCCAGTATTAGAGGAAGGAAGCACCATTGTCAACTAACTCGATCGAGATGTACCAGATTAACTTGGCTTTGTTCGCCCAATCACACCGCACGAATGTGCAACCAGCATTGCCACTCTAGGAATTGGTAGCGCTAACGGGAATCGAACCCGTATTTAAGCCTTGAGAGGGCTCCGTCCTAACCGTTAGACGATAGCGCCAAGCAACACCAGTATACTACTGCTTCGCCAGTGCCTTCATCTTCAATTCGACATTTTGTTCCCCCGCCTCCTGCACCTCGACACTCATCCCTGTTGCGCGACAGCTCGCCAAGCCATCGGGATCATAATAGTCGCAAGGTGGATCGTCCAGCCACGCCACCAGAATATATTTCCCCGGCGCCACTCCCCGCATCAGGAACAACCCATTCTCATCCGCCGACCCTTCCTGATACGATTGCACACGGCCCTTCGGAGGATCGGGAATCAGCGCGACGCTCGCCCGGCTCCATAGCATATCGTCGGCGCCCAGGACCCGCCCCGAAACGCGCCCGCCTCGCGAACTGAGAACCACTTCGAACGGATGCTCCGCCGACGCAGCCATTCCGTTAATCCCGAACGGCATAGCATCCACGCCATTCACCTGCACCGCGGACGCGTAAAAATCGTTAGGCAGATTCGTCACGAACAAATCGTACACGTCGTTCCCCATCAGCGCGAAGTGGAAACCGTCGACGCCCGCCGTTTCCGACGCGTCGACCACTTTTCCGCGCTCATTGCGCGGCTCAAAGCGCAGGTGGACCGACTCCTGTATCTTGACGCCGCCTTCCACCACCAGAACCGCGCTACCCGCGCGTTCGCCCTCGATCGTCAACTCCACATTTTCGACATCCGATTCAGCCACCGTCAGAGGCGCGCTCCCCACCAGCGCTTTTCCATCGCCGCCTCCTTCCGCCCAGATGATGTACGGCCCCGGCGTGACATTGCGAAGCTCGAACCGATTGTTGGCATCGAAGGTCGCCGCCACGTTCACCGCAGCCGACGCTGTATTGTGCGCGTCCACGCTTTGCAGTGCGATCGTCGCCGTGACCGGTTGTCCCGTCACCCCGCTGATCACCTTCCCATGAACGTGCACCTTCCGCACGCGCTCCAGCGATACATCGATGCCCCCGATCTCCTGTCCATAATCGAGCCTGACCGGCACCGCTTCGCTCAGCTTCGTCGTGTTCGTATAGAACGTCGTCGCGTAGCGCAGCGCCTGTGTCTCCCGGCTCTGCTCATCGACAGGTCCCGCACGCAACATCGTAGCCGCGATCAGATAGGAGCCTGGCTGCATACCGAACATGCGGTATTCGCCGCGATCGTTCGTAGTCGCGCCCCCGGCCAGCATGTAGCCGTGGCGAAGATGATTGCGGTGCTCGCGAAAAGCGTCCACCCGCACGTTCATCGCCGGCTCGCCGTCCTCAAACGAAATGCGCCCGGCCACCACCGCGAACGGCCGCAGCCGGAACGTCAGATTCGTAATCGATTCCTTCGCTCCAATTGAGAATACCTGCGGCAGCCGCACCGTTCCCATCAGGCAAATGGAGGTCGCCAGGTAGCCGTCGCGCGACGCGCTCAGCGAATAGCGTCCCGCCTCCACATCGCGAATAACGAACGCTCCCTTGACATCGGTGTCCACCCCAATTGCGCTCATGCCCGCCTTCGCCGGCAGCAGCAGCACGTGGGAGCGTTGCAGCGGCTGCCCCGTCCGGTCGTTCAACACCGTGCCTTCGATCGAATTTCCCGTTTGCGCGAACGCCGTCGCGGCCACCAGAGCCAGCCCGCATTCCACCAGCGTCCGCATCTTCAAATATTGACGCTCCCTGCCGTGCGCCCGTGCAAGTCAATACGTTTCAATCGCCGTCTCCGGCCGCGAGCCCGCTCGCATTCTGACGTGATAGACCAGCGCGCCGGTCACCACCGTGATCACTGCCGCCAGTGATACGTAGGGCTTCAACTGCACTCCCCGCACGGTCATCCACAACCCTACCAGGATGAACAGCACCGGGAACACCGGATAGCAGAAACTCACCACCCGCAGTTTGCGCCAGCCCGGCTGCCTGCGCAGGCGGATCAACGCGAAGACGCTCATCACCGCGAAGAAATTCAGCAGGAATCCGATGTAGATCACCAGTTGCGGAAACGGCGTCAGCGTCATGATCATCGTGCAGATTCCCTGCGCCACAATCGCCAGCACCGGCGTATGCCAGCGCGGATCCACCTTCGCGGCAGACGCCAGAAACGCCCCGTTTTTCGCCATCGCGTAGTACACCCGCGGTCCGATCGTCACCATCGCGTTCACCGTCGACATCAGCGACAACGCCATTAACAAGCTGAACACGCCCGCGATCTCCGGCCCGAACAACCGCGACGCGGCCAGTGCACCCACCGCGATGTGGCCTTTCAAATCTTCCAGCGGAGCCGCGTAAATGAATACCACGTTCAACGCCAGATATAACGCCGCCACCAGCACCGTGCCGATCCCCAGCGCCGCCGGCAATGTGCGCGACGGTTGATGCAATTCCTCCGCCACGTACGTTGCCGCGTTCCAGCCGCTATATGCCACGTAGATCCAGAACAGGCTCACCGCAAACTGTTCCGGAATCGTGGTCGACGCCGTGCGCACCGCGTTCATCGAAAAGTTACTTGACGACCCGTGCCCGATTGTGAACGCCAACGCGATGAATCCCACCAGCATCAGCACCTTCGCAGCGGTCAGAACGTTTTGGATCCGCGCCACCCTCCGCACCCCGAAGCAGTTCAGCAGCGTAAACAACAACACCAGCCCGCAGGCCACCGTTTGCGCCCCGCCCAGATGCAGCGTCCATTCGCCGGATCCCGCCAGCACGCGCGCATTTTCCTGCCGCACAGACGGAAAAAAGTAGCCCAGATAATCGGAGAACGCGAGCGCGGCGGCTGCAATAGGCGCGGAGAATCCGGCGAAGAAGGAAACCCAGCCCGTCATGAATCCCCACGTGGGACCGAACGCCCGCGTCAGGTATACGTATTCGCCGCCGCTCGACGGCAAATTCACGCCCAGTTCGGAATAGCAGATCGCGCCCAGAAACGCGCAAATCGCCCCCACCACCCAGATCCACAGCACCAGCTTCGGACTTCCCAAATCGCCCGCTAGAAATCCGCTAGTCGTAAAGATTCCGGTGCCGATCATGTTCGACACCACCAGCGCCGTCGCGCTCACTACTCCGAGCTGTCTAAGAAGAGAGGGCCTACCGGGAGCCGACACCCTGTTATTCTACCGCGCGCCGAATTCATCGAGCTGTCATCCCCGGTGCGGCTCGTTGTGATAGCATTTCGCGAGGTAGGGCATCTGGCGTGAAACAAGCGCCAGAAAATTGGAGGATTATGACGCTAGCGCAAAAGCGCATTGTACATGAATTTGAAGCAAATCGATTCCCCGCCCTCAAGAGCGGGGTTGAGGAGGCCGCCGGTTGGCCGGTCCCCCTCGAAGTCAATTGGGATTCGCTCGCCGTCGCCAACGAGGAAAGCAACTATGCAGAGAGCTGGCCCAAGATCTATTTCGAGCCTTTAACCGCGGCGCTCCGGGACGTGGGTCACGACGAAATGGGACGCGAGGCGCTGAAAACCAGTCTCAAGAAGATCGTTGTCCAAAACGTCAAAGGTTGCGACTACGGTACCTGCTGGGCATCCTTTCATGACGGAGTCCTCACTCTCGATCATCAGTCCGTGGTGAATGCGTTTGACGTTGAAGGGCGCAGAAAGGGACTCGTCGCCGTATTAGAGCAAAGCCTTTAGCCAGGTATGAATCGCAGAACCTCGACCGGCTGGAGTTTCCTGATTCTCGGCCTCCTGACCGCCGTATTCGGCATCGTCATTCTGGCCATCCGCATCATCGCACTCCAGCGATGGACGCATGTACAAGGAGAGGTAATTGTATCTGTTGTAAATGGTCCCGATATCGAGGAGTTGTATCGTCCCAGCATCACAATCCGCTGGAAGGCCGGCGCCTCTGAGTATTCGAAGAAATTCAACGATTGGGGAAGCAGCGGAAGCCCAAACAGCTTCCGTGCCATCCTCACACGCTACCCCAAAGGCTCACCCGCGCCGATCCTGTGCGACCCTGCGAATCCATCAAGAGCGTTTCTCGGCGCAGGCTATACCTGGAGTTTTCTAATCGCCCCCGTCGCAGTAATCCTCGGAGGCCTGGCGGCAGCGATTCTAGGATACTTAATCATCCCCCGCAGCACGTCATAAAGCCGTCTCACGTCGTGCAGGCGCTGTCCCTTCGATTCTGGCTACTGGCTCCTGGCTACTTCTTTTCTTAGGCCGTTTGCCCGCCCGCCGCAATCACCGTCTGGCCGTTCACCCATCCTGCGTCATCGGATGCGAAGAATACCGCGGCCTTGCCGATGTCATCCGGCTGTCCGATGCGGCCCAGCGGCGTGGTTGACTCGATCATCTTTCTGAAATCACTTTCCGCGAAACCCGCCGCATGCACGCCTTCGGTCTCCACCATGCCCGGGTTCAACGAATTCACCCGAATCTTTCTCGGTCCCAGCTCTTTCGAAAGCGAGATCGTAATCGCATCCACCGCCGCCTTCGTAGCGCTGTAAACGGATGCCATCGCAGGCGGCATCTTCCCGGCTCCCGAACCGATGTTGATAATGGACCCGCCCTCCGCGCCAATCAGCTTCACCGCCTCTTGCGTCGTCAGGAGCAGACCCAGTACGTTCAGATCGAACTGCTTGTAGAAGTGTTCCGGCGTGACCTGTTCCAGTGGAAGAAACTCGTAAATTCCGGCATTATTCACCAGAATATCCAGCTTCCCGTAGGCCGCCTTCGTCTCCGCGAATAATCGTGTAATGTCTTTCGCCTTCGAAACGTCGCCCTGCACGGCAATCGCCTTGCCGCCCTTGTCGGTAATCTTCTTAACCACCGCGTCGGCGCCCGATTTGCTGCTCGCGTAATTCACCACTACCGACGCGCCCGCGGCGCCCAAGTGCTCCGCAATCGACGCGCCAATTCCCTTCGATGCCCCGGTAACCACCGCGACCTTCCCTTTAAGTTTGCTCATGATTCTGTAACCTCCATCTCTACGACAGTTCGACAACTGTCTAACTGATGAGGACACGTCCAGACGGGATTCAGTCAAATCTTCTGAAGTTGTTTCAGGTAAGCTTCCCAGACATCGCGCTGGAAAGTAATGTCGATAAACTTACCCCGCCGCGCCATCTCAATCAGGCCGCAGGATTCCAGTTCTTTCAAATGATGGGAAAGCGTAGCCGCCGTAATCGGAAATTTAGCGCGCAAATCAGAGCAAGCCGCACAATCCTGCGCGGCAATTTTCGTAAGGATCTCAAACCGCCGCGGATCGGAAAGAACCCGCGAAATCCCGTGCAACTCCGCGCGTGTCACTCAGGCCCCACAGCACTTCTTAAACTTCTTCCCGCTCCCGCAAGGACAAGGATCATTCCGCCCGACCTTCTCTTGCCGCGCAGGCGCTGTCTCTTCGATACTGGCTACTGGCTCCTGGCTACTGGCTCCTTCTTCTTCGGCGAAGACGGGCGCCAGCCCGTTAAGCCGAAGCCGTTCGTCCAGCGCGAACATCACCAGGTCCGTTTCCGCCGCATCCAGATCGGCCAATGTGTCGATCTTCCGCAACATGCCGCGAACCCGCCCGCGCGTCGTCTCGCCGGGCATCGCCAGCGCATACGCAAATAGAGCGTCCTCGCGCAGCGTTGCCAGATCGCCCTCCCGATCGAAATAGGAAGCGATTTTCTCCGCTTGTTTCGTCAACCGGAAATATCCCGCCCCGCGCAACGCCTGCCGCAAAAGCGAGATCTCTTCGGTCTCATCCAAATGCCCCGCAAAATACTTCGCGTAAGGCTCCCATAAGGACCGCCACATGGCTTCGAGCGCCTTCGCCCGCGCATGCCCGCCCGTTTCATACAACGCCTCTATGCCACGCCGCGCTTCGTCTTTATCGGCGAACGCATACAGTCCCACCGCCGCTGCGCCGCGTTCTTCCACCGGCTTGGCCTCATCGGTCAGCGTTGCAAGCAACGCCTCTTGAATTGGAGCCTGCTCCGCCGCTCCTGAAAGCGACTCCCACGCCTGCACCCGCACCTTCAACTCAGGATCGCTCTTTGCCAGCGCGAATAATTTGTCGCGCGTCCCCGCCCCCAGGTCCTCATTGAAGAAGCTATGCGCCGCGCCCGCGCGAATCAGCGGGTCTTCGGAGTCCAGCATTTCGATCCGCTCGCCATCCGGCAACAGGTCGAACGCCGGCAATTCCGTCTTCGGATACTCTTTCAGAATGTCGAACGGCTCCGGCACATACTGCGGCTCCGGCGAATCCAGCAGCTCGATGGAGCGCTCGATTTCGAGGCGCAGCTCGCCATCGTCAGCCGAAATTTCGGTCAGCATTTTTTCGAGCGCAGGCCGCGCCTCCTGGTTGCCGTATAAACCCAGCAGGAACGCTCCGTCGCCCGCATCAAACTCCAACCGGTCGAGCAGTAAAGGCAGCACGCGTGGATCGCGCGCCCGGAGACCAGCCAGCAGAAACGCCACATCTCCGCCTTGCTCCTCGCCCAATTCTTCATAGAGCGCAAGCAGCGGTTCCACCGCCTTTTCGCCATACGGAAGGAATGCCTGGATCAGGTCGTCGCCGATTTCTTCCGGCTGCCGGCGCACCGCGTCGATATAAAAATCGAGCGCCGCATCCGATTTCCAGTAACGGAATAAATCAATAAGGAGAGGATCAAGATCAAGCCGGTGCCCTTCCCGAGGCTCCCGCGAAAACGCAAGCACCTCGGCCGGCGCATCCGGCTGATCAAGAATAGATTGAATCAAGCGCCGGTCGACCCCTAAGTGTCCCGAAGCCGCCGCCCGCAACAACTCACCAACAGAAGCCAAGTCGCCCCCAATTCACCTATAACAGCAGCAGCCTTGCAACCAGGTGGGGCAGGCGGTTTCGCCTGCCATCTATCCTAGTCTTCTTTAACCACGTGAACCGGGACTTCTACCGTCACATCCCGATGCAGCTTCACCGTTGCTTTATAGTCGCCGAGCTTCTTGATCGGCTCCTCCAACTGCACCTTGCGCCGGTCGATCGTATAGCCCTGCTTTTCGAGCGCCGTCGCAATATCGGTCGCCGTTACCGATCCGAACAACTGATCGTTCTCGCCCGCCTTGTGCGCGATGGTCACTTCCACCGCCGCCATCAGCTTCGCTAGCTCCGTCGCGTCCGCCGTTTCCTTCGCTTCGCGCTTCAGGTGCGATTGCCGCTCCTGCTCGACGATCTTTTTGTTCGCTTCCGTCGCCGCCACTGCCATCTTCTTCGGCAGCAGGAAATTCCGCGCGTAGCCCGGAGCCACCTTCACCATCGAGCCGCGTGTCCCGAGGTTCGCAATATCTTCTCTGAGAATGACGTCCATGATTTTGGTTCCTTAAATCGATGTTGAAAACGGAATCAGCGCGATATTCCGCGCCTGCTTGATCGCTTCAGCCAGCCTGCGCTGATGCGGCGCGCATACGCCCGAAATGCGGCGCGGCGTAATCTTCCCGCGCTCGGAAATGAAGGAGGCGAGCAGCCGCACTTCTTTGTAATTGATATCGTCGATCCGGTCGACGCAGAATCGGCACATCTTCTTGCGCCGGAAATATTGTTTCTTGCCTGCGATCGCCTTGTCGCCGCCGGTGGGACGCTGCGATCCGCTGATTGGTCTTCCGCCCTTGGTTTCTGCCATGTTCGTTATCCCTTCGTCTCTTCCGCCACTTCGAGGCTAGGTGTCTCTGCCGGAGCTGGAGCAGGCGCCGCAGGAGCCGGATGTTCAGGCGCCGGAGCACCGGGAAGTCCCGGCGCAGCCGCTGGTTCACCCGGAACCGCCGGAACGCCTAATGGCGCTGCCGGAGCCGCAACCTGAGGCGCAGGACGCCGCGCTGCACGCTTCTCCCGCGCTTTCTTGCGCTTGTCGATTTTCTTCTGCTTTTCGTCGATGCGCACCGTGATGAACTTAATCACCATGTCAGTCACGCGTAAACGCCGCTCGATCTCCTTTACAGACTCAGGATTCGCGCTGAATGTAATCAGGATGTATTGCCCTTCGGCGTATTTCGACACCCGGTAAGCGAGCTTGCGAATGCCCCACTTATCGATCTTGTCGACGGTTCCTTTGCCGTTTTCGATCAGTGTTTTCAGTTGGCCGACAAATCCGTCGACCTCCTCTTCCACCGCATCCGGCTTCACGATAAACAACTCTTCGTAGACTCTCATTCTTCCTCTTGTTTTAAGCCTCCGGCGCGACGATTAAACATCGTCATGGACTTTTCGACGCCATCAGCGATTATGGATTCCACCGCCGCACAAGCTTGCGCGACCATTTCATCCACTTCCTGCATCTGTGCTTTTTTAAACGACTTAAGCACATACGTTGCACCATCGATCGGATGATCGGGCTTGATCCCCAACCGCACTCTGGGAAATTCGTTTGTTCCCAAACTTCCGATCACGCTTTTCACTCCGTTATGCCCCGCGTGCGAGCCTTTCGGCCTTACGCGAATTTGGCCGAACGGAAGTGCAAGTTCGTCATACACAAGGATTAAGCGGCCGGGTGTTAATTCGTACCGCTCGAGCAAAGCCTTTACTGCCGGCCCGCTCAGATTCATAAACGTTTGCGGCTTAGCCAGCGCGACATTTTTCATCGGCTGGAGCCGGTCGACCACCATAAACCCTAGATTATGCGGCGTATTTGCATACTCCGCTCCAGGATTCCCAAGTCCGACGACGAGAAAGTCCACGGCCTATTTTTTCTTCTTCTTGTCGTCTACCGGAGCCTCCTCTTCCTTCTTTCCCTTCACTTTAGCGACTTCAGGCTCGGCGGCAGCCGGAGCGACAGCGGCATCGACCACCGCGACTTCTTCCGCCTTCATGCTAACGACGTGAGAAATAACGGCTTCCGGGTTGCTCAATAGCTTCATCGACCCCGTCATCGGAATCTGCGATGCGCGTAAATTTTCGCCGATCGATAATTCGGTCGCATCCAAGATAAATTGCTCCGGGATGTCGTCGGGGAGGCATTCGATTTCTACTTCGCGAGTGATCAGCTCGTGCAATCCGCCCTGTAGTTTCACGCCTTTAGGCTCACCGGTGGTATGCACGGGAACTTTGACGCGGAGGCGCAGGGTCAAATCTATTCTTTTCAGATCGACATGCAGCAGATTCTCTTTCACCGGGTCATTTTGCCAATCAACGACCATGACGGGGACGGTCTCGCCGCCGTTGACGGTCAGGTTGAAAATGGTATTGTGACCGGTGTTGCTATGCAGTATCTTATTGACTTCTTTGGGGCTTACGGCCACGGCGACGGCATCGCCGCCCGCTCCGTACAGCACTCCGGGAGCTTGGCCCGCCACGCGCAGGCGGCGGGCTTCATTCTTGCCGCGCGAGGAGCGCGGTTCGGCGAAAATTGTGATATCTTTTCTCATTTTTAAAGTACCTTAAACGACCATAAGTACACGAAAACTACACGAATAGAGTGCTTACAGAGCCATCTTCGTGGATAGATTGGATGGCTTTTGCCAACATGGGGGCCACGGAAAGCTGCTTGATCCGGCGGCAATTATCGGCCGCGCCTTTCAACGGAATCGAATTCGTCACGATCACTTCTTTAATTTCAGAGTTCTCAATTCTCTCGACAGCGGGTCCGGAAAGCACGGCATGGGTGGCGCAGGCGCGCACGCTCGCGGCGCCCTGCTTGAGCAGAGCTTCGGTGGCTTTGACCAGCGTTCCCGCCGTGTCGATTAAATCGTCCACGATCAGGCAGTGCTGCCCTTCCACATCGCCGATAATATGCATCACTTCGGCCACATTCACTTCCGTCCGCCGCTTATCGACAATCGCCAGCGGCGCATCCAATCTTTTCGCAAACGCACGCGCACGTTCCACGCCGCCCGCATCGGGCGAAACCACAGTCATTCCTTCTCCACGCATCTCGTCGAAGTAGTCGATCATCACCGGCATTCCAAATAAATGGTCGACCGGGACATCGAAGAAGCCCTGAATCTGCGCGGCGTGCAGATCCAGCGCCAAAATGCGGTTGGCTCCGGCACGTTCCAGCAGGCTGGCCACCAGACGCGCCGAAATCGGCATGCGAGGCCGATCCTTGCGGTCCTGCCTTGCATACCCATAATAGGGTAACACTGCGGTGATGCGCTCCGCTGAGGCCCTTTTCAGCGCGTCCATCATGAGCAGCAATTCCATCAGGTGCCGGTCCACCGGATTGCAGGTCGGCTGCACCACGAAAACATCGGCCCCACGGACGTTCTCCTGGACTTGCAGGTGCACTTCCCCATCCGAGAATTCGCGCACGCGCACCGCAGCAAGCTGGCAGCCGAGCTCATAGCAAATTTCCGCGGCGAGGGCAGGATTGGCGTTGCCCGTGAATACTTTGAAGTGATTGAACCTCATTGCGCGTACCGGCTTCGGGGCGGCCATAATACCTCGTTCGGATTCAAATGTTCGCGCAACTGCCGCCGCCACATCCGCTGATAGCTGCGGCGGCTCACGAGCTCAGCTTCCATGATCTTGCAGCCCTCAAACACCCGATCCCCATCCAATATTCGCTTGACGTGCGCTCTCTCGTCCTTCGAAGAAAATAGCGCGAAGACGGTCGAGCCGCTGCCGGTCATCCGCGCACCACCAAGACTCCGCAATCGTCTTGCGATTTTCCTGAGTTGGGGATATTGCTTGAAAACGACCGTCTCGAAATCGTTCGCGCTGAACGGACTTGCCGCCATCGCGCTGCGCCCATCACCAAGCGCGCGCACGAAGGCCTGGAAACTATTAATGCTACTTGACAAAGGTGTGAATGTCAAACTACGGCCGAGGGCGCTGTAGGCAGGACCTGTCGAGACGTGAACACCAGGCGAAACCAGCAAAACCGGCTCTTCGGCGATATCCGGAAGATCGTAGATTTCGGTGCCGCGATCCATGGCCATGGCGGTGCCGCCGGTAAGGAAGAATGGGACATCGCTGCCTAGCGCGGCGCCGATTTCGAGTAATGTGGCGAGGGGGAGCGTTCGTCCCGCGAGCACAGGTAGGGCTAGGAGGATCGATGCGGCGTTGCTGGATCCGCCGCCCAGGCCGCCGCCCATGGGGATTTTCTTTTTAAGAGTGAACTGGATGCGGGCGTGGATTTTCATCGCGCCCATGACGGCTTTCGCGGCGCTGAGAATCAGATTGTTGGGGATTGCGAGGTCCTCTGCCAGCGTGATTTCTGTTTTGCGCGCGGGTTCATATTGGATATGAATTGTGTCGGCGAGGGAGATTGTCTGGAAGACTGTGCGGAGATTGTGAAAGCCGTCTTCCCGCTTGGCCAGGACGCGGAGGTCCAGGTTGATTTTTGCCAGGGATTTTATGCGGAGGGAACAAGAGCCGCCTGAATGGGCGGCTAGCGCCAATAATGGCGGCCCCACGAGACGCCGAGGTGTTGATGGTTTCACTAGTGGCTACCTATACTGCCGGCCGATCGTATCACAGGGTCGAAATTGACACCGCTCCCTGCGGTCACGGCTCGGTGGGAATGTGGAAGCGTCGGGGTTTTCATTGCTATCGGCGCGCCAGGTGGAAGGTTCTGCAATAGCGAAGTGTTTCACTAGTAGTGCAGGAGCGAGGTTATGTTGTGGCCGGGGAGTTTGGCGCGGCCGTTCAGGAAATCGAGCTCGAGGACGAAGCTTAGGCCGACTATGTTGCCGCCTAGGCGCTCGATCAATTGCGCGACTGCCTTGGCTGTGCCTCCGGTGGCGAGGACGTCGTCGACGATCAGGACTTTCTGGCCGGGCTCGATCGCATCCTTGTGTATTTCGAGAATATCGGTGCCGTATTCGAGCTCGTATTCGACTCGCTCGGTTATCGACGGGAGCTTTTTCGGCTTGCGTACGGGGACGAAGCCGGCGTTGAGCGCATAGGCGACGGCGGGAGCAAAAATGAAGCCGCGGGCTTCAATGCCAGCGACGATTTCAATTCCTTTCCCGTGATAGGCTTGGCCCAAATCGTCGATCACGGCGCGCAGACCGGCGGCGTCCTTCAGCAGCGTGGTGATGTCGTAAAAATTAATGCCGGGCTTGGGGAAATCCGGGACTTCCCGGATCAGAGATTTTAGATTCATTTAGCGAATGTCGAAACTATGTAAGTTTAACACTGCGTCCTCATGAACCTCTACTGAACGGACGTCGGCGGAACGAGGCCCGAGTCTGAGGCGGGATTCGAAGTCCTCCAACTGGGCCGGCGTGCCATTGGCATGGACCTCCACGCGGCCGTCATCAAGATTCCTGGCCCAGCCGCTGACGCCGACTTCACGCGCGGAGCGTTGCGCGAAGTAACGAAAGCCGACACCTTGCACACGGCCGGAGATGAGAAAACGACGGGCTGGCATGTATTCTTAAATATTACGTGCTTATTTTAAATCCTGAACTGGCCCTTCTTTTCGATCTGGACGGAGTGGTGATCGACTCCATGCCTACGCATACGCTGGCATGGGAGCGTTATCTGGACGCCAACAGCATTGATTCGGAAACCATGGAAGCGCGCATGCACGGCAAGCGGAATGACGACCTGGTGCGGGATCTGTTCGGCTCCCATCTGAGCGACGACGCCATCTTCGAGCACGGCGCGGCGAAGGAGCGGCTGTTTCGAGAGATGATCGGCGAGACGCTGGAAGCGAAGCTGGTGCCGGGCGTCAGGCGGTTTCTGGCCGAGGCATCGAAGATGGTTCCGCTCGCGATGGGAACAAATGCCGAGCCGGCGAATGTGGACTTTATTTTAAACGGGGCGGGAATCCGGCAATACTTCCGCGCCATTGTCGATGGATCGCAGGTGGCGCGGGCCAAGCCGTCGCCCGACGTTTATTTGCGCGGGGCGGACCTGGTGGGGGTCGCGCCTGGGAACTGCATTGTGTTCGAAGACTCGCCGGTTGGAATCCGGGCGGCGCGCGCCGCAGGCATGAGAGTGGCGGGACTGCTGACGCATGCGCGGAGTCTGGAAGATGTCGATATCGCCGTCCCTGACTTTGATCATCCGGAGTTGGAATCATGGCTAGCGGCACAGATGTCATGTTGATTACGGTGAGAGAAGAACCGCCTGAAAGGGCGGCTGCCGCCAAGAATGGCGGCCCCACAAGGGTGGTGTCTCTGGTGGAAGAGGCCGGGCCGAGGCCGGCCCAGGGAGTCCGGCGCGGACGGGGGCGTCCGCCCTACAAAAACATATTGGGGCTCGCGACGGGGCTGATTCTGGTGGCTTGCTGCGTTAATGCGCAGGAGGTGGTGACACTGGAACAGGCGGCGGGGTATGAGGGACGCGCTATTACGGTGCGGGCGCAGATTGCGGCACCGGCGATGTGGGCTGCTGGAACCTATTATTTGCCGCTGCGTGACGCGAGCGACCACGGGCTGGTTTTGCGCGGCGAACTCGACCGGTTCGCGGGGTATGAGCCAGGCGACTGGATTGAGGCGCACGGCAAAATCGAGGTCCGAAGCGGATTGCCGCTGCTGGTTCCTGATTCGATGGAAAGAGTGCGGCAAGGTTCGGTTCCGCCGGCGAAATCAATCGCTCTTTCCGACGCGGCGAGCCTCCGCTTTCTGGGACTGATGATTGAAACGCGCGGCACCGTGACGAAGGTGGGAGAAAACGCCAGCGGCACGATCGTGATGTTGGCCGACCACGGCGCTACGGCCACGATATTGCTGCCGCGTCCTGCGTCGACGGCAATCCGCGTGGGAGACCGGGTGAGCGCGGACGGCCTGATGACGGGCAGTTCTCAGATTATGCTCGGTTCGCCAGCGGATCTGAAAGTGTCCGGAACGGCGCTGGGGCTGACGCCGATGCTGATCGCGAGCGCGGTCGGGCTGGGTGCGATTCTGCTGGCGCTGCGATGGTTCCGCGATCGCAGGACCAGCGCACAGCACAGCTCCATGCGCACGTTCCACACGTTGTGCGAAGAGATCATTGCCGCGCCGTCGCCGGCAGGGATCGCCGATAAGCTGATGAACGTTCTGCCAACAATCACGCAGGCGACGGGAGCCTGGATCTACATTTTTAACCGCCGCACAAAATCGTTGGAACGGGTGCCGACGGAAGCCGATCCGGAGCCGATGGTGGTGCCTGTCGAAACGCAGAAAGACCAGGAGCTTGCCAGCGGCGCGGTGGTGTGTTTCCAGAATCGCAAGCAACTGAATATTCCCGACGTGCGGCGCAGTCCGTATTTGAATACGCGCACGAAGCAGCAATCGCCGCGCTCCGCGATGATCGTGCCGCTGACCACGCAGGGCGACGTGCTGGGCGTGCTCGAAGCGGGAAACGCGAACGGAGTGGGATATTTCACGATTGAAGAACAGGCGTCGATTCAGCATCTGGCGAACCAGGTAGCGGCGGCGTTAAAGCTGCAAGAGCAGCGAACGATTCGCGAACAATTGTTCCGCAGCGAGAAGCTGGCCGCGACGGGGCAGTTGATTTCGGGAGTGGCGAATGAGCTGCGGGCGCCGCTTGAAGTAATCCTGCACCTCTCGCTGCAACTATCCACACAATTAGCGGCATCGCTCGCGGGACAGGATCGCGAACACATGCCGGAACGCGACCTGCGGCTGCTGGCGGCGGAATCGAGGCGGGCGTCCGAGATCGTTTCCCGGCTGGTCTCCTTCGCACGGCCCGAGGATTCCGAGACGCGGCGATTCGATATAAACGCGCTGCTGGCGGGGCTGATCCAGTTTCGGGAGCCGGAATGGAAGGCGCTGGAATTGCGATTGCAGAACAGGCTGGCGCCGGAGCCGGCATTCGTGGTGGGCGCGCAGGGACAAATCGAACAGGTATTCCTGAACCTGCTGGTGCATGCCGAACAATCCGCCGCGGACGTGCCGTCGAAAACCGTGACCATCGCCAGCAGCAGCATCGCGGGGCGGGTGGTGGTCGAGATTGGATACTCGGCGCGGGGCGATGAAACGGGCGACGCAGATCCGTTCAATGAGAAGCCATTCGGATCCACTGGCGCGTTATCGCTGGGCGTATGCCGGAGCATCGTGCTGAATCACGGCGGCGGGATACGGTTCAACACACGCGCGGGACTGGCATATTTCGAGGTTGAATTACCGATGGTGGTGGGGAGCGAAGCTCCTTCAGATTCGAAGGGCGCGGGACCGGAGAGGGCGATGACGATCATGCTGGTGGATCCTGATCCTGGTCCGCAGCGGCAACTGCTGGGGCTGCTCAGCATGCGCGGGCATCGGGTGGTGCCGGTGGCTCCGGAAGAGGCCGCGGATGTGGCGCAGCGCCTTCGCTTCGACGCGGTGTTGTGGGCGATGCACCTGTTCAGCGTGGGCGGCGGGGCGAAATGGAGCGAATTTCAGGAGCGCGTCCGCGGGTCGATCGCCGGGTTCGTGCTGGTGAGCGACGGCTATGACGCGGAGCTGGCGCGGAGCATCGAAGAGGGCGGAAATTTTCTGCTGGGGCGCCCGATTCAGGACTCCGAGCTAGACCGCATCCTGCGGCAGATCGATGCGCGGGCGCCTTCGGCTGCGCGCCGTTAGCGGGCTGCGAGTTGGCGCAGAACGTAGGGCAGGATCCCGCCACTGCGATAGTATTCCGACTCCTGCGGCGTATCGATACGCGCGATGGCTTCGAATTTATTGGTTTTGCCGTCGTGGGTTGCGGTGACGCGAGCCTTGGTCTTGCCGCTTGATTCCACTGCTTCCGGAATGCCTTCAATCGCGAACGATTCGAAGCCGGTCAAGCCCAGGGATTCGCGATTCTGGCCGTCGAGGAACTGGAGCGGAAGGACACCCATGCCGACCAGGTTCGAGCGGTGAATACGCTCAAAACTCTCGGCCAACACGGCGCACACGCCGAGGAGCAGGACGCCTTTCGCGGCCCAATCGCGCGAGGAGCCGGAGCCGTATTCCTTGCCGGCGATGATCAAGAGCGGAACATTTTGCTCCTGATATTTGACGGAGGCGTCGTAGATGAACATTTTTTCGCCGGAAGGAACGTAGGTGGTCCAGCAGCCTTCGGTTCCGGGCGCCATCTGGTTGCGCAGGCGAATATTGGCGAGAGTGCCGCGCACCATCACTTCATGATTGCCGCGGCGGGCTCCGTAGGAATTGAAATCGGCGGGCTTCACGCCGAGCGACATGAGATATTTTCCAGCCGGACTATCGACGGCGATATTACCGGCGGGCGAAATATGATCGGTGGTGACGGAATCGCCGAGCACGGCGAGGGCATGGACGCCGGAGAGATCCTTCACATGCGTTTTCGGATCGACCATGTTATCGAAATAGGGCGCGCGCTTGATATAGGTGGAACGGTCGTCCCACGCGTAGAGGTCGCCGATGGGGACCTTGATCGAATTCCAGGTGGCATCGCCCGCGAAGACTTCGGAATATTGCTTGGCAAACATTTCCCGCTGCACGGATTTTTTCACCACTGCCTGCACTTCCTCGGTGGTCGGCCAGATGTCGCGGAGAAACACGTCGCGACCCTGTTGATCCCGCCCGATGGCGTCGTTGGCGATATCGACGTCGACGCGGCCGGCCAGGGCGTACGCGACAACGAGGGGCGGCGATGCGAGATAGTTCGCGCGGACTAGCGGATTCACGCGGCCCTCAAAATTCCGGTTGCCCGACAGCACGCTGGCGACGGTCAATTTTTCTTTTTGCACCGCGGCTGCGACATCCTCCGGCAGAGGGCCGCTGTTGCCTATACATGTGGTGCATCCGTAGCCGACGAGGTTGAACTTCAGCTCCTCGAGATAAGGAACGAGGCCGGCATCGGTGAGATAATCCATAACGACTTTCGATCCGGGCGCGAGGCTGGTCTTTACCCAGGGCTTCGATTTGAGTCCGCGCTCGACCGCTTTCTTCGCAACCAGGCCCGCGGCGACCATGACGGATGGATTCGAGGTATTGGTGCAGCTCGTAATTGCGGCGATCACCACGCTACCGTCTTGAACGATGCCATTTGTCTTCGGCGCGGCACCCAGGGTGGTGAGGAAGTTTTGCTTGACATCGGGCAGATTAATGCGATCCTGCGGACGCTTCGGACCGGCCAGCGACGGGACGACGGTCGAAAGATCGAGCGATAAGGTGTCAGAATAAACGGGCTCCGGCGCGCCATCGACACGGAATAATCCCTGGGCCTTCGCGTACGCTTCCACCAGTTCGACCAAGTCCGGCGGCCGATTCGTCATGCGTAAATAATCGAGCGAAGCGTCGTCGATGGGGAACACGCCGATGGTGGCGCCATATTCCGGCGCCATGTTGGCGATCGTCGCGCGATCGGCCACGCTCAGCGCGCTCAAGCCGTCACCATAGAACTCGACGAACTTCCCGACCACGCCTTTTTTGCGCAGCATCTGGGTGACGAACAGCACCAGATCGGTCGCGGTCGCGCCCTCCGGCAATTTGCCATATAACTTGAATCCGACCACGGCGGGAAGCAGCATCGTCGCCGGCTGACCCAGCATGCAAGCCTCCGCTTCAATTCCGCCGACGCCCCAGCCGACGACGCCGAGTCCGTTAATCATCGTGGTGTGCGAATCGGTGCCTACCACCGTATCCGGATACGCTTGCCCGCTCGCGCTGAACACTACCGGCGCAAGATATTCGAGATTCACCTGATGCACGATGCCGGTATCGGGCGGCACGGCACGAAAATTCTCAAACGAGGTTTGTCCCCATCGCAGGAACTCGTAGCGCTCGCGATTACGCTGAAATTCGAGCAGGGCGTTGGCCGCGAACGCGCCCTTGGTGCCGAATTCATCCACCTGCACCGAGTGATCGATCACCAGATCGACCGGAATCAGCGGATTCGCCTTCTTCGGATCAGCGCCCATTTTTTGGAGCGCGTCGCGCATGGCTGCAAGGTCGACCACGCAAGGAACGCCGGTGAAATCCTGCAACAAGACGCGGGCCGGACGAAAATTAATATCGCGCGCGGCAGCCTTGGGATCCCACTGGGCGACGTATTCGATGTCGCCCTTCTTGACGGTCGAACCGTCTTCAAACCGCAGCAGATTCTCGAGCAGGATCTTGATCGAATAAGGGATTCGCGAAAGCTTGGCGACGCCCGCTTCTTCAAGCGCGGCCAGGCGAAAAATCTCATAAGTACGGCCACCGGCACGAAGCTCACCTGCGGCGTGGAAGGAGTTCAAACTTTTCATGCGTGATTCTATATTATCGCGCGCAGGCGTAGAATCGAAGCATGAGTACGAAGACCCTCATTTCCGTCGAAGACTTTGACCGGCTGGAGGAAGACGAGTTCCGTTATGAACTCGATGAGGGAGAACTAATTACATTGACCAGACCCAGCACGGATCACGGAAGAATCGAACGGCGACTCCTGATGGTGCTTCAAACGTATTTGGAAAGTCGCGGTGTGGGAGAGGCATTTGGCGCCAATATTCTATTCGTGCTCGGCTCCAACACCAAGCGCGCACCAGATGTTTCCGTTGTGTTCCGAGAAGTTGGCTCGGTAAAGGAGATTACGGGCGCTCCTGATATTGCCGCCGAGATCCTGTCGCCCTCAAATTCCAAACGAGAGATGAAGCGCAAACTTGGACAGTTTTTCGCGATCGGATGCAAGCTGGCATGGATCATCGATCCCAAAACGCGCACCATCGACGTGTGGGAATCCGCCAGCGGTCCGTCGCGCACGCTGCGCGAGTCTGATTCTCTCGAAACGCCTCTACTCCCTGGCTTCGCCTGCCCAATCGCAAAGCTGTTCTAAACAACAGCGTCATCATTATTTGCGAATGTCCGCATGCTTACGCATGGCGGTTCCGTGGCCGCGCTGAGCGGATGCGCAAGTACTTCTGACGCTATGTTTAACTACATATAATCCGGCACTTCGATGCCCAATACGTCCAGCGTTTTTTCCAACTGCGCACGAAAATACTCCGTCATCCACAACAGAAATGTTTTTTTCTCGACGTCCGTCTCTGAGAGCACCGGAAATTCGTGATAAAAGTTGCTGTAGGATTGCGCAAGTTGAAACGCATACCGAGCCACATGCGCCGGCTCGCCGCTGGCCACCGCGCGCTCAATGGCAGATCCTGCTTTTGAGGCAGCCAGCAGCAATTGCCAGCAATCTTCCTGCGCCAGTTGCCGCGCCATGACCTTGGACGTTAACGTCGCTTGAAAATCTGGTAACGCAGTCCCAAGCTTGCGCAAAATGTTGCGAGCCCGCACCGCCGAATATTGCACATAAGGACCCGTTTCGCCCTCGAAACTCAGCGCCTCCGCGAAATCGAACGCGATCACCGTGTTGCGCGTATACTTCAACATAAAGTAGCGCAGCCCACCGATTGCGATCTGCGTTGCCGCGCGCCTTCGTGCCTCCTCCGGTTCTTCGGCGTGCCTGGAAGTTACTTCGTCGAGAGCCTTCTCGATCAGCTTGTCGAGCAGGTCGTCGGCCTTCACGCCGATCCCCTTACGACCGGCGACTTGCACGTACGGCAGCCGCTTGTCTTCTTCTGAAAGCTCGATCCCCATTTCGATGCAGGTGCGCGGCGACAGCGCGACCATCTCGTAATTAAAATGGATGCTGTTATCCGCCTGCGTGTTGTAATCGAGCGCTCGCAGCCCTGCCACGACGACATCCTGCAAATACGACTGCCGGGTGTCGATCACGTTATAAACGCGCGTGCCTTTTCCAAACTGGGGAGTGCCCGTCTGCGGAACATCCGTCGAAGCCCACACTTCGTGGCCGTTCGGATACATGTGCCACTTGCGATAGTAGAAGTCTTTACCCAGCAGCCCAAACTTCCAGAGCTGATAGGCGATGTCTTTACCGACGTAGGTCACCGTGCCGTTCGAACGAACGATCACTTTGCTGTCGTCATCGCCCTCGACCGAACCTTCGCGAAACGCCGACCCAGGCATTACCCAACAGCCTTTATTCTTGCCTTCGGTCTCAAAATAAATCGCCTTGCGTTCCTTCAATTGATCGAACGCCGTGGCCCAGAATTGCAAATGGAGAATCTCGCTCTCCCGCGGCAATACGTCGTAGGAGATACTCAATCGCCACATGGTCGCGATGTGCGCATTGACAATGGCATCGGCCACCAGATGCGCCATCTCCGCTTCGATGCCGTTCCCTGCCTCAATGGAATGCAGAGTTGCATGACGCCATTTGAGCGCGTCCTTATGCTCCTCGTAATACTGCGACGTCCGCGCGTACACATCCCAGCAAACGTAGTCGAATCGCACCGCGGGGTCCGCGATCAGCCCGCGCACATCCTCGATCGATCGTTTTTCAAGATGCTGAAACCCGACCACAACGTCGGCCACCTGTACGCCGGTGTTATCGATATAATTCTGCACTTCCACGTTTTCGCCCGTCGCGCGCAGCATCCGCACGAACGTATCACCCAGAATCGCGTTGCGCAGATGCCCGATATGCGCGGCCTTGTTGGGATTGATATTGGTGTGCTCGACGATTGTTTTAGTCGCAGATTCTTTCAAATCTGCTCCCTTGCCCGTAAGCACGGCTTCGCCATACGCGCCTCGATCGAAACGAACGTTCAGGTATCCGTTCCCGGCAATCTCCATCGATGCGACACCTTCGATCGGTCCGCCTATGGCATCGATTTCCGCGGCAATCGCCTTGGGAGCTTTCTTCAACTGCCGCGCCAATTGGAACGCCGCCGGCAACGCCAACTCGCCGAATGACGACTGCTTCGGCTGCTCGATTTGCACCGCTGTTTCGATGCCATACAAGGACTGAATGCGCGAGGAAATAGCGCTCGCAATACGTTTTTCGAGGAGATGAAACATGAAAAATCCAGTATGACAGAGCATGGCACGTTACAATAGAACTGTGCCCAAAGTAACGTTTTTGCCTGAGGGGAAGACTGTCGAATTCGAGTCCGGAAAACTTCCCTACGATGAACATGGCAAGCCCGAATCCCTTTTAGATGTCGCGATCAACTTCGGCGTCCATATCGAACATGCGTGCGGCGGAAGCTGTGCCTGTACCACTTGCCACGTGATCGTCAAAGAAGGCGACGCGAACCTGAGTCCAGACCCGGCCGATGACGATGAGCTCGATCGGCTGGACCAGGCTCCCGGCCTGACGCTGCACTCGCGTCTGGCTTGCCAAGCCGTGGTTACTGGCGATGTGACGGTGGAAATTCCCGGCTGGAATCGGAATTACATCAGCGAGGGCGGCTTTTCGACGAACCTCGGGAACGCGATTCCTCCGCCTAAGAAATAGTCATCTCCTACGGCCGGTCCACAAATTCAAAAACTGTTCGACCAGGTTTTCTGGAATGTCGATGTACAGCTTCACCCGCTTGTCCTGTA
>Ga0116129_1000241_pt1 | contig 38326 bp, 42 predicted proteins | sample June2015DPH_17_2_FD_89732 | JGI IMG/M metagenome (GOLD analysis project Ga0116129, IMG submission 89732) | Peatland microbial communities from SPRUCE experiment site at the Marcell Experimental Forest, Minnesota, USA - June2015DPH_17_10 | ecosystem: Environmental > Terrestrial > Soil > Wetlands...
TTATTTCCGGGATCAGTTAGTCCCGGCCCCATTGAAGCTCGAAGACCACGAGGCCGCTGTACTTCACGATACTAATTTCCGGGATCAGTTAGTCCCGGCCCCATTGAAGCGTCGCTAGCGATGCCGGTAAACTCGCTACGCAAGATATTTCCGGGATCAGTTAGTCCCGGCCCCATTGAAGCGACAAACTGCCCATTCACGCAGCGGGCGGAGATTTTATTTCCGGGATCAGTTAGTCCCGGCCCCATTGAAGCGGGGATATCCGCTTCTGCTACTGCGAATGGAGTTTCATTTCCGGGATCAGTTAGTCCCGGCCCCATTGAAGCTTCGCGGAGCGCTTGCCGCCAAAGATACCCATCGACATTTCCGGGATCAGTTAGTCCCGGCCCCATTGAAGCGCGGGCAAGCGTCGTGCGGCCACCGTCCGAAAGCCGCGCCGTTAGGCGCGAATCCGTGTTCCTCGTCTTGTATCGGCGGTAAACAAAATACCGCAGATACAAGACGAGGAACACGGATTTTTTTATAACCGCTGTGTCGTCGGGCCATGTGACCAGGAACCCAGCGGCGCCCGAGGAAAGGGAAAAGCGCTGGAGAGCGTAAATCGTATCTACCGCCCGCAGCCGAAGGCCTCAGCGTCTCAGCGCCGGCGTTCACCCGTTACGGCCCCTCAAAAGACCGCCCTAAATCCCCGGCAGCCTCTTCCTCTGTTCCCCAATTCTGCCCTTCCGGCCCATCCACACCGGCAGCGCAACCGCCAGCGCCAGGTCGTCTTGCTCCCCCGCGCCATCCGCTCCCACTCGCAACCGCTCGCTCGCCGCGTACTCCGCATGTCTATCAATATCAACTCCCGCACCAGCGTCCCGCTCTCCCGCATCCGCCGCGCGATTCGCAGTTGCTTCTGTTCCAACAGTCCTTGCAGCCGCGCCAATAGGTCCAGCTTCGGCACGTGCCATACTTTCCATCGAAGCGCTCGCTGGAGCCGCCAAGGTGGACATCACGCCGAAGGCGAGCGATTTGCCCATCTCCACGGATACTATCCGCGACCATTTGTTCGCCCGCGCCATCATCGATTGTAAGAAAAAGCCGGGTGCTCTGGAGAACCTCGACTCTTGTCAGCGGCACTTCATGAAAGCAATTATTCCATTAACGGCGGATTTTGAAGGACGGCCACGAGGAATCAGTGAATTAGGTTGCCTTGTATCAACGCCTTGGACGCATAAGTCTTTTATTGACAAACGCCGGTTGATTTCCCAAGCTGGCCGTCGTCGGCAGGCTGCTGGGAACTGTCGACTGACTGGTGGTAATTCCGAGAATCGTTGCTCCCTGGCCCACATAATGGCGATGTGGCGGCGGCGAACCGTATTCGGGATTTCGCTCGCCGATTTTTTCTGCTTGGAAGTCCTGCTCAAATGGGGGGCAATGATTCTCGGAATTTCGCGAGCGTGAACGGTTGGTGCGTCTCTCGCAACCGCATGTGACGGGCTGTAACGGCGGGCTGGGGTCACGACCCGTTCAATCCGGTGCCGCCGGCGGGGAAGCTGGTCGGTGATCCAATCTAATACCCCGGTGTTGCTCAGCAGCAGGGTTTAGCTCGACGGTTAGCGTTAAGATGTGCGCTACTCTGAGCGTTCGGCGGCAAGTCGAAGTCTCACCGGATCGGAGTCTTAAGGGCGAACAGGATGGCGGAGATTCTAGCGTCTTACCAATGTCTGCACACCCTCGCCAGAAATTCCGAGAATCTTTGCCCCCCGGCGTTTATTCGTTAGATTCCTTGCGATTCTGTAGCGGGTACCGCCACGTTTCACGACGGAGGTTTCGCCGCCTTCCAGGGGATGGGAATAAGCAAGAGACTCCGCGGGCTTCCACGCCGATAGCGAGTCGGCACGGCTCGGAAATTCCGAGGATCGTTGCCTCCTAGGGGGGCGCAGGAGCAACACCACCGGTTACGGCAGGATCTCGCTCCAGTTCTGGGCGGTGTTGAACTGCGAAAGATGTTTGGAATTGCTAGTGGCAACCACCACGTCAGATGGTGCGGGCCCAAAAGAGAGCGCTTGGGCAGCGAGGATTACATCGATGTCGAGATCTTTGGCATCGGCTGTCGGTCACCCCTGCTGTCGCGCCTTTGCCCAAAGCTCTGCGGATAATCGAAGCGCCTCGCCTGAAAGCGGAAGGTAGCGATCAGGTGTTGTCGAGGCGAAGGCTTCGAGCCGAGCAACGCCGTAGCGGTATCGATGGAGCCCATCGGGGGCGGTGGTGGCGCACTCGCGGGTTGAAGTGTTGATGGCTGGTTCATTGCACTCGACTCTGCTTGAATTGTACCAAGTGGGTTACGTTGCCAAGTATCAACGCCCTGGACGCATAAGCCTTTTATTTACAAACGCCGGTTAATTCCCCAGGCTGGACGTCGTCGGTGGGCTGCTGGGAAAAGTCGACTGACTGGTGGTAATTCCGAGAATCTTTACCCCCTGGCCTTGTTTCCTTCCTCTTCAGCAGTCGGAGCCGCCCCGTCTGATCGGTTTTGCTCGATCCTACGGATACCGTCCTTGTTTCCTTCCTGTTCAGCAGTCGGTGCCGCCACGTTTAAAGGTGGAGGCTTCACCGCCTTCGAGAGGGATGGGGCAAGCGGGAGACTCCGCGGCTTCCATGTTGGTAGCGAGGTTGGCATGGTGCGGAAAGTCCGAGAATTATTGCCCCCCACTTCAAATGAAATGATCGCGCCGACCGCCACCACCGCTAGGAATTCCGAGAATGTTTGCCCCCTTGGCTGTTGGTGAAGTTCTTTGGGGGATACGGATGTCTATGGGGAATGCCGCGGTTGCCATCCCGGTCTAAGCGACGACCTCGTGGGAAACCTCGAGCAAGTTCGCCTTCATGGCCACAGGTTCGTGCCCGACGCGGCCGAAAGAAATTCCGAGAATGTTTGCCCCCCTTGCATTGTTTCGTGAGATTCCTTCCTGTTCTGTATCGTTGCGGCGTTGCGCTGCAGTCCACAAGATCGCCCCACCGTCAGGAGCCCCATCGTACCGATGCCAGAGACCCCCGTCCCGAGATTGGCATGAACGGGTGGCAGCCATGGGTTGATGCCCACTCATCACGGAAGCTCGCGCGCCCGCCGCGAAGATTGCTTTGGCGTTAATCGTACGACGGATCTGCACCGTCCAAATCTTTCCGGCTAACGCTTCCCGATAATAGCTGCTCGGCGTGTTCGCCTTGTTGAACGCGTGAGAATTCGAGGATTCGGGATCACGACTGGCGTTCCCAGGTGCGGAAACTTCGAGATTGGTTGCCCCCTTCAGAAAGAATGGCCGGCCCACCAACCCCGCCGCCAAGATTTCCGAGAATGCCGCGAAAATTACGGTTGTGGGCCCGGCCTGCTGCTGCCTCTCAAGTGCACGAAGCCACCATCGCGGCATATCGCAACGAAGCGGGCTTTCGGCCCGGCCGGTACATCGCTCCCTCAACGCGAGTTCAACCGTAGTTGCGTAAACTCTTCGTGATGCTCCCGTGAGCCCCAAGGCAGAATCGACTACCATACAACGAGACGGGGGAGGTGTTAGGAGAACTGAATCAGATCGCAACGGCCGATGGTCAAAAACCTGAGAATGCGATAAGGCCCGCGCTTTCGTGCCCTGCAGAGAATTCCGAGAATCATTGCCCCCCTAAGTTGGATTCTGGGCTCGAGACGCGGATTTCGGTAAGCGCTCCCCCGCAGACGCTGGAACGTAGATCGAATAACCCCTCCCAAAATGTTCACTCTGGCTTGGTTGCTGAGGCAGCCGACACCCAAGCCGGAAGCTGCAATCGTCACTGAGGTCGGCGGGGGTACTCGCCCGACAGGAATAAATAGTAAATAGCTGAACGCCGGAATAGTCTGGTTCCGCGGGATGCAGCGTCTCGACCTGAAGCAAGACAGAAGTGCAGTGGAGACCCGCGTTGCCAGCCACGAGCCGCCGGAATACGGCCCCACGCCACATCGTTGCGTTTTGGCAGATAACAGGTCTCCCCACGCATATCGCCACCGTCGGAAGCTTCAACTTCCGGCTGCCCACGGAACAGGTTTGGACGGGACAGCCTGTCCCCGTAATCGAATCCCTATCGCCAGCGTGCAATAGCGTGCAATGGTCTACGGCGACGGTGGCAATTTTGGCGTCGCTGGCAACGTATACTCTGCATGTTGCAGAGTGGCGGAGGCCGCCGCGAGTTCGAATCCCTGTCTCTCCGCCATAATAGAATCAGCGAGTTACTGGCGAGATATAAAAATTCAGGGCGATCCGGGGCGATGGCGTGTACATTCCCGGTATGCCGATGAATCTTTATCGCCGCCACCGGCCCGACTGCGAGGGAGGACATCCTTTCGATTCCCGCTCTGGGGAATTCGAGGAGCGCAAGAAGACCTGGCGCAAGTGTGCTTGCTATATATTCGCTTCTGGAACACTGCAAGGCGACTACAAGCGCAAGTACACCGGAACGTCAGACTGGGCTGAAGCGAAGGCTGTAGCACACCAATGGGACGCCGCTGGTTCGTGGGTGGCAAAGCCCCAACCTGCAGCCGCTGCGGCCCCAGTTCCCGCTTCAGAAGAGCGCATCGCCATCGAACGCGCCATCAAATCCTACACCGCCGAATTACAGGAACATGCGGCGCCGAACACCCAGAAGAATTACCGGATCCAACTCGCCAAGTTCAAAGCGTTCGGCAATAGCCGGGGTTACGTCATGCTGGATCGGTGGACGCCAACAGACTTGCGCGAACTCCGATCATCATGGCCCGTCAGCCCGCAGACGGCGATGAAAAACATGAGTACCATCAAGGCATTTTTCGAGTTCTGCTTGTGCAGCGAATGGATCACGCGCAACCCGGCCCGGCTGGTTAAGAACCTGCGTGGCCGCGACGCCGCCGAAAGGCGCAATGAGCAGAAACAGCCATTCACGGATGAAGAATTGCGCGCCATATATGAGGCCTGCGAAAACCGCTACGGCAAACAAGAAATCACCTGGTCGCGCACGATTCACCACCACGAAAGCGAGGGCGAATACCTTCGCGACAACTACAAGTGGACAGGACAGGACCTCCCTGATGTCATCTCGGTATCAGTCTACACCGGCCTTCAATCCCGGACGTCAGCACCTTCCGCCCCAAGCTTGACGTCGTGGGTTCGGAGCGTTTGCTCTCGTTGGGCTCCAATTGCGCTAGGAGCAGCCCTCGGTTATCAACGAAGCGTGACCGAAACTCGCCTTGTCGGGCTGAATGCCCGATTGCGCTGTCGCGCTAAGTTTGCGCTCACCTGGCGGTGAAATGTGTTGCCTCTAGTTGCCTGACGGCCGCATCGCGCGCACGTAAACTCAAACACTTACCCCGCATTGTCAACCAGTGCCGGTGCGCTACCCAGGTTGGAACCCCATCGTCCCACCAACTTCCTCCTATCGTTTTCTACATGCCGTTTCTGGAGGGTGCGCATGCGACGCCTGTTCGTCACCGAGTCGTGCGGGCGGGCTGTGCCTGTGTTCCGCACTTCCGGGTTTCGATCTCCCCACGACCCCACGCCCCAATGGCGAATAATAACCGAGCAAAAAGTTGTAAACTGGATCGTCGGCCAATTTGGACCGAGGAGAACTCTAGTGGCAATTTCAAGACGTTACTTTTTCTATGGAAGCTTACTAGCGGGCGCTGCCCAACAGGTAGGCCTCGCTGCTGATCCCAAGCCAGTGTCGCTGAAAGCCGCCGGCTACAAATCCCCCAACGAAAAACTGAATTTCGCCTCCATTGGGTCCGGCGGACAAGCCGCCTCCAACATCGGTGCGGCCGCTCCCACCGAAAACATTATCGCCCTTACCGACGTTGACGACCGTCGCGCTGCGCAGACCTTTACCAACTTCCCGAACGCTCCCAAGTATCGCGATTTCCGCATCATGCTTGATAAGGAAGCGAAGAATATCGACGCGTGCATTGTCGCCATACCGGATCATATGCACGCCACGGCGGCCATGTGGTGCATGGAGCGAGGCATCCACGTCTATGTCCAGAAACCGCTGGTCCGCACCATCTGGGAAGCACGGCAACTGCGCGCCGCCGCGGCTAAATATAAGGTCGCCACGCAAATGGGTAACCAGGGTTATTCGAATGAAGGTACTCGTCAGTGCGCCGAGATGATCTGGGACGGCGCCATCGGAAACGTCAGTGAAGTCCATGCGTGGAGCGATCGCCCTTTGTGGCCCCAAGGCCTGACGGAGATCCCCCCGGAAGAACCCGTTCCGGCAACGCTCGATTGGGATCTGTGGCTCGGCGTCGCCGAAAAGCGTCCCTTCACTGCTGGCGGTAGGACGGAACCGGACCGCTGGGGTGGCTTCTTCTATCAGCCCTTCAGCTGGCGCGGCTTTTACGACTTCGGATGCGGCGCTCTCGGCGACATGGCGTGTCACATTTTGGGCGCTCCGAACATGGCGTTGCATCTTTCCAAGCGTAAAGTGATTGGCGTGGAGTGTATCCAGAAGGAAGGCGTTAGCCCCTTCATGTTCCCCAAGGCATCGGTGATTCGTTTCGATTTCGCCGCCTACGGTGATATGCCTGCCCTAAAGATCTTCTGGCACGATGGCCTCAAGGAGAGTCCTAAGATTGATGGCGTGCCTGAAGGAGAATGGCTTGGCGATCCACCGTCGATTCAGCGTGCGGGAGGCGGCAATGGCGCTGGAGGACGAGCCGGTGGCGGTCGCGGCGGAGCTCCCGCAGGATTCGACTTTCACTCGCCGGGTCGCGTTTTCAACGAGGAACAGTTCGAAGCTTTGCGCGCTCCCGGGGCTGACCTTCGCTTCCCGACTCCGGATGGAAGTCTCTTCATCGGCGATAAGGGAATGCTGACCACGGGTACTTATGGCGAAGTGACCCGGCTGCTGCCGGTCGAAAAGATGAAGGACTACAAGATGCCTCCGCCGCTGCTCACCCGGTCGCCCGGCCATATGCGCGATTTCATCCGTGCGGCGAAAGGCGGCGACCCGGCCTGCTCCAACTTTGACGTGTCGGCGCCATTCGTCGAGTGGATGCTGCTCGGAGTCATCGCCCTGAGGCACGAAGGCAAACTCGAATACGATCCGGAAAAGATGCGGATCACCAACAACGTGGAAGCGAACAAGTTGCTGAAGCCCATCTTCCGCAAGGGCTGGGAATTCCATTCGGTCCAGGCTTGAACCCAAACCAATCGATCGCGCCCGGATGAGTTTCGATCACATCCGGGCCTTTTTGCGTCTCGCCGCGGCCCTTAACCATTTTGGGGGCCTAGAACCAACACTGTTCAGTCGGAGCACGGCCGCAACATCGTGGACTGCCAAAGCATGATTGAATATCTGGTTCATGGTTACTCAGTTCTCGCTCGGATGTTCGATCTTCTCGATTACATACACCTGCACGGGACCCTTCGTCGATTGGAGACGTAAGCCAAGCTGATCGGTGAGCGCGGCGAAAATAGATGGGCCGATGTCGTCCGGCTGGTTGGGCGAGGAACCGGGATCCGGAGTCCAGTCGAGCTTGAAGTCATATTGGCCCGTGAGGCCGCTCCCATCGGTGACGGGGCGACCGACAGTGTTGGACAGGTTGTCTGCCAGCGTCTTAATCGATATGCCAACTGCTTCGATGTGTCGGGGATATCCGCCGTCGGTCGCACGGATGTAGTGTCCCGGTTTGCCCTCTGGATGAACGGTCAGTTTTAGGCCACTCTTCGCCTGAGTCAGCAGATAGATGGGCAGCTCATGGGTTTCCGCACGTAATACCAGACCAAAACGATCGCGCAGCACGGCTTGAAGACGCTGCTTATTGCGGCTTTGCGCGGCCACCCCGGCATCCAGCGTTGGATCGGGACCGAGTGGCGCCTCGGCCTTATCGGGTGTGAAGACGATGTCATAGTGGTCCGACGACACCCATCTGGGTGCACCGGAGAACTGGTAGTCGCGAACGCCGTAAGCAAACGTCAGCAACAGCATTACTGGCGTATTCGTCGTACGCAAACCACCCTGTGGGCCTGACTCAATTCCGCATGGCGGGCACTCCGACTCTGACTTGTGAACGGAGACTGCTTCGTACGTGTAGGCAGGAGCGGGTGGTAAAGTCTGTGCGCGCAGAATTCCGATCGCAAAGGGAATCGATACTGCCGCGAACGTTGCGGCGGCGAGCAGCGCTTTTGCGCGTAGCGTGACGGGCAGCGACCTGCGCCATGTCATGATCTCGCGAATTCGTTTCTTCAGATCGGAGCCGCCGATTCCCGAGGCGCACGCCAGCGGAGATTCCAGATACGCCTCGCATACATGCACGATTCCGCGCGCATAGTCTCCTGGCTGACTGCCCTGCATGAGAACGGCTTCGTCGCAATCGCGTTCGCGCTCTGCCATCAGCTGCGCCCCGATCCACCAGACCAGCGGGTGGAACCAGAACAGCGTCTCGACCCACATGTGCAGGGCGGCGGTCAGATTATCGCGATAACGGATGTGACGTAGCTCGTGGGCCAGGATTGCGTCGAATTGTTCCGGCGTCAGGGTATCCGCGATACCCTCCGGCAGCAGTAGTACCGGCATAAAAACGCCGAAGACTCCTGGCTCCGTCATCGAGGCCGATGAACGCGCGGGAACGGAAATCCCAAGCGGGAGATGCGTTGCGCGCCGGACAGCCGAATGGATCATACGCCATCGGCGGAACCAGCGAAATACAAGGAACAGCGCTCCTGCGACCCATATCGCGGCGAGTGTCTGTGGCAGTCGAAACGTCGCCGTGGCTGGAGCGGGGGTGGAAAACGCTGGGAACGGCGCGAAGTACGTCGAGATCTGCTGGACTGTGACGGCGTGGAGCGAAGGAGAGTCAGGCGGGAATTGTATTCTTGCGCCCGTCGAGACCAAGAGCGAGAAAGGGACCAGAAATTTTGCCGACGCGGCAAGCCATAGCCAATAACGAAGCCGTGGAGAATTCCGGCGTAGGGTCGTATTTGCCGCGCCGACCGCGGCGGCAAACAGCGTTGATTGCAAAAGATGATTCAGGATTTCGTTCATGCCTGTTTGTCTCCCTTCTCTCGCCGTTCGAGGTCGCATATCAACTTCTCAGTTTCACGGATATCATCGCGGGTCAAATTTCCCGATTCGACCAGTTGGGCCATGACGGTTAGAGTACGGCCTCCAAAGAAACGCATAAGATCCTCGATGGCGCGGCCTCCCGCCTCCTGGCGCGAGGTGACTGCCTCAAAGATGTGGGCGTTCCCGATCTTTCTGACGCGGCGTACCGCGCCCTGTTCTTCCAGCCGGTAGACGATCGACTGAATGCTCGTGTACGGTGGCCGGTCTGCCTCCGGAAACGATTCCTGAATTTCGCGGATGGACAGGCGTCCGCGCTTCCAGAATTCATCCATAACTAGTAGTTCGGGCCCCTTAAATTTCGAGCTCATGTTTTCTACTTTAGATACGTTTTTTCTACTTGTCAATCGTTTTTATGTTGGGAAGCGTCGCAGCTTCTACCTGCCCCAAAACCCGGTCACAGACTTTCCGAATATATTTTTCCCCACGCAAGGCCTCCATCCACATCACTTAGTCAACTCACGTCCCAACCGCTCACCTCAATCCGCGTTCCCTCGCCTGCTAGATTCGAATCAGAAAAGGAACCCCAATGTCTACACCAGCTCAAGCCGCAGCCTCCATCGCTAACTCCAAGTTCTCCACCGGTCCGTCCTCACTCGCCGGTAAGCAAACAGTCTCAGCTAACGCTCTCGATCACGGCTTGGCCTCGTCCAAGCCAGCTCACGTTGTCCTCCCGGGCGAGGAAACCGCCTTCGCCGCCCATCTCGAAAGCTACCGTAAGGCCTACTCCCCCGCCAACCAACCCGAAGAGGACCTTGTTCGCACCCTGGCCGAATCCTACTGGCGGCTCCAGCGCGCCCATAAGTTGGAAAACGCCCTCTTCATCCAAGTCCTCAAACAAGACGACTACAAAGACCTCGACCCCATCACCGCGCAGGCCCTGGCCTGGAGCAACAAAGACACCGGCCTCCAGCGCATGGCACTATACGCTCAACGTATCCAGCGCACTGCCGAAAAGACCGCTAATACCCTCAAAGCCATCCAACTGGAGCGCAAAACCGCGTACAACCAGGCCAAGGAAGATGCCATGTACCTGACCCAACTCTCGCTCGGCGGCGGCAACAGCTTCGAACCAGCGCTCCACTTCGGCGCCGCGGACCTGCACGGCGGCTTTGTTTATTCACGCGATGAAATCCAACTCGCCCTGCTCCGCGTCACCCGCCTCGAAGAGGCCAGAGCCCGCTATGTGCGATAGGACTCCCGGCCTGTCGCTCAGCTGCTTGTTCTGCGCGCGTCTCCAGAGATAAACTGAGTCTTTCATGCCTCGAACGGTAGCCTTGCTCATTGCGATCTCCGCCGCATCCGCTTTCGCTCAGAAAGGTTTACCTGACGGAACCGGTAAAGCGACCACTGTGCGCGTCTGCACCGGCTGCCATGGCGCCGAAATGTTCGCTGGCGCCCGCAAAAGCAAGCCCGAGTGGGAACACACAGTTACTGCGATGACCACCGAAAAAGGCGTCGACATCAGCGACGCGGATTTCGCCGCGGTCCTTCAGTATTTGAGCGCGAATCTGGGTCTGTCCTCCACCAAGGTCAACATAAACAAAGCGACCGCCGCCGCGCTCGAAAAGGCGCTGGAGATCACCGGCGCACAGGCGGAAGCTATCGTTCAATACCGCGAGAAAAACGGCAGCTTCAAGGATCTTGACGCCGTGAAAAAGGTCGCTGGGATAGACGCCGCCATCCTCGAAGCAAAAAAAGATCGCATCGAGTTCTAATGGGCGATGCCTGTTACCAGGCTCGCTGCTTCATCTGTTCCGCAAGGTACTCGGATGCGCGCATCGACAGAGAAAGAATCGTCAACGACGAGTTTTGCCACCCGCACGTCACGAACGCCCCGCCATCCACCACAAACAGATTCTCGATATCGTGGCTCTGATTCCATTTATTCAGCACACTGGTTTTGGGATTATCGCCCATGCGGCACGTCCCCACTTCATGGATGCTGTAGCCCGGCGGATAAAATTTGTCCGTCTTGGAAAGTATGTCCCAACCGGCTTCTTTGAATAAAGACTCGGCGGTATCGACGGCGTCCTTCGCCATGTTGTACTCATTGGCGCTATCGCGAACATCGATGTGGAGCACCGGAATCCCCCACTCATCCTTCACCGTCTTATCGATGCTGACGTGATTCTCGTACCGCGGCACGCGCTCCCCGTAAATCGACGCCGTCACAACGGATCCGGCATAGTGGTCGATTTTCTTTTGCAGCTCTTCCCCGTACTCGGCGAAAAAGCTCGGACTCGCCGCTCCGCCGCTGGCGATCAGCATGCTGTAGCCCTTGATGAAGTTGTTCTTCTCGCCCTTCTTTAAGTTGCGGAAGCGTGGCGCCAGCGCCGTTCCACCCATCAACGTTTCCGGAGCTTTCCCGTCGCACGCCTCCGGCACGGACGCCGCCACCGACACACCGTAAATCTGATCCTGCAAATAACGGCCCAGCACGCCGCTCGAATTCGCAAGACCGGAGTTCAACAGCAGCCGCGTGCTTTCCAGCGTCCCCGCCGCCAGCACCACCGTCCGCGCCTTGACGTGCATTTCTTCACGCGAATGGCGATCTATGAAGTACGCGCCGTTCGCCAGACCGGTGTTCTTATCCACCGTCAATTCCCGCGCAATCGCATTGGGAACGATCTGCAATTTCCCCGTCGCAAGCGCATCGGGCAACAGCAGGTTGATCGAACTAGCCAATCCGTTGCGGCCGTTGGAGGCCCTGATCTTCGAAAAGAGAATACCTCGCGGCTTGCCCAGTTCCGTAATATTCTTGATGCTGTCGGAGTCTGGCCCGTAATCGGCGTCCAGAAAATTTCCGTCGGGAAATTGCGGCCAACCCTCTTTGCGTCCCGACACGCGGAAAATCGCCTCGACGCGCGAATAATACGGGTCAAGATCGGCCAGGCTGATCGGCCAGTTGTCGCCTATGCCGTCGATCTCCGCCGCTTTGAATTCGAAATCGCTCAACCGGAACGATTGCCGTCCCCACAGTAGCGACCGCCCTCCCAGTAACCGCACCCGGACCCAGTTGTACGGCTTCGCCGGATCGTGCGTGTACGGTACCTCTTTCTCATCCACCCATACATTCGCGTTGAAAGCAGTCGCCTGAAACACGTGCGGCAATCGACCCGGCTGCACAAAACCGCGGTAAGGCAAATCCCACGGGGCTTTCAACACCCGGTCCTTTGCCAGATCCGCCTCCGGACCCGCATTCAGCATCAGGCAGGAGAGACCTTTCTGCGCCAGAATATTCGCGGCCATGCCGCCGGAATGGCCGGAACCAATGATCAGAACGTCGAATTCCTGTTTCGCCAATGGTTAGCCTTTGTAAATTGGGTCGATCTCGTCCCAGTACAGCTGGGGCCCGGCAATACGCCGCCCCGCTGCTTTTGATGCTTCCGCCCATTCGCGGGAGTTGCGAGTGGCCGTCCGGATATCCTCGTGCGCCGTCGTTGCGAAGTGGCTGCCCAGATCCTTCGGAGGATCGTAAGCCCAAGGCACCGGAACCATCAGCGGCCGGAGGATTGAATTCGCTTCTTTGGCATCCAGCGCTCCAAACGGCTTGCTGAACTGCTTCGCGGCATGCTCATTCAATAAATCCAGACCCGACCGGTAGAGTTGTTTCCGGTCCGCCGGGGATTGCCCGATCAGGAAATCGATGAACTGCGGCACTCCCGCATCGAGCGCGCCCGGGGCGCCGTTTCCCGCAGGGACCAGCAAATCGCTGAGCTTTCGCAGCGCCTCAAACTGAACATGCGTGAAAAAGCGAGGCACAGGTTCCGCCACCACGTCGCCTCGTCCGGTTGCAAGGATCTTCACCGGCGCCGGAGCAGGCGGGGGGGCAGTTTGCTGAGCCGCCAGAACCGCGGGAGCCGACGGTGCGGCCGCAATGGTCTGCAAAAATCGGCGGCGCTTCATGTCCTGAAGCATATCAATTGCGCTCTAAACGGGTCAACAGCGCAGGCCAATCCGCATTCCGCTCCGCTTGTTGAATCGTTTATAATTACAGCAGAAGTACTGTCTTCAAACTCAGGAGCAACTGTGAAACGAGCCCTTCTGTTGGTAGCGCTAACCGCCTTCGCTTCCTTGGCGTCCTTCGCCGCCGATTTGGATGGCGTCTGGAAATCCGCAAAACCGCTGCAGACGTTAACCTTAAAAATGATCGATGGCAAAGTGACTGGTACCGTAAAAAGCGCTCTCGGAACCCTGCGTATCGCCGAAGCAAGAGCTGATGGCGATAAATTGGACCTGACTTTCTACGTGGTGCTCAACTCCGGTGTGGATCCTCTCGGCCTGGGCGGTTATGACAGCCAGGCCGAAGAAGGCCAAGTAACGGAAATTACTTACAAAGGGACCCTTTCGGGCGACACCATGAATTTCGTCGTGGAACAGGAAAGGCTCGGCCGTGTTGCCACTTTGAACTTCAAGAAGGCATCTAGCGGGGAGTGACCACGCTCCAGAAGGCTGATCCTCCCTTGAGAGCCAGCCGAGCCGCGGCACTGAATCGAACTGCCCCTCCCCTGGTATTCATCGTGGCTTTGCCGCTGCTCTGGCTGCGTTTTGGCCACTGGTTTTATCTCTCCATCGACGAAGGAATTTACTTAGAAGGCGCGCGGCGCATCGCGAGCGGCCAGGTTCCCTATCGGGATTTTTTCGTTCTCACAGGCCCCGGAACGTTTTGGTTTTACGGCGGCGTCTTTCATTTTTTTGGCGCGGCCCTGGCCTCCGCACGCTTCGTTCTCTGTTGTGAACTTGCTTCCATGTGCGCGGCCATTTCCTGGCTGGCCGGCCGCTTCGCCGGCGCGGCCTTCGCCATTGCCTCCGCATTGCTATTCCTAGTCATGCTGCTCACCTCGCTTTATCCGCTCTACATCACGCACCGTTGGGATAGCAATACCTTTGCCCTCCTCGCGCTGATCTTCGTTTGGTCCGCCTATGTTTCAAAATCACCCACAGGTCCGCATTACTTGATCGCAGGCGTGTGCGCCGGCATCGCGGCCTGGATCACGCCGCCCTTGCTCATGGTTGCGGCCGCGCTAGCGCTCTGGATTGCGCTGGGCGCAAAATCGAAGCTGGGATTCTGGCGGTTCGCAGCGGGAATCTGCCTCCCTTCGTTCGCGGCAACGGGCGTGCTGCTTCATGAAGGCGCATTCGGCATCATGCTGCGCACGCTCGGTTGGGATGCATCGAATTACGCCGGCGCGAATCGAATCGCATATGGGGCGCTGGCGGGAACGTTCCGAAGTTTCTGGCGCCCGGGCGCCACGTTAGCCGCAATCGTCCATTTCTCCGACTCGATTCTACCCGTCCTGCTGCCGCCGCTCGCAATGCTCGGTTGTGCACTGGTTTTCTCGCGATCGAACCGCTCGGCAAGGAAACTCCTAGGATTGCTGACCGTCGTTTCCGTCGGTTCGCTTCTCGCCTGCTACCCGCGTTTTGGCGCCGCGCAGCTTTTGTTTGGAAGCGCGTTTTTCTGGGCCCTCTGTACTTGCGCGCTGGCTTGCCTGCTTCCCCGGCGCGCTCATTCCTGGCTCGCGGCAGGAGCATTCCTGATCGCAGGGGCCGGGTTGTTCGCAGCATGGCCGCAAGAGCCGCTCAAGCCAATCGAAACGCCAGCCGGCGTGCTTCGCGTTTCGAGAAGGCAGTACGTCCAGTTGAACGATCTGCTGACAGCCATCAAACCAGGCGAGAGTCTCTTCGTGTATCCTTATCTGCCGTCCCTTTATTTCGTCCTCGGAGCAAACAACCCCACCCGCTACGCCTGGCTTCAACCCGGTATGATGGGACCGAGCGATGTGCATTCCGCTTTGACGGAGTTGAAGACGCGTCCTCCGCACTGGATCGTCTGGCATGACTTCACGGAAGCTTTTATCTTGAAGAATTGGCCTTCCAGTGACCGTACCAAACTTCGCTTCCCGGAGATGGAACAGTTTTTCGCCACGAATTATCACGTTTCGACGCCGGACGGAGTCGTTCCTATCGGCTACCGTTTGCTTGAGAGAAACCAGTGAAGTGTTTGGCCATCGCGCTTCTCGTCGCCTTGCCCGTGTCTGTGCCCGTCTCTGGGCAGGACGTGAACTATGCCGCCCTCGAAGGCGCCAAGCAGCCGCAGGAAGCCGTGGAGCGCGGCGCTGTGACCTTTTCGAAAAATTGTGCGGCCTGCCACGGTCCCGCCGCAAAGGGCATCAACGGGCAAACCGATCTGATCCGTTCCGCACTGGTCCGCGACGACGAAAAAGGCGAAGAGATCGGGCCGGTGCTGCGTGCGGGCCACCCTTTGCAAGGCCCGCGTCTGAATGACGTTCAAATCGCCGATATCGCAGCGTGGCTGCACGTCCAGGTTTACAAAGCGGCCAACCGCGGAACCTATGAGTTTCTCAACATCCTCACAGGCGACCCCAAAAAGGGCGAGCGGTTCTTCCAAGGCGCGGGAAAATGCAGCTCCTGCCATTCGATCACCGGCGACCTTTCCGGAATCGGCGAGAAATACGATCCTCCGGTGTTGCAAAGTCTCTGGCTCAATCCACTCCGCCGCCGAGGCGCCGCAGCTTCCCGCACGATCCGCTCGGTAACAGTCACGCCTCCATCGGGTCCCGCTATTTCCGGAATCCTGATACATCTGGACGAATTTAACGTCACCCTACGCGATTCCTCCGGCGCCGATCGATCTTTCTCCATCGACAACGATGTTCCGCGAGTGGAAATTCACGATCCCCTGCAACCGCATTTCGATCTCTACCCCCGTCTGACCGACGACGACATCCATAACGTCACCGCTTATCTGGCGACGATCAAATGAAGATCAGTCTGATTACGATTTTTGTCGCCATGTTAGCCTGCGGTCAGGAGGGGCCGCCGGTCGATTCATGGCTCACATACAACGGCGATTACTCGGGGCGCCGCTTCAGTCCTCTTACGCTCCTCAACACAAAAAACGTCCAGGAACTATCGCTGGCATGGAGCACTCGCGTCACTAACGGCGCCGCTGGCCACGGCGTCAGAATATCCGCTACGCCGTTACTCTCCGATGGCGTTCTGTATCTAAGCTCGCTCGATAATGTTTGGGCGATCGAGGCGCGAACAGGCCGTGAGTTGTGGCGTTACTATCGCGAATCCAAGGGCGATATGCCGCGCACCGGCAATCGCGGCGTCGGCCTGTATCAACACTGGCTGTTCTTCCTCACCATCGACGATTATCTGGTTTCTCTCGACGCTGTCACTGGCAAGCAGCGATGGATCGTCAAAATCTCTGACGCGAAACAATACTTCATTGCGACAGGCGCGCCGGTCATCGTCAAGAACCACGTTCTCATCGGCTCCGGAGGCGATTCCCTCGGCATCTCCGCTTTTGTCGAAGCGCACGATCCGGAAACCGGCGCGTTGCAGTGGAAGTGGAGAACCACGCCGGTCAAAGGGCAACCCGGCATCGAAACCTGGCCCGATGAATACGCGGCGGCATCCGGCGGAGGCCATCCCTGGATCTCCGGCGCCTATGATCCGGAGTTGAACCTTTACTACGTCGGCACCGGCGATCCCGACCCCGTCTACTCCGGAAAGAGCCGCAAAGGCGACAACCTGTGGACCTGTTCCATCGTCGCACTCAATCCCGATACCGGCAAAATGGCATGGTACTTCCAAGCCTCCCCGCACGATACACACGACTGGGACGCCGTGCAAACACCAGTGCTGATCGACGGCGACATCAACGGCCAGCCTCGCAAACTACTGGCGCAAGCAAATCGCAACGGCTACTTTTTTTTGCTGGACCGCACCAACGGGAAAAATATCCTCAGCGTTCCGTTCCTCGAAACCATGAACTGGTCGCTGGGCATAGATGCGAAGGGCCAACCGATTCCCAATCCAGCGAAAGAAGCAACGCCCGGCGGCGTGATCGTCTCGCCGCCCACTAGCGGCGCTACGAACTGGCCTCCGCCGAGCTTCAGTCCGGCGACTGGCCTGTTCTATGTCAACATGAACGAGGCATTTAGCGTGTTTTATTTGACTGACGATGACTCGCGCCCGCAAGGATTCGCGGGACGGGAAAGCGGCTTAGGGGGAGGGATATCCGCTTTGCTCGCCATCGATTACAAGACGGGCAAGCTTGCCTGGAAGCACGACTGGCGCGCGGGCGGAGGCCCTGCGGGCATCCTGACGACTGCCGGAAATCTGTTATTTACAGGAAACGGCAACTACCTCATCGCCTTCGACCAGGCGACCGGAAAGATTCTTTGGCACGCCGGATTGACCAGTGGGCTGAGCAACGGGCCCATCACGTATTTGTTGGATGGGAAGCAATTTGTGGTGGCGGGAGCCGGAGATACGCTGTTTTCGTTCGTCTTAAGCGGCCTCAAATGAACTGCCCCCTGACCTTGTTTCGTGCCGGATTGGCGAACAGACCCCGGCGTTTGGCAAACCGCGGCCCTGGTTAGAAACGACGCAGGAGCAGTTGAGGTTGCAGGGCTACAATCTCGGGATGGACCTGGCGCCCGACGGTAAACGGCTCCCGATATTTCCGATTCCGGCTGGCTGGACTGCGCAATCTTCCGTTCACGTTAACGTGGTTCTGAATTTCTTCGACGAATTGCGGAGGCCCGTGCCTGCGCCATAAATCCTCGCATCTACGGTTTCCCAGCGAGCACAAGGGATCGCCCAACACCACGCTCGCTCAAATACGGCAAGCCCACGTAGAAGCTCTCGCCGAGACTGCTGGTCCCGACCCAACTGGATGCGCCGAGATCGAGGAGCCAATCCTGATGGCGGGCATTTTCCAAGTGCCTGGCGTTGGGCTGCATTTATTCAACGCGAACGAACTTGAACGCGGCTGAGTCTACGGCAACGCTTCGCGCGTTTCGCACCTGCCTCAGTGTCAGCGTCTTGCCTTCAATCCGGAACTGATAAACCTCGTTTGCGCCGGGCTTCATCACGACGGGAATCTTGGCAACCAGGGGGTGAATCGTGATCAAGTCGCCCGAGATCTCGTACGTTCCGGCATTGGCGACTAGCGGTCCTCAGAGGGCGCGCAGCTCGTCCGCAGTTGCTTTGCTCGTGTCCGCGATATCCGGCCGATTGGTTGCCGCCAATACCATGCTGTAGCGGGTTGGCGTGAACAGGTACAGAGCGACCTGCGACGACCGCTCAGAATCAAGCTGCCATGCTCCAACCAGCGGCGTATCTGCGGCAAACGCCGTAACGAATGCGCCTGCAAGCAGTATCCGTCCGACGATTGCCATTCCCCATCTAGAAGGACCTGATGTCCACCACTTCATGGGATACAACATAGCACAACGGGGCTTGCTTCTCTTCCAGATCGGAAGTTGGTAGCTGTCTGGCGCGTAAGCATTGCTGCCGGGACGCGATATTGCCGCGTATCGTTCCGCTTTCCGGCAGTGCATTTTGTCGCGCCAGCCATCACTCGGCGTGCGGAATGACGAAACTGCCGTGAAGCTCTCAGGTGAAGCTCTCAGGTAACGCCGGCTGCCGTGATTGGATAAAATTGCGGGGCAAAGGAGGATTCGATGACCTCACGCAGCTTACCCTGGCGGTCATTTCTGGGCGCCGCTGCCGTCGCGCCGTTCCCGATCCGCTGTCATCAGCTTGCCGCGGCCAAGCGGAAGCGGGATGGATCAAGTCGCTCCACATCGGCGGCGCGGCCCGCTCAGGAACCCTCGAAATCTCGAATGCGGCGCCGGGTTTTGGGCCCCAAATCCTATGCGCTGCTCCTGGTAACCACGACCGCATTCGCTCAAGCGCCGACGTTTGAGGTCGCTTCCGTCAAACCACAACCGTGGACAGGGCAAGGCGGAGTGTATGTTCTGGTTCGCGGAAACACGCTCAACGCGGAACATGCTTCACTCGACGATTTGGTATCGTTCGCCTACAACCTGCGCGAAATCCAGCTTTCCGGCGGACCCCCTTGGGCGGATCGCAGCCACGCCAAGCTAGTGGAGGCCGAGCTATTCCAGGTTGTCGCCAAGTCCGTTGATCCGCCGCCATCCGTGGAAGTCTTTCGCCAGATGCTTCAGACGCTACTCGCCGAGCGATTCAAACTACAGGTTCACCATGTGCAAAAGAACCTGCCAATTTACAATCTGGTGGTGAACAAAGGCGGCGCAAAACTGAAGGAGAGCCCGGCGGACTCAAAGTTCTCCTCCGTTATGTCCTCGCATGGCAAGTTTGCCGTCGAACTCGTGACCACCAAGATGACAATGGAGCGCCTGGTCGAAACACTCGGCCCGGCTGCGGGCCGCCCCGTATTCGATAAGACCGGACTCGCCGCCAACTACGATTTCGCGCTGGAGTTTGTTGGAGAGAATGTTGCGAGCGAGCCGGATGCCGCGGTCGCCGGTCCGTCTATTTTCGCGGCCCTCCAGGAACAACTCGGCCTCAAACTGGAATCGGCGATGGCGCCGTTCGATACCATCGTGATCGATCACGCCGAGAGACCTTCGGGGAATTAAATAAGGGCGTTAGCGCAGCCGTCTGACCGGCGACAGAGGAGGCATCGCCTGCGAGTGCTGCATCGGGTTCGATGTTGGAACTGAGATCAACCGAAGAGACAGGATCAGTTCCCGACAGCAAGGTAGAGCGGCTGTGTTCCGGCTGTCCCGCCGAGGGTGAAGGTCAAAAGCGCGTTACCTGCACTGATATAAGCCAGTGAAAACTTGGAGCCAGACCGTCATAAATAGGTATAACCGGACGCCTCCGATAACATCTTGAACGCGGTTGAGAATGACCATCTCTTCGGTGTTCCCAGGCAGTTCCGCGACATCTCACACCGTCGCGCCTGGCTTTTGCAAGAGTATCCGAGCAAATGAGTGACGGAAACGGTGCGGTGTCGGCTTCACCTTCCACGGACCGCGAGCTTCCCAAACGACGCGGCGCGTTCACGAATACGGTCTTGTAGCCACTGCGGCGCCCAGGTGTAAACATGCGTGCTGGCCTTGGCGGTCCGTACCCGGATTTCACTGCTCGGCTGCATCCGAACGATGTGAAACAGCGCCACGTCAGAAATGCGGAGGCCTGTGTCGATCGACAGCGGGATGAAATCCGCCATGTCTTCGCTGTCCCATTTGTGGCGATAAGTCCCGCCATAATCCTGGCAAGCCTCGTACATGCGTTTGATCTCGTCGTCGGTGAAGGGAAACTTCTGCTCGTTGCCGCGGTTAGCCATCTCGCGGCCCTTCGGGTTCTTGGAGGCGCGCGCCGGGTTGGTCTCCATCCATCATTTGTTGCTGACGCAGTATTCGAAGAACGGCTTGAGCATCGCCATTCTGCGAACAGCGGTCTGCGGGCTGACCGGCCAGGTGGACCGGAACTGGCGCACATCGAGCGGCTCCCAATGGTCGATCATCACGTAGCCTCGATCCTCGGAGAAACGGTTGAGCCGCGCCATCAGCATGCGATATTTCTTGTGAGTGGCGAAAGCGGCCGTCTCCTGCATCTCGTCGAGAAAGGATTTGGTGGCTTGCGCGACGGGAAACCGATTGAGTGTCGACTTCGGAAGCGGTTCGGGTGGCAGAGCAGAGGAAGCAACTTCGCCTTCCCAAGGTCCCGCTGCCCCGATGGCGCCGGCAATGGCGCGCGCGTCATCCCACTCCCATTTGTTGGTGCTCTGGCGAAGGAACTTTTCGTTGGGCGTACCCGCCTCGACGATGGGGCATTCGCAGCGCTACCAGCCGCGCTTCCGTTCCTCGAATTCACTGGAACGAAACTGGCGAGGATGACCGCCTTTGCACTCGCGACGATGGCGGCGGTACAGGGTGAGAGTCATACCCTCATCACACCACGGAAGCTCTCAATCTAATGTAAGTTATTGAAAAATCAAATGGCGGAGAGGGGGGGTCGATACCACTTTTCGATTTTTGGCTCTGCAAGTTGCAGATTTCAGGTTGCCGCGGCTCCCGAGGTCGCCATATTTGCCAGGGCTACTCTGCCCATATTTGCCCAACGATACTGCCTTGAATAATAGGTGCTTCTCCGACTGTTCAGCCGTTATCCACATGGCAGATGGGCTACGAAGTTAAGAAAACTCTATGCGCGGCGGAAGCGGTGGCAGAAAGAAACACACAACGCCCCTTTGCGGCTCGGCTAAGTTTTTTTCCGAGGGGGCCAGATTTCCTCCCGCCAGAGCTACTGTGTGAACAGCGTAAAAAGCCGCCGAGGTAACGCAATTATTCCGCGCGAACTACACGCTCGTACGGACGGCTGAAAGCTCGGCGACACGGGTTTCCTGAATGGCGGTGAGGGTGAGATTCGAAGCGTCCGCACGTTATGGGACTCCGCAAGTTACTGATTCCGCATTGCCGCCGACCGCATATTTGCCACCGTTGCCGTGCCGTATTGCCACGAGATTTGGCTAGCTAAATAGGGACCTGTCCAAGACGACTAAATCGTTTAAAATGTGGTGCGGAGAGGGGGACTTGAACCCCAACGAGATTGCTCCCGCTAGCACCTAAACCTAGTGGGCCATCGCCGACTACCTTCGATGTTCGGAATCCGGACGCAATGTCGAGACGCAGTGCGAGAGGAGGGGCCATAATGCGCTGCGCAATTGAAACACGCCGCAATTCCCCGTCGCGCAATATCATTTTGGACCTCATGTTGCTTCAGGCCCGCTCGCTTGTAGGACGAAGCGGATTAAGTAAACAAAGCACTTCGGTTCGCAGCGCGCGGCCCCTAAACGCCACGCGCTCGCGGGCGTCCGTCGGACTGGAATCCCGGTCACCCGGCTTCCTGCCAGATCTTCACGCAAGCCGGTGAAGCTCGCGGGGATTCCGCTCAAGCTCCGGCCCCTCTCGCCGTCGGGAAGCGAGACTCATGAGCCTCTTGAATGAGTCAGGCGACCAGAAGCCTCTCTCGGTCTCCTGCGGCTGCTCCTTCGCTGGCTCAAATACGACAGGTCAGCTTGCCGAAACGGGGAGGCGGCGCTGGGTAGCCTTTGAGCTGTCCCGCGAATACGTTGGAGGGTCCGCCTTCAGGTTCCTCAACAAACAGAGCAGCCCGATCGAAGTTCTCGGCGAGCAGAACGTGCAGGCCGCGAAGGATCGGAGCGACAACGAGCGCTGTGTGAGCGATCTGTGATATGACCGCACGGTCATATCACAGATGGATAGATGGATTGCTTTCTGCCAAGCGCTCCAAAGGACTCCCCCCCGCGGGCGATGGATAGTCTAGTGAAAACTGAGCCAGATGAAGAACATGCTGGAGGGAGGATAGGAGCCGGCGATCGACAGCTGCGTGTTCCCGTTGACCATGGTGTCTTGCAGGTTGGCGATGCTAAAGGAGGGCGTCCACGCACCTCCTGGCGATCGCATAGCGTTGGCGTTGAACATGCTAGCGACGGCGTAGTCGGAGAGTTCGGCATACTTGCCATTGACCAGCGGGCGCTCCACGATCCACTCGGTCTGGCTGCCGCTGAAGGAAGTGCTGCCGAGAGGCGTATTCGTTACGGACGCCTGGTTCTGGGTCCGGTTATAGACATAAAACCATCCATAGCCGCCGTTAGCGTTGATCGCTCCCCTGGAATCGCCGACCCAGACGGTGACCATGACGTCATCTAGAGCATTGATGGCCAGGCCGAGCTGCTGCGCGGTGGGCTGATTCGGCAGGAGTTCGGTCCAGGCGTAGTAGGTGGCAAACTCGATTCGCGACGTGCCGAAGACGGCGACTTCGAGGAAATTCTGTTCGGTCCCGGCCTGTACGAGATCGATTTGGCCATCGCCGTCGAGCCCGACCCACATAGAAGACCAGGTGGTGAAGCCCGGCTCGCCCGAGACGATCGGAGGCACAAGCCACTCGCCCGTCACGGCGACATAGCTGCCCGGCCTGGCCTGCGCCTCGTAGCCGCTCCAGTTGGCGGAAGTGGCGGGGCCAGCCTGGGCTTCGAGAGTTTTGTGCGAAACGTCGGAACGATTCACCGACTGCGGCGGGACCAGAGTGATGGGCCGGGAAACCAGATCGAGCCACTTGGAGTAGTTTTCGGGCGAAGCGGAGGCGTCGGGCCGGGGAGGGTATCCCAGGCCGATCACATCCGCATCGGCAAGCTGCCGTGCAGCCTCGTCGGTTAGCGCGGGCAGGACACGGGAGCCCTTCGGAGCCGGCATGGAACTCCTCGGCGCCGGCATTTCCGCTGTGGGAGCAGCTCCGGTTCGCACATGCAGCGGATAGATGGCCACGCTGCCGGCCGCCGAGCAATCGAGTTGCATGTCGGCGTCCAGTTGGGACTGCTCCGTGGTATGGACGTAGAAACGAACATAGCCATCGGCATTGGCATAGATCCTCATGGTGTGGGCCGCGTCGCTTACGCCAGCAGGATGCAGATCGCAGGCCGCGCCGGGCTGGGTCTCGAAGACCATCGCGGTATGGACGTTGGCCGGGATGCTGAAGCCCCTGGCGGGCGCGACAACGGGAACCGGGTTCTGGGCCGAGGCGCCGGAGCGGCGACCAGGCACAGGAAGGCAGCGGTCAGCGAAGCTGTAAGCATCGCCGGGTAAATGCCAGCCGCCCGTTGGCGAGTGGTGAATGTTTTCGTTTTCATTTTCGTATCTCCTTTTGAGGGTTGTCCTCTTCCGATTTCAATGTGGAGCCAGGTGGCGAACTATTCCACCACTTCGGATAAAATTTGGAGGGGTATAGTAAACGAGTGGTCTGTACGCGATGCCTGTCGCCGGTTCTCCAATGGAACCCCGACAGTCATGGAGGGAATAGACTGAGTGGAGCCGGGCGATGATCTTCCCAAGAGCACTGATCGGGTTTCTCTGCCTGGCATGCTCATTCGCCCAGACACCGCCGCCCGCGCTTTCGCCGAACGTCCCCATCCAGATCCTGTTGGACCCCAATCACCCGGCTTCCTGCCAGGTCTTCACGCAGGCCGGTGATTACGCCCGGGTAGTGGTGCAGCCCGCAGGCATTCCGCTCAAGGTGTGGCTGCTGTCGCCATCCGGAACTGCGGTGATGACCTTTTTGAACGAGTCGGGCGACCAGAAGCCTCTGACGGTCTCCTACATCGCCGCCGACACCGGCGCAATGACCCTGGAATTTACCCTCACCGACCCCGACGCGCGCGGCCAAACAATGTCGCTGCGACTCGCAGACCGCCATCCCGCGGCCTCCGACGACGCCAAGCGAATCGAAGCCCAGCGCGAGTTTCAAGCCGGAAAGGCCCTGCAAATCGCGGCGCGGAAGCAGGATCTGGAACAGGCGCTCCCGCGGTTCGAAGCCGCCCTGCCTCTCTGGCGCTCCATCGGCGACAAGGTGGAGGAGAGTCACACGCTGGGCGCCATCAGCGACGTTTACCTCGCATTGGGTGATAATCCCAAGGCGGTCGACTCTCTCACCCGTGCGCTATCTCTGGCTCGCGCAGCGGGCGACTCGGCACTGGAAGCCGACATCCTTACCAGTCTCGGGGTGGCCGTCTCATTCCGCGAACCCAAGAAAGCCCTCGAATATTTGGAATCCGGCCTGAAAATAAGCCGTTCCGCCGCCGACCGCAACCTGGAGGCCGTCGCCTTGAGCGACATTGGATCGGTCTATATGTTGATGGGCGATCCGCGCAAAGCCCTGGACTATGCCGTCGGGGCTCTCGCAGTCAAGCGGGAGTTAGGCGATCGTCAGGCAGAGATGTCGATCCTGGCCAACCTCGGCACTGTTTATTTTGCGCTGGGCGATTCCCACAAAGCTCTCGATACCTTCCGCGAAGTGCTCCCGATTCGCCGGGAAAGGCACGACCGCCGAGGGGAAGGCGCGGCTCTCTACTACATCGGGACATCCCTCTTGCGCCTCGGCGACCTGGACCAGGCGTTGGAGTCGCTTCAGGAGGCGTTGCCGATCATTCGCCAGGCAGGAGATCGCCGGAGCGAGGGTCGAGCCTTGACCAACCTTGGCCGCCTATACCTGCAAATCGGTCAGCCGCAGGAGGCGCTCACGACCTTCGAGCAGGATTTGCTCGTGACTCGCGCCCTCAAAGATCGTATCCAGGAAGAAATTATTCTGACGGCCATGGCGCATGCCTATCTGCAACTCGGGGATGCGGACAGGGCGCTCGAATACGACCGGCAGGCGTTGAACATCCAGCGAGAGGTTTCAGACAAACATGGAGAGGGGCTCGCGTTGGCCGATCTTGGTGGCGTCTACGCGTTCATCGGAGATGAGCAGAAGGCTCAGGAGACATACCGGCAAGCGCTGCCTCTGCTGCGCGGGTCGAGCGACCAGGGAGGCGAAGCCGATACTCTGAACCGGCTGGGCGATCTGCTCCAGAAAGACGGTAACGCCCGCGCGGCCCGCCCCCTCTACGAGCATGCGCTCGAATTGGCAACGGCCATCGATGACCGGCGGCGCCGCGCCATCATCGAAGCGAGACTGGGCGCCACGCTGCGCGACCTGGGGGAGAAGCAACAAGCACGCGAATCGCTGTCCGACGCACTGATGCAGCTCGCATCCATGGGCGACCGGCTCGAGCAGAGCATCGTACTCTACCAGATGGCGCGCCTGGAATGCGACGGCAAGAATTGGGACGAGGCCGGAAAATACCTGGACCAGGCTCTGGAAACAGACGAACAGATTCGAGCCACCGTTATCGGATCGGAATTGCGATCCGCTTACTTCGCCACCGTGCTCGATCAGTACGATTTGCGGGTGCGCGTTTTGATGGAACTGCATCGACTGCATCCGAACGCCGGATATAACGTGCGGGCCTTTGAAACCGCCGAACGGGGCCGCGCGCGCACCCTGCTCGATCTGCTGGGCGAGTCCCGCGCCGTAATCCGCCAGGGTGTGGACCCGGCGCTCCTTCGCGACGAACGAATTCTGGCCGCCCGCCTGCATTCCAAGACCGCGCGCCAGATCGAGTTGCTGACCAGATCCGATAGCGTGGGTGCGGCGGTTGTCGAACAGGAGATCCGGCCGATGACGGTGCAATACCGCGAAATGGAAGCAAAGATTCTCGCCGCAAGCCCTCGGTACGCTGCGTTCACCAAGCCTGAGCCCTTGAGCTTAGAGCAGCTTCAGAAGGACCGTTTGGGCTCCCCGGTCCTGCTGCTTGAATACTCGCTCGGCGACGAACGGAGCTTCCTATGGGCGATCACCGGGACAACTTTTCACAGTTTCGAACTGCCGAAACGTTCTGCGCTGGAATCGCTGGCCCACCGCGTGTACAGCAGCATGAGCATGCCCGAAGCAAATCGAGATGTCGAAGCGCTTGCCGAGATCGGCCGCGCGCTGCTGGGACCGGTGGTGAGGGAACTGGGGACGAAACGGCTGGTCATCGTGGCGCCCGGGGCGCTCCAGTATGTCCCGTTTGCGGCTCTGCCCTCGCCTTCCGATCCGAAAGAGCCTCTTATCGTCCGTCACCAGATCGTCAATCTGCCTTCCGCCTCCACCATGGCTCTGCTCCGCCGCGATCCTGGCGCGCCCTCTGCAAAAGTGCTCGCAGTTTTGGCCGATCCTGTGTTCAGCTCCGATGATCCGCGCTTGACCAACTCAGGCCCGGCGCAATCTGACAAGCCCGGCCTGCAACGGCTGACCTTCACACGGAGGGAAGCGGAAAGTATCCTCGCCCTTCTGCCGCGAAGCGCTACCTTCTCCGCGCTCGATTTCGATGCCAGCCGGTCTACAGTGACCAGCGGCGCCCTCAGCCAGTACCGGTTCGTCCACATCGCATCTCACGGGCTGGTGAACCCGATCCATCCCGAGCTTTCGAGCATCGCGCTCTCGCTGGTGGACCGCGCAGGTCAGCCGCAGGATGGGTTTCTCCAGACGACGGACATTTACAACTTGAAGCTGAATGCGGAACTGGTGGTTCTGAGCGCCTGTCAAAGCGCGCTGGGAAAAGAGGTCCGCGGAGAAGCGCTGGTAGGCCTGACGCGCGCCTTCATGTACGCCGGAGCGCCGTCGGTGATGGCCAGCCTGTGGACTGTTTCGGATCGGTCGACCGCGGAATTGATGACCCGCTTTTACCAGGGCATGCTTGTGGGTAAACTGCGTCCCGCCGCGGCCCTCCGCGACGCGCAGATCTCCATGTGGAAGGACAGCCGGTGGACGCGACCTTATTATTGGGCGGCGTTTACATTGCAGGGCGAATGGAGATAGAGGCAACCAATCCAGCCGATCTGGTGCGGCGCATCATGGCCGGCGACAGCGCTGCGGAGGAGGAACTAGTCCACCGCTATAGCCGTGGCGTCTTCTTCGTCCTCAACCAGAATGTTTCCGACCGCGAGATCGCCGAGGACTTGTACCAGGAGACGTTCCGCCTGACGCTTGAAAAGATTCGCGGCGGAGAGGTCCGTGAGCCGGAACGTTTCTCGGGATTCATCCTGAGCATCGCCCGCAATCTGGCCATCGAGCACTTCCGCAAAAACACCCGCGCGCGCGAGCGACAAGGCGAGGAGAACGAAAGCCGGACGATCGCGGCGCCGGATCCGAGCCAGTTGGACCATCTCCTCAAGGAGGAGCGCGCCACGCTCGTTCATCACGTACTTGCCGCATTACCTTCGGAAAGGGATCGCAAAGTATTGCGCCGTTTCTACATCGCCGACGATGACAAGGAGGAAATCTGCGCCGACCTGGGGATTTCTTCGCTGCATTTCAACCAGATCCTGTGCCGGGCCCGGGAGCGGTACCGCAAAGCGTTTGATGAACTGAGCCGGGCGGGTGGAAAATGAATATCGGGACCGTGGAATAATTGCCGTCCAGGCATCACATTATGGATAAAGCCCATGCAACACTCTGAAATCGAGCGCGATTCCCTGATTGACCGGTACGTGCGCAACACCCTCGTTGGCGCTGAGCGGCAATCGTTCGAGGAACACTTCCTCGATTGCACGCAATGCCTGGAACAACTCGAAATCGCATCCAGTTTGCGGCAAGCCATTCGCGAATCGGCGGTGGAAGCCGTTGCCGCACCGCCCGTTGTGCGCCCCCGGCGCTGGTACGTTTTGGGTTGGGTACAGGCCGCCGCGGCCGCATGCCTGGTGGTCGCGATGGCGACGAGCATCGGGTTTTTTGAACAGATGCAGCATGCCCGGCGCGAGCTGGCAAGCGCACAGACGGAGCTCGCAAGTGCGCGCGGGCTTGCATTGTCGCCCGCAGTATACGTTCTCGGCCAGAGCCGCGGCGGCAGTGAGAGCAAGCAGATCGCCCTCCCGCGCGCGCCGCGCTGGATGGTGTTCTCCATTGAAATGGACACGACGCAGTTTCCCAGCTACCACGCAATCCTGAGCGATTTCAGTGGCAAAGAGATCTGGCAGCAGGCAGGCATCCAGCCCGCTTCCCCGGACGCCATCGGGGTGACCGTGCCCTCGAACCTGCTCGCCCCCGGCTCCTACACGCTGATCATTCAGCCGTCCGGCCCGGCTGGCGCGCAATCGACGCTCAGCCGGTTTTCCCTACGTTTCCACTAGCGAAAAAAAATTAGCAGAGCGGTGGAATAGCCGAGCATCGATTCGCACTTTCAAATCGGGAGATTTTAAACTGATGCGAGATTACACGATTAACTTGATGGGATTCCGGATTTCGGCCCGGTGGCTCCTACGAATCCTCGCCGCGGTGACATTCGGAGTCCCGCTCCTTGCCATGCAGTTGCCGGATTTTTCGGCGGACACGGTGAATACAACGAACGGGGAAGTATCTCGGGGCAGGATTTATCACACCGCCAACAAGGATCGCGTCGATACGACCACGCATTTGCCGGCCATGATGGGGCAGCCCGCGCGCGATCGTGAAACGCACACGATCACGGATCGGGAACAGAAGCTCATCTACGTGGTGGATACACAAAAGAAGCTGATATTGGTGAACTATGCCATGCAGATTGTGAGTCACGACGATCCGGACCGCAGCCCCGATAAGTCCTGCGCGGAGCTTGCGAAAGCATCCGGTTCGATGGTTGCGATGAAGGGCGCCAGCAACTGTAAGCAACTCGGGTCGGAAAATGTGAACGGTCGCTCCGCGGCTATCTGGGAGCTGCACGTCGGGATGGGCGCCATCCAGCTCGGTACGTGGAGGGTGTGGGTGGATTCCCAGTGGAGCATGGCGGTCAAGTGGCGGACTGCGGACGGAGCCACGGGCGAACTCGAAAATGTCCAATTCGGGCCGCAGTCGTCGAGCCTCTTTGTGCTCCCAGCTGATTATCGCCGACAAGACTTACCGCACTAGCGGTCCGGATCAACGAAACAGTTAGCAAGCCGCGTGGTAGGGCGGCCAATTTTGGCTGGAGCCTGCCTCCGGGCGGGCTCTTCGACGATCAACAAAGCCGCCTGAAATCGCGACGCATTCACGGGACGTACAAAGTAGATTGGTTTGTCATGGTGGCGTCGAAAGTCCCCTGTATGGTGGAGATCGCCTTCAATGATCCGGCGCTCTCGGCGCAGGCGAAGCTCGTAGCCAACTCTCTCAAGCCAGGGATATGATTACGCGACAGTGTCAGATTGAGGATATTTATGTCAAAACAGATGATCGCTTTATTGATCGCGGCCGGCTTTGGCTGCCCCGCGTTGCCACAATCCACCACCGGTTGGGAGACGGTGACCGACACCCGAAAAATCTGCGCGGCGAAATCTCCGCAGAGCTGGGAACATACCTCGCTGCGGCCGATGGACAATACCCCGGGAATTGCCCGGGTAGTGGCGCAAGTACGCCGCGACGGCTCGCCCCTCCTGTTCGACTTTGTCAAGACCTGGGGAGGGACGGCCACCCACGTATTTGAAGACAATCCCACGCGGTACTGGATCGAGTTCGATGGGAAGACCGGAATGATCGCGGACCACGAGCGCCCGTATCGCTTTCACTGGTTCGTAGTAATCCCCTCCAAACCAGTCTGCTCCATGCACATTTTCTTCAACGATCCGGCGCTGACCGAACAGGCAAAGTTGATGGCAAAGTCTCTCAAGAGCACGAAGTGATCATCTGATTCAACGTCGAAACCGCTCCCTGAGCTGAGGGGGCGTTCACGAGCCAGCAGCCTGGCAGGATACGAAGAATAATCAATTGTGTCAAATGCGCCGAGAAAAATCACCGCGTTGGGTGCTCTGGTAGCGATTTGCGCCGCGTCTTGGACGCCGGCCGCCTTGTTGCATTGGGTAGTCAGAGTTGCAAGTCCCTGGATCTACGCGAAACCGCCGCTGCTGGGGGACTGTGCGTCCTTGCGGATTCAAGACTGCTCCTTGTGGAAGACGTAAAAAAATACGGTCACACTCAGACTTGCCAGCAAATGAATTAGCGATGCCAAGAGCGTTACCGCAGCAATCGCACCAGCCAGACTAGCTGATACGTCACGGACGAAGCCCACCGCCAGCAGAACCGTCAGCAGCGCCATGCCGATCAGCGCAAAGAACGCCGCACCCTTGAGAGTCATGGTAGAGATTATATGCCCATCGCAGACGCAAGAAGCAGGTGGCTTCATCGGTTAGAGTCAGTCGTACGCATCTGGCTCGCCGTGAGTCAGGAACCGCAGCGCAAACCGCAGAGCATTCGCCGCCCCGGTCGATGTCCTCGGTTCGGGCATAGTGTGAAGTACGCGCGCATACTAAACCCGGTAAGCTCGGCGCGGCAACGCCAACCGCATTTCATCCGCGGTCCCGGTGGGCGGCCCACGATTGACCTTCGAGCGCCTCCCTCGGCGGTGTCCATTGTGGGATACCGCCGGCCGCTTGGGGCATATTGTGAAGTGCGCGCGCATATTGCGCCCAGGAAGAAGCTTGGCGCCGCAGCCCCAACCGCATGGCATCCGCGGCCCTCGTGGGCGCCCTATGAGATTGAATGTTGGGTCCTGTTGAAACTTCCTTACACGAACCGAGCTCCGACACTTGCCACATCTCTCCGACACACAATGACTGCAGTAATGCAGCGCTGGGTCGTACTGCTACGCAAAGTCAACATCCTCGCCGCAGCACAAACACACCGGCATGTGAGCGACACCAGCCGTATGGTCGGCGTCATCGAACGGCCCCCGTCGACGCGTAAGCCGCCAGCCAAATAGCCACGGATAAAACCAATGTCTCTCTGAACCCAACCATCTGCCCCTCCGCGCGCTGTCTGGTCAGGCCTGTCCTAAGCGAGGCGGCCGCCACTTCCGATACACGCGGCGATGACATTGCAGCTTCGCTGCGATCCGGCCAGTACCGCAAATGGCGTCGAAAACTCTTCCAAATTGAACCGGCTTGCACGCGCCCTCCATTTGAATTAATGCTGGCTACCGCTCCGGTAACCTTCTGAACTTCTCAAGCGGCAATCTCGGCGCGCCGCGCTCTGTCTAGGCGGCGTCTACCTTCACGCCGACTAAAGTTGCCCTAACCCGCCCAATGCAAAAGCACGTCGCATGGCGGCGTTATATGACACTTACTCCGCGCGTAACGATTCGGTAGGGTTCACGCCCGAAGCACGATGCGCCGGGACAAGCGCCGCGCTAAGGGCCGCCGTTCCAAGAACCAGCGTCGCCATCGTAATCACGGTAGGATCAAATGGCTTTACGTCATAAAGCTGCGACACGATCAGCTTGCCCAAAAACCAAACAACTGGCAACGCCATGCCGATCCCGGCCAGAATCATGAGCAACGCTTCCCGCAGCACCATCCAAATCGCGGACCAGCGGTCCGCTCCAAGAGCCAATCGAATCCCAATCTCGCGCGTACGGCGTGTAACCACAAACGACATCACGCCATACAAACCGACCACCGAAAGCACCAATGCCAATAGGCTGACACCGCCTGACAGCGTCGCCAACATATGCTCGGTATTCAACGATCGGCTCACCTGTTCGTCCAAAGTGCGCAGATCCATCACGGGCAGCGTCGGGTCAACGTTGTGCACAATCGTTCGAAGCGTTTGAAAAGCCGATTCCGGCGCCCCGCGAACTCGCACATAGAATGTTGCGTCGCCACTCCCGGCCTCGAGGAAAGGAACAAACGCCTGCTCGGACTCGTCCCGAAGCCCGCGGTAACTGAAGTCGGACATAACGCCGACTATTTCGATATCCGTCTTCACGTCCGGTCCGGAACCCCCACCAATGCGTAGGCCCAGCGGATTGCGTCCGTCCAGAAAGCGTTTCGCAAAAGACTCGTTCACGATTGCCGAACGAAACCCCATTTCGCCCGAAGGTCGCGCATCGCGTTCGTCGAAGTTCCTGCCGGCCAGAATTCGAATTCCCATGGTTCGAAAGAATCCGGGTGTGACAGCGTTCAAATTCACAGCATGGTCGGTTGTTATTCGCTTGTCGGCCTGAATCGTGATCGGATTGTTCCAACTTCCGCCAGTCAGCAAGGGAAAGCCTGCTACGGCGGACACCTGCGTAAGCGGCGAGTTGCGTATGGCTTCGTCAATGCGGCGAATCAGCCGGCTGCCGTCCGTCTTGGAATAACCGTTGCGCGAAGCAGCGAGTCTGAACGAAACCATGCTGGATGTCACAAACCCAGGCCCCTTTGTCATCAGTGCATCTAACGTCCTGACAAACAGCGTCGCTCCCACAACTAACGTCAAAGTCAAAGCGATTTGCGCGGTCACGATCACCTTGCGGAGGCGAACGCCGCGAAATGCGGTACCGCCGCGCTGCTGCAGCGACGATAAGAACGATTGCCGTCCCGATTGCCACGCAGGCGCTAAGCCACTCAAAACCCCAGCCGTGACGCTTACACCGAAAGCAAACAACAGCAGCCGCGTGTCCACTCCCGCATGCAATGCGTTAGCTGCCGTGTTCTTGGGCAGGAATGCGACCAAGGCGCGCACCGCCAGAGGAGCTAGCGCCGCTCCAAGAAATCCTCCCGTCAGCGCGATTAACAAACTGTCGGCGAGAAACTGCCGTCCCAGCCTGCCGCGCGATGCTCCGAGCGCCAGGCGCGTACCAATCTCGCGATCGCGCGCCGAGCCGCGCGCCAAAAACAAACCCGACACATTTAAACAGGCCAGGCCCAACAACACCATAGTTGCTGCGAATAGCACACACAACGGTTGAACCAAAATTCGCCTCAGACCGGAGTGTCCTTGCGGCGCGGCAGTCAACAAGAGCGACGAATGGAGATACTCTTGCATTTGTTCCGGGGTAATTTTGGGAAATCCAGCTTCATTCATATTCTTCTGCAGCATGGCCTTGAACCAAGGCTGCAACCCAACCTGAGCTTGTTTCAGCGTCACGCCTTCATTCAAGCCGCCGAGCACTTGCATCCAGCGAGTGCTGCTATGCCGGAGGTCAGTGTAGCCCCCCGGTATCACTTCGTCGGACATGGACGCAGGAACCCAGACAGACGGCACTTCGCCCACATCTATGCCCCGAAACGTAGACGCCGCTACTCCGACCACAACGAAAGGATGCATATTGACGATCAGCTTCCGTCCCAGAACATCCGCGGCGCCACCCAGTTGGGTCTTCCAAAAGTCGTACGAAATGACGACCACCGGATTCGCGTTCGCCACGCCATCGTCTTGCCGCGTCAACACCCGCCCCAAAGCCGGCCCGACCCCAAGCAGGCTAAAGTAATTGCCGGAAACAATTTCTGCCGTAGTCGGATGATAATCTCCTCCGGTCGAAAGGTTCACATCGGTTAAGGCCCGGCAGAAAACTCCCTCGAAGAATTGTTTTTGCGCATCCAGGTCGCGGCAGATTGGATAGGACATCAAATTCCAACTGCCGAAGCCCTCGGCAACCTGCTCGCCTTTCGTCGCATCGACCAGCACCAGCCGTGCGGGTTCGCGCACGGGAAGCGAATGCAGCAGAACTTGATCCACCAGCGAATAAATCGCCGTGGCGGCGCCAATTCCGAGCATCATAGAGACAACAGCCGTTATAGTAAGTGATGGTGTCCGGAGGAAAGAGCGCGCCGAGAAGCGAAGATCGTACGCAAAGTCGCGCAGCCATCGAGCCAACCACACGTCGCGGACTTCTTCTTGAATTTGCGTCACACCGCCCAGTTCCAGTGATGCCTGTCTTCGGGCATCATCATCGGTCAAACCCGACTTCTTCAGATCGCTGGTTCGCCGGTCCAGGTGATAGCGCAGTTCACGGTCCAAACCGCCTTCCAGTTCCGCGCGCCGAAACCAGTTCGTCAGTTGCCGTATCATCGTTTGCCCTCGTCAAAGATCAACTGAACCGCGCCAGCCAGCCGCGCCCAACTGTCTTTCTCCACCACTAGCTGTTTCCTGCCCGCGGCCGTTAACGAGTAGAACTTCGCCTCGCGCCCGGTCTCCGATTCGTGCCACTCAGCTCGCAACCATTGCTTTTGCTCCAGCCGGTGAAGCGCTGGATAAAGCGAGCCCTGATTCACCTGCACGACCGATCGGGAGATCTGTTCCAATCTTTGCGCAATGCCGTATCCATGCGCCGGTTCCAACGAAACAATCTGCAAAATCATCATGTCCAGCGTGCCCTGCGGTATCGGAAATCGTGATGGCGGCATTAATGCCTCAACCTTCTACTGCTCAGATTACTCGATTATAGGTCGAAGGTCAAGGTATTGTTTCGACATTCTTTGGAAATCCGCTATACCCCTGAGAACGAGTCGAACGAAAACCTCATGCAGGGCTTAATGAACCGGCAGCAAGCGACGGCGCGCCTGATGCGCGGACCTCACCATGTGGCGGCGCCGTGCCGCATCATCAGGCCTGACCTCTGCGTCGTTAGAGGGGTTACTCCTCCAATGGTCGAATATCGCACGCTAAGGCGAGTTTCTCTTGCAAAATCACCAATCCTCTAACAACCATCACAACGAGTAGAAGACTAGAAAGAGAAGCGATCAGATGGCGCGGCGCGCCCCAGATGTCGCCATGTAGATGGAACGATTGAGCGAATGACGCGATAGCCGGGAGAGTCCTTCAGGAAATTAACCGTGTGAACCACGCTCGCGCTGAACTGGTCAACGAATACGTAGCCGTGAGCCCGCCTCGGATGTCTCCTCAGGCTTAACGAAATCGATTCTCAAACGGCACTTGCGGCCACTGCGAGATTCTAGATCGCCCGTTCAGAATTTGGGAAGCATCGGCGGCTAGCACACGTTTTGGTTCCAATGATAGGGGAACCCCGATTCGGGTTAGGATAGAAGGCCCGTTAACCGGGGCATTTCCGCATCGCATGCTTACATCGTAGCCGTGTATAGCCTGTTCGGATAAAGAACCTCAACCACTTTCTTGATCACCGCGTCGCCGTATTCTCCGTTGGTAAAAACCACGAGGCCGATTCCTCGCGCCGGAACAAACATTACGAATGTCCTCACTCCCCAATCGGAGCCGTTATGATCCAGGATTTTTTCTCCATTGACGGTCTCGACTTCCCACCCCAAGCCCATTCCTGCGGTCACGAGGCAGTGTCCGGGTTTTCCGGCGGTGCTACATAGATCCTCCAAGTCTTCGGGCTTCATGCGATCGCGCGTCATGGTGGCCCGTGCTGCCGCGATTTCCCTGGTTAAGCCTTGGTCATGCATGACGCTGACCACGAACTTCGCGTAGTCCTGAATTGTTGTGCGGAGCAAGTCAGCGCCATTCCACGCTTGTGGGACAAGGTCTACAGGTTTCTCTGCCATCGACCTGTGGGGAACCGCCAACCGCCCCCCATACCAGGCCTTCCCTGTGTACGATGTTTCCTTTATGCCGATCGGATCGAAGACGATCTCCTGCGCCAGCGCATCAAAGGGTTTTGCCATCTTCTTTTCGACAAACCGGCCAACGTAGTTGTATCCCTCTCCCGAATATCCTGTTTGGGTTCCCGGCTCCCATCTGATCTTCAGCACCCCGCCGGTCATCCGCCGCCAGTTCGCAAATCCAGTCTGGTGTGACAAGCACAACCGCGGCGTCAGCAATTTGCTCCAGGGATCATCTTTTATATCCGGGTCCAGCCAGAACGGCGACATCGATTCATCCAGCGAGAATTTCCCTGCGGACGCCAGTCGCAGGACTGTCTCCGCCGTCACCGGCTTTGTGAGCGACGCCATGTTGTACAGCGTTTTTCCTGTCGCGGCGACACCCGGACTTTGTTCCCCGTAGACCGCTGTCCACGCCAGTCTTCGATCTTTGATGAACGCCACCGCTACGCTCGGCACATCGCTCTCTTTTAACCATTCCGCCGCATGGGCATCAATCTCGGCGCGCCCATCTTTATTCGCCGCAACAGTTCGGGCAGCGGATTGCGCCTTTTCCTGTCCCGCAGCCGGGATCATGCTTACACACCCTATTACGGCAACAACTAAAGCTGGCCGAATCAAAACCAGCCCCCGGACGGCTCGAGGCCATTGAGGCGCAGATACGTGACGAGATTGCCGTAATGCAAGGCGTCATGATTTGCGACTTGCGTCAAGATGAACATCTTGTTCGTCTTGAAGCCAAAGAAGTTCGCCGGGTCATTGAGTTGCGCATCGGTGAACCCGGAGTACACGCCATCGCAGTAATCGAACGCGCCTTTGAGGCGGGCCTTCATCTTGGTCTTCGAACCCGCCGCGGGGGCCGTGGCGGGGGTCGTCTCGCCCTTGACGCTTGAGCACAATATGTAGGATATATCCGCGACATGATCCAGGATCTCGGCAAACGAGCGAACGTCCTTCGTCGGCCGGTAGGTGTAGTACTTGGACTCTGGCATCGCGTCCGCCGCCTTCATAATCTTGTCCTGCATATTGTTCCGAAAAATGGATATCGTCGCCGTCAGCGGATTTGGCGCCGTGATCGGATTGGGCAGGTTCGGCGAGATTTGCGCGTTGGCCAAGGACGCCAAGACGGAAACAGACACCATGCCAACAGGAACCACGAGGCGAGCAATGGCTCGCAACATTACCAGTTCCAATGAAACAATCTGCAAAATCATCATGTCCAGCGTGCCCTGCGGTATCGGAAATCGTGATGACGGCATTAATACCTCAACCTTCTACTGCTCAGACTACTCGATTATAGGTCGAAGGTCAAGGCATCGTTTCGAAAATTGTTTGGCAATCCGCTACGGGTGTTTGGACATTTGATTTTTGTTCGCTTAGGCTCCCTTCTGTTGGGTTGGCATTCGGTTGCGGAACCGCGTTTGGGTTGAAATTGGTTGAGTGTGCCGGGGCGGTTTGGCGATTTGACAAAAACGAACCCATTTGACTTGGACCCGCCTTCAGGCCCTTAATCGCCTATGGCGGCCCGCGTGCTTCTACCTTAGCGAGGTCCATCATGCATCTCGTCGTTTCTCTTTTCTTCGTCTTGGCCGCTATCGCCCAGGTACTCACGTCCCTCCAGGACGGCACCCCGGTACGCCTTCGCCTTGACCGCACCGTCTCATCCGCCAGCGCGCACGTGGGCGAGACTGTGGATTTCGAAGTCACCGAACCTGTCATCGACCAGAATGTCGTGGTCATCCCGAAAGGCGCTGTCGCCCTCGGCCGCGTCACCAAAGTGGAAGCCAAGCGGCGTTTCGGACGCGCTGGTGCGCTCGAACTCAGCATCGATTCGGTGCGCCTCCTTGACGGCCGGAACTTACCCTTGCGCGCCACCCCCGAAAAGGGCGAAAGTGACATGAGCGGCGCCCGTGTAGCCGCCACGGTCGCAGCTTCCCCATCTTAGTGTGGGTGAAAGGCAAGGACGTGACCTTCGAAAAAGGTACTGAAACTACCGCCTACATCAGCGGCAACGCGCGCATCGGCGACTCACGTACCGGCCCCACCCTCGCGCCAGACAATGCGGCGGATCGCAGTGCCGTCCCCGGCGCCGTGCTCACCAACGCCGACATTGTCCAAATGCACGAGGCTAGACTCTCCGAAGAGATCATCCTGAGCAAGATCGGCACCTCTACGACTAACTTCAACACCGGCACTCAAGACCTGATCCGGTTGAAGGAAGCCGGCGTGAACGACAACATCATCAACGCCATGGTGCGGAAATCCGCTCTCCGCTAACTGGTGCGGCCTCATTACAACCTAGTTGCCATCGAAAAGAGGTGGAACCCAACAGTACGGATGGCCGCCCGGGCTAGGGGTGCGGGCGATTTGGCGTGTGGGGCTGTCTGCGCGGCCTGAGCGGGAGTCCTCGCGCGGCGGTCCTTCATTGCTGCTGTTGTTGTGGGGATTTGGCACCAGCTAGCCAGGCCCATGCGTCGTTTCCCAGATCCCCGTTTGGGGTCAATGTAAGATAAGCCTTGTCCAAGTGGATAAGCTTCGGTTTGGCGACAAATGGGGTGTTCACTTCACTCAGGTTGCCACTACCAGTTGTGTTTCGCGTCGTCCGCCGGCGCGAAACACTTGACCATTCGCTTGTACGGCACGGGGTCGGCGGCCACCGCCTGCTGAATGAGCCGGTAGAA
>Ga0116129_1000242_pt1 | contig 38324 bp, 41 predicted proteins | sample June2015DPH_17_2_FD_89732 | JGI IMG/M metagenome (GOLD analysis project Ga0116129, IMG submission 89732) | Peatland microbial communities from SPRUCE experiment site at the Marcell Experimental Forest, Minnesota, USA - June2015DPH_17_10 | ecosystem: Environmental > Terrestrial > Soil > Wetlands...
CCTTAGCAGTAGTTATATCTACAGGTGGCTACGGAATGGCCAGGATCGTATACTTGTCGGCTTGCATTTTTAAACGTCTATCTATCACGAGGCGTCCACTTTGATCAAATAAGCGCCAGCAGGCACGGCGACTCAAATCGCCGATGAGCGTCAATCGCAGTTGAAGTTGTTGATTGCGCGCGGCAAGGAGCAGGGCTACCTCACTTACGCCGAAGTCAACGATCATCTGCCGAGCGAGATTGTCGATCCGGAACAGATCGAAGACATCGTCAACATGATCAACGATATGGGAATTCCGGTGTACGAAAAAGCGCCGGATGCCGAATCGTTGTTGCTGACGGACGCCACCGCGGCTCCCGATGAGGAAGCCGTCGAGGAAGCTACCGCCGCGCTCGCCAATCTCGACGCCGAGTTCGGCCGCACCACCGATCCGGTGCGCATGTACATGCGCGAAATGGGTACGGTCGAATTGCTGACTCGCGAGGGCGAGATCCGCATCGCCAAGCGCATCGAAGAGGGCCTCGAGGCCGTCAAGGTCGCGCTCGGCAGCTATCCCGGCACTTACGATTTATTGCTGCGGCACTATGAAACGGTGAAAGCCGGACAGATGCGCCTCGTGGATGTGATCGTCGGTTTCGTCGATCCGAATGCTCCCGATGAGATCGCGCAGCCGCAGAATCCGAAGATGATGGCGCTGGAACGCGAAGAGGCCGCCAATGATGACGAGGAGGCGGATGGCGATGAGGAGGAAGAGGCCATCGACACCGGTCCCGATCCCGAGGAGGCGGCCAAGCGCTTCAACTCGATCGGCAAGGTATACCATCAGTACCTGAACTCGCTCGACAAGCTTGGCTCCAAGGATCCGAAGACGCTGAAGATCCGCAAGAAGATTTGCGGCGAATTGATGGAACTGAAGCTCTCGCCGAAGATGTTCGACCAGCTGATCGACAATCTGCGTCAGCATGTCACCGAGGTGCGCCTGCTCGAGCGGGAAATCATGTTCCTTTGCATCAAGCAAGCCGGCATGCCGCGCAAGGACTTCATTTCGACGTTCCCCAAGAACGAGACCAGCACGCGCTGGCTCGACAAGCACATCAAGGCCAAGAAGCGCTATTCCGCGCCGTTGGCGAAGTTCAAGGATGAAGTCGAGCGCCGCCAGAACAAGCTGAAGGATCTCGAGGGTCTATTCCATGTTCTCATCAGCGAGATCAAGGAAATCAACCGCGAAGTATCCATCGGCGAAGCCAAGGCGCGGCGCGCCAAGAAGGAAATGGTCGAGGCAAACCTGCGCTTGGTGATCTCGATCGCCAAGAAATATACGAATCGTGGCCTGCAATTCCTGGATCTGATACAGGAAGGCAACATCGGCCTGATGAAGGCCGTCGACAAGTTCGAATACCGCCGCGGCTACAAGTTCTCGACGTACGCGACTTGGTGGATTCGCCAGGCCATCACGCGTTCCATCGCCGACCAGGCGCGCACCATCCGTATTCCCGTGCACATGATCGAAACCATCAACAAGCTGAATCGCATTTCGCGCCAGATGCTGCAAGAGATGGGCCGTGAGCCGACACCCGAGGAACTCGCGGTACGCATGGAAATGCCCGAGGACAAGGTGCGCAAAGTACTGAAGATCGCCAAGGAACCGATCTCCATGGAGACTCCGATCGGCGATGACGAGGATTCGCACTTGGGGGATTTCATCGAGGATACCTCGGTGTCCTCGCCCATCGACTCGGCAACGACGGAGTCGCTGCGCGAGACCACCCACTCGGTGCTGGCGCAGCTGACGCCGCGCGAAGCCAAGGTTCTGCGCATGCGGTTCGGTATCGACATGAATACCGACCACACGCTCGAGGAAGTGGGCAAGCAATTCGACGTGACACGCGAGCGCATCCGCCAGATAGAAGCCAAGGCTCTGCGCAAGCTGCGCCATCCGAGCCGCAGCGAGCAGCTGCGCAGCTTCTTGATGGATGATTGACGTCGAGAGGGCTTAGGAACCGCTGACTTCGACCGTCAGGTGCCGTTCGCTTTTCAGTGAATTTGCGATCAGGCAGCTGCTTTCGGCCTTCTCGAGCAGTTTCTTGGCGCGCTCGACATCCGCGCCGGCGGCAACTTGCAGCCTGGCGTGCGTATCGAAGCGCGTGAACAGCATTTTGCCGTCAACGCGATCCAATGTGCCTTCGGTGCGCACGTCCAGATGGCGCCAGTCGAATTTCGACGCCCGCGCAATCGCGCGAAATCCCAACGCGAAGCAGTCCGCCACCGCCGCCGTCAGCAGCCCTTCCGGCGACCATTGATTGCCGGGGCCGTCGAACTCCTTCGGCGGCGAAGATTCGATCACGCGCACACCCTCGGTGGACAATGGCACGTCGCCGTCGGGACGAACGGCTGCGTTGACGGTATAGCGATGCGGAAATGGATGCATGCGAACTCCAAGCCCCGACCTAGGGAGCGCCATTAAAACATTCGGCCGGCGGCCGGCACGAATAATTTCACCTCGGGGCTTTCCTCGGTCAGCCGGATGAGGCGATCGAATCTCAGGCCGAGTTTCTCCAGTACCTTGATTGAACCCGCGTTTTCCGGCGCGGTGATGGCCACGATGCGCGGTAATTTGAGCGTACGCGTGCCGTGGTCGAGCACGGCGCCGCCGGACTCGACCGCATAGCCTCGAGCCCAATGGCGAGCCAGGAAGGCGAATCCCAGGTCCGGATCCTGCAAGCCCTGGCGTTTCAGCAATCCGCAAATGCCGATCGGAGCGGCAGCGCCGCCATCCCGCAAGCAAACGGCATACAACCCGAAGCCGTTGCGCCGATAGCTGTGCATGGGTCCTTTCCGGATGTAGTCCCTGGCGTCGGCCTGTGTCCTGACGCCTTTGTCGCCGATGTAGCGCAGGAAGCCGGCCTCGTTTAGCAATTCCAATATGAACGCGTCATCGTCGAGGGCGACTTCGCGCAGCAGCAGCCGCTGGGTACGAAGGACGCTCACAGGCCAAGCGCTTGCGCCGGCGCCGTGCCGACGATGCTGGCGCTGTTGTGATGCTCGGAAACCCAGTAGCGCTCGTAGCCTAGCGCGTCGCAATGCTGCGCGAGCGCGATCGATTCACGTATCGAAGTATCCTGGCTGCTGCCCGCGGAGGTCGGGGATTGATCGGGTACGGACCATTTCATCGAGAGCCAAAGCCTAGCTTACTGCTCGCAGTTGCGCTGATCTATCTCCGCCTCGGCTGCCAGCCAAATGCCGCAGCGCGCATGTAGGAATTATCGGAAACAATGTTTACCGTTTTGCCTTATACAGCGGATTCGGGCGCCATGAAATTATAGCTGCATGGAACAAAGATGGGGCGAACGCCTGCCGGTCAATGTGCCCGTTCGTGTCAGCGCCCACGCGTTTTTCGTCCGCGGCGGCCGGCTGACGGATTTGAGCGTCAGCGGCGCGCATCTGGCCGTGGACCTGGATCTGCGTTTATCGTCGCGCATCCAGATAGCCGTGGTGCTGCCGTATCGTTCCAAGTACCAGGCACCGGCGATTCATGGCTACGTAACTCGCAGGTACCGCGATGGTTTCGGCATCGAATGGTGCCAGTTTGCGCCTGCGGCCATCGGGGAACTATTGCGCAGCGCCGTGCGCCATCCCTACGCTTTTCCGCGCCGCAGCGCTGCCCCGCCGATGATAAGACCGCGCACGGCGGGAAGTCTGCTCAAGCACAGCCGGTAAGAAAGCCGGCTTCGGTTGCGCCGAGCCCGGTTTGGGCTCGGTCGCCGCTTGCGTCTCCCGAGCCGCACCGCTGTTACGGTGCGGTATCGACCTCTATCGCGGGGGATCCGGAGCCGGCGCGCTGCCATCGAACGGCGTGAGGCAAAGAGGGCCAGCAGCCCCACCTGGGTTTTTTCTATCTTCGTATATTACTTCGCAGCGCTGCATCCGATATGACGCGGCGCCCGAAGTTATGGGCTCAATCACTTCAATCACAAGCCCAAGGGAGTCTTTCGATGAGCATGATCAAACACCGACAACTACTGATAGGGGTGCTTGCCGCCTCTGTCGCCGGCGGCGCGCTGGCATCAAGCCATCGAGAAGCGCCGTTCATCAGCACGCGTCCGAGCGTCGATGGCACCGATTTCTACATGTTCAATAGCTACGAGCAAGGGCGAGCCGGTTATGTGACGCTGATTGCCAACTACATCCCGTTGCAAGATCCACAGGGTGGACCGAATTATTTCAATCTCGATGACAACGCGCTTTACGAGATTTCCATTGACAACACCGGTTCAGGCTCGGCGAATATCACTTTTCAATTTCGCTTTACCACCACCACGCAGGGTCTCACCGTCCCGGTCGGCGCGAAGAATGTGCCCGTACCGCAGACCAACATCGGTCCAGTCAGTGCAACCAGCATGGGCGCGCAGAACGTCTCGCAGAGCTACTCCGTGACCATGGTCACAGGTGATCGACGCACCGGGACCGCGATGCCCATCATGAACTTGAGCACCGGCAGTGCAACATTCGCCAAGCCACTGGATAACATTGGCAACAAATCGATACCAAATTATGCGGCCTACGCCGCCACCTTCGTGTATCCGATCACGATTCCCGGATGCAGCGGACCGGGCAAGGTCTTTGTCGGTCAACGCCAGGATCCATTCTTTCTCGATCTGGGCGGCACCTTCGACTTGGTCAACTACCACTACCCGTATACACAGTTAGTCCCTTCAGGCACTAGCCCTCGTAACTACGGCACCAACTCTCTGGCAGGCTTCAACGTGACGACCTTGGCGCTGGAAGTACCGGCCACGTGCCTCACGAACGGCTCTGATCCGGTGATCGGCGGCTACACCACGGCGAGTCTGCGCCAGGCGTCGGTGTTGAATCCGACCCCGCAAAGTGCGAAGAGCGTTGCCAGTGTCGGTGCCGTGTCCTCGCCGACCGGTCCCGAGCTGGCGGGCGGCGCGTGGAGCCAGGTGTCGCGACTCGGCATGCCGCTCGTCAACGAGCTCGTGATCGGCTTGCCTGACAAGGATCGCTGGAACACCACGACCCCCGTGCAGGACGCGGAGTTCGCCGACTACGTGACCAATCCCACCTTGCCCGTAATCTTACAGACGCTGTTCAGCAGCGCAGGCGTCCTCGCCCCGAATGTGTATCCGCGCACGGACTTGGAAGAGGTGTTCCTCACCGGCATCCCCAAACTGAATCAGCCCGTAAAGGTACAGGCACCCGCCGAAGAGTTGCGTTTGAATACCAGCACGGCGGTGACACCGTATGCCTCGCAAAATGATCTTGGCGTAATCGGCGGTGATTCGGCCGGGTTCCCCAATGGCCGACGGCCGATCGATGACGTGGTCGACATCACGCTGCGCGTGGCGATGGGTGTATTGCTCATGCCATATGACGGCAGCTCGGCGGATCCGGATCCGAAGTCGGACGCATCGCGGCAATTTGGTTACACCGATGGTGTGCAGGCCAACCCGGCCATGTTCACGACAGCGTTCCCCTACCTGGGTACGCCGCTCCCAGGCTCACCTAACGATTGAGGTAGACACGCATGAAATCTAGAAACGTAATATTGATCGGCACGGCCGTGTTGAACTGTACGCTGCTGGCGAGTTGCGGAGGCAATCACGGCAGTACGCCGGTGACCATGATGCCTACGCCACCGTCGACGACGACGCCACCGCCGACCACACCGCCGGCGGCGACGACGATGGATCTTGACACTGCTGCCGTACTGGCCATCGTGCAGACGCAGACCTCCGAGACTTCGTCTCCCTTCGCGGTGGACAACGGAGCGGTTGCAGTGACCCCGATCGGCGATCAGACCAGCTTGCCGATCAGCGTCGATAGCAGCACATGAGCAAGCGCATTGACCTGTCCCGCATTTTGCGGGACAGGCTCTTTGCCTTCGCCGCGGCGGCGCTGCTGAACGTAGCCGGGCCTGCGCTTGCCCAGGCGAATCCGCATGTGCCGAGCAGCGACGATGCGGTACTGGCCGAGTTATCCGCCGGAACCCACCATGCCGATGTGTCGACGCGACGGCTGGCCGGTGCCAGAGTCGATGTCGCCATTCCCTTGGCTCAGTTTTATATCCAACAATCCCGTTTGAGCGGCGATCTGCGTTTTCTCGGCTATGCCGAAGCCGTGCTCGCGCCGTGGGTGAGCAAAGATCCACCCATTCCCGATGTGCTGGTGCTGCAGGCGACACTGCAGCAAAGTCGCCATGAATTCACAGCCTCGCTTGCCACGCTCGACCGGGCGTTGGCGGCGCGGCCCAACCATCCGCAAGCGCTGCTGGTCCGTGCTACGGTCCTGCGAGTGCTCGGACGCTACCCAGAGGCAGGTGCGGCCTGCGAGCAGTTTTCACATTTCGTGGAGCCGCGGCTGGCCGCGCTTTGCATTCAAAGCCTGCGCGGACTGAACGGCCATTTGGAGTCGGCCTATTCCCTGCTGACACAGGTCTCGACCCAGGGATGGCTGAATTCCGAAAAGTCTTGGTTGTACTCCGAGCTGGGAGAAATGGCCGTGCGCCTGGGGGCTGATGACGATGCGCGGCGCTGGTTCCAGCTGGACCTAAGTCTCGTGCCCACAGACTTCTACGTGCGTGCGGCCTATGCGGATTTGCTGCTGCGCCAGGGCGACGCGCCCGGAGTGCTGAGGCTCCTGCAAGGGCAGGAAAGCTTTGAGCCGTTATTGTTGCGGATCGCAATTGCGCAGCGGCAATTGCACGACCCGGGTCTTGATCAAAGCCGTGCGCGGCTTCAAGCCGCATTCGCTGCGGAAGTGCAGCGCAGCGAGGCGGTGCATCGGCGCGAGCAGGCAAGATATTTACTTGAGGTCGAGGACCAAGCCAGCCTAAGTCTTGGGGTGGCATTAGACAATTGGACCGTGCAGCGCGAGCCAGACGATGTGCTGGTGCTCGTGAATGCGGCTAAGGCGGCAGGCAATCCCGCGGCAGCCGCGCCGGCCTTGAGCTTCGTGCGCGCCCAGGGCCTCCGCGACGTGCGAGTCTCGCCATGATTGCACTGCGCAAATCGTGGTGCTTGATGATCCTGGTGCTGGCAGCTCCGTGGGTCGAAGCGCATATCGCCAGCAACGGTTTTCTGAGCCTTCAGGTCAACGCCGCGCAAGTTTCCGGATCGATGGAACTTGCAATTCGCGACGGCGAACTCGCCGTGGGCCTCGACCGCGACGGCAACGGCAAAGTCACCTGGGGCGAGATCAAGGCCAGTCAAGCGGCATTGCAGCACTACACGCTGGGACATCTTCATATGGCCGGCGCGGGCGGACCGTGCCGCATGGTATTTGGCGCTCTGCAAATCAATGATCGCGTCGATGGCAACTATTTGTGGTTGCCGTTCACTGCCGACTGCGGCACCGTGCTCAAGCGCCTGTCCATCGACTATAAGATGCTGGATGCGGAAGATCCTTCGCATCGCGGCTTGCTCACCCTCACCGCGAACGGCGCTGCTCAGACCGCCGTCCTCGGCGGCGAGTCGGGCGGCGGGCGGATTTTTGAGCTCGATCATCCATCGGCGTGGTCCGCCTTCGCCGAGTATCTGCGCGCCGGGATCTGGCACATTTGGAGCGGCATTGATCACCTGCTGTTCCTGTTGTCGCTGCTTCTACCTGCGGTTCTCGTGCGCCGGCAAAATAGCTGGGAAGCAGTTCCCATGGCGGCGCCGGCCTTTGGAAATATCGTCAAAGTCGTCACCGCGTTCACGCTGGCTCACTCCATTACACTTTCATTGGCAGCGTTCGACGTGATTCGGCTGCCAAGCCGCCTTACCGAGTCGATCATCGCCGGCTCCATCATCGTGGCCGCGCTCAACAATGTTTTTCCGCGCGTCACAGAGGGGCGTTGGCGCATCGCATTCGCATTTGGGCTGCTGCACGGTTTCGGCTTTGCCTCAGTGCTGGCGGAAATGGGATTGCCCAAGGGCGCACGCCTGGTGTCGCTGGTGGCGTTCAATTTTGGCGTCGAAGCAGGACAGCTCGCTGTGGTGCTCGCCGTCATGCCGTTGGCCTACCTGATGCGCTCCACCGCGTTCTACCGTCGCGGAGTCATGCCTTGGGGCTCGTCGGCGATTGCCTGCTTGGCGCTGGTCTGGTTCGTGCAGCGCACCTTCGTTCTTTAATCGACTGTAAGCACGCAACGGGAACCCGAACTGAAGCTTCTCCTACTGAAGCTCCTCCTTGAGCGCCCTGCGTCCCGTCCTTCGACCTGAATCGTCGCGCCTCGACGCCTTGCACTATTGACTATTGCGCTTGGGCCAGGGCTCCCTGCGGCGAACCCGGTATCGGCGAGAACAGATACGGAAACGCTGGCAGGTACGTGTCCGCTGGATTGATCTGGCCGGTGACATGTTCGGTGGCCAAGGTCGGCCCGGCGGCGCGTGTGCCATCCGTGTAGGGCGCGCCGTTGTTCGGATCCTTGGTCTCCGAGCCGCAATTGCCGATGGTTCCGCACAAAGCGCCCTCGGCGACCCGCATGGTGATGTCGACCACATCGTCGTACGGACGACGTCCGTTGGGGTAGCCGGCCAAGTCACCGCCGAGCACGCCAAGATCGTTTTGCCTCGCGGGCGGCGTCGGCGCGATGGACGTATTCAGGCGCAGCATCTCCGCCGGAGTCACATGCACCGGTTGATTCAATCCTTTGACGCCCGTGAGGAACGCAGCGACCAAATCATCGCGCGGCGTCCCCGGAATATTGGCGGCGCTGCCGAACAAAACATTCAAAATGACGGGCACCGATGGGTTGGTCACGTAGGTCAGGAACTGACCATCGTCCTTCGGGGAACTGCCATTGAACTTATTCTTGTCCGGAAGTCCGATTATCAGTTCGTTGACCAGCGGCATCCCGAGGCGCGAAACCTGCTTGAATTCGCGATCGCCGTAGAAATCGTCATGATTGAATTGACGGTCCGAGGTTCTCAAATCGGCACTCGTGTATCCGCCGATGACCGGATCGGATGAAGTCACCAGGCAGCTGATGGGCACCTCGAGCTCGAGGGACGTAATATTCTTGCCGCTGAGGTCGTTCTTGTTGCCATCGCGGGGTCCGAGCGGATTCAAGTTCAAGAGATCGAAGAATTCCCCGACATTGATGAAGAAGCTTTCCTTGCGCTGCCCGACGAAGACTCGTCCCGGCGTTGCGCATCCCGGAATGCCGATCTCATAGATGTAATTAGCAGCGTAGCTGGGATAATCCGCGATCGACTTGTTGCCGATATTGTCCGTCGGCTTGAAAAAGACGGTGCCCTGCGCGGTTTGATTTTGCACCCACTGCGCGTTATCGCGGTTGCCGGTGCGGACCAGGCGCACCGTGTAGCTTTGCACCACGTTCAGATTGGCACCGGCCGCGTTTACCGGACCGATGTTGATGAGCGGTATCGCCACGTTCTGGCCGCCGGCATCGACACTCAGATCCTTCGTGACGTTTTTGAATTGAAACTCGAACACCATATCGGGCGACCCTGAGCCATTGGTGTCGATGTTGATCTTGTAGATCGCATTCTCATCTAGGTCGTAGAAGTTTGGGCCGCCCTGAGGCTCCTGGAACGGGATGTAATTTGCAATGAAAGTGACATAGTTGCTGCGGCCGGGCTCGTAGCTGCGGAACATGTAGAAATCGGTGCCATCCACGCGCGGGAGGCCCGCGATATTCGGAGCTTCGCGGTGACTCGATGCACTCACCAGCATCGGAAGCAGGGAGGCGCTTCCCAGCAAGGCAGCGCTAAACAGAGCTTTTTTCATGACAATTGCCCTCGGGTATTCGTGTTGATTACATGAGGATCGGGTTCGACCTTCCTGTCTTCGTATCGGGAGGGAGTTCGGATTCAGCGCGCGGGATTCATTTCGAGCAGCTCATTCATCGCGCGGACGCGCGCTCACCGCCGAGGCGCGCTCACGGCGGATACTTCCGCCGACAAGGGTGACGACAATCTGCGTTACGAATACGTGCTCGGCGTGCTGGACGCCGATGCGCGCGCGGCAGATACGAAGCTACGCGGCGCGAACGAATCCGGTTCGCAGCGCCCGCACCCAATCCTCCCTGCCGCGCTGCTGCGCGAGACGCGCCGCCGCATGCCAGTCGTACGGAACGGCGATGAACTCGATGGTCCATCCCGCCGGCGACCGCTGGGCGATCGCGTAGCGGCCGTGCGGCGAGCCGATTTCCACCGTATGCGGTCCGGGATGGTGGCCCTCGTAGGCTTGAATGCCGACGCTGCCCGGATTCACGATGACCTGACCGGAATGCAGACGCGACAGCCGGGGAATGTGCGAGTGCCCGCAGAAAATCAGCGATGCATCGCAGCCGCCGGTTCTGTCCTCGATCGAGCGCAGCGTCGCGGCACGCAGCTCGCCGTCCACGATGTCCTCGAGATAACAATCCACATCGTTTTGCGGCGTCGCATGGCACATGAATACGTCAGGCTCCGGACGCATGACGGCCGGTAACGCGCTCATCCAGTCGCGCTGCGCCTGTGTGATCGTGTCGCTGGCATAGCGATCGGACGCACCCATGTCTTGTGGATCCATGCACAACACCTGCCGCTCGTGATTGCCGCTGACGGTGGGAAAATCGAGCGCCATCAGGCGATCGGCGGTTTCGCGCGGCAGCAACGGCCCGGACAGGATATCGCCCAGATTGACGATGAGATCGACGCCGCGCCTGTCGATATCGGCCAGCACGGCCTCGAGCGCGAACAGATTGCCATGGATGTCCGAGACGGCAGCAATTCTCACGACAGGATCATACCTGCGATTTGGCTGGCTAGCCGTCCGCGTCGTCCCTCGACAGCTTCAGATGGTTCATGACTTTTTTCAGGTCGCGCCTGAGCTTGCTGATATTCCCGACATTGACCGCGGTCCGCAACGCATCCTGCAGCGGCTGCAACGGATAACCGCCATAGGCGCCGGAGCGGCCGATGCTCTTGGTGACGTTCGACCTGCCCTGCAACGAAACGTTGTCCGCGATGGTCAGGTGAGCCGAGACCACGCTGTTGCCGCCGGTCACGAACCGGCGCCCGATGGTGGTGGAACCGGCCGTCATGAAGCCAGCCGTGTAAACGCCGTTTTCACCCAGGTCGCAGTTGTGCGCGATGTGGCAGATGTTGTCGAGCTTGGCACCGGATCGAATATGAGTCGAGGTGAGCGTCGCCCGGTCGATTGCGCAATTACTGCCGATCTCGACGTCGTCGCCGATGACGACGTTGCCAAGCTGGCAAATCTTCTGCGGTTTGCCGCCTGCGTCGATCGCATAGCCGAAGCCGTCGCTGCCGATGCTGGAATGCGGGTGAATTTCACAGCCGCTGCCGATTTCGCACGCCGACCCGACGAACACATGCGGGTGCAATATGGTGTGCGAGCCTATTTTGACTCTGTTCTCGATCACCGTGTGACTGCCTATCAAGCAATCATCGCCGACGACGCTGTCCGCGCCGATGACGCAATAGGGCCCGAGCATGACGTTGTTGCCGATGCTGGCGCTCGGATGGACGACCGCGGTCGGATGGCGTTCGCCCCATTGGGTGAAGCGCTCCGGCTTTCGGTCGAAGTACTTGAGCAGAGCCGCCATTGCGGCGGGAATCGCGGCTACGGAAAAGAGGCAGCCGCGCCACTTTTGCCCGGTGTTGATTCCCGGCAGCAAGTCCTCATGCAGGATCAGAATGGCAGCATCCGGCGAGGAGACTGCCTCGAATTGTTTGCGGTTGCTGAGGTAGACGAGACTGTCGGGACAAATCTCTTCGGGCCGATGGCATATCTTCGCGGTCGCCGCAAGGTCGCCCTGGACGAACGTGAAAAGATCCGAGTGTTTACTTCTAATGGTGTCGGCTCTTAACACCTCTCCTCCGCGGATCTGGCGAGCATCGGGCAGGCGCTGATACTAGCACGAAATAACAAGACTCGGCCGAAGCGGCCGTGTTATGTCGCACGGCGCCTGCTTGCGCGCCTCCCGCTTTGGCGCGCAGAGTTGGCGGCCCTGCTCAACTCGTCAGGCATTGGGGGTCGAATTGATATTCGTTGCGCAGCCACGCGGCGATCTCTCGTGCGTAAGGGTTCGAGTCGTTTGCTTGGTAGCGGTCGAGAAGCCGGCCCCGCGCCTCAGGATCTAGGCCATTCAGCCCAAGCGCTTGCAGCAGAGGCGCATCCTCGCCCAGCTGCGCCGCGAAATCCGCGGAGTGGAGACTCCCGCAGACCGCCGGTAGGGGCGCTGCCGGGCTGATTCCCGTCAACAGCGCCTTGAATTGGCACAAGGCAATCCGCGATAGATGTGGCTGGTTCATGGGATTGATGGCAATTCCGGCGACCAGATCGGTCGGCAGCTCCCATGAAGCGGTGGCGGGATCCAAATAAAGATGGTTGCTGCGGACCTTGGAGTCATTGGAGACGTGGTTGTCCCAAATGAACGGCTTGCGGCGCAGATCCGCCGCTACCTCCGACACGTGCGCGGGCGAATATCCGCTCGAGATGACCTTTTCGCCGGTCCAAAACACATCGATGCCGGGATCCACGGCCCGTCCAAAGTCGCGCAAATATGTCTTGGGCGGCGGCCCGAATTCACTTGCAAGCCGGGAATCGTACGAATAGTACGTCGGGCAAACAATGAATCGTGCAGCATTGCTCCAGCAGCATATGTCATCGATGATCTTTGCTTGCAGATCCGGCAACCCTTGCACGTCGCCGCGCATATCGTCGAATAGGATGCAAAGAATATCCGGCGCGATTTCGTTGATTTGCGTCACTTTCGAGCGCAGCGCCATGCGCGCGCCGACATCGTAGTCGAGGTAAATCTCGAAAGGAGTCAGGCCAACACCCAAGCGCACGCCCAAAACCCGGCAGCGCGACCCAAGATCCGCCAGCCGTCCTTGAGTCTCGGCGGGCAGCGGCTCGCGCCAGCGCCGGCGCAGGAACGCTTCGGCCTTGGGCGCGTAGATGTAGAACTGATACCCGCAGTCGCGCAGGAATGCAGCTCCGCTCATGCGCGCCGCCCAACTCCAGGGTGCGCCGAAGAAGCCCTCTATGACCCCGGCTTGCATTGCCTGCGCGTGGCGCGCGCGTTCAACCGGCGTGTTTGGGGGTCATGCTGCCATTCTGCAGCTTGGCATAGTCCTGCGCGCCGGCCTTGTCGCCAAGCGCCATGGCCAACTGGTAGTGTTCCAAGGCCGATTCCCATCGGCCCAAGGATTGCTCCGCGGAACCGAGCCTGGTCCAGATCGTGGCGCCGCGCGGATTCATCTCCAATGCACGGTTGTAGGCGTTCACGGCCTTCTCATAGACCTGCAATTTGTTGTAGGCATTGCCGAGATTGTACCAATCTATCCAGGTTCCGTGAGGTGCGGCAGCCGCTTCGTTCTTCTCCAATGCATCCAAGGCGTGATCGCGCTGGTTCAGCGCCACATAGGCGACGGCGAGATTGTTCCAATAGCTCGACTTGGCGGGGGCCAGGTCCGCGGCGCGCTCGAAGGCATCCGCGGCCTCCTGGAATTTTTTCGCGTCAAGATACATTTCTCCCAGCGCACTGAAATTCTGGGGCGAATACGGATTGATCGCCAGGGCATATTTGAAGGCCGGAATCGCCTTCTGCGGCTGGTGCACACCGACGCCGTAAGCGATGCCGAGGGATCCCCAGGCGTTGTCATTGTTGGGTTCGGCCTTGGTCCAGGCAAGTGCATAGCGCACCGCCGACGCTCCATCGCCGGAGGTGAGATAGGCGTGCACGCGCTCGATGGAATAACCGCCCTGTGCCCACGACGGGCCGCAGCCCAATACGATCGCAGCCAGGAAAGTCTGAATTGCTCGTTTCATCGTGTCTCCTCGCCCGGGGGATCCAGGAACAACGCATCTTGATCGGCATTGTTGACAGCGCGGCGCTCGATTTGTATCCCTCGTTTCGGGGGGTCTGCCGACCCATGGTGGAACGGGCTCCTGGGACAATCCGCGGCGGGATCTCTACAATGCGCGCATGTCATTTTTGAACGTTGTAATTCTTGCGATCGTGCAGGGTTTCGCTGAGCTGCTGCCGGTGTCGAGTTCGGCGCACGTGGTCGTGGCGGAGAAACTGCTGAGACTGGATCCCTCCTCGCCGCCCATGACATTGCTGCTCGTGATGCTGCATACGGGCACCATGTTCGCGGTCATCGTGTATTTCTGGCAGCGCTGGCGCGTCGCCTACTTCCACAATGCCCAAGTATTCTGGCAGGCCGCGTGGCGCGTCGTTCTCGCCACCGCCGTCACGGGCATTATCGGCGAAGGCATCGTCAAGATTTTCGAGAAGACGGTGTTTCGCGATGCGCCGCATGCGGAAGTCGAGGACTTGTTCAGTCATCTCGAATTTATCGCGCCGGCCTTGGCGGCTGCCGGAATCTTGATTTTGCTCGCGGGACTTCTGGAGAAAAGCACCACGGCGCGCACAAGGACGCGAACCGATCTGAGCCTGCAGCAGGCCGGCGTCATCGGACTGATGCAGGGGTTGTGTCTGCCCTTCAGGGGCTTCTCACGTTCCGGAGCCACCATTTCCACCGGCATGCTGCTCGGAATCGGTAAAGCGCAGGCGGAGATCTTCAGTTTCGCGTTGGCCGTTGTTCTGACGCCGCCGGTCGTCATTCGCGAGGTGCTGCGCCTGATGCGTTCGAATCCAGGCAGCGGCACCACGGAGACGGCGCCGGTGGTGCTGCTGAGCTTGCTCGGGGCCGTGGTCGCGTTCGGCGCCGGACTGCTTGCGCTGAAATGGCTCAGCCGCTGGTTGGAAGCTGGCCGCTGGTACCTCTTCGGCATCTACTGCCTGGTCGCAGCCGCTGCGGTGGGGCTGTTGTACCGGGCTGGCTACTAGGCCAGGGCGCTCCAGCCACCGGCCGGAACATTCGTTGTGCTCGATGGTCAGCAATGAAGCGACCGTCTATTGCATGAGTGAAGCTAAGGGTATGCGCGAGTCGAGTTCCTGGCGGGCACCGCGGGTCATCACCCTGATCGCCGTGGCGGCGCTGCACCTGGGCTTTATTGCCCTGATCCTGATGGCGAGCGCCGTGCGCAGCGTACCTGAGTCGTCGTACCGTCCCATCGAGCTGCTGTACATTCCGGCGGTACCGCCTCCCCCGGTGCGCGCCGAGAGCGGCCGCCCGCAACGATTGCGGGTCGACATCGCACTTTCGCCGCTCTCACCAATGCTCGCCTCCACGCCGCCGTCGGCATCCTCATCCGGGACCGGCAGCCATGGCATGGGAGTCGATTGGATGGCAGAGGCGCATCGAGCCGTCCGGGCCTATGAAATCCGCAGGGATCAGCCGAGCGAAAATGCACTGTCGGGAAAATCTCCGGCGAATGATTGGTGGCCGCAGCAAGGCCCTCACGCCGGCGATCAATTCAAGACAGCGGAGGGCGACTGGATCGTGTGGATCAATGCCGACTGCTACAAGGTGGCCAGCTGGCGTTCCGCCGACCCGGCATTCGACGCAAGCCCGCCGCGGATCATTTGCCCTCGGCAATCCAGCGTTACCGGCTCGCGCTGACCGATGTCGCCTCGCCTGACCGACGGCGGCGGATCGGTCGGCTTGCGATGTTGCGGCACCCTTCGTATAGTCTGCTCAACGGAGATGGCATGCCTCCGTGCCCAACCGCCGCTATCGGCTGATGATGCCTACCGCGTTTCATTTGTTGGCGAAGTTTCATTCGTTGGCGAATGAAGGAGTAGGCTGCATGCATAAAATCTGCTGTTCTCATCTGCCGATCGGCTGCCCCCATTTGGCCGTAGCTCGCGGCAACCGACGCTTTGCGCGGTCCACGGCCCAGTGCCGGTGCAATTCATGAACGAACGCAGCGGTGAATTGAGTCCCGGCGATGATAGCCCGCCAAAGCGAGGTAGCTCGGTGTTGATGTCCATTATCGTCATAGCCGTTGGGGCCGCGCTCGGCGCGCTGCTGCGATGGTATCTCGCCGTGCGCTTCAACCAAATGTTTCCGCAGTTGCCGCCCGGCACGCTTGCGGCGAACCTGCTGGGCGGCTACCTCATCGGCATCGCGATGGCCGTGTTCCTCGCCCTTCCCGCGCTGTCGCCCCAGTGGCGCTTGCTGACGGTGACCGGATTTCTCGGCGGGCTCACTACTTTCTCGACTTTTTCGGCGGAAGTAGTTACGGCATTGCTCCAAGGAGAAGGCCTATGGGCGCTGTCGACCGTCGCGGCGCACGTGATCGGCAGCGTCGTGATGACGCTGCTGGGAGTGGCAACCGTGCGGGGACTCAAGCCTCTTTTGTAGAAACGCGGTTACGAGTCCGCCCGAAACCGATACGCGGCTATTTGCGAACCTAACCCGCTAGCGACGAACACATGTTTGCGGTTGGACGTAAGCTTTTGCATCCAGTCGAACGCGCCGCCGTCGATGAACGGAATATCCTCGCCTCCCGAGGTTCGCGCGCTGATCATGAAGCGCAGGCCATCGTAGTAGTCATGCTCCAGAGGCTCAACGGCAATCGGCACGCCCGGCAGAGCGAGCGCGATGCGCTGAGCGCCGCGGTACGCTGGGAGGCACGCTGTTCGAGCACGCCCAACAGCAAGGACCAGAGATCGGAGGCAGCCATGACTTTCGCCAGGGCCGCGTAAGCGGCTTCGCCGATTCCCATGCGTGTCCAGCCGCGCTCGTCCGATCCCGTGACCATGTGCGGATGCTCCCTCAGCAAGAAAGTTTCAATTCAGCGTCCGCTTCAATATAACGCTGATTCGAGCCGGCGCAGTTTGCATTGCGATCGGAGCGGCGGCCTTTGCGCTCGGGCTGGGAGTTTTGAGTGCGTGGAAATTCACTGCGCGGTCCCCACGTCTGCACCGCTTCCCCTGATGGCGCATTGCGGGCAGAATTCTCTGGTCGGCAGCTGGTGGCGATGCGCAGGCACGACACATCTCCCAATACTTTAGTGCGCAAGCGCGCATCGAGAGAAACTCAAAATGGCAGTGATAAGTTATTGCACCGTGGGATCGAACCACTTGACGGAAGCCAAAGCCTTCTATGATGCACTACTGGGGTCAGCCGGGATCCGCAGGCTGTTCGACCACCCCTCCGGCGGCCGGGTCTATGGCAAGGATGGCAACCTGACATTCGCCGTGCTTGGTCCGTACGACAAGAACCCGGCAACCGTGGGCAACGGCTCCATGTTCGCATTTCGCTTCGACTCCCGGGAAGACGTGGACAGTTTTCACGCCAAGGCGCTCTCGCTCGGCGGTTCCGATGAGGGTGCTCCGGGCGAGCGCGGCCCAAAAATGTACTTCTCCTACTTTCGCGACCTGGACGGCAACAAGATTTGCGCCTTCAGCGTCGGTTGACGCATTGCAAAACGTCTGTGCTCGGGCGCAGCTGCGGGCCACTGCGAGATCACTCATAGCAACGAGCGATTGCGCGCGTGCCGAGAATCCCCCTGCGTTTTTTGTGCAGGGGACCCCCGTCCATCTTTACGCGTGATTTTCCGGTAAGGTGTTCAAAGGCCGCAAACGTTCTTTTCAACATAATCAGTCGCGGCGATCTGAGCAGATTTTGAACGGTTTGAGCGGTTGATGCAGACTTCTGGCCTGCTATTGTGGGACTGTGTGCATACGCACTGTCTTCGTCAGGGAATAACTGATTCGATCCATGGTCGTTGATAAGGCTCAGGTCTACCGGGTTTCCCACGCGGCGCTCGAGTTGGAACCGGCCGCTCGAGGCGCGTTTTTGGCCGATCAATGCGGCGCCGACGCCGCGCTGCGCGCAGACATCGACGGACTGCTGCAGTTCGCATCCACCGGCCCCACCGCCAGGGGCGCGTTGCCCCCCATCGCGGCGGCGCCCGAATCGCTGACCGGTAGAATCGTCGGCCGCTACCGGCTCGAGGAGCGTCTCGGCGAGGGCGGCATGGGGGTCGTGTATCGCGCCGTGCGAACCGACGAGGTACGGCAATCGGTCGCGATCAAATTGCTGTCCAACGTCGTCACCCATGCGGCCCAGAGGAGCTTTGAGCGTGAAGCACAAATTCTCGCGCGGCTCGAGCATCCCGCGATCGGGCGGCTGATCGATGCCGGCATCAAGGACAACCGTCCCTGGATCGCGATCGAATTCGTTCGCGGAACGCGCATCGATGAATACTGTGCCGCACAGGCGCTCGGCGCGCGCGCGATCGTCGAGTTGCTCGTATCGATCGCGGCGGCGGTCGCTGCCGCGCATCGCATGCTTGTCGTGCACAATGACATCAAGCCCTCAAACGTGCTTGTCGGTGCCGACGGCGCACCGAAGCTCATCGACTTCGGCATCTCGATGGCGCTGCGAGATGCGAACGACGAAGCTGCCGCGACCGTCGGCCTGGCCGGCCTGTTTTCACCGGGCTATGCCGCGCCGGAACAGCTCAGGCGCGAGCCGATAACGGTCGCAACCGACGTATTTGGCCTCGGCGCGCTGGCGTATCGCCTGCTGACCGGCGAGCGGGTGCACGCGGGTTCGGCCGGCCCGGTGGGTTACTTGCTCGCGGTTACACAGCGCGACGTCGCCTTGCCGAGCCGAGCGGCGCTTGCCGCGGGACACGACGAGAGCCGTGCGCGTCACTTGCGCGGCGATCTCGACGCCATCCTCGTCAAGGCGCTGGAGCGCGATCCGCGGCGTCGTTACGCGTCGGCGAGCGACCTGCAGGCCGACCTGCAGCGGTATCTCGACCGGCGTCCGGTTGCCGCGCGCGCGCCGTCGCTGAGCTACCGCGCCGCCAAGTTTGTCAGACGAAATGGTGCGGCGAGCCTGCTCGGGGGCATCGCCATCGTTGCCATCGTGTTTGCCACCGTGGGACTTGCGTGGCAGGACCATTTATTGGCATTGCAGCGTGACTCCGCGCGACTCGCGGCGGCGCGCGCACAGCGCGTCAGCACCTTCCTCGTCTCGATGCTGCAAGCCGCCGATCCGCATCTCGGCGGACGACGCGATGTTACGGTCGCGGAAGTACTTGACGCCGGCGCCGCGCAGACGCGCACGAGTCTTGCCGATGATCCGCAGATCCGCGCACAAGTGCTCACCACGATCGCCGAGACCGACTATGAGCTCGGACGCTACGAGGCGGGCCTCGCGTCGGCGAACGACGCGATCACACTTCTCGCGACGCGACCGGCCGCGGCACTCGAAATGGCCTTGGCGCAATTGATCAAGGGTCGCTTGCTGTCCGATATCGGCGATAGGCCCGCCGCCGAGACAGCGCTGCGCGCCGCGCTCGAGCGGCTCGACACTCTGCCCAGGACCGACCGGCAACAGGCGGTCACATTGAAGGAACTCGGCGTGGTACTGTCGCGAAACAGCGATCCGGCTGTCGTGGAACCGTATTATCGACAGGCCATTGCGATCTTCCAGCGTCTCGGTATCGACGACGCGGAACATGGTGACACGCTGATCTATCTCGGTGAGCTGTTGCAGCGTGAAGGCCGCTACGCGGAATCGCTGCGCATCGAACAGAACGGCGAAGCCATGATGCTGCGCCATGAGCAGGCGGATAATCCGTACGTACTCGGTGCCGGCATCGCCATCGCGGAAGCGCTTCAATCGCTCGGGCGCTACACCGAGGCCGAGACCGTGCATCGGCGAGTGCTCGCCGCGCGCGCGCGCGTGCTCGGTGCCCGACATCTTGATACGCTGATCTCGAGATTGAGCCTCGCCGCCGATCTGCGCATGCAGCACCGCTACTCCGAGTCGATTCAAATGGCCCAGGATGCCGCCGACGATTTGCGTCCGCTCGTTCCCACGGAGCATCCGACGCGCGTGTTCGCGCTGTCGGTGCTTGGCCTCGCCCAATGCCTCGGCGGACAAGCGGATCATGGTCTGATCGCCGTTCAGGAAGCCGATCGGATTCGCGCCGCACACTTTCCAAGCGCCGACAAGCGCAGATCGCTCGGGCGCGTGCTCGTCGGCTTGTGTCTCGGGCGCCTGCGCCGCGGCCAGGAGGCGGCCGCGATCCTTGACGCGGAGTCGGCCTGGCGGGCGCTCGCGAACGGTTCGTTTGCCGATCTCCCGCAATTGGTAGTCGAGCAATCCGCGGCGCAGCCGCGCTCCTGAGGAAACCGAACCGGTCGACGCAAATGAGTGACATCGACAGCTCCGCTCAATCTCCGTGCATACGAAATTGCTGCCTGGACGATGACCTTACCTGCCTCGGCTGCTTTCGATCTTTGGAAGAGATCAAAGAATGGGGAGTTGTCGATATTCATCGACGCCGCATTATTTTGCAGAACGCCAAGGAGAGAAGAGAGGCATATCAGCGGGGGATCATAGCCCGGACCGTCAGCCGTCGATGCCAACCGTGATCGCGTCGACCCGGTCAGGATAGAACGCGAGGTGTTCCTGAATTTCCGCTACTGCGGCATAGGGCGCCTCGTAAGTCCAGACGGCATTGACCGAGCGCTCTCCACCAGCCGGAATGCTGTAATAGGCACAGTCACCCTTGAACGGGCAATACGTTTGATGCGAACTCCGCTGCAGCTGCGTCATGTCGACATCCCTGCGTGGGATGTATTGCACCGCTGGATAGGCCGCCTCCTTCAGAGTCAGGGCCTCGCGGGTACTGGCCACACGCCGGCCGTTCACTCTCACCGTGACGAGGCCTTGCGTCGGCGTGATGGTGATCGGATGCTCCGGTCCCGGAATCTTGATGGTCTTGCTATTCATGTCTTCTACTCCTGGTGAGATGCCAGATCTGGCGGACCATTGGGCCGTCCTCTCGAAATCCGCAGGCGCTCGTGATCCTCAGGCGTTGGTACCGCCGTCGACAGTCAGATTAGCGCCCGTGATATACCGTGCGTCCGGACCGGCGACGAAGGCCACCAGCGCGGCGACATCCTCGACATGGCCGTACCGCTTCAGCGCCGTGTTGGCGATCTGCGGCGCCGCCCAGTCACCCTCGGCGGGGTTCAGCTCGGTGTCGATGGGGCCGGGCTGCACATTGTTGACCGTGATGCCGCGGGAACCGACCTCACGCGACAAGCCTTGAGTGAACATCTTCACCGCGCCCTTGGTCGCGGCGTAAGCCACCAGGCCTGGCGTCATCATCCGCTCGCCCACGCAGGAGCCGATGCTGATGACGCGGCCGCCATCCTGCAGGTGCTTGAGCGCAGCCTGTGTGGCAATGAACACGCCGCGCAGGTTGATGTCGATCACCCGGTCGAGCTCTTCCGGATCCGCCTCTTCGAAAGGCTTGGGAATAGCTGTGCCCGCATTATTCACCAGAATGTCGAGCCGGCCGAAGGTCTTGACGATCTTTTCCACGGCCGCTGTGACGGCCTTGGCGTCGGCCGCATCCGCCTGGATCGCGATCGCCTTGCCGCCTGCCGCTTCGATGTCTTTGATTACCCGGGCGGCGGCCTCGGCGCCCTTGGAATAGGTGATCGCCACGCTGGCGCCCCCGGCAGCCAGCCGCTTGGCGATGGCGGCGCCGATGCCACGGGAAGCACCGGTGACGAGAGCTGTTTTGTTGGTCAGGTTTGCCATGGAATGGTCCTTTCAAGGTTGGTTGGATGATGGAAGGTCAATTGCAGCGCGCAGCGAAGATGCCCTTGGTTTCCACGTTGGGTGCCGCCTTTCGCTGCAGCGGGCAACGTTGACGGTTGCTTAGATCAGAACCATTGAGAACAAAACTTTCTTGAAGTTCTCCGCGGCATCCAGGTCGCGCTCCGCCTTGGCAAGCAGCACGGCGCCCTGCAATCCGGAGATGACGAATTTCGCCACTTCGGTCACTTTGAAGGTCTTGGGAAGTTCGCCAGCTTTCACCGCAGCCTTCAGGCAATACGCAACGGCCTCTTGCCGTTCGGCATGGATCTCGATCAGGCGCTTGCGCAGGATATCGCTATGCCCGCATTCAGCGGTGAAACTGCCCAGCAGGCAGCCATTTCTGGGCCCATGACGCCTGATCGCGGCGATGGTTGCGTCGATGTAGGCGCGGAATCTTTTCAGTGGGGGCAGAGCATCATTGCGCAATGTCTCGTCGATCACGCGACCGGCGTCGGCGAAGTATCGCTCGAGAACCTCGAGCGCAAAAGCTTCTTTGGAGCTGAAGTGGTTGCTGAATGATCCTTGCGGAACGCCGGCCGCCTCGACTATGTCACGCACGCTCGCGCCGACGTAGCCGCGCCCGAGCATGACCTTGAGGCCATCGGCCAGAATCCTGTCTCTGTTGGAAGTTCTGCTCACGGAGCCATAATACGGTCGTACATATTGGAGGTCAACCCAATCGATTGGAATAAGCCATATGCCGTTTCCGCACGTTCTGTCGGCTCGCTGGAATGGAGCTATCTTAAACGCAGCATGAGCGTGTGCCGCTCACCACGAAACATTGCCGCCAAACCCGCTTCTCGGCGGATCATCCGCCGCGCGTAATGGGATGTACTTCGGACTTCATTCCCGAGTCCGGGACCGCATCGGCCGTCGAGGGCTTCTCGTCGGGCAGCACCTCGCCTGCATCGTCATCGCCGTGCGAACAACCAGGTAACGGTTGTCGCCCGAGGAGATCCCGAATTACGCTATGAAGCCCAACCATTATCAAGAACCCGAACCCAAAGACGAGTCCGACTACCAGCAGCCCTTGCATCGAATCCTCCGAAACGGTCCAACGGATTGGGGAGTTGCGCGGAGGCATGATGCCCCCACTGCTGCGCAGCATCTTTGATCTTCCTGCTGTTGTTTGTCCAAACCGCTCAGCGGATTCATTGGCCTCACCGGTTTGCGGCGCGGAGCGCCGCGTTCGTGTTGGCGAAGGAGCCGGCGTGCTGCAATCGCTCCGGACCCCAGCCGCCGCCGAGCGCCTTGTCCAGCAGCACACTCGCATCCATGCGCCGATTCAGGATATTGACGCGGTTCAACTGCGCCTGCAGAGCCGTGGTCCCAGTGGTGGCCACTTCGAGGTAGGTCACGAGCCCGGCCTTGTAGCGATACCGTGCCTGTTCGAGCGCCTTGCCTGTCGCCGTCACTGCCGCCGCCTCGCTGAGGCTCTCTTGCTCGAGCCGATGCAACGCGGCCAAGTTGTCTTCTACCTCTTGATAGGCGGTCAGCACGGTATTGCGATAGTCGGCCACTTGTTCGTCGTACTGTGCATGCGCCTGTGCGGACTCTGCCCTGTGGCGTCCGGCGTCGGAAACCGTGAGCAACCCGGCCGGACCCACGGACCAGAGGCGGCTCGGCGCGTTCAACCAGGTCGAGGCGCGGGTACTATCGAAGCCCGTGGCCGCCGCGAGGCTGAATACCGGAAAGTACGCGGCCCGGGCGACTCCGATCTGTGCGTTGGCGGCCGCCACTCGTCTCTCCGCCGCCGCGACATCGGGACGGCGTTCGAGCAGCGTCGAGGGCAAGCCGAGATCGATCGGCGGCGGCGCGGTCTCGTCCGGGAGCGGACGCGGATCGAGATGGAATCGCGTGGGATTCTCGCCGACCAACACCGCGATCGCATGCTGGGTTTGGGCACGCTGCAGCGCGATGTCGGCCGCCTGGGTACGCGCAGTTTCGAGTTGCGCCTGCGCTTGATCGACATCGGCCACGGCCGCCGCGCCGCCTTTGTATAGACGCTGCGTCAGCTCGAGCGACTTGGAGTAGTCGTCCACGGTCTTCTCGAGCAGCACCTGCTCCAGGTCCTCGCTCCTCAACGTGTAGTAGTCGGTGGCCATTTCGGCATGCAGTGCGAGAGCCACGCCCGCCAGATCCGCGGCGCTTGCCTGCTGATTCGCTTTCGCCGCATTCACCGTATTGCGCACGCGTCCCCAAAGATCGATTTCGTACGACAGGTCGGCTTCGACATCGAAATTGTTAAAGGTCGGATCGTAACCAGGCAGATAATTCGGCGTATTCTGGGAAACGCGCTGTCGTGTCGCAGACGATGCCACATTCAGGGTGGGAAAAAGATTGGCCGGAAAGTTCAGCGTTGGCCGGATAAGCGCGTCGAGTGAGGCAATTTGATCGAACCAGAGCGTAATGCTGAGGGCCGCCGGGTGCAGGACGAGGCCGCACCTCAGGCGCCCCAGTCGGGTGAAAGCGCGCCGGTGACTCGCAAGCCCGCCCCTCAGTATCTACCTCTCCGAAAAGTGGTCGCCGTCGGCGTCGGCAATGCTCTTGAATTCTACGATTTCCTGACCTTCTCTTTTTTCGCAATCCAGATCGGCCACTGCTTCTTCCCCGAATCGCAAACCTCGCACGGGCTGCTCTATTCGCTGGCGAGTTTCGGCGTCGGGTTCCGATGAGGCCGCTCGGTGGCGTCGTCATCGGCATGTACGGCGACCGCGTTGGCCGAAAGCCAGCAATGGTGCTTGCCTTCACGCTGATGGGCGCGGCCATCCTCGGGATGGCGCTGACCCCGCCCTACGCCCGCATCGGCATCGCCTCCCCGATCCTGCTCGTGATCTTCCGACTGCTGCAGGGCTTCGCGCTCGGGGGTGAAGTTGGTCCGTCGACCGCCTTCCTGGTCGAGTCCGCGCCGCCCCACCGGCGCGGTTTGTACGTTTCCATCCAATCCATGACCCAGGACTTAGCGGTTTTGGCGGCCGGCGTCGCTGGATTCACACTCTCGACTTGGCTCACCCCGGCCGCGCTCGATGCCTGGGGCTGGCGAGCCGCGTTCCTGATCGGGACGGCGGTCGTCCCCATCGGCCTGCATCTGCGGCGTAGCCTGCCGGAAACGATGCACGCGGCCGATCGCCGGTTCGCGACGGGCCAGCGGCGCGTGTCCGCGCCCCTGGTCGCGCTCGCGCTCATGATGTTCATGGCGTATGCGACCTATCTCTACGGGCTCGACTACATGGCGACCTACGCCCAGGACAGTTTGCGCATGACGCCTGCAATGGCCTTCGGCGCCACGGTGGTGATTGGCTTCTGTGCGGTTGTCGCCGACCCGGTAAGCGGCCTCCTGTCGGACCGGATCGGGCGCCGGCCGGTCATGCTCGGTGCGGTGGTAGCTCTGGCGCTGCTGCTGGTCCCGGCCTTCAGGGCCATGACCGAGTTGCGCAGTGTCCCAGCGGTCTACGGCGCATGCGCAGTCCTGGCGGTCCTGCAGGCTTTCCTCACCGTTCCCGTCCTGGTGACGATCACGGAGTCACTGCCCAAGGCTGTCCGCTCGAGCGCGCTCGGCATCATCTACGCCGTGTCGATGGTCTTCGCAGGTTCGACGCAGTTGGCCATCAAAGGCCTCACCGATCTGACCGGCAGTCCGCTCGCACCCGCATGGTACATGACGGGGGCAGTCCTCATCGGGGGCGTTGCCATGATGCTGATGAGGGAAACCGCACCCGTCAAGGTAGGGTTGTCTCCAGATCACTGAGGACCATCTTGTTGAAGGCGCCTTGGTCAATTTGCCGACCCGTTTGCACGGCCCAGGAAATCCGTGATCGCCCTCAGCATCTCGGCGTGAAGGCTATCCGGATGGCTATGCCCCGCGCCGCGCAAGTAGGTCAATAGCGCACGCGGCACACGGCGCGCGATGTCCTCGCCGTGGCCCAACGGGAATATCGGATCCTCGGTCGCCTGGATGACCAGGGCGCGGCTCCGCATTTCGGGAAGTCGATGGTAGAACGGCGCCGACCTCACGCGGGCGCCGATCAGGCGCGCGGTTCCTTCGGGACGGTAGGCACGCGCGACGGAGCGTTCAGCACTCGCTCGCGCCTCCCTGTCCGACATGAAGTGTTGGCTTCCTCCGCACACCAGTCTGAGCAAGCGGATCGCTTCGATGTCGCCCTCGCGGTCATCATGCATTCCGCAGGCCCCGGCCATGGCCGCTTCAACGGCTTTGCTGCGTGCCGGAAGGCTGGGGTCGTAGTTGGAGCTCTGCAGCAGGACCAGGCGGCGAGCTCGTTCGGGCGCATCCAGCGCGAGCACCTGAGCGATGGCTCCGCCGAATGAATATCCGATCAGATCGGCCTGTGCGATCTTAAGATGATCCATCAATAGGACCACGTCTCTGGCGATGTCGGCGATGGTGTATTCGACGCCGGGGCATTGGCTCGACAGGCCCATGTCGCGCAGCTCGTGGCGCACCACGCAATATCCTGCGTCTAGGAGATCATCGCAGAAACGCTCAGGCCAGTCGGTAATGTTGTCGGTGATACCGAGGATCGGCATGACCACGGGACGCGAAGGGTTCCCGAGCACCTCATATTGCAGTTCCAGGCCATTCGGGAGCGTCGCGGGTTTCATGGTCGCAGTATGCTGCATCGCCTCTCGATTTTGTTGTCGTCGCGGGGCCCGACCGGGCGGCGCCGGCGTGTTGGACGAGCAAAGCGCAGGACGGACCGGCCACTCCAGACGCTGCCGGCCTTTCTCGGTGATTATACTCATCGCTCGACGCCGTGAGGGCTCGCACGGCGAGTGCGACGTCGACCGTCGGATCGATCGCTTCGGTCAACGATAGCTGCTGTCCGTGACAAGAGGTTGTATGCGAATTGAGATTATCTGCACCGGCGACGAAATTCTGACCGGCAAAACCATCAATACCAATTTCAGCCATATCAGCAGAAAGTTGCAAGAGGTCGGATTGGCGGTGCGCTGGGGCACGACCGTCGGCGACGATCGAGAAAGCCTGATCGAGGCATTCCGGCTGGCAGGAGAGCGCGCCGATACAGTGATCGTAAACGGAGGTTTGGGACCAACGGTCGACGACCTTTCCCAGGAAATCGCGGCGAAAGCCGCCGGGGTCGGCCTCGTCCTGAACGAGCATTGGCTCGAAAGAATCGAAGCGCTTTTTCGCCGTCATGGCCTCATCATGCAGCCAAACAATCGCAAACAGGCCTTGTTGCCCGAGACGGCGGAACTCATCGACAACCCTATCGGAACCGCTTGCGGCTTCGAATTGGACATTGGCCGCGCTCGATTTTATTTCACGCCCGGCGTGCCAAAAGAGCTGCATTTGATGCTCGATGAACAAATCGTTCCTCGTCTTCTCGCGCGCGGTGGCACGATGACCGTGGCAAGAGTGAAGCGGTTTCACGCATTTGGGCTCGGCGAATCCCATGTTGATTCGCTTCTGGAGGGTATCGAGAACTTGGCTCCGGACAGCAGCGTTAAGCTGGGTTTCCAGACACATTACCCGGAGTTGGAGATCAAACTCAGTGTACGCGGCTCCGCCTTGGACGAACTTCTGCGACGACTTGAGCCGATCGAGGCAGAGGTCCGCCGACGGCTCGGTAACTTCATTGTCGCGGAAGATGACGACACCGTGGAGAGCATTGTAATAACCACCCTTGCACGGCAACAGGCATCTTTAGCGGTGGCGGAAACCCTCACCGGCGGACTGATCGCGGCACGGCTGGCACAGCTTCCCGGTGCGGAGAGTGTTTTTCGCCGCGGATTAGTCGCCCCAGTCGGCTCCCAATTGGAGTACATCCTCGGTCTGGCTGGAGGAAGGCTGTCGGCCGGCCCGCTCAACGAAGAAGCGCTGGTGGAAGCGGCGCGCGCCTTACTAATACAGAGCGGCGCAACTCACGCACTCGTGGCTCTCGCGGACCACGCCGACGGTGCGGATCTCCAAGCACCAGGATTTACACTCTGGTTTGCGATCGCCACTTTAGAGCGTTTCGCCGTTCGCAGCAGCCAACCGCGCTTGATTGGCGGAGACTGGCTTCGGGCAGGCGCGGCAGAGATGGGGCTGGATAGTTTGCGTCGCTTCCTTCAAGACTTACCTGTCTACGAAAGAATTGACTTCGAGAACGCTTGATGTCGGTTTGCATCCTTGACGCGATGGAAGGGCCTGACGACGGCGCGTGGTATGCATCTATGCAGTAGGGGCCAGAGATTGCTGTCCGTCGGCGAGGTCAACGTTTATCCTATGGATTCAGGGAACGATTCGGACCTACACGGTACGGGAGAGGGGTGGACAAGACCTCGTTCATGCGCGCTTGCCGCGAAGGCGGTGTGGCGATCGAGAGGGCGCTTCGGGAACTGGATCGCTCCTTTTTTGCTGTTCTATATCAGGGGGGATTGTGCTCGCTTCGCGATCCGGACTCGGCTCGCGATCTCGTACAGGAGACCTTGATCAAGGTCTGGCAGCGTTGCGCAACGTTTCGCGGCGAGTCGGAACTCCTCCCCTGGATAAAAGCCATACTGCGCCATGGCGCGATCGAGCGGCTGCGTCGCTCTACGCGCGAGGTCGCGATGGAGAATGAACAAGGTTTGACCAATGAGGCCGCGGAGAGCATCGCCGCTCTGTCGGTGGAGCGCAATCCCATGCCGGATGAAATCGCACGGCAGCGCGAACGCGCGGAGAAGTTTCGCGAAGGTTGGGCGCGCTTCCAGCAAGCCCACCCGCTGCACGCGAACGTGTTGGCGTGGGTGGTGGAGGATGGCCTATCCATCGATGACATCGCGCAGCTGTTGGATCGGACACCCGGTGCGACTCGCGAATTCGTATCGCAGTGTCGCAAAAGAGCCCGCGTGCATCTTGCCGACTGGCACCGGTTGGCTTTCGAGCAGGAAGAGTAGCAAGTGAGCGAAGACGAGGACCAGCGATGGTTGGACGCACTCGCGGGGCGGCCGGTGAGCAAGACATCGGATGCGGCTGGTATAGAGGCGCGCGCGCTGCGGGACCTCATTAGCGCGCACCTTCGCGCAGATATCACGGTGGTCGCAGATGTGGACGCGTTTCGCGAGGCCGCCTTGATCGAACGCGCACGCGCGGAAGGTCTTGTGTCCGCTCAGCGGGTCACCGCGATCCAGCCGCGCCGGCGCCGGTGGTTCATCGCCGGCGGCAGTCTCGCCGCGGCGGCGCTGCTGGCGAGCGTGGTGGTCCAGTTGTACCGGAGTTCGCTGCCCGCGGCAGAAACCTACCGCGGCGTGCAAGACGGAACCGTACGGCTGGAATCGAGAGACCCGGACGCACTCAAGCAGGAACTCATCCGCGAACTAGCAGGCCCGTGGATTGATACCTTGGTGAACGTGCATCCGTCCATTGGCCTGAGCCCGAAGGGACCCACCGCCCCCGAGCCTTCGCACCCACGGCCATCTATGAGTTCAAGATTGACACGAATGGCGATGCCGTCGCCGATATCGCTTACCGCGTGCGCTTCTCGTCTTATGACGACGGTTCCCAGACCGCCACGCTATACCGCGTTGAGGGCGCGGAGGCCGCCGGGATAAGCGACGGCGGACAGCTAATCGTCGATGGGGCGCCGGTATCGATGGGCCGCGACGCGCGGGTGACGGAAGCCAACGGATACCGCTTTTTCGCCGGGCGAAGCGACCCCTTCTTCGACACGCAGGGTTACGGGCTCGCCTTAAGCGCCGAAGCCGCGCACCAGAGTGGTTTTTCCCGGCTGATGGGGAATTCGAAGCCGGCTATCTGGGAAAGTGGTGGGCTCGCTCACCATCGATTGGCGCGCCAATTGCCTTATTTTATGGGCATTCGCTCAATTCGAGACTCGCGGTTACCCAGGAAGTTACCAGGAAATATTGCTACAGGACCATAAAAAGACTATATTAAGTCTTGCCACACGCTGGAGCTGCCGTGCGTTATTCGACCCAAATTAGACCTATCAGTTATTTAAAAGCGAATGCCGCCGAGGTCCTTCAAGTCCTGGAGGAGGAGCGTAAGCCCATGATCATCACACAAAACGGCGAGGCCAAGGCCGTCATTCAAGATGTCGTCTCTTATGAAGAGACACAAGAGACACTAGCACTACTAAAGGTTCTTGCGCTCGGCAGCCAACAGGTTGAACGCGGCGAAACAACGCCGATTGGTGAAGTCGCGAGTCGCCTGCGCTCGAAGGCTTCAATCCCCTGATGGCCTACGAGGTCTCGGTGACGAAGGACGCAGAACGTGACCTCGAAGAGATTTACTTTTATATCGCGGAGCACGAATCTCGGCCCAAGGCCGATCACGTCCTCGACCGGTTAATCCGCGCTACGGATGCGCTCAAAACAACTCCAGATCGTGGTTCTTACGTAGACGAACTACGATCTCTCGGTATCTCTGAATACCGGCAAGTCTTCTTTAAACCCTACCGACTTATTTATCGAGTACACGCGAGGCGAGTTGTGGTCTACGTTATTGCCGACGGTCGACGCGACATGGGATCTCTGCTAGCACGGCGGCTGTTGGGCACTTAACGACCCCGAAGGAGACGGTCCGGCAGGCCGTCGCGGCGCGGGAAAGCAGCCGTCCATTCATGTCGTGGATCATCGATATGCCGGCGAATGGGGGCCCTGCGCACGTTTGAGCCACTGAAATGTGGCGGACAATATCTTTCCTCCGAGATTGAATCAGCGACGCCGAAAATTGGGGCTCAAAACCGGAAGCGCGCGAGGGCGTTCGACACGCGAGCCTTAGTTGCCTCGGACACCATGGGAAACGCACGGAAGAAGTCGGACCGGGTGAGCGTGGGATTGCGCGAGCGCACATTGGCCGCCCACGATGCGGCTCGGATCTCGTCGCCCCCCAGAGCATGAGCAGCGACTGCGATCAGCGCGATCAAAACGTGGGCGCCCGGTGAGCGCGCAGCTCGTTCGGCCCAGCCCGCCGCCTCCGCGTCCTCGCCCATGATCATGTGCGTGAAGGCTCGGGTTGCTAGCATGGCGTAATACAGTGGATCAAGGGGGCTGAGGCGCATCGCTAGATCGACATGCCTGCGGCCGTCAAGGCCGCGTCCTGCCAGGGATTCAGCCCAGGCGCGGGCATAGATTCCTTGCGCATAGTTCGGGCTGATGGACGTTGCGCGCTCGAGCCACGCTAAGCTGCTTTCCAGGTCGCCCTCCAGCCAGAAAGTGCGACCCATCGTGAAATTAACGAACGGATCGATCGGGTCGAGCTCAAGACCGCGCAGCGCGAAGCGCCGCGCCAGCGCGATCTCGCCTGCGAGATCGTCTGAATGGTGCATGAAGGCCGTCTGGAAATGGACGAAGGAAAGACCCGCATGGGCACGTGCGAAGTTGGGATCCCGGCTAACCGCTTGCTGGAACAGAGAGGTAGCTGCAGCATTGTCTTTGCGGTTGAAGCGGTACATGTGCTGGAGGCCGAGGTGATAGGACGACCAGGCATCGAGATTTTCGGTCACGGTGAGGCGCGCCAATGCAGCTTCGTGGAGCGGGATCTGGATTTCTAGGGCCGCGAGGATCTGAGAGCGGATGTCTTCGCGAATCTGATGCACATCGTCGATCGAGCCGGAAAAGTGTTCTGCCCAGACTACGCCGCCGTCCCGTGTGTCGCTGAGTTCGACCGTCACAGCAAGACTCGCGCCCTCAATCTCCACCGTGCCAGAGAGGCAATACCGTACGTCGAGCAGGCGACCGATCTCGCGTATGTCGGCATCCGGCCCGCGCAGGCGGAACGAGGACCCGCGCGCGGTGACGAACAGCCATCGCAGGCGCGACAGCTCGGTGATCAGTTCGTGGGGCAGGGCGTCTGCAATGGCCGCATATAATCGCGCGGCTCCGATGGGGCGGAACGGCAGCACCGCGATGGACGGCCGGGAAGTATGGTCAGCGGACTGAACGGCGGGCTTCCCGCCTCCTTGGTCTGCGACTCCAGCCCGCGAGACCTTCGCGTCCGCCACGAAGCGGAAGCCCTGACGATGGATCGTCTTGATGAATTGCTGAGTCTTACCGTCATCGCCGAGAACCTTCCGCGCCGACTTGATCCGGCTAGCCACCGCTGCCTCAGAGACCGCGCGTCCATCCCAGACTTTCTCGATGATCTCGTCCTTGGATACCAGACGCTCACGGTTGTCCACCAACAACGCGAGCAATGCGAACACTTGCGGCTCGACGGAGCAGACCTCGCCGCCCGAACGAAGCTCCACCTTGGCGGTATCCAGCTCGAACGGGCCGAATCGATAAACCATGGGCGCCAGGATAGAGCACCGCCGGGCAATCTCCCAGAAATCTTCATGCTTTCTCCATGCAGTCTTCAAGCATGGACATCGGGGCAGTGTTCAACTTCAATCACTAGCGGCGGAGCGGTTCCGGCCGGCAGTATTCAAGTCTGAAGGAGAAATGACATGCCTCTCGTTACGATCGATGTGATTAAGGACGTTTTTACCCCCAAGCAGAAGCAGGACCTCATTGCTAAGGTTACTGCGGCGATGATTGAGGTCGAGGGAGAGAATATGCGCGGCGTCACCTGGGTTCGCGTCAATGAGTTCGAAAGTGGTGACTGGGCGATCGGTGGCAAAGCCCTGAAAACTTCCGACGTCCAGGCGCTGGCCGCCGGCAAAGTCGCTTAATTCGGCGACGCGTCTGAGCGGGCCAAATCGAGGGCGGCGGTCGCATGAGGCCGCCCTGCGTTCGCTCGATCAGGTCGCCGGAAAGCCGACGTTGCGGCCTGCCGCCGTCGAAGGCCCGCGTTCAACATGCCCATTTCAGGAGGCAGGGAAAGGAGTGGGGTTGCGCTAAGCGGCCACGGATTGCGGGCACGGCGCGATTCGCCACGCTTATGTTGGCTAGTGAACGGACGCCGCGCCACGCAGCGCGTAAAAAGAGGGCTGAGCAAACGATGAGGTCTCTGTAATCCTTTCGAGCGTGCCGAGCGCATCGGCTCGAAGGGCTCAGGCTGTGACTGCTCTCGTCGACGCATCTACCCATTCGCCCGCGCACAATCAGCCCGAGCGAATCCAGCAACCGCACAAAACAGGAAAAGTCATGGACAAGATTACAGTTAAGGACGGTACGGAGATCTACTACAAGGACTGGGGAACCGGTCAGCCAATAGTATTTTCCCATGGCTGGCCCCTATCAGCCGACGATTGGGACGGGCAGATGATGTTTTTCCTGAATCACGGCTTTCGGGTCATCGCACATGACCGCCGCGGCCATGGACGCTCGACTCAGACGGCCGGGGGACACGATATGGATCATTATGCCGACGACCTGGCGGCATTGACCATGCACCTTGACCTGAAGAACGCTATCCATGTCGGTCACTCGACCGGGGGTGGCGAAGTCACCCGTTATATCGGGCGTCACGGTGAAAGTCGCGTGGCCAAAGCCGTACTGATCAGCTCAGTACCGCCGCTCATGGTCAAGACCGCAGGCAATCCAGGCGGTCTGCCGAAGAAAGTTTTTGACGACTTCCAGGCGCAGGTCGCTACAAACAGGGCGCAATTCTACCTGGATCTGCCCACAGGCCCATTTTATGGCTACAACCGAGAGGGTGCGAAAGCATCTTTGGGCGTCGTTCAGAATTGGTGGCGCCAAGGAATGATGGGCGGAATGAAAGCACACTACGACGGTGTAGTGGCGTTCTCGCAAACCGACTTTACGGCAGATCTCAAGAAGTTCACCGTGCCCACCTTGGTAATGCACGGCGACGACGATCAGATCGTGCCTTACGCCGATGCCGGACCGCTGAGCGCCAAATTGGTCAAGGGTTCGATCTTGAAGACGTACAAGGGCTTTCCGCATGGCATGCCAACGACGAACGCCGAGACGATCAACGCGGATTTGCTAGCGTTTATCAAGACCGAATCGCTCCGCGTTGCGGTCTGAGTTAGCCGAAGACGGACAGGACCCTTATTTGCAGTGTAGACGCGGCAGCAATACGGATCCTTAGCTCAAAGCGGCCCTTGCGCCGCTGCGTCGGTTCCTCTCGATGCTGCGTGACTATCCGCGCGAGCCGTTCCCGCCGCCGTCGCCGATGCCGGACGCTATCGGCTCTCTGAGCTGGATCGGCTTGAGACAATGGTGCTGCGGCGGATCGCGGACGATTACTTCCCTCTCGATCTGGAGCCTCTTGATGAATGAGGATCTCGAGCAACTCCTGCAAAACCTCAAGCCCAAGACTATCGCCGTGCGCTTCGATGATCAGATCGTAAGCGGGGAGAACAGCGACGAACCCGCGCCGTGGAACATGGTCCTATGCGCGAGGGACGGGAGGGATCGCGGGGATGCAGCCGGAATCACGCACCAATGGACGACACGGGGCTGCCTTGGCTGTCGCCGTGCTGGTGCATGCACTCTTCATCTGGGCCCTGCTGCACGTGCCCGCGCGGCTGCGGCATCCCGCGGCCCTCGAGCGCATCACCCTGCTTTACCTGCCGCCGCCAGAACAGATGGCACCAGAGGCGTCCGAGCCGTCGGCGGCCCATCGCCGGTCTCGGCTTCGATCATCCGACGTGCCCGGCCCGCCCACTGTAGCTGCGCCAACCGCTGCTGCGCCGCAGGCGGAGCCGCTGCCGCCAATCGACTGGGCGGCCGAGCAGGATCAAGTTGCAGAGTCCAAAGGACGCGAGAACTGGAAGCAGCTCTCGCAGCACTGCCGCGACGCCGAGGCACTGCACATCCATCCGCCCGAATGCCATCGTTACGTCGCGCCCGAACCGTGGGAGCCGGAGGAGAAGCGCTTCGGATTGGCGGGGCCGCTGCCCTACGTGCGTCTCGGTCAATGTGTACTGGGACTCGGCTTCTGGGGTTGCGCGGTGGGCAAGCCGCCGCCGCCTAACGGCCACCTGCTCGAGGGCATGCGCGACCCCGACCGCCCAAGCTCCATGCCGGATAACGGCAGCTACCAGGCCCCACCCGAGGCGCGCGAGCCGCTGCACTGACGAGCGCGCTGATTGGAGAGCGTCGCGTTCGCAATGCGGGGTCGAGAGATCGATTGTTACCCATGCACATGGCCGCTTCGATTTGTCTCAATTAAACACAGGAAGGTCAGGTTGGGGCCGCCTGTCGCCGTCGAGGAGATACGTCCAACATGCCGCCGATATTTTACGGGAAAGAAGTGGCGTTGCGCTAAGCGGCAGCTCTCCGTTTGGGGCGACCGCCGCGCTTACCGTTCTCACGGGACGCCTCTGCCTTGACCGAACTGCGGCTTGACCCCCCGAGTTTGCCAATCTGTTGCATCCACCGACGTGAGCCGAAGGCACCTTCGATGAGGCCCGGTACATAGAGATCGGCATCCAGCAAAGGCCAATGCAGGCCGAGTCCGTTCGGGCTGATCTTGATTTTCCTCAACTTTGACCGGGGCGCATCTGCTGCCCCTGAGTTGACCGTGGCGACTGGCAGAAAATGCATGCCGCACCCGCGCGACTATCGCAGCTGCTGATTTAGAAATTCGCTCGTCCGCCCGTTAGCCAGGGCTGCGGCCTTCGCGTTGTAGTGCGTCCCATTGTGCCGCGAGAAGGCGTGACATTGACCGGGGTAGCTGTACACGGTTGCATTGGGCTTCGCGGCCAGTGCCGCCTTGATCGCGGCTTGTGCGGGCTTGGAAATGAACTCATCCTCCTCGCCCAGATGCATCAGCAAGGACGCATGCAGGCCGTCGACCTCGCCGAGATACTTCTCCGTGTCACCACCGTGGTAGGCGACCGCCGCGTCAACGCGGTGGCGCACGGCCGTCAAGAACGTCATCAGCGCCCCGAGGCAGTAGCCAAGTACGGCGACCTTGCCCGTGCACTCGGGCATCTTGGCCACGGTGTCGATGGTGTCCTTGATGTCCCTAACACCTTCATCCCGGTTGTAGGCTTGATAGAGGCGAATACCATGCTGCCAGTCTGCCTCTGAACGGACGCGGAGGTCGACGCCTGGCTCTTGACGCCAGAATAGGTCCGGCGCTATCGCAATGAAGCCTTGCTCGGCCAGCTCGTCGCATTTCTCGCGGATATCGGCGTTCACGCCGAACAACTCTTGCAGAACGACTACGGCGGGAGCAGGCAATTCTTCCGGCCTAGCGATGTAAGCGGTAAACGTGCCGTCATGTCCTTTTACGGTCATGTGATCTTTCATTGTCGTTCTCCCGAAATGTCGAAATCTCTGGAGGATCTCCGCCGACCCCTAACCGAGTCGGCGGAGATCAATTGTCTACGAGCGTATGGCTATTGATTGACGTGTGCGGAGGTGGCCGCCTCTTCAATGAGCTTGGCCGTCTCGGTCGGGTACGACATGTAAGCCACATGGCTGGCATTCACTTCGACAGTCTTGGCGCGGGCGCGCTTCGCCATCATCCGTTCCTGCTCGGGATTGATGGATCGGTCTTGCGCGGCGACCATATACCAGGTGGGCTTTGTCTTCCAGGCGGCCTTCGTAACCTTGTGGGTGAACGAGTCGGTGGAGATCGGCACCTGCGAGATAGCCATGAACCACGCCTTCTCGGGCGGAATGTCCGCTGCGAAGTCGGCCGCGAACTGCTCCTCGACTATCCACCAGTTCCCGTTGCCATCCGGCTTGAACGCCTTGGACGCTTGTGGCACGGCCTGTTCAATCGACGCACAGCTCTCGCCCTCATCGAGTGCAAAGGCTGCGATATAGACCAGCGCGGCAACCTTCGGATGATTGCCGGCCTCGGTGATTATGGAGCCGCCGTAGCTGTGGCCCACCAGAACCACTGGCCCGTCCATCGCATCGATTGCGGCCTTCGTGTACTTCTGATCATCGGCGTAGGAAGTTTCGGGGGGCTGCGCCACCGACACTTTGTATCCATCATTCTTGAGGATGTTAGCGACAGCTTCCCAGCCGGAGCCGTCGGCGAAAGCTCCATGCACCAGAACCACGTTCTTAATATGCTGTTTCACGACCATTCTCCTTTGCGGTAAAGATTCATTCGGACCAATTGATCTTTGACGCCGGGTCCCTCGGCGCGAAACTGCTCCAGTCTTGCGCGCGGGACGTACATCTCACTTGCAACAAAAGACGGATCGCCCACTAGTTGGCGTGTGTTGATGTGGCCGCCTCTTCGATCAGCTTGACTGTCTCCTTCGGATGAGACATGTACGCCACATGGCTGGAAGAGACTTCTACCGTCTTGGCATGGGCGCGCTTGGCCATCATCCGCTCCTGGATCGGATTGATCGATCGGTCTTCGGAGGCCACCATGTACCAGGTGGGCTTGGTCTTCAAGGCGGGATTGGTGGCCTTGTGCGTAAAGGCGTCGGTGGAGATCGGCACCTGAGCGATCGCCATGAAGTGAGACACGGCAGGCGGGACGTCCGCCGCAAAGTCGGCCGCGAAATTTTCCTGCACTATCCACCAATTGTTGTTGCTGTCCGGCTTGAACGCCTTGGAGGCTTGCGGCACGGCCTGCCCGATCGACGCACAACTCTCGCCTTCATCGAGCGCAAATGCGGCGATGTAGACAAGCGCAGCCACTTTTGGATGATTGCCTGCCTCGGTAATAACGGACCCACCGTAACTGTGTCCGACGAGAACCACTGGCCCGTCCATGGCGTCGAGAGCCGCCTTGGCGTACTTTTGGTCGTCGGCGTAGGAAGTCTCCGGTTCCTGCAACACCGATACCGTGTATCCATCTTTCTCGAGGAGCTTCGCGACCGCTTCCCAGCCGGACCCGTCGGCAAATGCTCCATGCACCAAGAGGACGTTGTGTATGCCGGTCGGCGCCGCGACAGCCGTCTGGGTACCCCCCGGCAAGAGACTCGTGGATATCAGCGCGGCTATGAGCGCAAAAATACCGTAAAGCTTTTTCATGATTTTCTTCCCCTGTAGTCACAGTCCAATTGGAACAGTCGAGTTCACTGTCTGATATTTGAGGCGGCGTGTACGGTAGCGAAGCCGCACGGCGCCCGCGTCACGAGAAGAGGGGATGCGGGACTAACGCTTTTGGGCATTTATCGGTAACGCGAAATGTCGAGTGCAGGCGATGGCCGATAGCGCGTATTTCAGCTGTTTACCCTTCGCGGCGCACGACGATTAGGAGCCATTCCCGTTCACATCGATTTCACGGCGCCCATACAGGCGAGCGTCCAATGAAAAGGCTCCGGGACCCAAGCAGATCAATGCAGCTGACATCACAATGAACTCGAATCGCGCAATCCATGATTCAAACAGCGGCATGTATCCGACTATCCCTGAATCGATCGTTGCGGCGAGGCCGCCCAAGCAGAGAATCGCAGTGGCGATTGGTGTCATGAGGCCGATAATTAGTGCAAGGCTCGTGATGATCGCCAGTGCGGCTGCGAGCGTACTACCCGCTGCGTGATGAGTGGCGGCGATGAGCAACGCGGACTGCAGACTGCTGGTGCCACCCACCCCAAAGCGAAGGAGTAGTAAGGCGAAGCCAGGGCAGCCTGAGGGGAAGCCCGAAAACGTGCGTTGCAGGGCCATGCTGCTCGCCGCGGAAAATATACCGGAGGTTAGCTGACGCGTTGCCGCGAATCGACCCACCAATCGGGTATCTGAGAGTAACTCTTATGAGTGACCACCTAACCCGAGGACGCGACGTTCGGAAATCTAAAGAGTAATGATGCCGCGGCGAATTCCAATAGCGACGGCCTGGGTCCTATCCTTGGCTCCAAGTTTTTCCATGATGCGTTTGACGTGCACCTTGACGGTTTCCTCAGCGATTACCAGCCGCTCGCCAATATCGCGATTGCGGTCGCCTTCGGCGATTCGCCTAAGAACTTCGATTTCACGCTCGGTAAGCGGCTCGCCACCCAC
>Ga0116129_1000243_pt1 | contig 38321 bp, 30 predicted proteins | sample June2015DPH_17_2_FD_89732 | JGI IMG/M metagenome (GOLD analysis project Ga0116129, IMG submission 89732) | Peatland microbial communities from SPRUCE experiment site at the Marcell Experimental Forest, Minnesota, USA - June2015DPH_17_10 | ecosystem: Environmental > Terrestrial > Soil > Wetlands...
GCCGCCCATGGCCGCCGCCTTGCCCCGCAACCGCCTGGGACTCGCCAAGTGGCTGTTCACCGAAGACCAGCCGCTCACCGCGCGCGTGGCTGTCAACCGCATGTGGCAGGAGGTTTTCGGCGTTGGCCTGGTCCGCACGGCCGACGATTTCGGCAGTCAGGGCGAGCCGCCCTCGAATCCGCAACTGCTCGACTGGCTGGCCGTCGATTTCCAGCAGAGCGGCTGGGACATCAAGCGCTTCTACCGCCAGATACTCACCTCCGCCGCGTACCGCCAAATGGCGCTCGCCACGCCGCAAAAGCTCGCTCAAGACCCCGAGAACCGTCTGCTGAGCCGCGGCCTGCGTTTCCGCATGGACGCCGAAATGCTGCGCGATTACGCATTGGCGGCGAGCGGCCTGTTGGCCCCGCAAATCGGCGGCCCCAGCGTCAAACCGTATCAACCCGACGGCATTTGGGAATCCATCGCCATGCTGGGCTCCAACACGCGTTTCTATAAACAGGATTCCGGCAACGGGCTCTACCGGCGCTCGATATATAGCTTATGGAAGCGCGCCGCGCCGCCCGCCTCGATGGAGATTCTGAACGCGCCCACGCGCGAGGGATGCACCGTTCGCCGCGAGCGCACGGACACGCCGCTGCAGGCTCTGGTCACCATGAACGACGTACAATTCGTGGAGGCGGCGCGCGCGCTGGCAGGCGCTGCCATGGAAAACGGATTGACCTTTGCGGAGCGACTCAGCTATCTCTCGTCGCGCATTTTGGTCCGCCCGCTCACGCCTGAAGAGCAGCGTATCGCGCGCAAGGCCTACGACGATTTCGAGCGCTACTACAGCGCGCATCCCGACGACGCCCGCAAGTTCCTCGACGATGGCGAACGCAAAGGCGACCCAGGATTGCCAGCCGCCACCAACGCCGCTTTCACCATGCTAGCCAGCCAGCTCTTGAATCTCGACGAGGTACTCAACCAATGACGCCCTATGTAGGACAGGCCTCCTGGCCTGTCCCGCCGGCGAGACTACCCAACCATGAGGTCCCCAACCAATGACTGACCCACGCAATCGCTTACTCCCCGACCCGGACGGCCATTACTCCGCAGAGTCCTTAGCCATGGACGCCGCCCTGCGCCGCGCTACCCCGCCCGGCCGCCATCCCATCGATGAATTGGCGCAAGAGTTAGCCATCCAGGAAACCCGCCGCCGCTTCTTCTCGCGCGCCGCGCGCGGCATCGGCGCACTGGCGCTGGCATCGCTGGCCGCCGAAAACTCGCGAGCCGCCGCCAATACCGGCGCCGCTATCGGCGGTCTCCCCGGCCTGCCGAATTTCGCTCCCAAAGCCAAGCGCTGCCTCTACTTTCACCTGGTAGGCGCGCCCCCGCAGATGGAGACTTTCGACTACAAACCGAAGATGCAAGCGCTCTTCGATAAGGACCTTCCCGAATCCATCCGCAACGGCCAGCGGCTCACCACCATGACCAGCGGCCAGACGCGCTTTCCCATCGCGCCCTCCGTATTCAAGTTCGCGCAGTACGGCAAATCCGGCGCGTGGGTCTCCGAGTTGCTGCCCAACACGGCGCGCATGGTGGACGATATCGCCATCATCCGCAGCATGCACACCGACGCCATCAATCACGAACCGGCGCTCACGTTTTTCCAGACGGGTCAGATGGTGGCCGGCCGCCCATGCATCGGTTCCTGGCTCAGTTACGGTCTGGGCAGCATGAATCAAAGCCTGCCGACGTTTGTGGTGCTGCAGGCCAAACACAATAACCCCAAGGCCAACGTGCAGGCGATTTCCGCGCGCATGTGGAGCGCCGGTTTCCTGTCGGGCCAGTATGCCGGCGTCAGTCTGCGCAGCGCCGGCGACCCCGTGCTGTTCCTCAACAATCCAGAGGGCGTCCCCACGGAAGTACGCCGCCGCATGCTCGATTCGCTGGCCGAAATGAACCGCCTGCAATTCGAAAAGCTGGGCGACCCCGAGACGCGCACGCGCATCGCGCAATACGAAATGGCGTTCCGCATGCAGTCCTCCGCGCCCGAGCTCACCGACGTCAGTAAGGAGCCCGAAAGCACCTGGAAAATGTATGGCGAAGACGCGCGCGACCCTGGCTCTTTCGCGCAAAGCTGTCTGATGGCGCGGCGCCTGGCGGAGCGCGGCGTGCGTTTCGTCCAGACCTACCACCGCGGATGGGACGTCCACGGCAATCTTCCGGAAGTGTTGGCCAGCCAATGCAAGGAGATCGACCAGAGCTTGTATGCGCTGGTGCAGGATCTCAAACAGCGCGGCATGTTCGACGACACGCTGGTAATTCTCGCTGGCGAATTCGGCCGCACCATCTATTGCCAAGGCAAGCTGACGCAGACCGACTACGGCCGCGATCATCACCCGCGCTGCTTCTCCTTATGGATGGCCGGCGGCGGCATCAAGGGCGGCGTAGTGCACGGCGAAACCGACGACTTCAGCTACAACATCACTCGCGACCCCGTGCATGTGCGCGATTTCCAGGCCACGATTCTGCATCTGTTCGGCATCGACCACGAACGCTTCACCGTCAATAACCAGGGCCTCGACGTGCGTCTTACCGGAGTGGAAAAGGCCGAGGTAGTAAAGGCGATACTGGCCTAGCGCCCATGTGGGACATCTATGATAAGGCCGCTTTCGTCTGTCAACCCGGCGAGCTCAGCGCCTACTTCAACGCAACTGTCACCGCCGCCGCGTGGTCTTCCCAAACCAACTGAAGTCTCGCTTTATTCCCGCCGGCATTCGAGAGGATAATTTTCATTTGTTCCACCATCGCCGGCGGCTTGGTCATAGTCATCTTGACGCGGCCCAGGTCCTGCTTCGCATCGTACTCCAGCCCCGATTGGCCGGTCTGCTTGTTGACGATCAACTCCCAACTCGCAGGGTTCGCCAGGTTGACGAAAAGCGTATAATCGCCCCTCGGAACGGCCAGGCCACCGATGTCGAGATCCGCGTCGGTATGCAGCGCGGTAGCCTCGTTCGCGCCTGCCCGCCAGACCGGATAGTTCGGGTCCTGCCCGATGCGTCCATCCTTGCCGAAAAGCTTTCCTTCCCTGCCGTCGACCGCCGGCGCCGAGTATTTGACGACGATAGTTTTCCCGCCGATCGCGACGGATGCCGTCTGGCCGGTCTTGGTTTCGCCAAAAGCGAAACTGGCCGCGAGAGTGGCCGCCGCGAGCAGAACTCCGGCGCAGATCCAATAAGGTTTCATCATAGTTTCCTCTAATGAAGATAACGCACTTTGTGGGGCAGCCAACCCTGGCTGCAGCCGGCTTTCAGGCGGCTCTTACCATGCACAGCCAGATGCTAGACAGTAACAACAATCTTGCCGATTTGCGCGTTAGACTCCATGTACCTATGCGCCTCGACGATCTGGCTAAGCGGGAAAGTCTTATCGATACGCGGCTTAAAGTCACCGGAAGCAAGGTGATCGAAGACGTACTGCTTAGCCTTCGGCAAAGCTGCGGGATCGCCGACTATTTCGAACAGAGTGTATCCCTTGATAGTGAGGTGCTTGCCCAGAACGGTGAACAACGGAAAGGGCGTGGGGTCGCTGGCCAGCGCTCCGTATTCGAAGACGATGCCGCCGGAGGCCGCGGCGGCCGCGAGAGACTCGAGCCCCTTGCCACCGATGGGGTCGAAGACGATGCGTGCGCCTTTGCCAGATGTGATCTGGTTGACTCGAGCGGCGAGGTCTTCCTCATCCGTGACAACAACGTGGCCGGCGCCCAGAGCGAGAAGCGCTGCCTTCTTCTGCGCACCGCGGGTGACGGCGATGCCGATGGCGCCCTCGGCTTTGGCGATCTCGATCGCGGCGACGCCCACGCTGCTGCTTGCGGCCGTGATAAGAACGAAATCTCCCTTGGCGATGCGGCCTTGGTGAACAAGCGCCCCATAGGCCGTGATGTACTGCATCCAGATACTGGTTCCCTCCTCGTAAGTGAGCCGGTCGGGGTAGGCGGCAATCGCGCGAACGGGAACAATGGCGACTTCGCCGTAGACGCCATACGCATTGGCCGGAAAAGCGGGCACGGTGCTGACTGTCTTGCCGATCCAACTCTGGTCGACGCCGGGGCCGACAGCTTCAACCGTTCCGGAGGCTTCGTAGCCTAGCTTCGAAGGCAGCTTCGGCTCGACCAGGTATCTGCCCGTCCGGAACATGACTTCCGCGCGGTTGAGTCCGATCGCCTTGACGCGGAGACGCACCTCTCCGGCGGCCGGATCGGGTAGAGGGAGTTCGTCCAGTTGGAGAACTTCGGGGCCGCCTGTCTGATGGAAGCGGACAATCTTTACACTAGCTGGGCCTGCACTGGCCATAAAACCTCCTTGGTTTCCGATTGCTTCTTTACGTTCGATGCAGACGTGGGTGATGAAGATGCAACGGCGTCTTTCCTTCCCGCCGCCGCCGTTTGACAAATCGATTGACACAGCAACTCACCGCCGGGTATTCTGTTGTCAGTTACTGAGAGGAGAGGTGTTGAGTAAACCCACCGATCTGGTACAAGGCACGCTGGATCTGCTCATCTTGAAGGTAGTCGCATTGGAGCCAATGCACGGTTGGGCGATCGCCCAGCGCATCCGGCAGATGTCCGGGAGCGTTCTCCAGGTAGGTCAGGGCGCTCTCTACCCGTCTCTTCACAAACTGGAACAGAACGGCTGGATCAGCTCGGAATGGGCCGTCAGTGAGAACAATCGGCGGGCTAAATACTACACGCTCACTAAAGCCGGGCGTAAGGCACTCGAGCAGGAAGCCGCGCAGTGGGAGCGATTGTCCGGAGCCATCTCGATGATTGTGCGGACCGCTTGACCGGGAGTGATCGCAATGCGCCTGAACAGCATGCTTCGACTTCGGCTCCGGTCGCTTTTCTCGCGCTCGACGGTCGAGCGCGAGCTGGACGAAGAGCTGCGCTATCACCTGGAGCGGCAGATCGAACACAACGTCGCCGCGGGCATGACTCGGGCCGAGGCACGGCGCGATGCCCTCCAGTCCATCGAAGGCTTCGCTCAAAGGAAAGAGGAGTGTCGCGACATGCGGGGATTGAACCTGATTGAAAACCTGGAGAAGGATCTTCGCTTCGCCATCCGGCAGTTGCGCAAGAACCTGGGATTCACCTGTACCGCCATTGTCGTGCTGGCTCTCGGCATGTGCGCCAGTGTGGCAATCTGCGCCTTTGTAGACGCAGTTCTGGTCAAGCCCCTGCCCTATCGGAATCCATCCCGGCTGCTGGGTGTTTTTGGGAGCGTCGCGGCGTTTCCGCAAAGCAACCTTTCGTATCCCGATTACCTCGACTGGAAGAATCTCAACAGCGTCTTCAGTTCGCTCGATGTGTACCAGCGCAATGGTTTCCTGCTCAGCACGCCCGGGGGCGCCGAACCAGTACGCGCCGCTCGCGTAAGTGACGGATTCTTTCGCACGCTGGGAGTAACTCCGGCGCTTGGGCGCGATTTCTATGCGGGTGAGGATCTACCGGCCGCGCCTCGCGCGACGCTGTTGAGTTATGCCGCCTGGCAGCAACGTTACGGTGGAAAACGCGACGTGCTGGGCCGCGTGGTTACGCTCGATGGCGCCCCTGACGTCATCATCGGCGTGCTGCCGCGTGAGTTTCATTTCGCTCCGGCCGAGCCCGCCGAGTTTTGGACCGCTCTGCATGCTACCGGCTCCTGCGATGTGAGGCGAAGCTGCCACGGCCTCTACGGTGTAGGGCGGCTCAAGGATGGCGTCTCTATCGCGGCCGCATTAGCCGACGTGACATGGGTTGCCCAACAACTGGTGAAACAATATCCCGATAGTAATCGCGGTCAGGGCGCGGCGGTAGCGGCTCTTGCCGATGTCATCGCCGGTGACATCCGTCCCATTCTGCTGGTACTGCTCTGCGGCGCCGGTCTGCTACTGCTGATCGCCAGTGTGAATGTAGCGGGCTTGCTGCTGGTCCGCTCCGAAAGCCGCACGCGTGAGATCGCGGTGCGCACCGCGCTGGGCGCGTCATCGGGGCGCTTGATCCGTCAGTTTGTAACGGAAGCGCTGGTATTAGTGGCTGCGGGCAGTGCGCTTGGCCTGGCATCCGCACACTGGGCCATACAACTTCTCGCAGGTCTTGTCTCAGAAGATATGATGGCCCGCATGCCATTTCTGCGGGGCCTCGGATTGAATGGCCGGGTATTGGCGCTTGCGGGCGCCATCGCGCTGTCGGCGGCGGCGCTGTTGTCGTTGCCTCCCAGTTTGCGGGTCTGGTCGTCCGGAATGCGGGAAGGCTTGGCGGAGGCCAGCCGCGGTTCCGCGGGAACCGTATGGCGGAGGCTCGGTTCCAAACTTGTGGTGCTCGAACTGGCCGCCGCCATGGTGTTGCTGGTGGGCGCCGGATTACTCGGCAAGAGCCTATACCGCCTGCTGCGTGTCGACATTGGGCTGCAACCAGATCGCCTGGTCACTATGGACGTCATGGCGCCCGCATCCAGGTACGGAGAGGACCCACAGGCCATTGCGCTGGCGCGGCAGGTGATGAGCCGGACCGTGGAGTTACCCGGCGTACAATCCGTGGGCATTGCCGGCAATGGCCTCCCAATGGATGGTAACGGCAACACGACCTGGCTGCGAGTGTTGGGCCGGCCCTGGAACGGAGAGCACAATGACGTGTCCCAGCGGGATGTAAGCGCCGGCTACTTCACAACGCTGGGAGCAAGACTGTTGCGCGGCCGCTACTTTACCGAGGCGGAGGATGGGTCCAAGCCTCGTGTAGCAATTATTAACCACACTTTCGCCAGGCAATTCTTTCCGGGCGAAGACGCGCTTGGCAAGCAGCTGGCTCATGTCTCGACTTCACCCGCGCCCATGGAAATCGTAGGCATTGTGGAGGACATACGGGAAGGCCCATTGGACGCCGCCATCCCGCCGGTGCTTTATGTTCCTTTCAACCAGGACGCCGATACCTTCTTCGGCCTGGTGGTTCGGACCTCGCAAGACGAGCGGCCGCTGCTGCCGGCTCTGGCAGCCACGATACATCAGATCGACCCCGGCATTGTTACGGTTCGCGGTATGACCATGACCGTCAGAATCAATGACTCGCAGTCGGCGTATCTGCATCGCTCCGCCGCGTGGCTGGTCGGAGGGTTCGCCGCACTGGCGTTACTGCTGGGCGTGGTGGGACTCTACGGAGTGATCGCTTACTCGGTGAGCCAGAGAAGCCGTGAGATAGGCATCCGCATGGCGCTAGGCGCCCAGCCGCGCTCGGTCTATCGACTGATTCTGAAAGAAGCCGGTTGGCTAATTGCCTTCGGAGTTACTATCGGCTCAGTGTGTTCGGTGGCTGCGGCAACTCTGATGCGCGGACTGCTGTTTTCCGTCCGCTCGTGGGATGCGCCGACACTGGCCGGCGTCGCCGCCTTGCTGGCGGTCTCCGCGCTTTTGGCCAGCTTCATCCCCGCGCGCCGCGCCGCCTCGGTGAATCCGGTAGACGCTCTGCGCTCCGAGTGAAGCATTTCGGCGCATCGCTGCCCATTACCGGCGGCGTTGGCTCTGCTCATTCGGGCTCGGCCAACCCGCCGGTTCGCGCCACTTCAACTGATATTTTTATGTGCAATCGTTATGCCACCATGTCTCGGTTCGGCTGAACCGAGACGCGCCGCGGCGATGAGCGGTTCACTATCTTACTCATGGCCGCACTTCGGGCGGGACTCGGCTCACAATCGCGTCGTGAACCAAGCGGGCCGCCTTCAATGCTTCCCCGGCTTCCTCAGCATCGATTCCTTCCGGAGCACCGGGGTAGCGGAATCGCCATGCGTACTCGGTGAGTGGAGCGGCGTGGTCGACAATTTCCAGGAGTGTGGGGTCGAGTACCGCACGAAGATCGTTTGCCGATTTCGTAAGCCACGCCCGAGTCTCCGCAGTCAACTCGGGATCGGCGGCCATAGAGTAGCTTGCCCTCCCTTAGGACAGTAGCTGGCAACGACGCTACCACACGGGCGCGACGCTCAAAACTGGATTTCGGCCACACTAGCACATCAGCCGCCGTACCCGTTCCCCGCATCGCCTGATAGGCCAAACGGCTCCGAAGCCTTTCCGGCGCGGCGTCGTCCGGCACGATAATCATCGGATCGTAATCGCTGTCCGGGCCAACCTCCCCGCGCGCCACCGATCCAAATAAATAGACGCGCTCCGGATCGTATGCGGCGACCAGACGGCGAAGCAGTTCAGACAACTCCAGCGCATCCAGCGACGGCGCGGCCGCGCTCTGCTTGATCGGGATCTCCATGGTGAACGTCTCTAGTTTGCCATAGTAAGAAGTGTTCGATTCGAGCCGCAGATTTGAGGCTTGTTATACTGGCATTTCCATGATTCGAGTTCGGTTTGCGCCCTCTCCCACGGGCTTTCTGCATATCGGAGGAGCGCGCACCTTCATCTTCAACTGGCTCTACGCGCGCCACAACGGCGGCGCCATGATTCTGCGCATCGACGATACCGACGTTGAGCGCAACACCGATGCGTCGCTGCAGTCGATCTTCGCCGGTCTGCGGTGGCTCGACCTGCCTTGGGATGAACAGTACAAACAGTCGGACCGTCTCGCGCTTCACCGCCAGATCGCCGATGCGATACTGCACAAAGGTCTCGCGTACCGCGATTTTACGCCCGCGCAGTCCGGCGAAATCGATAAATCTGGAACGCATGGCGCCTGGTTGTTCCACGCCGAAATGCGCAACCTTTCCAGGGAAGAGAGCGACCGCCGCGCCGCCGCCGGCGAGCCCTTCGCGCTGCGCTTCCGCGTGCCGCGCGATTCCGAAACGCACGTGACGCTCAACGATGGCGTGTTCGGCGAACAATCGAAAGCCACCGCCGATATCGAAGATTTTGCGCTGTTGCGCAGCGACGGCATGCCGACGTATCACCTGGGCTCCTGCGCCGACGACGCCGACCTGCGCATCAGCCACATCATCCGCGGCCAGGAGCACCTCGCCAATACCTTCAAGCACATTCTCATCTTCGAAGCCGCGGGGCTTACTCCGCCGCAGTTCGCGCACCTGCCGCTGCTGGTGGCGCCCGACGGCGCCAAGCTTTCGAAGCGCAAGCACGGCCCCGTGGTCAGCGTCACCACCTATCGCGACGCCGGATTCCTGCCCGAAGCCTTCGTGAATTTTCTCTGCCTGCTCGGCTGGTCGCCCAAGAACGACCGCGAACAGATGCCGCGCCAGGAACTGATCGACGCGTTTTCGTTCGAAGGCATTCACCGCAGCAACGCCGTCGTCAATTTTAAAGACGACGATCCCTTCGATCCGAAAGCCGTCTGGCTCAACGCCGAGTACATTCGCACCATGCCCGCGGCCGAGCTTTCGGAGCGCTTGCTGCCGGTGGTTCACGAGGCGGGGTTTGCAGCCACGCCGCAGAAAATGGCGCAAGTCACGCCGCTGATTCAGGAGCGCATCAAGCTGCTGCGCGATGTGCTCACGGTCGCCGATTTCTTCTTCGTGGACCAATTGGCGCCCTATGACCCCGCCGAATTAATTCCTCAAAAGGGCGACGCCGGAATGGCGCTGCGGGCGCTGGAAAGCGGACGCGCAGTTCTTTGCGCCACCGGTTTCACGCACGATGAACTCGATGCCGCGCTGCGCAAGGCCGCGGGTGAGCTCGGCATCAAAACCGGCCAGATGTTTCAGCCTATCCGCGTGGCGGTTTGCGGCCGCAAGAACGCGCCGCCGCTATTTGGCACGCTCGAAGCGCTCGGGCGGGAGACTTCTCTCGCGCGTATCGAGCAAGCGATCGAAAAACTCAAATCGATATGACTCCAGCGGGTCCTTCCAACTTCATCAGCGAGATCATTCGCGCAGACATCGGCACCCATAAGTACGGCGGCCGCGTCCAGACGCGCTTTCCTCCGGAGCCGAACGGCTATCTACACATTGGCCACGCCAAATCCATCTGGCTCAATTTTGGATTGGCGGCCGAGTTTGGCGGCAAGACCAACCTGCGCTTCGACGACACTAATCCCTCGAAGGAAGAGACCGAGTATGTCGATTCCATCATGGATAACGTGCGCTGGCTGGGCTACGACTGGGAGGACCGGGTCTTCTACGCCTCCGATTACTTCGGCCAGCTTTATAAGTGGGCGGTGCAGTTAATCGAAGCCGGCAAGGCGTATGTGTGCGACCTGAGCGCCGAGGAAATGCGCAAGTATCGCGGCACGCTCAGCGAGCCGGGCACGGACAGCCCATATCGCAACCGCTCCGTCGAAGAGAGCCTGGATTTGTTCGCGCGCATGAAGGCTGGCGAGTTTCCCGATGGCTCGCGTACGCTGCGCGCCAAAATCGATATGGCGTCGCCCAACCTCAATATGCGCGACCCGGTGATGTACCGCATTCTGCACGAATCGCATCACCGCACCGGCAGCGAGTGGTGCATCTATCCGATGTACGACTACGCGCACGGCCAGTCCGATTCCATCGAGCGCGTCACCCACTCCATCTGCACCTTGGAATTCGAAGACCACCGCCCGCTCTACGATTGGTTCTGCGACGCGCTCGGCATCTATCATCCGCAGCAAATCGAGTTCGACCGCCTCAACCTTACTTACACGCTGCTCAGCAAGCGCAAGCTGCTGGCCCTGGTGCAGAACGGCCACGTGCGCGGCTGGGACGATCCGCGTATGCCGACGCTTTCCGGCATCCGCCGCCGCGGCTACACGCCGGAAGCGCTGCGCAATTTCTGCGGAACCATCGGCGTTTCGAAGACCAACGGCATCATCGAGCTGGGCTTGCTGGAGCACTTCGTTCGCGAAGATCTCAACAAGCGCGCGCCGCGCGTGATGGGCGTGCTGCGGCCGCTGCGCGTGGTGATCGACAACTATCCCGAAGACCGGGTGGAAGAGCTTGACGCCGTCAACAATCCCGAAGACGAGAGCGCCGGCAAGCGCAAAGTTCCGTTCTCGCGCGTGCTCTACATTGAGCAGGACGATTTCCGCGAAGATCCGCCCAAGCAATACTACCGGCTCTCTCCGGGGCGGGAAGTGCGCCTGCGCTACGGCTACTTCATCACTTGCGTTGGCGCAGTGAAAAACGATGCGGGCGAAGTGACCGAGGTGCATTGCACCTACGACCCGGCGACGCGCGGCGGCAACGCGCCCGATGGCCGCAAGGTGAAGTCGACCATTCATTGGGTGTCGGCGGCCCACGCCGTGGACGCCGAAGTGCGCGTCTACGAAACCCTGTTCGCGGTGGAGAACCCCAACGAAACCGCGGAGGGCGCGGACTTCACCGCGAATCTGAACTCCAAATCGCTCGAAGTGCTCACCGGCTGCAAGCTCGAGCCGAGCCTGGGCGAAGTCCCCGCGATGAGCTTCTATCAGTTCGAACGGTTGGGCTATTTCTGCGCCGATCCCGATGGCGCCCCCGGCAAGCCCGTCTTTAACCGCACGGTGGCCCTGCGCGATTCCTTTGCCAAGATCGAGAAGCGGCAGGGTCAATGATCATCCTGGGAATCGGTGGCATTCTGGGCGATGCCGCCGCGGCGATTCTGCGCGATGGCGAGCTGGTGGCGGCCGTGGAGGAATCGAAGCTTATCCGGCGGCGCTTGAATTGGGGCGGCGCCAGCGGATTGCCGGAGCATTCCATCGCCATGTGTCTGCAGCTCGCGGGAGTCAAGCCGCCGGATGTGGACGCGGTGGCGATAGCGCGCCCGGTTCCCGATTCCGATTTCTACGCCCAACTGCGCGCGCAGTTTCCCAACAGCCGCCTGTCGGTGGTGGAGCACCACCTGGCGCACGCCGCCTCGGCCTATTTCGCGTCGCCGTTTGAGGAGGCCGCCGTGCTGACGCTCGATCGCGGCGGCGATTTCCGCTGCGGCGCGCGCTGGCTCGCGCAGGGCTCGCGCATGACGCTCGAGCAGGAGTACTATGCGCCCGATTCGCCCGGCGATCTCTACGGACGCGTCACGGAACTGTTGGGCCTCGAAGCCAACGCCGACGAGCACAAAGTGCAGTGGATGTCGATGCACGGCGACGACCGGTACAAGGATCTGTTCCTCGATATTCTCGCGCTTTCCGACAAGGGACCGCGCCTGGACCGCACCTACTTCACCAGCGAACGATTCAGCCGCGGCGGATTCAGCGCGCGCTTCTATGAGCGCCTGGGGTTGCGCCCGGAAGCGGCAGAAGCCGAAGCAGAGGCCGAAGCCATTCCCGATGCCTTGCGTCCGCACATCGCGGCCGGCGTGCAGCGGGCCGTGGAAGCCGCCGTTATTCGCATGGCCGGCGCCGGCCGCAATCTCTGCTTCGCGGGCGGACTGGGGCTCAACGCGCTGCTGGTCTCGGCGCTCGAAACCCGCTCCGGTTACCAGAATGTTTTTGTGCAGCCGGCTGCGGGCAACGCCGGAACCGCGATCGGCGCGGCGCTGGAAACGTGGCATACGGCGTTCGCGCAACAGAAGCGCGTGGCGCTTTCGAGCCTATGCCTGGGCCCGGCATTCGCCGCTGCCGAGATCAAGCAGGTGGTGGAAAATTGCAAGCTGCGCTTCCGCTACATGCTCACCACCGAAGCGCTGATTGAGACGGCCGTGGAGCAGTTGAGCGAGAACAAGATTGTGGCATGGATGCACGGCCGCATGGAGTTCGGCCCGCGCGCGCTGGGCAACCGCAGCATTCTGGCGTCGCCGCTCGACCCATATTCCACTGAGAACCTCAACATCTTTATCAAGCATCGCGAGCAGGTGCGCAAGTTTGCGGCGTCGGTTCCGGCGGAGCTGGCCGGCGAATATTTCGAGACGGGGCCGAACGCCCGATTCCTCGCCACCGTGGGCCGCGTGAAGCCGCCCTATCGCAAACAATTCGCCGCGGCCCTGCTGGCGGACGATCTGGTGCGCGTACACACGGTGGACCGCGACGAGAATCCGCTCTACTGGAAACTGCTGCACGCGGCCGGCGCCGCGACCGGTTTGCCGGTGCTCTACAACACGTCGTTCAACTTGTTCGGCGAGCCGCTGGTCTGCACGCCGCGCGATGCGGTGCGCAGCTTCTACTCGTCGGGCATCGACGCGATGTTCGTGGGCCAGTTTTTCCTGCAGAAGTAGCTCTGCCGGATTCTAATTGTTCCCCAAGGTGGATAGCGGCGCGCTCCCGCTCCAATTCAGATCGACCGCTTGCGCGCCGCCATAATCGGCGAGGACGAATGGCGTCGTGGCGCACGGCGCCGGCTGCGTTGGAGCCTGCGGCTGAGGTCTTCACCGCGGCCGCCTGAGTGGTCGCCGGTGCTGATTTATCGGCCGGCTTTTTCGAATCGGTCTTGGGGGCGGCGTTTCCTTGTCGAGCGCTTTCGTGGACCGGGCATCGCTCTTTGGCGGCGCGGCAGTCGTGTTTTCCGCCGCCGCAGCCGAAGCCGCTGGCGGATTAACCACCGCAGGCTGCTGCGTCGCAGGCTGGCCCGCGTCCGTCGGCGTATGCGACACCAGCCAGAAGACCCCAATCAAAGCGCTGACGCCCGCCGCTGCCGCCGCGCCGAGGTAGTCCCGCTATTTGCTCTTCTGCGCCCGCAGCTTCACCGCAGGCAGCGTGTACAAGCCGCTTCGAATCTGCTCCGCCACCCGCTCTTCACGCGTGCGGCGGCCTTGCGCGCGGCGATGCTTTCCGCCAGATCGACGCCACTAGCAAGCTTCGGTCGCCGCGCCAGCACTTCCCCGATCTTCCCCTCGGCTTCGGCGTAATTCCCCGCGTCAGCCATCGCCTTCGCCGCCGCCACGCCGGCCTCGGCGCGAGCGTCTTCAATCTCGTCTCCCAGTTCGCGCAGCCGTTTCTCTTTGTCCCAACGCTGCCGCCCGGCGGCGACTATCTCCGCAGCTCTGTCCAGATCGCCGGCGCGGCGAGCGGCCGATGCGGAGGCCTCGATATCGTCGATGTCCGCTTTGTATTTTCCCTCTTCGGCCTTGCGCTTCAAGCGCGCAAACATGTCTTCGCGCGGAAACCTTTCGATGGCGGCGTCGGAGCGCGTCACCGCGTGGCCCCATTCGCGCACCGCGATGGCCTGCTCGATGGACGCGGTCAGTTGCGCGATTTCGCGCTGACGCTCGCCCTGTTCGACGCGCGACCGGATGCGCGCCACGGCGTCGGCCAGCTCGCGCGAATCCGGATACGACCCGATTACGTCTTCCAGCGCGTAACGCGCGGATTCGAATTCGCCCTTTTGAACCAGCTCCGAAGCGCGCGCCAGGGCGGAATCGATCTCCTTCTTCCGCCGAAAAGCTTCGCGCGCTCTCTTGGCATCCGCTAGCGCGGCGGCGATTCCGGGGGCGCCCGGATAACGGACCTCGCAGGCTTCCAGCAAGCGAACCGCATCGTCGAAGCGGGCCCCAGCCCGCAGTTCCATGGCTTCCTGGCAGACTTTATCGATGTTCTCGGCTTCCTCCTTTCGCGCGGCAAGTTCGGCGAGTTTCCGTTGCACGTCGAGCAGCCGCGAATCTTTTCCGATATCCACCAGCTTGGCGTTCAGCAGCTTGGTAGCTTCGTCCACGCGCCGGTCGGCCAGCATGGGCTGCATTTTGGCCAGGGTTTCCGCGATAGCGCGCTCGCGGCGCTCTCTGCCGAGGTAGGCGCGGACAGCTTCCCACTCGGCGATCAGGACCGGCTCGCCGGGGAAGGCGCGCAGCCCCTCCTCGGCGCGGTCGAAAGCCTCCTGCCAACGTCTCGCGGCAGCCAGTTGCCGAACCGCATCGCAAATACCGCCCACGCGACCCACTCTTTCGCGAGCCTGAAGCTGCACCTCGGCGAGCTTCAAGAGCCTCGCTAACTCCGGGTCTTCGCCGTAGTGCGCCATCGCTTGCCGCAACACCAGAGCCGCGGCATCCGGCTTCTTTTGCTCGAACATAATGCCCGCTTTGCGCAGGGCATCGTGAATGGCGCGTTCTCGGTCGCGCGCCTGAATCTCTTGCGATATCTCCTGCAGCAGGCCGGGCAGCGGCGCTTCTTCGCCCCACGCCTGGATGGCCCGTTGCACCACATTCAGGGCCTCTTCCAGCTTGCCTTGGCGGCGCAACTGGCCGGCCTCTTCGGCAATCTGAGAAACCGCCAGTTTCCGTTCTTCGACTGCCTTACCCGCGATGGCGCTTTGCAAGAGACGCGTCAATTCGCCATCGTCGCCCAGTTTGGCGACGCCCGCCTCCAGTGCGCGGATGGCCTGGTCGTACTCCTGGCGACCGATCAGGCGCGCGGCGTCCGCCTTGAGCTGCGCGATCTGGGCCGCGCGCCGTTCGGCCGCCAAACGCTCCGCGGCGTGGCGCTGCAAAGCCTTCAATTCGACATGGCTCGGGAAATCGGCCAGCAGTTCGTTGATCTTGACCAGAGCCGTTTCTAATTTCCCGTTCCTCAGCAGCGCCTTGGCTTCGGCCGCCCCATCCGCCAGACGCCGCTTGCGAATCTCGTCCGCCTGCTGCGCTTCCGCGCGGTTCCGCAGCGCCCACGCCTCGGACGAATCCGGATGGCGCTTCTCAATCTCCGCAATCGACGCCAGCGCTTGTTCGGCTTCGCCAATCAGCAACAGTCCTTCGGCGCGCGCGATCTCTTCTTGCAGCCTGCGCTGGGCTTCGCGCTGCGCCATGCCGGCGCGGACTTCCTGCAGCAAATCCTTCCCGGTCTGGTTGGCCGGGTCCGCGCCCAACACTTCCGATACCAGCCGAAACGCTTCCGTGAGATGCCGATTACCCAATTCCTCGCGCGCCGTAATCAGCAGCCTCTCGGCGCGCCTGGCCTGCTCGATCTGCGCGTCGGCCTTTTCCAGGCGGGTCACGATCTGGGGATCGGACAGCCCGAACCGGCGGATCTTGTTTAGAGAGGTCTCGGCATCCTGCCACTGGCGGTTGCGCAGCTCTTTCTCGGCTTTATCCAGCAGCGAACCCGCGCGGCCCGCATCGTCGCGGCGGTGCAGCGCCTGTTCGATCTGCGTGCGCAGATGGCGGGCCGCGGCGTGGACCGGGTCGAAGTCGAGAACCTTGCGAACCGCAGCCTGGGCCGCATCCAATTGGCCGCCGGTGAAAAGCTGGTTGGCCTGCGCATAGAGTTGGCCCGCCTGGCCGCGCTGCAGCTCCATAATGATCGGCCTGGCGTCCAGCGCCACGTCCGACAGGCTGCTGTAGCGGGCTTCGCGATTCTTCGCCAGCGTCGATTTCACAATACGGTCGAGGCCCTCCGGGCATCCGGGAACCAGAGAACTCACCAGCGGCGGTTCGGCCGTCATGATGCGCGTAATGGTTTCGCCGGTATTGGGCGAGGCGAACGGGTTCCGGCCGGTGAGCAACTCGTAGAACGTAACGCCGTAAGCGAAAATGTCGCACTGCGGGTCGGCCGGCGCGCCGTTGAATTGCTCGGGCGACATATATGACAAGGTGCCGATAATGAAACCGGTTTGCGTAAGGTGCGTGCTGTCCGTGGCAATGCGCGCAATGCCGAAATCCATGATCTTCACCGAGCCGTTGGCAAGCCGCATGATGTTGGCCGGTTTGACGTCGCGATGCGTAATGCCGCGATCGTGCGCGCATTGCAGGCCATTGGCGACTTCGGTCATGATCTCGATTTTTTCGAGCAGCGTTAGCGAGTTCTGTCGGATCAGGTCCTGGAGGTTGGCGCCCTCCAGAAACTCCATGACCAGATATGGGGCTCCATCCTGCTCGCCGAAATCGTGGACGTTGACGATGTTCATATGGTGCAGATTGGCGACCGTGGTAGCTTCGGCGCGGAAGCGTTGCACCAGGTCCGGATCGCCGGGCGCGCTCAACACTTTGACAGCGACGGTACGGCCGAAGCCCGGATCGATCGCGCTGTAGACCCGTCCAAATCCACCGCTGCCGATCTCCTTGGTGACCTGGTATTTACCAATCCGCTTCATGGGCGGCGGCGCGGGCTGGGCCGCTGCGGATTGAGTGAAGATGTCCTGCGAGTTTTCAAAGGACGTCTGATACTCGGAAAGCAGCGATTCCACTTCATGCATCAGCGTGTTGTCACTGCCGCATTCACGCTCCACAAAGCGGTGGCGCTCTTCGATCGGCCTCTGCACGGCAAGCTGGAAGACGTCGGTAATACGCTTGCGGCGGTCAGTCGGCGCCATTGTGCTCACCCATATCCCAACTCGAGCAGGCCTTAGTGAAACGCCCGTCGCGCTTCACGTTGTCCTGGGAAACGCCCGGAATTCCGGCAACATAGTCCTCGGCATATCCGGCGAAGAATCGCGGTACAGCCACGCGGCCATCCCGCGACTGTCCATAAGCCAGCGGGACAAGATCAGCTTCCGCGGAGCGAAGCAACTCCATGATTTTCCCCGTGGACAAGAGCAATCCTTTCTGTTGTTGGATTTTACGCCTTAATGCATCAATGGTGCAATTCGTTACGCTTAGTGCGTCGCATAGCTTCATATGTTGTATAGCGTAATTCCATAACGGATAGTGCCAAACCAGTACTATTCGTTGCTTTTTTTCTTGCCGCGCGTGACCCCTTCCGGCCGAATTGGCACATTTAACAAATGCGGGGTTAGCTTCTGCCTCCCGTCGTTGTTTGACTAAGTCGCTTTCGCTCTAGTAGTACCAGGAAGAGTACTGGTGCGGTACTCGGGTAGGGAGTGATAGCGCATCCCGGAACGCCTGTAGTATCGGGGCCGAGGTGGTGATCTACTGCACCGGATTGGAAGCCGTAGGCGACACCAGCATCGCTGTCGGTACGGCCTCGGCGGGTTCGGCCGCAACGAACACAACGACGGCGACGATCCGGGGCAGCCGGGAACAGTGGTATGGTATATAGCGGGTTGACGGCGGGTAAGAGCTACAGAGCCGCAACCCGGCGTCGATCAGTTCCGCCGAACGCGCAAAGTCTATTTGCCGTTTTTGTTCGCCGCCTGCGCCGCGAGCTTCAACTCGTTATTCACCTGATCGAGCAGATCCTTCGCTTTTTGAGCGTGACCTGCCATGTCCCATTCGTTGGCCTTCTGCGCTTCGACAATCTTGTCAAAGGCAATTGGGGCAAAGCCGCTGAGCAGCGGCGAGATTGGGATGGCGTGCGCCAGAGACATTAGTCTTGGGCGCCTGCGCGACGGCAGTGCCTCCAATTACCAGTAAAGAGCCAAGCAGAGCGGCGAGGATCTGTGGTTTCATCATGGCTTCCGATTATATTGCGCCATCCGCCCTCGCGCAAGGCTTAAGGTAAGGTACTAATCTGTCAATTCCGGCGAAAATGATCGCTGCCAGTGGTGCTGTTCGATGAGCGTCCCCAGCGGGCCCTGAATGCCGGCGTGTGCCATGAGCGCCTAGTTTAGTCGCCGCTCTCACAGCTCTGCGTTGCCACAGCTTCTTCCACCAAATCCTTCACCGCTTCTTTGACTGCTTTCTTGACCGCATCCTTGACCGTGTTCTCCACCTCCACGGAATTCAGCCTGACTTCCGTTTCCACTCCGGCGACTTCCTTCACTGTCATTTCCACAACCGGAGCCACCGGGCCCAATCCACGGGCCATTGCCTTTGCGACTTTCTTGGCCACTTTGGATGCGGCCGGCGCCGCTTCCTTGGCCGGTTCGTCCGCCCGCATCGGCGCGGTGGCGCTTTCCGCCGACGCCCAGTCCGCGTGGAACGTGCCGGCCACGCGTTTCACCGCGCTCGCGTCCCGGAAAATAATTCCGACCTCGCGCCGTGCGTCGAGTTCGAGCGGCCGCAAACTCTGGCTGCCTATAAATGCATAGCGGCCATCCCGGACGATGCTGCGCGTATGCAGACGCATCCGGCTCAGACGCCGCGCTTCGAGACTGTTGCTGCCGGAATCCAGGCGGCCGATGATCTTTACCGTCACGCCCGCTGCAGCCCGCTCTTCCAGCAGCCGAATGAGATCGCGATCGCTGATCTCGGGGTCGTAGATCAACAGCTCCTTCTTCGCTCCCTTAACGAAAGCGGAGAGGCGTTTGCGCGCATTTACAGGACTGACGACAAATGTGGCGCAGCCCGGCGTATATGGCTGCCGCTGCGTATCGGCCTCAAAGAGCTTTACCGCTTCCCGCACGTGTCTGCGGTTAGTGGTGATGACTCCGAAACTCCGGCTATGCTCAATGTCGAGGTAAGTGAAGTTAAAGGCCAGTAGAAAAAGTTGACGCCGGTCCACAATCATCAATTTGCCGTGATACCGGACTAAGTCGTCGTCGGTACGGGCAACGGTGATGCCCGCCGCCAGCAGGCGCATCTCCAGTTCTCTCAGATGCTTCTCGCCGCCGCGGTTCGTGTAGGCGATGAGCGCGCGGACGCGCACCCCGCGCGCCACCGCCACGGCCAGCGCTCTTTCAATTTCACGCCGGTCGAAGCGAAAGATCACAATCTCAATGCTCCGCTTCGCAGCGCTGATCGCCTGGAGTAACGGCTGAATGCTATCGCCGGGCTGTACTAAACATCTCACTGAAGCCTCTTCCATGCGGCAAGATTGGCGCTTACCATTCCGCATAACTGCAATTTGGTATCCGTATTGCTCTTCACGACAGTGGGAGACGTTCATGCCGCCGATTCCGTCAAGCCTGGTTCGATCACACCTGGTTCGATCACGCGTTTTTCTGTCCCTGACTCTCGCCGTCTTGACTCTTTCAGTGTTCGCAGCGCCTGTAAAGAAGAGTCTGCGCCCGGAGGCGCTCGCCGGCGCAGTAATCTGGCAGGACCCTGGCGATGTTGGCGCCCGCGATCTGTATTACGGGCCCGGCGGGGAAAAGGACCAACCCCACGGCCCTTTCACTTTTGAAAAGGAAGATCTGGACGGCTCCAATCCCAAGTTCGTCGTTCGCGATCGCGATGGAGTGAAATGGAAGGTCAAGCTAGGTACGGAAGCGCGCCCTGAAACCGTTGCTTCGCGCCTTGTCTGGGCGGTTGGTTATTTCACGGACGAGGACTACTTCCTGCCGGATTTCCAGGTTCAGGAAATGCCCGCGCATCTGCATCGCGGCCAGGCGCTGGTTACCGCTGACGGCTCCATGCGCAACGTCCGCTTGAAGAGATATCTCAAAGGCCAGGAGAAACTCGGCCCGTGGAGTTGGCGAGGCCCCATCGGCGATGCGCGCGGTCTAAATGGATTGCGCGTCATGATGGCGCTAATCGATAACTGGGACCTGAAGGATGAGAACAATTCCATCTACGAGTACAAGGGTGAGCATCCTATCTACGTGGTGAGCGATCTGGGCGCGAGTTTCGGAACGACCGGCAACGCCGGCCCGGCTGGAAAAGGAAACCTCCAGGCATACACGCATGCGCAGTTCATCACTCGCGCTACGCCCGAATATGTGGATTTCAAAACGCCCTCCCGGCCGGCGCTGACCCATTTGCTCTTCTTCAATCCGCCGGCATATCTACGGCGGTTGCGTCTCGAATCGATCGGCAGGCATGTTCCCTTGAGCGACGCGCGGTGGGTCGGGCGGATGCTCGCGCGCCTTTCGCCCGATCAGATTGCGGCGGCTTTTCGCGCCGCCGGGTATGGCCCGGAGGATGTGACAGCGTTCGCCGCCGTTGTAGAGACCCGAATCGCCGCGCTCAACAAGTTATGAACCGGTCAACTCCCGGTCCGGAGATTCGCCGAATTGGATCTCATGGAGTGCGGCGTACAGCCCGCCCGCGGCGGTAAGCTGATCGTGATTCCCGCGCTCGACAATCGCTCGGTCTCTCACTACGAAGATGATATCGGCGGAACGAATGGTGGAGAGGCGATGCGCAATTACAATGGAAGTCTTCCCCTTCATCAGCCTCTCCAGCGCTTCGAAGACAAGCTTTTCGGATTCTGCGTCGAGTCCCGAGCTGGGCTCGTCCAAAATCAGAATGGGAGTATTGCGAACGACGGCGCGCGCGATCGCAATGCGCTGCCTCTGGCCGCCCGAGAGAGTCACGCCGCGCTCCCCGATCGTCGAATCGTAACCGTCCGGCATCTTTTCGATAAATTCGTCGGCGTTCGCCAGCTCGGCGGCGCGATGGATTTCGGCGCGGCTGGCGTCCGGCTTGCCGTACGCGATATTTTGCCAGATGGATCCGCGGAAAAGCACAGTCTCCTGGAGTACGAAGCTGATCTGCCGGCGCAGCGATCGCTGCTGAAACAGCCGTATATCCACGCCATCGATCTTCACCACACCCGCGTCAGGGTCGTAGAAGCGCGGAATCAGACTTATGATAGTCGTCTTTCCCGCGCCCGTAGGACCCACGAACGCCGCCACCTGGCCCGGCGCGATTTGGAAGCTCACGTCTTCGAGAGCCGGGTGATTCGGATCGTAACCGAACGTGACATGCTCGAACTCCACGGCCCCCTTGAGTCGCGAAACCCGGCGCGCTCCCGGCCGATCCTTGATCTCCCCCTGCGTGTCCAGAACCTCCCGGATACGCTCGTATCCAATAGCGGCCTTGGAGTACGCGTCGGTCATTTTGGAAAGATCTTGCATGGGTTTGTACATTTTACCCAGATAGAAAATGAACAGGATGAGCGAGCCCGGCTCCAGACCGCCCGCCAGTACCATGCGCGATCCGAACCAGAGCACAAGCCCCGTGCCCGCGGCCACAATCACTGAAACCAGCGGGGCCAGACGCGCCTTGAGGCTCCGCGCGCGCAAAGCGACTTCGACGTTCTCCAGGCTCTCTTCCTCCAGGCGGCGCTGTTCATAATCTTCCCGTGCAAAAGCCTTCACGACGCGTATCGACGTCAGAACCTCTTGGATCACCGAGACAATCTCGCCCTCTTTCTTCCGTACTTCGCGCGATGCCTTCTTGATGTTGCGCGTATATACGAAAACCACCACGGCGAGCGGCGGCGCGATGGCGAGCGCGATCAGTGTAAACTGCCAGTTGATATAGAACATGACGCCTACCATCCCCAGCAGCGTGAGTACGTCGACAAGGGCATCGAGCAGCGAGGAAGTGATGAAGGTTTGGATGGCGTCGATGTCGCTGGTGACCCGGCTGATCAGGTCCCCGGTTCGTTTCCGGTCGTGATAGGCCAGCGACAGCCGCTGGATGTGAAAGTAAAGCGTCTGTCTCAGATCGTGCATCACCCACTGACCGACGCTCGTTGTCAGCAGCTTTTCGGCATACGAGCAGAGTCCCCCGGTCACCGCGATCGCCATTACCGCAATCGCCGCGAATTCCAGGATGGCGACCTTGTCGCCCCCGGTGAGCGAAAAGAATACATGATTCAGCCAGCCGCTGGCAGGCGCTTTGGACTTCAGAACATTGTCGAGAACGATCTTCAGCGGCCAGGGTTCCAGAAGGTTGGCGATGCCCGACCCCACGGCAGCCAAAATTCCCAGAGTCAGCGATCTTGTATGGGGCCGCAGAAGCTCTCGAATGGTTACTTTTCGCGCATCGAGCCGGGTCGCCGCGGGCTTAGCTTCGGAGAACTGAGCTGTGGAAGCCACACTACAAATGCGGCAATTGTGCGGCCAGATGCGGTCACTTCCGCCGATAGTTCTGGCGGTGACGTCCCTAAATGTACAAAAGCGCGCTTATGACAGGGTACCGTCTGTCTAAGCGCTACCACGGGCTGGCAAATCTTGGATCGTGGAGAACCGCTTCGTCGGTCAGCGATTCAAGAAATGCAATAACATCCGCGCGATCCTGCCGGGAAATTTGAAAGCCCGCGATCAGATGGTCCTTATTCGGATTGTCATGACCAATCCCCGCGTGAGGGCCGGAGTCGATCGTCCTGCCACCCGCCGCATAGTGATCCAGAACGCCTTCCAGCGTCGCAATGCTGCCATCGTGCATATAAGGCGCGGTGACTGCGATGTTGCGTAATGTGGGAGTCTTGAACTTGCCAACGTCCGCGGCTATCTTCGTATGCTCATACGCACCGGTGTTCGGCGCCGGATAAGAGAGTACGCCCGCAATATTGTAAAGGCCGGTATTGTGAAATTCGATGTCTCTCCCTGCATTGCTCCCGGAAACCGTCGCATCGCTAAAATTGAATCCGCCGTGGCAGCGGAAGCACGAAAGGTGCTGGTTGAAGAACAGTATCTCGCCGCGCTTGGCGGAATCGGACACGGCGCTGTCTTCGCCGCCGTAGTGATAGCGGTCATAAGGCGAGCGGGCGGAAATGATGCTCCTCTCAAAGCTCGCCAGCGCTTGCGTGACGCGCTTCACGGTGAAGCGGTCGTCGTCTGCGGGAAACGCCCGCTCGAAGAGTGTTTGGTACTTGGGGTCCGCACGCAACATCGGCAGAAAGCCGTCGCCCTCTCTCAAGCCAAGCTCCACAGGGTGATCTCCGAACATCGGAACCAGCGCCTGATCCTCGAGATTTTTCATCTGAGGGTCGCTCCAGGTTAGCGCCGCGCTGTACGCCACGTTGACCAGGCTCATCGCGCCGCGTGAATGCAGTTGGCCGGTGGCCCCGGCGCTCACCGCCCGGCCATCCGTGAATGCGAGTTCCTGTTTGTGGCAGGTGGCGCAAGAAGCCTTCCCGTTCACTGACATGCGGGCGTCGTAGAACAGATATCTGCCCAGTTCCACTTTGGCTGCGGTCATCGGATTGCCGGGTGGCACGTGAGGCTTCGGGAAGCCTTTAGGCAAATTCCATGAGTACTCTTGGGATGAATCCGGCTCGGCAGGAACGGCAGTCCGTTCGAGCATCGCGACTGTCAGCAAGGCAAACGGCAGTGGCGTCAGCAGCTGCGTGATCCTACGCATAGCTGTCTCTCGTCATTTCTGGAGCTGTACAATTTCCAGTGTCTCGAGCATGCGTACCGAGCGCGCGCCCGCTTTGTCGTTTGGACACACCAGCCGGAACGGACCCTGATACCCAAACAGCGCCTTTCCATCGCGCTTGTCAGCCACCACTATCTGCTCATTGCCAAACTCCGGAGCCACTTCCGCGAGCGTGAAGACCACCTGGTAGCCATCGTGCGCCTTCGCGAGAATGTAGCTCGTGAGCGTCTTGCCCCGCAATCCCTTCTCCACTGGCGCGCCCGCCCGCTTCAGAATTTCGCGAAGCGGAACGCCTTCGTACTCTATTTTGGTTCCGTCCTGATCCGGGACGGATACGGTCACACGGGGCATCTTCGCGAGGTCTTCGGCTTGCAGCGTCAACCGGGATGGAATGTCGCCGCTGACAGTGAGTGTTGCGGGAGCCGTTTGCGGTTGGTTGGTTTGACCGGATGCCATCGCTGCGCAAAGCCAGCCCAGGAGAAGAATTCGAAAAGCCGGTCTGCCGGAGATCATGTTGATGGGTTTCACGCGCTGCCTCGGAAGATTTCTCCAAGTGTCTTCTATAGCAGACAGATTATATCATACGGAACATATGATACTGGCCACATCCAGCATGGGCCGGGCACACGTCCCCAGGCGGAAGGCGCCCTTCCGGCGCGGCGAAATGGCGCGAGAGCTCACACCCCGCTTCGCTTCCGATGGATCGATCTGAAGCGGCCCCGCCCGCGCCGAACACATCAGGCGGCTTGGCATAGTCCAAGAAGACGCTGCACGGCTTCGCATAGCTTCTCGATCGTCTGAAACCAGCAAGCCCTTCTTGCTATACTCGATTCGGGTTTCATCTGGCCGCAGGATTAGGGCGCCACCGGTTGCACGGGTCGCTGAAAGGCCGGTTCGCATGAAATGAGTCCTGGAAAGCCCGTTACCGTTTTGATCGTAGACGATCACCCAGTCGTCCGCGACGGCCTCAATGCCATGCTCTCGGCGGAAGCGGATATCTCTGTTGTCGGAGAAGCGGGAACGGGCAACGAAGCGCTTGCATTGGTGAGCAAATTACGTCCGGCCATAGTGCTGATGGATCTCCTGTTGCCGGACATCGCAGGGTCGCAAGTCATCCAACGGGTTTGCAGCCGCTCGTCCGATACGGCCTTCATCGTTCTGACCACTGTCGCGGGAGATGAAGAGATCTACCGGGCTCTTGAAGCCGGAGCGCGCGGATATCTCTTCAAAGACATGGCGCGGAAAGAACTGGTACAGGCAATACGTGCGGTGCACCGGGGCCAGCGGTACATTCCTTCGCAGGTAGGAGCCCGAATTGCTGAAAATCTGCCGCGGCCCGATCTTACTTCGCGCGAGATACAAGTGCTTCAGTTGATAGCCACGGGCTTACGCAATAAAGAGATCGCCTTTGAGCTCGATATCTCTGAAGCCACCGCCAACGCCCACGTCAAACACATCTTGGAAAAACTATGCGCCGCGGATCGCACCCAGGCAGTCACAACCGCCCTGCGACGAGGCATCATCAGGCTGTAGTTCGCGGCCAGGAGCCGCGGCGCAGTCGCCTGCGTCCGCGGTGCTCTTGATCCTGACTAGCTTCATCCCTGACCGCAATGCATCCCTGCTCCAGGAACGCGTCCGATCGTTTCTATCTGCGCCAATTGCGTGTGCAGGGTGACATAACTCCCGACTCCCTGTGCAATGCCGGAGTGATGACCGGGGTTGACAACCCGGCTGCTAGTCACCGCTACTCTTCTTCGATGTCTTCTTCCGGTGCGAACTCGAAACTACCGCCGATCCAGGAGCCATCGACGTCGTCGCCAGTCGGAAAGCACCCAAGGATCACATCCCGGGCCTCTCCCACTACATTCAGCTTTGGTCTCTCGTACATATATCTCTTCTCCTCTCGTTGTTAAGTTTCCTGACTTCTTCAAAATCGCTCCAGCATCTGCAGCCGGCGCTCAAAGGTTGGCGAGTCATTCACAACTCTCCCGCCCACTTCCACCCATGCGTGGGCCATGAATGGCGCCGGCCGATAACCAATCACAACATCCGCCTGAGCGCCGTAGGTACGCAATACGCGTGCTGTAACGACGGAACTCTGTAGGCACCGTACGCGTTTCCAATAGAAGGGGACAATGCGGCGCACCGCTTCACAGACTGTGTTCTCCAGTTCCGAACTGCTCAATCGCGGGCGGGATGCCCGAGCCTGAAGACCTCTACGAACACCATGAAAACCTAGCATCGCCTCGATCAGGTCATATCGGAGCAGTTCCTTTATCAGGCGGAAATAAAGCAGCGACCGGGATAGTCGACTCATCCTCGCCATCCAACTCTGTGTGAAAGAAACCCGTGAGTTTCCAGTTCCGCAATGAATTCGGCTGTATCCTGACGAACTAGCTCGAGCCGCGCGCCAGCTTCCTGACTGATCCGCGCAGCGATTGTTTCCACGCCCTCGCGGTCCAGCAGCCCCTTCCAGATCCGTGCTCCGATATGATTCGAGCTGAAGACGATTCCGCTCCGCGAATTGAGAAACACGGCGCCCTGTTGGTCTAACGACACTCTGGCATCGGCCGATATCACAATCGGCTGGTCTTCGGCGGTTTGGCGCGGCTTTGGAGCCCGGCGTGCCATGTCCCGGAATCTCGTGAAATAGTTGATCATTGCGTAGCCGCTCTCACTTCGCTCACATCCGGAGCAGTGGATTCTTGGTAGTCGATTCAACATACGGCATTTGGCCCTTTTGGTTAACCTGAGTTCTGAGGATTCTCTCGTACCCTTTCCTAAGAATTGCAAAATGCTCTGTAATGACGAGTCTGAAACGTACAACCCGCGCCGCAGCCAGGCAGACCGCGGTACATTAGAAGAACCCGAAAGTGATGCGTGTGCGGTTAACGTTCGGAATTATCATATTGTTGGTTTCGGCCAAGTCACTGGTTGCCCTCGATCCCGCTCTGGCCGTTTCGCAGTACCTGCACACCAGTTGGACGCAAGAACAGGGGGCCGACCTTCCTGCCGTTCAAGCAATCGCTCAAACCCGTGACGGATATCTCTGGCTGGGCACTGGCGCGGGACTAATCCGGTTCGACGGCATTCGCTTTGTCCATTGGGAGCCGCGCGCCGGAGAGGCGCTTCCCGGTAATGACATTCGATTCCTGATCGCGTCTGGCCAACGCGGACTTTGGATTGGCTCCGCTCTGGGTATCAGCCGGTTGGATCGCGAACGCCTTACCGCATACCCAGCCGCGGATCATTGGCTCGGCGGAATAGTCGTCGGCATGTTGGAAGACCACCTGGGGAGACTTTGGATGCTCGGGCAAGCTCCCGCTGGTCTCAGTTTGGGAGTGCTATTACCCGATGATTCGTTCCAAATCTACGGTCAGGGCGAAGGCTTGCCGGCGCGGCCCGTGCGAACCATTTTTGAGGATCGTCAACATGTTCTCTGGCTCGGAACGTCGAGCGGTCTGTGCCGCTGGTCGCCCGGAAGCCGGGCGGATTGCCTGAGCATCCCTCCCGTCAACGTCTTGTCACTGGCTGAGGAGGCAAATGGCGGCCTGCTGATCGCGGACGATCTCAGCAAAACTACGCTGCGACTCTCCAACGGCGTCTTGCGACCTGCGATCACTCAACCGGGATATGCGTCGGCGTTCCCGAAGGTCACGCTGCAAGACCATGATGGCAACATCTGGATGGGCATACCCGGTCAAGGTCTGCTGCGGTTGAGCCATGGCCGGCTGGAAAGGTTCACCCGCCGCGACGGGCTTTCGAGTGACATGATCAATGCGTTGTCGGAAGACCGTGAAGGGGACCTTTGGATCGGAACCGCGAGAGGCATCGATCGGTTACGCGATCCGAAAGTCGTACACCTCAGTACCGCCGATGGGCTTTCCAGCGATCTGGTGATGGCCGTACATGGGGCGCGTCAGGGCGGCGCCTGGGTCGGAACATTTGGAGGTGGATTGAACCGTGTTACAGCTACTCACATCACCCGATACCTGACGGATTCCGGGCTGCCTGGTAAGGGTGTAATATCGCTGTACGAAGAGCCAGGCGGAAAGCTTTGGGTTGCCACCGCCGCCGGACTCGCTCACAGCTCCGGTAACCGATTCGTTCAAGTCCGGGATACGGAAGGGCGGCCTCTCGATCGCGTCTTCGCTATCAGCGGACAGAACAATGGAACAGTCGCGTTGGCAGATAGCAAGAGGGGCCTGTTTACGGTACAGAACGGCGTTGCGTGCCCGCTGATCGTTCCCGGGCTGCCGAAGGAGGTTGTTTACCAGCTTCAATTCGACCGCAGCGGCGTTCTCTGGATCGGGTATTTTCACGGCGGCATCGCGGCGGTGACCGCACACTCGTACCGCCTCTACACCGCGTCCGAAGGTCTGGGAGATGGTGCGATTGGCGCTATCCATCAGGATGCGGCCGGAGACATCTGGGTGGGAACGGGAACTGGACTCAGCAGATTTCGCAATGGGTCCTGGACTACCTGGACTGCCCGCCAAGGCCTGCCTGAGGGAGGAGTGCGCGGCATCGCCGAAGACGCTTCGCGCCACGCGTTGTGGCTCGTCACAGCAGCCGGTCTTTTGCGGGCGTCGATGGCCGATCTCGATAGCGCGCACGCCTCCGCGAAGCCTGTGAATTTTCTTCTCTTCGGCCCGAACGACGGGCTTCGCCTTACCGCCAGCGGCCGCATGGTCAATCCTCCGATCGCCACATCGAACGATGGCAGGATCTGGCTTTGCACCCAGGACGGCCTCGCGATCGTGGACCCCTCTCGCATTCGGAGTAACCCGGTCCCTCCGCCCGTGGTGATCGAACAGGCGGTGGTCGATGGTACGGCGCTGGACCTAACGTCCACGAGTAGCGTGGGTTTCCGCGGCCGTCAACTACAGATCGCATACACCGCCTTAAGCTTGATGGTCCCGGAACGAATCCGCTTCAAGTATCGGCTGGACCGGCTCGATCGCAACTGGATCGACGCCGACGGACGGAGAAATGTGGCTTATGTGGATTTGCCGCCCGGCCCGTATCGATTCCATGTGATCGCCTGCAACAACGATGGTGTCTGGAATACGGAGGGAGCCGTCCTGGCTTTTCGCGTCAAGCCATATATTTACCAGACCTGGTGGTTTGCAGCCGTGTGCGTAGGCTCAATTGTGCTCCTTGTCTGGGGCGCGCACCGGCTTCGGGTGCAGCGAGTCGTTTCCCGACTGCAGCTCATCGCCCAAGAGCGCGCGCGTTTGATGCGCGAGCTTCACGATTCGCTGCTGCAAGGTTTTGCCGGCGTCGTCTACCAGTTGGAGGCCGTCGCCCGTCAGTTCGACACGGCTCCGGAAATTAGCAAACAGAGACTGGAACGTGCGATCGAGCAGGCGGACCATTCGTTACTGGAAGCCCGCCGCACCATTCTGAGCATGCGCTTGCCCGCGCTCGAGAACAACACGCTGCCCGAGGCTTTGTCTGCGATTGCGACGCAGCTCGCCGAGGATACGTCCATTGCCGTTTGGCTCGAGGTGAAGGGCCGTGTGCAGCAGCTTCCCTATGACCAGCAGGCCAATGTTTATCTGATCGGCCGCGAGGCTATGACCAATTCCGTAAACCACGCCCGGCCGTCGCGAGTCGTCGCAGCGCTGGCATATTCAAACAAGGAACTTCGTTTGACGGTTCAAGATGACGGATCGGGATTTGATCCGCAAGTCGGAACGGCGAAGAAGGATCACTGGGGAATGCGAGGCATGCGGGAGCGCGCCGAAAGTATTGGAGCCACCTTCGTGCTCGATGCCACGCCGGGCCGGGGAACAAAGATCGAGGTCGTAGTTCCCAGGAAGGGATGATTGACTCTGTCTGTCACTTACTACGCCCGGGCAGACAACTCCCGCTTGCGGCCGCTGTCCGGCATAGTGGACGCCCCCAAAGACACAGACGAATTCGCCGCGCCTTCCCGATTCCGCAGCCAGAACTCAAACAGGAGCAATTGCCGCAGTTGCAGTTCGTTGCAATCCAGGCCTCGAAGAAAACGCGCCAGGCGTTCCGTGGCGCTATGGCCATCCACATAGCCGTGAGTCACCAGGCGGATCTGGCCCGGCTGCGAAAGCATCTCGGTTGCCAGTGGAATCAGCGCTTGCCGGTAGACCTGCGTATAGGCCGCCTTGGACCTTCGTTGGAGGATCGCGGGCGGAAGGAAATCCTTAAAGGCGCGGCGCATAAGCCGTCGCGGCTCACCCGGCCGGCATACCTCGCCAGGCGGGATGGTCAACATGAATTCGACCAGTGGGCGGTGTGCATATGGGTGGGAATATGAGATGTGCTGCAAGGCTTCCGGCGCTTGCAGGGATCGGGAATCCAGGATTTCACTCAGCACGCGAAACCGGCCCCGGCGTCCGGGCCGAGCCTCGCGCCAGCTTCGCTCCGGAACCTGCTCGGATTGGTTGCGCGAAACCCTTTTTAGAAATCCCGAAGCCAGGGAGTGAACTTGCCCATGGCTGCTGGGAGCATAGCTGACATCACTCGATCCGAAAGAAGCTGTCCACGGGGAATATGCGGTCCGCAATGCCCGCCACAGAAGAGGGTAGATCGGAATTCCCAGTGCCTGACTCCACTCATAAGTCTCTCGGGCCGCTCTCAGCCAACGCCCTTCCCGGAGATAGTCGACTGCCTGATCTGAGTCGTCCATCACGTTACCCATGATGAAGTCGCCCAGTTGTCCGGTGAGGAATGTACCCGCTCCAATACCCGCAAGCCGACGTCTTAGCTCTGTGAACCTGGGACCCCACCAGGCTGGAGCCGCATTTCCGGGCTGATCCAGTGCGACGAATGGATACTCTTCCAGATCGAGACGTATACTCGTAAGGCCTCGAGCGCGCTCCACCGCCCTCACATATTTCTCGTCGGTCGAGCCTTGGTGCGTATAAGTGAAAACAGTGGGCTTTCGACCACCGTCTGAGCGCTCTTTGGCGATGCTGTCGGCCACGCAAACGATCGACGACGAATCAAGCCCCCCGCTCAGTTCCGCGCAGACGGGCGCGCTCGATGGCAGGCGAACGGCTACGGCCTCGCGGAACAAATTCCCGAGTTGCTCCTCATAGCATCCTGGAGTCTCGAAGCGGGTCTCTCTATCCACAGGCAGGTCCCAGAACGCCCGCGTTGTGACGCCTTGCGCGGAAATGCACACTGCGCGACCCGGCGGCGCCGGATAAACGCCGCGATACGGAGTCCTATGCGCCGCGGATCCCTTAGTCAAGAAGCTTGCTACATACTCATCGTCGAGTTGAGTCGCTCCAGTCCAACCCACCAGGTGCGAGAGAGACGAGGACCACCTGAGACATTCGCCGGTTCGGCAATAATATAGTGGCCGTGTGCCCGCGTAGTCGCTCGCCAGCAGGATCACTCGCGATCTCGCGTCGGCGATAACCAGGCTCCAATCGCCAATCAAATCGCGGAGCCCATCCGGGCCGTGGACTTGATGTAGCCGGAGGGCAAGTTCGCTGTCGATGCCTCGCGCGCGAGCATCGCCGAACCGCAGCAGCAGGTCCTTTCGATTGTCCAGACGTCCGTCCCACGCGCAAATGCTGCCGTCGGACGACACGGCGCTTCCCCCGTCGTCTTCAGCGTCGTTGTCTTCAGCGTCGTTATCTTCAGCGTTGAAACCGGAAGCGTGTTGCCCCATCAACAGCCCCGGACCGCGCCGAAGCCGTCTTGGCCCGTCTTTCGAGTCGCCAAGGCCGCACAGCACCCAAGACTCATCGCCCTCACTCACCGGACGTAAGTCAAAGTACCATATGCCGCTCAAGTTGCTCACGCCATTTCTCCTACCTTAGCCGGCCATCGTCATCGTTCGGTTTTCACGCCCCTGGCGAATTGATACGAGTGCCAAATTAACTGTAATACGATCGCGAGTTCGTGGGAATCGCGAGGAGCATAAACCATCACCAGCGTCTCGGGTAGGATTCCCGCCCGAGACACTAGATGTTGCTCGGCCCAGCCTCTCTGTATGGCGCGTTCTCGTATACCCTTCGGCAGCGTCAGGTGGATGCTTCCGTCCGGCAATGGATGTAGGTGGCAGAATTCGTGGTCCACGATAAAGGCCCAGGGTGGTCCGGCCGAGAATTCATCCGGCAAGCTAAGAGCGTAGCATTCCGGCGAAGCCATCCTGCTTTGTTTGGACCGAACGTTGGGAAAAATCAGGCATCGTCCAAGCAATGCCTCGGCGATTCTTGGCGGCGGCCACTGGTTGAGCTGCACGTGGGGAAGTGTCGCACAACTTTGCGGACGGGGTCCCAACCTGGGCGGCAGCTCGAACGGCAAGTCCGCTTCGAAGGCCATGTCCGCGTCCGCCGCTGCGAGCTCCAGTCTCATGCAGATCCACCTCCTGGATCTGTCTTGACAGATCTCTTCTTCGACTCTACGATGAACGTCTGGTTTGAGAATCACCTATCTCAGTTAAGCGACTCTCACCAAATCTGATAATTCATAAGAATTCTTATGAGCGCTTTCCAGGACTGCGCTTGGCTATGGCTGCCATCTATGTGCCGCGACCGGCTTGTGTTGTCATAGCACCCGGCGGTTCTCACAACGATGACGATCGATGGCATAGGTAGATACCGGTGCTCGTTGTGTGTAACCGTACCGTCGCATTGGCGGCTTGTTGAACTCTTCGACTTTGGTTCCGCTGGCAAGAAGCTCATCAGTTAGACCGGCACTCCACTTCGACCGGTCGCACTCAGCGTTGCAAGCTGCCCCACCGTCCAGGAGGTCGAGTCGCTCTTTCCGGTACTAGCCCCAAAGCACTACCGGCGCAGGATATCGCCCAAAGTCCGCATTACACTCGGTTTCCTGTTATCAATTACGCTAATTCAAGCGTCATCAGAACGGGCGATGAAAGAAATCCCCGTTTCCACCACACTGGCTACCGAATGCCTCAGCCGAAACCGATTTCAATCGCATCGAGGATTCTAATAGCCGACAATGAGCCTCAAGTTCGCAGGCTATTCGCCAGGAAGCTGAAGTTGGCGGGTTACGCTGTCACCGAATCTGGTTCTTGCGAGAAGACGCTTGACCTCTTGCGCGGCGCCCGATTCGATGTTCTGGTATTGGGCATCGAGATGTCCGTCGACGGTTGTTTCGACGTGTTGAAGGAGGTTCGGTCTGAGTTGCCCCATCTCAGGGTTCTTGCAATCTCGGTGAGGCGTGAACTCTTGGAGGCTGCGCAATGGTTCGGCGCGGCAGCGGTTATTGACAAAGCGAGCGCGCCTGACCGGTTGCTAATGACGGTAAAGCGCCTGCTCGGCGATACCCCGTCGTAACGCGTCCCGGCCCTCACCACCACCCCGCCCTGCCAAGCCGACCTTTCCAGCCTACGGAATCATCCACGCGCCCAGATGCCAGCCAAGCTTCGTGTCGGCCATCCAGAAGAGTGGCCGCCCGAACCAAGTCGACGGCTTCTGACCCAACATCCCGCTGGTAGTTGTGAGAACGAATGCGCAAGGGGAGTCGCCATAGTGCGCAATTCGACGGCCCAGCCATGAGTCGGGCGTCAGACTCGCGGCCAGCGCCACCGGGGTTCCTTCGAACCATGCGAGATCGGCGCCGAACGTCTCATCCCGCTGCCGCTTCGGCTCCGGAAGTTGGAACGCCTTCCGGTACTGAGCGATCGATCCTTCGAGATTATGGACGCCGATTACCACCAGCCCCACGCCGTGGAAACGGGTCGACGTCGGCCTCCCCGAGGGGTAAACCCGGTTCTCGCGCGATGTGAAATCGCGAATCAGAAACGGGAAGAACGATCCTCGCGGCCCGGTACCCACGTCCGCGGTCTCCCACGCGAGCGCCACTCCGTCCGGGCGAGTGCGCCCGCTCTTTTCGGCGTCGCCGACGCGGATGCCCGCCTTGGAGAGTCGCTGGATTTCCGCGCTCACATCCGTCACCCGCAACGCGAATGCGCATGGCCCCCCGTTATCGCGAAGGAACCGATTCCAGGTGTGGGCCGTCACTGCCTCGGGATGGGCCCCCTGCTGGATGCCCATCAGTTCGAGATACGAGCCGTCGGGAAAACTCGCCAGCGCCATCTCCGTTGCATGGTTCGAGTGTGCGCCGCCGTACTCAGTGGGAATGCCGGTGGCGGCAGTGAAGGCCGCGCGCATTTCCTCAAGCCGCACGCCCGCGAGAGTGACGTGATCGATTCTTAACTCGGCTCCGCAGACCGGCAGAGCCATCGCCATCAAAGCCACCACGCATCGCATCAGACTTATGGTAGCCCGAATGTCACTGAGTCGATCGGAGCCGCCGGCATTCCACCACTCACTCGATGCGCAGCCACGTCGAGACACTCCACTACACTAGAAGCCATGGCTACCCTTGGACTGATCGAATACGCGGATGCATCCCCCGAAGTGCGCGCCGTCTACGACGACATCATGGCCACGCGCCAGACCGATTGGATCAACAACTTCTGGAAGGCCCTGGCCCACGACCCGGCGACCCTGCGCCGCACCTGGCAGAGCATCAAGCAGATCATGGCCCCGGGCGCGCTGGATGCGGTGACCAAAGAGATGATCTACCTCGCCGTCAGCGCCAGCAACCAGTGCCCCTACTGCATCGCGTCGCACACTGCCGGCGCGCGCAAGGCGGGCATGACGGATGCAATGTTCGCCGAAGTGATGGCCGTCGTCGGCATGGCGAACGAAACCAACCGGCTCTCCAGCGGCTACCAGGTGGAAATCGACGAGCGGTTCAAGACATAAGTAAACTGTCCGGCCCTCATTGGTTGCGCAGCGTTCTGGCCGGATCGAGCCACAGGATGCGCAGCGCCGGCACAAGGCTCGCCACCGCCGCCACCGACAGCAGAACCCCCGCGGTGCAACAGAACGTGAACGGGTCCGTGGGCTGAATTCCCCAGATCATCGATTCCAACAAGCGCACCGTGGCGCGCGCCAGCGCCGCCCCTGCGGCGATTCCGATCAGCGCCAAAACAATGCCCGGCTTCATCGCGCCGGCTATCGTCTCCCGGGCCGTCGCTCCCAGCGCGATGCGGATGCCAATTTCGTACGTGCGCTGCGCGATAGTGCTCGAAATCAAGCCGTAGAGGCCAATCGCGGCCAACGCCAGCGCCAGCGCGGCCATCATGGAAAACAGCGCCGCCATGTAGCGCTGCTCCTGCAGGAACACGCCCGCAAGCTCATCCATGGTTTTGAACCGGGAAACGGGAAGCTCGGGATCCACGGCGGCTATGGCTTCCTGAATCTTCGGCTCTATGCGCGCCGGCGAGGCGCTGGTGCGGACCACCCATTTGGGCGAGAACCAGCGGTGGACGACATAGAGGAATCCGTTGGGACTTTGCGCCATAGAAAGGTACACCGTGGGATCGACGGAAATGGGTCCCTGCTTGCCGCCCAAGCCGCTGTGCTGTTCCACATCGCCCACCACGCCTACGATTTCGCAGTCGTTGTTTTCAATCCGCAGCCGATGCCCCAGCGCGGCGCCGGCGCTGCCAAACACGGTGCGCGCGAAGGTCTGGCTCACCACCGCTACTTTGTTGCTTTGCGCCGTATCATACTCGCGCAGGGTGCGGCCCTGCAGCAGCGGCATCGCCAGCGTTTCGAAATACCCGGGCGTCACGTAAACCATCTCGCTCATGCCGCCGCGGGGCGGTTCGCCGGTGAACCCATCCAGTTGTTTATAGCCGTCGTTGAGCGGACGCTCGTAGGGCAGCGTCAGCGCGGCAGCGGCCGATTTGACGCCCGGAATGGCGCGGATACCCTCCAGGCCGCGATGGAAAAGATTTACGATATCGTCGCGCTTCTGGTAACGCGCATCGAGCAGTGACGATTCGGCCACGATCAAATTGCGCGTGTCGAAGCCCGGACTAAGCCCGTAAAAGTAAGTCAGCGTGCGCACCAGCAGGCCCGCGCCCACCAGCAGCACCAGGCTCAGGGCGACTTCGCCCGCCACCAGCACATAGCGCGGCCAATTGCGGCTGCCGCCCGCCACCCCGCGGCCGGCTTCCATCAGGACCGAGCGGATATCCAGGCGGCTGGTTTGAATGGCCGGGAAAAGTCCGAACACGAAACTGGTAAGCAGCGCGATGCCGAACATAGCCGCCATCACGCGCCAATCCAGCTCGATGGGCTGCACGATTTCGAAATTCACCGCGCCGAGCCCCTTCAACCAATCCACCGCGAAGGCTCCTAAGAGGAGACCGGCCGCGCATCCGCCAAGGGCGAGCACCAGGCTTTCGACGATCAACTGCCGGACGATGGCGGCGCGGCTCCCGCCCAGCGCGAGGCGCGTGGCGATCTCCCGCGAGCGGCCCGGGGCCCGCGCCAGCAGCAGGCCCGCGACATTGACGCAGCCGATCAGCAGCACCGCCAGAACCGCGGCCCACGTGACGTACAACCCGCCCCGCACATCGCGCGTGAGTGCGCTCTGCAAGGGGACAATGCGTTCTTCGAATTCGGTGGAATCGGAATCATGCGGGAAGTTGCGAATTTGCATCAGGCCGTGGCTCAGCGCCTGCAACTGCCCGGTGGCTTCCGGCCACGAAACCCCAGGCTTAAGGCGCGCGATCACGCCATAGTTCGATCCGCTGCCTTCGCCGGCGGGCGAGGGCTGCAGCGGCGTCCACAAATCCACCGGAAGCCGGGTGGGGTCGGCCAGCGACGGTTCGGATGGACTTCGGAAGCCGCGCGGCAGGATGCCAATCACCGTGTAGAGGGCGCCGCGCAGCTTGATGGTATTGCCGGCGATACCTCGGTCGCCGCGGAATCCCCGCTGCCAGAATTCATAACTCAACATCGCGAGCGGCGGACCGTCCGGCACATCTTCCCTCCTGGAGAACTCTCGGCCGATCAGGGGAGACACTCCCAGGACGCGGAAAAAACCGGCCGAAACGCGCTGCTGCTGCACGTACGCGGGGCGTCCGCGCCCTACGAAATTGACGCCGTTCTGGCTTGCATAGGCGGCTGAATCCAGGCCCGGAGCGCCATCGCGCACGGCTTCGAACAGGGCGCCGGTCTGGCTGAAGTCGACCTCCTCGCCGCCCCGCTGAACATTGGCGGTGACCACCATGGCGAGACGGTCCGGCTCCGGATAAGGAAGCGGACGCAGCACGACCGCATCCAGAACGCTATAGATCGCCGTATTGGCGCCAATGCAGAGGCAGAGCGTAGCCAGCACTACAAGGGTGAATCCGGGATTCCTCCGGAGCTGGCGAACGGCATAGCGGACGTCGGCGGCGAGGGCCATCTACATATGCACGCGTGGCGCCTTCCGTAGGGCGGACCCCCCGGTCCGCGCGGGTCCCCCTGGACCCGCTTTCGCCCAGCAAAATCAGCCCAATGTAGTCCCTGAGAGGCCGACCGGGGGGAGGGCCGAGGACCAACGGGTCCGCCCGGGGTCCGCCCTACTGTGTCCGCTGCCGGGACGATGCGCCCGGTTATGGAACGCACCAATCGGCGGACTTCTGTACTGTGCGACACCGACGCCAGCCGCGCCGTCCCGGTACTCTTAGGGAAGAAAGCGGGATTCCAATGGATGTAAAAGATCGCGACAGCGACGTTTGCGCCCTGCTAGTGGGCGAGTATGAGGTCGACCGGTTTTTAGTCCACGAAGTCTTCAAAAAGCATGGTTGGAGATTGTTCGAGGCCCGGGATCGAAAACGCGCAATGCAGTGCCTGGAACGCAATCCGGTAAAGGTGGTCATCGCGAAGACCGATGTGCCGAACTGGAGCTGGCGGCGTGTTTTGAACGATTTGCGGAGCCTGACGAAGCCGCCGCAATTGATAGTGACGTCGCGCACGGCCGATGAGTCGCTCTGGGCGGAAGTCTTGAACGTCGGCGGGTACGACGTCATGGCGCAGCCGTTCGAGCAATATGAAGTGGAACGGGTGATCGCGTCGGCGCACCGCCACTTCGATGAGCCGCTCCGGGTTGCCGCAAATATGGCATAACCAAATTCGAAGCGCGTGTTTTCCACAGAAACCCGGTGGTTTTCCACCGGGTTTTTTGTGCGTTTGAACCCCCCGATTCCGTAACTGCAAGGTACAGCATATAGATATAATTCTTGACGGGACCCCACATATTGGGGCAAGATTACGAAGTCGTTCCAATTCGTGAAGAGGGACGCCGAGGAGAATTCAGATGGGACAGCTGGCCGTGGAAACTGCGAAAATGGAAACATTGGAGCCTAAGACAACAACCAAAACGAAGACCGGAATCGCATTTCCGCGGTATTTCACCGCCAGGCTCGAGCCTGGCAAAACTCCGTACGACGAAATTCCGTGGGAAATGCGCACGGCCTCGATCGGAAACGATAAGGGCTCGGTGATTTTCGAGCAGCGCGACGTCGAGGTTCCGCCGGAGTGGTCGCAAACCGCCACCAACATCGTCGCCAGCAAATATTTTTACGGCAAACTGGGCTCTCCCGATCGCGAAACCAGCGTCGCGCAGCTTGTCGAGCGCGTCGTCAACACCATCGCCGATTGGGGCAAGAAGGACGGCTATTTTAAGTCCGACGAAGACGGCGAAAACTTCCGCAATGAGCTGGCTCACCTGATGCTCACGCAGAAGGCTTGCTTCAATTCGCCCGTGTGGTTCAACGTCGGCGTGAAGGAAACGCGCGGCTACGGGTGGATCTATGAAAAGGGCCTCGACCGCGTTACCAA